>RRZU011114767.1_pt1 | contig 14867 bp, 14 predicted proteins | sample 2165561 | NCBI WGS metagenome assembly RRZU01 (sample SAMN10456909, study PRJNA506462) | wastewater metagenome | isolation source: wastewater sludge | place: USA: Moscow, Idaho
ATTTGCAGCACAGCCCCGAAGGCGCTGATGAGAGGGCTAAAGAAACAGCTCTGTGCGGCGTTGGAAGGGCGCATGAAAGGCCGCACGGTTCCGGTGCCCGATGCCGGCGGCCCGCTTCTTGATGGGTTTCTCGCCCTGTCCTGTGGACCTGTTGTTCCGAACCCGATCACCTGGGAGGCGATGGCGGCGTTGTCGCAGGTGATGCGGGTGAACGCCTATCGCAAGGATAGCTTGCGCCAACATCGCGAGGCTGACGCCTTGCGAGATTTGATCGGCGCCGAGAACGAGGCGATGGCCTTCGTCCTGCGCGCTGTTCTGGACGGCGGCCTGAAATTGTAACCCGCGCTGGATTTGTGGACCGCCGATTGCACCAAGCGCCACGAGGCAGGGGATGGCATCAGGGGTAAGTGCAACGCCCAAACCTTCCCAGAAAGCCCCGCTGGTTCGCAAGCCTAATGGGGAAATCCGCGTTCCCCCGGTGTTCCCCAGAAATGAAACAGGGCCTAGCCGAGTTGGCTAAGCCCTTGTTTTTATAGCTCCGGCGGTAGGGGCCGGAGTGAAAGTGCAGCTAATGCATTGATTTATCGCCGGATAAAGCCCTCTGGCGAAATCGGCTCAAAAGGCCTGTTCACCATCAACATGCAGCACCTGTCCCGAGCTTTCAAGGCCTGCCTTCGCCATGCGACCTGCATTGTGCTGCAGCGCGCCATGATCGGGCCTGCAGCTATTCAGGATCGGAAGCCAGCAAGGCCCTGACCGTCTCGGCCCGAGTCATGGCATCTTGCGAGATCGGGTCCATCACGGACGCCGGAACCTGATCCCGCACGGCCTCGCGTGCCCGCGCGAGGGCCGGGCCGAGGCGATCCGCCAGCTCGGCCAGCAGAACCAGCGCGCGCCCTTTCGGCAGGCCGCTGGCCCGTGCCTCGTTCTCGAAATGGCGCGGGACGATGTCGTCGATGCCGTAGTGGCCATCGACGGACATTGCCATGCGGTAGCGCTTGCGTTGCAGCCGTCCCGCCTGCACCACAGGGGCGATGCTCAGGACATCATAAAGCGGCGCCAGTCGGAAACGGCCCCGACGACCAAGATGCAGACTGAAGTTCTTGGCATGACCGTCGGAGGCTCCGATCAGATAAAAGAACATCTGCGCGCAAAGAAACGCCTCGCGGTCAAGGATCGGCTCATCGGATTCGCGCAGCAGTTCCATGATCTGCCGAATGCCCGGGCCGCCAGAGCGCTGATACTTTTGCGCCGAGGGATAGCCGAGGGCCTGACAAAGATCCTCTTGCGGGAGCCGCGTCAAAACCGCGCCATTCCAGCGCCGGTCAAAGCGTTCGACGGCCAGAGCGGTGACGTCGGGCAAGGTGCTGCGCTGGACCGAGGCCGCCTGCAGCCCAATCTCTCGTGCCAAGGTCATGCAGAACAGTTCGTTTTCGACGCTGTCGCTGAGGTCGATCTGGTCCGGCCCCGGCAAAACCCCCATCGGGGTCTTGAAGATGTGGCTTGTGGGCGTGATGCCGCGCGGCTTGGCCCAGTTGCCGTCGATCCTGAGATATGCGGTCTTTTCCTGCGCGCCCGCGATCGAGATCCTGAAATCGTCATCCGGCCCTTGGGCCAGAGGGGCCATGGCCAGTCCACGCAGATCGGCCGCCATCTCGTCCTCGGTCATCACGCGATAGGCCATGTCCTGTGCCTCGGGCGCCGCATCCTGCGGCAAAAACTGCAGCGCACCGACGCAGTCGCGCCCCAGCACCGAGAGCAGCGAAAACACGTCCTTGTCTGGCGCAGCGACCCGTTCGGCGATTTTTGCGCGCAATTCCCCCTCGGCATCCGGCAAGAGATTGTCGAAGGCGGCAAAAACAAGGTCACCGCGTTGCGCGCCCTGCACCAAAGGCAAGATGCTGGCGACCGGAAAGGCCTCTTCGTTCGACAGCCAGGTTGGTGCATAGCTGAAGCCGATCCCGCCGTCCGCAGCCTTGACCAAGGTGCCGACAAGGTTGTGCCCATACCAGACGCCGGTCTTGTTCTGCCTTGCGCCTGGTCGGGCGCGCTGTCTACGTGCCATGCCCAGGCGTATCCATGTGGGTTGCACGGTTGGTCAGGCACAATTCGCCGCCGAGAGGTTCGAGCAACCGAAGGTAGACGTCAAGGCTGACCGAGACGACACCGGTTTCAATATCCGAAATCGTCGATTGCGCCGTTCCCGTTGCCGCGGCGAGCTGCTTCTGGGTGAGGTTGCAGGCCCTGCGGCGCGCGCGCAGAGCAGCGCCTGCCTGCCGCAGGCTGCGGATGCTGGTTGGAGGAAGCGTGTCCATGCACAGATATATAGTCCATGGGCGTTAGAGGGGGAATATCCCTTGTGGGCTATTTTCTGAAGCTATAGCCTGTTGACGATAGATGCTAGAGCTACAGTGGCGACGCTAGAGCGTCGAAAGCTTTGACCTGTTCTAGCATACGGCGGTTTTTGCTTCAATGAACGCCATCATCGCTTCACGATATGCGGGATTCGAAGGGTGGAACCGGACGGTGGTCTGTATCCTGTTCGGCCCAAATGCCGATGATACGTTGATCCATGAATCCTTATCCGCTGCACTGCGACGGGGGCTCTGATCGCAGTTCAAGGAAAAGGCTTGTAGGTCGCTTTTTCGAGCGTGCGTGCATTCACAACAGATCAAGATCGGGCCAGTATCTCGGTCCGAGCCAGCAGCGCCCGGGAGATCGCGACGCCTTCCCGCACGGACATCCGTCGGCTTTTCAGCCTGCGGGAGCCGGGTCGGCGGGCATTTCGCTCAGCGTCGATGGCTTGCAGAAGGGCGTCCAGTCTGTCCGCAAAGAAACTATTGGAGGTCAACGACGGATCGCAGGCAATAAAGAACTGCCCGGTGCGAGGCGGCCCACCCGACGTGCCGCTAAAGGGCGAGGCGTGGATCCCTAGCGTGGCGCCCGTCATGGCCGCGGCAAACAGCTCGACCATCAGCCCGATGCCAAAGCCCTTGTAGCCTCCGGAGGGCATCATCGCGCCTTTGAGTGCCGCGCCGGCATCGGTGGTCGGATTGCCCTCGGCATCCACGGCCCAGCCTTCTGGGATTGGTGTGCCGGCGGCGGCACGGCGGGCGATCTCGGATTTGGCGACCACGCTGGCGCTCTGGTCGATAACAAGCGCCGCCGCGCCCGCTCCATTCGGGACGCCCAGAGCGAATGGGTTGGTTCCGATGATAGGTTTTGCGCCCCCGACCGGAGCAATCGAGGCCGGTGCATTCGTGAAGCACAGCGACAGCAGCCCCGCGCTTGCGATCCGCTCGGCATGATGGCCCAAGACGCCGCAATTGTACGAGTTCCGGATCGCGAGCGCGGCAATGCCGTTCTGGCGCGCCGCGTCGATCAGCAGCGGAAAACCGGCATCGATGGCCGGATGGGCGAAGCCCGAGGCCGCATCGACCGTGATCACGCCGGCTCCGGGGCGCGAGACGACCGGCCGCGCCGCGCCGTCGACTTTGCCGCAGCGCAGATGCTCAGCATAGATCGGCACATACATCAGGCCGTGGCTGGCGATGCCATCGCGCTCGGCCAGCATGGTGGACCGGCCGACCGAGGCGGCAGCCTCGGCGCCTGCGCCGGCACACATCAGGGCGCGGCTGCTCAGGGCTTCGATATCGGCGAGCGACATGCGGATGGTATCAGTCATTGGAAGGTCTCAATCATTGTCATGCGTTCCGGCCCCCGCACCGGTCCGGGAAGGGGCTGAACATCTGGACCTTCCGGGCCGAGGGACAAGCCTCGCTGATCGTGCCCTCCATCGCCAACATGAGCTTCTGGTCCACCATGGCGATCGACATTCCGAACCTGACGCGGTTCGTCAGAACCCAGACCGGCACCCGCAGCTTTCTGCGCCGCAACCGCGCGATCTTCCTGGCGCAGCTGGTCGCGCTGCCGGTGACGCAGGCGATGATCGCCGGCATCGGCGCGGTGTCCTTCATCGCCACCGGCAACTGGAACCCGGTCGAGGTGATCCAAGGCGACGCGCAAGGCATCGCGCTGCTGGTGTTGCTGATCCTGGTCGTGCTGGCGCAATGGTCGACCAACAATTCGGCCAACCTGATCCCCGCCGCGCTGACCTTCGTCAACCTGGCGCCGCGCGTCATCAACTATCGCCTGGCCGTGATCATCGCGGGCGTAGTCGGCACGCTGTGCTTCCCCTGGCAGATTCTAGACAACCTCTTCGTGTTCCTGGGCTATTACGGCGCCTTTTTGTCGGCCATCGGCGGCATCATGGTCGCGGATTACTATGTCATCCGCCGGCGCCGCCTGAACGTCCCGGCGCTTTACGACCCCGAGGGCCAGTATCGCTATGGGCGCGGCTTCAACCCGGCAGGGCTGATCGCCTGGGTGCTGGCGGGCGCCGTCGCGGCCTGGTGGTCGGTCTATGCCTTCGTGATTGGCTTCCCGCTGGGCTTTCTGCTGTATCTGGCCCTGATGCGCGGGCTGGTGCTGTCGCGCTATTGCCAAGTAGAACTTGAATCGCGAGGGTCGGACGCTTATCTGGCCGCTTCGGTGGGGGTGGACTGGGTCCATCTGGGCGGCGGGCGCTTTGCCCGCATACCCTGCGGATCGGGCAATGCGGGCGATCGCGAAGATCTGTAGGCGAGGGAAAGGCTGGCGGCAAAGTCCGCCGGCTTATTCGAATCCACCGTGCTGGAGTTTGGCCCTGCCACTCTACTGGACGATGTTTGGCTCGGCATTTCCCGCCGACGTCTGCGCGATTAGAGGAAAATTCGTGCAGACGACCAACTGCATTCGCGCGCCTTCGGCAGCCGGATCGGCTGCAGCGGTCTAGAGGATCGCAGTGGTGGCATCCGATGACCCCGCGCTCTTGATGCCAAGGATCGCGTTCAACGGTGCCGACTGGTTCAAGAAGTAGGCCGCACAGCCTCGTGCGGTGCCTACGCTGAAACGAAAATGCCAGTCTGCCGCAGTGCCGGAAAACTCGTCACATCGGACGGCCCGTTGTCAGTTGCTTCCTACCGCCCGGCCCGCCGCCAGATCGGCCATGTCGACAAAGGGTATCAGGACGGTCCCTCGAAGCACGGGCGCATAGTGATGCGCGGTATTGCAACGGATCGCCGATGCCTTAGCTCCGGTCCGTTCCAATCCCCTTGCCATTTCAGCCAGCCCGTCCCCAGATCATAGCCAAGATCATCAACCAGGCGGATAATCCGCGACGGTAGCACCTGCTGGTTCATGTCGACCAGCAGTGGAATGTGATCGACATCGCCCTGGTGGGCGTCGCTGCGATCAGCGGACGCGATGGCACCCGTGCCTAACCACGCAGACCAATTTGCAGACCAATGTGAAGAAGCCTCAGAACCTTGCCCGACGTCGCAACAGCGGCATTGCACAGGAAAGGTCGTAGCCTTGAAGAAAACCGATCCCTTTTTGCTGCTGATGATCGGCGCAGTCGCGCTGGCGACCGTCATGCCGGCTACCGGAGCTATTGCCGGCCTTGTGGAGACGCTCGGCACGGCGGCCGTGGCGCTTCTTTTCTTTTTGCACGGCGCTGCACTGTCGCCGCGCACTATCCTGGATGGGCTCAAGCGATGGAAGTTGCATCTGTTCATTCTGACGACAACATTTGCGGTCTTCCCTTTGCTGGTTCTGCCGCTGAGATTGCTGCCCGGCTCGATCCTCCCTCCGGATCTGGCGCTCGGGTTCGTCTATCTGGGCGTGTTGCCCTCGGCCGTGTCATCCTCGATCGCCTATACTGCCATGGCCAAGGGCAACGTGCCGGCCGCCGTATGCAATTCCGCCGGATCGAACGTATTCGGGCTTTTGCTGACGCCGCTGCTGATGAGCATGTTGATCGGTTCGGCGACCAGCGAGGCGACGGATCTTGGCCAGACTCTGGCGGACGTGTGCCTGCAGCTTCTTCTGCCCTTCGGCCTGGGCCAGCTTGCCCATCGCTGGCTGGGTGGACCGTTGCAGCGCAACAGCCGATGGTTGTCGGACTATGACCAGTGGGTGATCGTTCTGATCATCTATTCCGCGTTCTCTCAGTCCGCCACGGCAGGGCTTTGGCAGGTGCTGCCGATTAGCGGATTGCTGTTGGCAGGGGCATTGTGCCTGGTGCTGCTTCTTGCGGTGATCGGCTTTACCATGACCGGGGCGCGCAGGCTGGGCCTGTCGCGCGCGGACGAGATCACGGCGGTTTTCTGCGGCTCGAAGAAAAGCCTGGCTTCCGGCTTGCCGCTGGCGCAGGTGCTGTTCGCGGGCGCCGCCGGCTTTGGCATGATCGTTCTGCCGATCATGCTTTACAACCAGATCCAGATCATGGTGGGCGCGGTGCTGGCGCGGCGCTATGCAAGCGGCGGCCTAGGCGCTTCAGGCCTGCGTGCGCGCGTCTTCGATCCATGACAGGAAGGTCTGCCTGGCCTTGCGGCGGCTTGTGTCGCGGGGCGTCAGGTTGGACTGGGTCAGGTAATAATCGAACTCTTCCAGAACCGAGATATCCGACAGCTGAACCAGGTGCCCGGCGGCGAGATCGGGCTGGATCATTGCCAGCGAACACAGTGCGACGCCTTGCCCGGCCAGCGCCGCAGCGCGCAGCAGGTTGAAATCCTCGAAGATGCTGCCCGGCAAGCGCGTCGGTGCCGACAGACCGGCGCGGGCAAACCAGGTCTTCCAACCGGAAAGATCGGTGTCATGCAGAAGCCCCAGTTCCAGAAGCCGCTCGGCCGAGGCCTCGGTCGGGCCGGGCCCGACCAATGCGCGGCTCGCCACCGGCATGCTGCGCCCGGACAGGAAGGGCCGGGACAGGATGCCTTCACCGACGGGCTGTGCGTCGGCGAACGTGAAGGCCACATCCGTCGAGGTGAAGTCGATCTCGTGGCCGTGATGGGCATAGATCACGCGAAGCTGGATGTCGGGATGCAGGGCCCGGAACGCGGGCAGGCGCGGGATCAGCCAGCAGATGGCCACCGAGGGAATGGCTGCGACCACCAGCGTGCCCTCTGATGAGGCCGGGCGGGCCCGGCGGCAGGCCGCATCGATGCCGTCAAAGGCCATGGTCAGGTCGCGCGCCAGAGCGACGGCGCGCGGCAGCAACTTTGGCGACCGACCCCTGCGATCGAACAGGGGCGCTCCAAGCCATTGTTCCAGATGCTTGATCTGGTGGCTGACCGCCGACTGGGTGACGTGCAGATCCTCGGCGGCGGCCTGAAAGCTGCCGGTCCGAGCGACGGCATCGAATGCGCGCAAGGCATTGAGCGGCGGTTGCGACATGAAGGTCTTTCATGAGAAAATCTAAATACAGGTTTATAAATGATCCTTTGACCGCTGCAAGCCTGGCCGGCATCCTTCCAGGAAATCTTATGCAAGGAGGAATGAATGACCGAACGCGAAAGACTGCAGGACTATGTGGGGAATGGCAAGAAAGCGAAGGGCACTTTTTCAGATGCCGAGATGCAGCGGCGTCTGGACGCGATCCGCAAATACATGGCTGACAGCCAGATCGACGCGGCCCTGTTCACCAGCTATCATAATATCAACTACTACGCCGATTTCATGTTCTGCCAGTTCGGGCGGCGCTATGGCTTTTTCGTCGATCACCAGCACGCCACCTCGATCAGCGCCGGCATCGACGGTGGCCAACCCTGGCGGCGCACCTTTGGCGGCAAGAACCTGACCTATACCGACTGGCAAAAGGACAATTATTTCCACGCCATTCGCCAGGTCATCGGCGGCGCCAAGCGGATCGGCATCGAATTCGACCACGTCAACCTGGACACTCTGGCGCTGTTGAAATCCGAATTCCCCGGCGTCGAATTCGTTGATATCGCCGCCCCGGCCATGCGGCTGCGCATGGTGAAATCCGCCGAGGAAATCGCCCATATCACCGAAATGGCCCGCATCGCCGACATCGGCGGCGCGGCCTGCGTCGAAGCCGCCGCCGTGGGTGTTCCGGAGCACGAGGTCGCGCTGCATTCCACCGCCACCATGGTGCGCGAGATCGCGAAATCCTGGCCCGAGGGCGAGCTGATGGACACCTGGACCTGGTTCCAGTCCGGCATCAACACCGATGGCGCGCACAACCCGGTCACGGCACGCAAGATCGAAGCCGGCGACATCCTGTCCCTGAACTGCTTCCCGATGGTCGCGGGCTATTACGTCGCACTGGAGCGCACGCTCTTTGCCGAACATGCCAGCGACGAACACCTGCGGCTATGGGAAATCAACTGCAAGGTCCACGACCGCGGCAAGGAACTGCTCGTGCCCGGCGCAAAATGCGCCGACATCGCCGCCGAGCTGAACGAGATCTATGCCGCCGAGAACCTACTGCAATATCGCAGCTTCGGCTATGGCCACAGCTTTGGCGTGCTCAGCCACTATTACGGCCGCGAGGCCGCGCTGGAGCTGCGCGAGGACTGCGACACCGCGCTGGAGCCCGGCATGGTCGTCAGCATGGAGCCGATGATCACCATCCCCGACCACCTGCCCGGCGCCGGCGGCTACCGCGAACACGACATCCTGGTGATCGAAGAGACCGGCAACCGCAACATCACCGGCTTCCCCTACGGCCCCGACCACCTGATCGTCAAAGGCAAGGCCAAGGCGGCCTGATCCAACGACCGGCGGGGCCACAGGCTCCGCCGGTTCCGCTTTTGCCAGTCCGCAAAAGCTGTCCGGCCGACCGGGAGGATCGCGCCGTTGACGATGATCGTCCCCATCATCGGTTCCCATGGGAGGAGACCATGACCACCATGACCATCCCCGCCGCGGCGGGCCCGAACGGCGTATCCGACGCTCAGGCCAGCCCGGCCGTCCTGCGTAAGGTTCTGACCGCCAGCTTCATCGGCAATTTCGTCGAATGGTTCGACTATGCCTCCTATGGCTATTTCGCCACCGTGATCGCCGCGGTCTTCTTCCCCGAGATCGCGCCGCAGGCCGCGCTGCTCGCGACCTTTGCGGTCTTCGCGATTTCCTTCGTCATCCGCCCGATCGGCGGCATCGTCTGGGGCAGCATCGGCGACCGCATCGGCCGCAAGACCGCCCTGTCCTGGTCGATCCTGATCATGTCCGGGGCGACGACCGTCATCGCGCTTTTGCCGTCCTATCACCAGATCGGGATGCTGGCGCCGGTGCTGCTGCTGCTGGTCCGCATGGTGCAGGGCTTTTCCGCCTCGGGCGAATATGCCGGGGCGACGTCCTTCCTGGCCGAATATGCGCCGCCCGCAAAACGCGGCTTCTACACCAGCATGGTGCCCGCCAGCACGGCCGCCGGTCTTCTGGCCGGATCGCTGATGTCGGCGCTGCTGTTTTCGCAGCTGGAGACCGCGCAACTGCATGGCTGGGGCTGGCGGCTGCCGTTCCTGCTGGCCTTTCCGCTGGGCCTGGTCGGGCTCTATATCCGGCTGAAGCTCGAGGACACGCCGAAGTTTCGCGAGCTGGAAGCAAAGCACCATGTCGAAGCGACGCCGATCAAGGAGCTGTTCACCACCTATCGCAAGCCGATCATCCGCGCCTTTGCCGTCACCTGCCTGAACGCCGTCGGCTTCTATCTGATCCTCAGCTACATGCCGACCTATCTCATCACCGAAGTGGGCATGGAGGAAAGCGCCTCGTTCCTGGCCAACAGCATCGCGCTTTTTGCCTATATCTTCCTGATCTTCCTGATGGGCCTGCTGTCGGATCGTTTCGGACGCAAGACGGCGCTGATCGCGGCCTCGGTGCTGTTCATCGTCCTGACCGTGCCGCTGTTCGGCATGCTGGAGGGCGCCAGCTTCGCGATGATCGTGCTGATCCAGGTGATTTTCGGGGCGCTCCTGACCGTGAACGACGGCACGCTGCCCTGCTTCCTGACCGAGATCTTTCCGACCCGGGTGCGCTATTCCGGCTTTGCCTTCAGCTTCAATACCGCCAATGCGCTGTTCGGCGGCACGGCGCCCTTCGTCGCCACCTGGCTGATCTCGGCCACCGGCAGCAAGACCGCCCCGGCCTGGTATCTGGTCGCAGCCGCGGTCGTCGCCTTGGTCGCCATGCTGGCCGCGCGCGAAACCGCCGGCAAGCCGCTGGAGGAATGACGGCGACGAAGCGTCCGACGATCAATATCCGACAAGCGAGAGCCGGCCACGTGGGGTCGGCTTTTTGCATTCGCGGAACCGGCGGCGTTATCGGTTGATGACGCCCGGTCGATTGCAGGCCCGCGCAGGCAGGAAGGCCGCGGCAATGTCTTCCAGATGCAGTTGCATCGCGTCAAAAGCGGCATCTCCATCCCCCGCGGCTATCACCTCGACGATCCGCTGATGCTGATCGCTGTGGCTGGTCTGAAACGTCGCTGGCGCCAATCCGCGATAGCTGCGTTCCCAATCGCGTTGCCACGCGGCATGGCGACGGGCCGATGACAGCCACGCCATCGTGCCCGCGATGGCTGGACTGCGTGTCATCCGTGCGATCGCATTGTGAAAGGCGCTGTCGGCTTGCTCGCATTCGGCAAATCGCTGTGCGCGGCGCCCCCCGTCAACCAGCAGGTGCAGCTCCCTGATATCCGCCTCGTCGCGGCGTGTTGCTGCCTCCCTAGCTATGGCAGGTTCCAGAACAACGCGCGCCCGCAGCAGATCGCCTGCCGATACCTCGGCTGGAAGCGTGGCAGAATGCAGCGACAGTGCGCGGGGTGGGGGACCGACAAAGGTGCCCTGTCCGACATGGCGCCAGATCAGCCCCTGGCGCTGCAAGCGCGCAAGTCCTGCGCGCAAAGTCTGCCTGCTGCAGCCCATGTGCTGCGCCAGTGCGCGCTCGGGCGGCAGGCGGTCACCGATCTGCAAGTTCTCAAGCAGGCAAAGAAGCGCAAAACCGACATCAGCTTGATGCACCACGATGCTTCTTTGCCCAAAGGCGATAGTCTCGATTTCTGATCACATTAGTTTCTCTCATTTCATCTTGAGCAAAGCTCCTTTGACACCGTGCCCAACCCGGGCTTTTCTTCTCGGAAAAAAGAACAATTCGCCACGCCGGCATTGGTCGGGCGGATGATAATCACATCCAACACGGGAAATCATCATGAAAAGAACTCTCATCCTTGGCACTGCGCTGGCCATGACAGCAACCGCCGCAATGGCCGAACAGATCACGGTGATGTCATGGGGTGGCACCTATAGCCAAAGCCAGGTGGAAGCCTATCAAAAGCCCTTTACCGCGGAGACCGGGATTGGCGTCCTGTCGCTTGACAGCGACAACCCGGCCATTCCGCTCAAGGCGCAGGTCGAGGCAGGCAATGTCACGACCGACGTGGCGGATATCGAATATGCCGATGCCATTCGCCTGTGCGATGAGGGGCTGCTGGAACGGATCGACCCGGCCATTCTGCCTGCCGCCCCCGACGGCACGCCCGCGACCGAGGATTTCCTGCCGCAGGGGCTGAGCGATTGCGCGGTGGGCTCGATCGTCTTTTCGACCATCTACGCCTATGACCGCAGCCGCTATGGCGACAACCCGCCCAAGACCATCGCCGATTTCTTCGATGCGGAAAAGTTTCCCGGCAAGCGCGGCCTGAAAAAGGCGCCCAAGGCGTTATTGGAGATGGCGTTGATGGGCGACGGCGTTCCGGCGGATCAGGTCTATGAGGCGCTGGCCACGCCAGAGGGGCTCGACCGCGCCTTCGCCAAGCTGGATACGATCAAGCGGGACGTGGTCTGGTGGGAGTCGGGCGCACAGGCTCCACAGCTTCTGGCGGACGGAGAGGTGGTGATGACCACCGCCTATAATGGCCGCATCTTCAACGCCGCCGTATCCGAGGGCCGGCCGTTCGAGATCGTCTGGGACGGTCAGGTCTATGAGTACAACCTGTTCTCCATTCCCAAGGGCGCACCGCACAAGGATGCCGCGCTGAAGTTCATTTCCTTTGCGACCAGCACGCAGCGGTTGGCCGATCAGGCAAAGTGGATCAGCTACGGCCCGGCGCGCAAATCTTCTGCTCCGCTGGTCGGGCTTTATCAGGACGGCAAGACAGAGATGGCGCCGAACATGCCAACAAATCCCGACAATATGAAGAATGCGCTGGGATCGTCCTATGATTTCTGGGCGGATCATGAGGCCGAACTGTCGGAACGCTTCAGTGCGTGGCTTGCGGCCAGTTGAGCCACCTAGGCCATCTGGAATGAAGGGAGCTGACCAACGCTTCCGTAAGGCAGGGGCTCTGATGATGTGACCGCCCCCCCGACGGCTTCGCTGTGCCAGGGTGGGTCTGGGACGATCCACAGAGGGGAGAGGTCATGTCGGAGATTACCACGATCGGGCTCGATCTTGCGAAGCATGTGTTTCAGCTTCACGGGGCCGACGCTTCTGGGCGAGCGGTGCTGCGCAAGAAGCTTCGGCGGGACCAGGTGCTGGCGTTCTTCAGCCAGCTACCATCCTGCGTCGTCGTGATGGAGGCGTGCGGTGGCGCCCATTTCTGGGGTCGTGAGATCGGGAAGCTGGGCCATGAGGTGCGGCTCATCCCGCCGGCCTATGTGAAGCCCTTTGTGAAGCGCCAGAAGAACGATGTCGCCGATGCGGAAGCGATCTGTGAAGCGGCGCTGCGCCCGACGATGCGCTTCGTGCCGGTGAAGAGCGAGGAGACCCAAGGGGCGGCGATGGTCTTCCGGGTGCGCGAGCTTCTGATCCGGCAGCGCACGCAGGCGATCAATGCCCTGCGCGGTCACTTGGCCGAGTTCGGGCAGATCGTGCCCCAGGGTGCGGCCAACGCCGCGCGGCTGATCGCGATCGTCGAGAACCAGGACAGCGACCTGCCAGCAGACGCCATCGCCACGCTGAAGGTGCTGGTCGCGGCGCTCATCCACCTCGAGACGGAGATCGCCAGGCTCGATGCCGAGATCGCCCGTCGCGCCAAGGAGGACGAGGTGGCCCGGCGGCTGATGACGGTGCCCGGCATCGGTCCGCTGATCGCCACGGCCCTCGCGGTCCTGGCCCCGCCACCCGGAACGTTCCGCAAGGCTCGGGACTTTGCGGCCTGGCTCGGCCTCACGCCGCGGCAGCATTCGACCGGCGGCAAGCAGCGGCTCGGGGCCACGACGAAGATGGGCGAACGCTCCCTCAGGCGATTGCTGATCCTCGGCGCCAACTGAACCGCCCCGGGTTTACCGGAGAGTTTCTGGTTCAATGATTAGGCTGCTTTTGCGGCGGCGTTCAAGCTTGTGTAGAATTCCTCCTCTGCTTCGTTCGGTGTGACGTAACCGATGGCGCTGTGCAGGCGCGTCTTGTTATACCAGTCGACCCACTTCAGGGTTTCCCACTCGACTTGACCCACGGATTTCCAAGGGCCGAGGAACTTGATGACCTCGGTCTTGAACAGGCCGATGATGCTTTCAGCCAGAGCGTTGTCATAGGAATCACCGACGCTGCCGACCGAGGTGTCGATGCCCGCCTCGGCCAGGGACGGATCGCCCAGGCCAAGTTTGGCATAGGGCGTGCCCTTCTCGCGGAGCAGCACTTGCGGCGTGATCCCCATCCGGGTGATCAGGTGCTCCAGCATGGTGCGCGAGGGCGGGCACTTTAGATATTCGATGACATGCGGCTCGATACCGGCGTTGCGGATCATCGCCAGCGTGTTGCGCGAGGTGCCACAGTCCGGGTTGTGGTAGATGACGACATCCATCGGTCAGGCGCTTTCGGTCAGACTGGTGTCGCAGGCACAGGACAGCGCCGCAACGGCAGGTGCGCAGATCTCGGGGTGGCCTTGGCAGCAATCCTTCAAGAGAAAGCCGACCAGACCGGCCAAGGCGGAATAGACGGCGCTGTAGATGATGTAGCGCCCCTCGCGCCGGGACTGGATCAATCCGGCATGTTCGAGATGGGTCAGGTGGAACGAGAGCCGCGAGGTGGTCGCGCCGCCGAGAGCTTCCCCGATAGCCCCTGCGGCCATGCCTTCCGGTCCCGCCTGCACCAGCAGCCGCACCACGCGCAGCCGCGTCTCCTGAGACATGGCCGCAAAGGCGGCCAGAGCTTGAGGCTCGTTCATCGAATCAACTCCTCAATCAATGATGAAATATTGAGCCAATTATCAGCTTTGGTCAAGGAGCTTCAGGAGAGTTCGTTGATGCCGCACCGCAGCGAAGGGCAGCTTTGTCCGCATCGCAGCCGCCCCGTCAACCTGCAGCCTGGGCAGGTGCTTGACTGGCGATCAGCAAGGAGATGTCCGACGGCCTTGCGGCTCAGACCTGGGGCCTGGGGCATCCTCGTCGACGTCGCCAGTTCCCCTTCCGCCTCACCGGAACTCCCGCGTCCTGACGCGGATCGTGTCGAGGTGCAGGTCGCGGATGAACATGTCGCGGGGTTTGGGATGCCGGGGGTCGGGGGTGGGTCTGGCGTTGTGGAATTCGTCGCCACGGCCGTGCGGCAGCTGGAAGGCGCCGCGGTTGCCGACGCTGGCGGGGGTGGTCTCCGACCAATCGACCCTCCTGCCGGATCTCGATCCGTTCCGCATAGGCCCTGATCTCGACCGGCCGCCCGACAGCCGTTGCCGCGACAGAGTATTTGTTGTTATCGAACCGCACGAGGCAGGTCTTCGATACCGCCGCAGGCAGCGAATGGAAGCCGTCGAAGCGCCCGGCATAGGGGACAAGGTGCGGGCGCTCTTTCTGAAAGACCTCCCAGACAGTCTTGTCCGTCAGCTCGGGATGTTTGCTGCTTCTGGCCGAGGCGATGCACTTGTCCAGAAGCCAGGCGTTTAGTTCCTCGTAGCTCTTGACCCTGACCCGGGGCGAGAAGAACCGTTGGCGGACCGTGCCGACCTGGCTCTCCACCTGACCTTTCTCCCAACCCGAAGCCGGGGTGCAGGCGATGGGATCGACCAGATAATGGCTGGCCATCTGCAGGAATCG
>RRZU010025330.1_pt1 | contig 14861 bp, 14 predicted proteins | sample 2165561 | NCBI WGS metagenome assembly RRZU01 (sample SAMN10456909, study PRJNA506462) | wastewater metagenome | isolation source: wastewater sludge | place: USA: Moscow, Idaho
ACCGCCTTGTCGCTGGCCAGGCCGGCGACGATCTCGACCAGCGCCATCACCGGCGCCGGGTTGAAGAAGTGCAGGCCGGCGACGCGCTCGGGGCGCTGCAAAGTGGCGGCCAGCGAGGTGATCGACAGCGAGGAGGTGTTGCTGGCGAGGATGCAGTCGTCGCCGCAGATGGCTTCCAGTTTCTCGAACAGCTCGCGCTTGACCTGCAGGTTCTCGACGATGGCCTCGACCACCAGGGCGCTGCCTTCGAGATCTTCCAGGCGGGCGGCCGGACTCAGGCGGGCGAGCACGGCGTCGCGCTCGGCGGCGTCCAGCTTGCCGGCCTCGACACGCTTGCCGAGCTGCCTGGCAATGCCGGCGATGGCCTGGGCGGCGGCGCCTTCGCGGGTGTCGAACAGGGCCACCGGATGGCCGGCCTGGGCGGCCACCTGGGCGATGCCGGCGCCCATGGCGCCGGCGCCGATCACCGCGATGGCGGCGTCTTTATGCAGTGCGGTCATCTCAGCGGCCCTTGAATTCGGGGGTGCGTTTGGCCATGAAGGCGGCGACGCCCTCGCGGTAGTCTTCGCTGCGCCCGGCCAGGCGCTGCAGGTCGCGTTCCAGGTCGAGCTGCTCGTCGAAGCTGTTGCTGGCGCTGGCGTTCAGTGCGCGCTTGATCAGCGCCAGGCCGTAGGTCGGCTGGGTGGCCAGCTGGCGGGCCAGCTTGAGGGCCTCGTCCTGCAGGGCGGCGTCGTCGACGCAGCGCCAGATCATCCCCCACTGCTCGGCCTGCTCGGCGGAGAGGCGGTCGCCCAGCAGGGCGAGGGCCTTGGCGCGGGCCATGCCGACCGCGCGCGGCAGGGTCCAGGTGCCGCCGGAGTCCGGCACCAGGCCGATCTTGCAGAAGGCCTGGATGAAGCTGGCCGACTTCGCCGCCAGGGTGATGTCGCAGGCCAGGGCGATGTTGGCGCCGGCGCCGGCGGCCACGCCGTTGACCGCGCAGATCACCGGCATCGGCAGGTCGCGCAGGGCGCGGATCAGCGGGTTGTAGTTCTTCTCGATGGATTCGCCCAGGTCCGGGGCGGCGGCGCCCGGCGCCACGTTGCGGTCGCCCAGGTCCTGCCCGGCGCAGAAGCCGCGGCCGCTGCCGGTGATCAGCAGGCAGCGCACCTCGGGGTTCTGGCGTACCTGTTTGAGCGCTTCGCGGACTTCCTTGTGCATCTGCGCGTTGAAGCTGTTGAGCTGCTCCGGGCGGTTCAGGGTCAGGGTGGCGACGCCCTGCTCGATGGTGAAGAGGATGTGTTCGAAGCTCATGAAGGCGTTCTCTATTTATTAGTAGAGGGGCGCGGGGCACCCCCGGAAGGCTCTCGGGCGACAGGCGCGGGCGCTGGCGGGAGCGCTCAGCGGCCCTTGCTGTTCATGCAGTACAAGGACCGCTTAGCGGCCCTTGTAGGCCGGCCTGCGCTTTTCCTGGAAGGCGCGGATGCCCTCGTTGCGATCCTCGGTGCCGGCCAGCAGGGTGAAGGCGTGGCGCTCGAAGCGCAGGCCGCTGGCCAGGTCGGTGTCCTCGGCCTTGAGCAGGGCTTCCTTGGCCAGGCGCACGGCCAGCGGCGCCTTCTCGGCGATCTTGCGGGCGATGGCCACGGCGCGCTCGACGGTCAGCTCGGGCTGGGTGATCTCGCTGACCAGGCCCGCTTCGAGGGCGCGGCGGGCGCTGATCGGCTCGCCGGTGAGGACCATCTGCATGGCCAGCGACTTGCCCACCGCGCGCAGCAGGCGCTGGGTGCCGCCGGCGCCGGGCATGATCGCCAGGTTGATTTCCGGCTGGCCGAACTGGGCGTCCTCGCCGGCGATGAGGATGTCGGCGTGCATGGCCAGCTCGCAGCCGCCGCCGAGGGCGAAGCCGTTGACCGCGGCGATCAGCGGCTTGGAGAAGCGGGTGATGCGCTGCCAGTGGGCCAGGCGCGGGTCTTCGAGGATGCCGACCAGATCGCGCTCGGCCATCTCCTTGATGTCGGCGCCGGCGGCGAAGGCGCGCAAGCTGCCGGTGATGACCACGGCGCGGGTGTCGGCGCAGGCTTCGGCGGCGTCCAGCTCGGCGGCGAGTTCGCCGAGCAGCTGGGTGTTGAGGGCGTTGAGCGCTTCGGGGCGCTGCAGGGTGATCAGGCGCACGCCCTGTTCGGGCGGCAGGACGCTGAGGGTCTGAGGCATGGACACATCCTCGGGCACGCATGGGCGCCTGTGGCGCCGGGCCGGTTTATTGGAGTTGTTGTTGCGTCCGCGACCAGCCCTCTGTGCGGGGCGTTTCAGGCGTTCTGCGGAGCAGCCGTTTCGCCCGAGTATACCCATAAAGTGATACGGATCAATAAATACAAAGTCATTTTCCGTGTCTGTTTTATCGCCATTTGTCGGCTGCCGTGGGCGGGCCGCCGGGCGGCAAGTCGGCCCCGAAGTGGCGGGGAATCGTCCGTTTTGGCCATGCGCTGCCGGTATTCCCTTGATCGGCAAGGGCTTTGCCCCGCGTGTGGATTTCTCCGCCGGCGGCGGTTATGTTGATGTGATACAAGAAAAACTCGCCGGATTAGACAAATGTCTTGCTTGAGGCCGTCGCTCCGGCGCGCCACCCCGAGGATCCCCGCCGTGCCCGCTTCCGTTTCCGCTCTCGACCTGTTCGCCCGCCACCAGCCGCTGCTCGACCGCGCCATCGCCGCCATCGCCAGCCGCGAGCACTGGACGCCCTACCCGGAAAGTCAGCGTCCCTACGGCGAGGAGGCCGCGGCCGCCGGCCCGGCCAACTTCGCCGCGCTGCAGGGCCGCCACTTCGAACTGGCCTGCCCGGCGGTCGCCGGCCGCGTCGGCGGCGAGCGCTCGCCCTACGGCTTCGACCTGGGCATCAGCTACGACCAGCCGGATACCGACGCTCTGCTCGCTCATCTGCAGGCGCAGTTGCCGGCCTGGCGCGCCGCCGGTCCGCAGGCGTGGATCGGCGTGTGCCTGGAAATCCTCCAGCGCCTCAACGCGCAGAGCTTCGACTTCGCCCACGCCGCCGTGCACACCACCGGCCAGGGCCTGCCGATGGCTTTCCAGGCCGCCGGCCCGCACGCCCAGGATCGCGGTCTGGAAGCGGTGGCGCAGGCCTGGAAGCTGCTGCGCGAGGTGCCGCAAACGGCGCGCTGGACCAAGCCGCAGGGCAAGCTCGACCCGCTGGTGGTGGACAAGCGCTTCCACATCGTGCCGCGCGGCATCGCCCTGGTGATCGCCTGCGCGACCTTCCCGACCTGGAACACCTATCCGGGCCTGTTCGCCAGCCTGGCCACCGGCAACCCGGTGCTGGTCAAGCCGCACCCCGGCGCCATCCTGCCGGTGGCGATGACCGTGCGGGTCTGCCAGCAGGTGCTCGCCGAGGCCGGCTTCGACCCTGCGCTGGTCAGCCTGGTGCCGGACAGCCTCGACGCCCCGGTGGCCAAGCAGCTGGCCCTCGACCCGCGCATCAAGGTGATCGACTTCACCGGCTCCAGCGCCTTCGGCAACTGGCTGGAGGACCACGCCCGCCAGGCCCAGGTGTTCACCGAGAAGGCCGGCCTGAACAGCGTGGTGATCGACAGCGTGACCGATCTGAAGGCGGTGGCGCGCAACCTGGCGTTCAGCCTCAGCCTGTATTCCGGGCAGATGTGCACCGCGCCGCAGGCCATCTACATGCCGCGCGGCGGCATCCGCACCGCCGAGGGCGTGCTCGGCTTCGACGAGGTGGCGCAGGCGCTGGCCGGCGCGGTGAGCAAGTTCCTCGCCGACAACGAGCGCGCCTGCACGGTGCTCGGCTGCATCCAGTCCGAGGCCACCCTGGCGCGCATCGACGCCTGCCGCGCGCTCGGCGAGGTGCTGCTGGACAGCGAGGCGCGCGTGCATCCCGAGTACCCCGAGGCGTGCGTGCGCACCCCGCTGCTGCTCAAGGTCGACGCCAGCGCCCGCGAAGCCTACGCGGAGGAGCGCTTCGGCCCGATCGGCTTCGTCATCGCCACCGACGACACCGCCCACAGCCTGCAGCTGGTGCGCGAGACCCTCAGCGAGAAGGGCGCGCTGACCCTGGCGGTATACTCGACCGACGCGCAAGTGCTGGAGCAGGCCGAGGAACTGGCGCAGGATGTCGGCGTGGCGCTGTCGGTCAATCTGGACAACGGCCTGTTCGTCAACCAGTCGGCGGCGTTCAGCGACTTCCACGGCACCGGTGCCAACCCGGCGGCGAATGCCGCGCTGACCGACGCGGCCTTCGTCGCCCGGCGCTTCGTGGTGGTGCAGAGCCGCCGCCACGTCGCCGGCGCATAAGCGCCGCTGCCCGACCCCGGCAGGTTGCGCCTGCCGGGGCTGAAAACAACAAGAAACGAGGATTTGCCATGCCCTGCTACCGTTACGCCGGGGTCACCCCGGTGGTGCACCCCACCGCCTACGTCCACCCTACCGCGGTGCTGATCGGCGACGTGATCGTCGGCCCCGGCTGCTACGTCGGCCCGCTGGCCAGCCTGCGCGGCGACTTCGGGCGCATCGTCCTCGAAGAGGGGGCCAACCTGCAGGACACCTGCGTGATCCACGGCTTCCCGGAGAGCGTCACCCGCATCGCCCGCAACGGCCACGTCGGCCACGGCGCGGTGCTGCACGGCTGCCAGATCGGCGAGGACGCCATGGTCGGGATGAACGCGGTGGTGATGGACGAGGCGCAGATCGCGCCGCGCTCCATCGTCGCCGCCTGTGCCTTCGTCAAGGCCGGCTTCGCCTGCGAGGAGCAGTCGCTGGTGATGGGCGCGCCGGCGCGGGTCGCCCGTCAGCTCAGCGACAAGGAAGTGGCCTGGAAGCAGGCCGGTACCCGCGAGTACCAGGTGCTCGCCGAGCGCTGCCTGACCCAGCTGGAGGAGTGCGCGCCGCTCGCCGAGCCGGAAGCCGAGCGGCCGCGTCTGCCGCTCTCCGAGGTCAAGCCCAAGGGCGTGTCCTGAGCGGCGCTGCCGGGCTGCGCCAGGCTGAACATGCCGGGAGGTGGCGAATGAACAGCAGGCACATGGCGCGGGACCAGGCGCTCGACGGCTGGCTGCAGCGCGTCAACGAACTGTGCGGGCGTTTCTGCGCCAAGGCGCTGGGCGACGCGTTCGCCGGGCGCATCGAGCAGTACCAGAGCGGCGCGCTGCAGATGTCGTTCAACGACATCGCCCACGCGCGGCTGTACCGCACCGAGCGCGAGCTGGCCGCCGGCGAGGACAAGGGCTACTTCGCGGTGTTCCAGCTCGAAGGCCGCGCGCAGATGGCCCAGGACACCCAGCGCATCGTCCTCGCTCCCGGCGACATCACCCTGATCGATGCGGCGCGGCCCAGCGAGTTCGAGTACGGCGAGAGTTCGCGCCAGCTCAGCCTGATCCTGCCGCGCGAGGTGGTCGAGCGCAGCCTGCGCTTCTCCGGCGTGCGCAGCTGCGCGCGGATCGCCGCGCACACCCCGGTGGCGGTGCTGGCCAACAGTCTGGTGCGCGAGTCGGCGCGCCAGGAGGGGCTGAGCCTGGCGGAGAGCGAGGCGACCCTGGATGCCCTGCTGAGCCTGCTGCGCCCGGCGCTGGCCGGCGTCGACAGCGACGACGATCCGCACGAGCGGTTGTTCCGCCGCGCGGTGACGCTGATCGACCGGCGCCTCTGCGAGCCGGAGCTGAGCCCGGAGCTGATCGCCCGCGAGATCGGCGTGTCGCTGCGCGGCCTGTACCGGATGTTCGCCCGCCGCCAGCTGGTGGTGGCGCAGTACATCCGCAACCGCCGCCTGGATTTCTGCGCCGAGGCGCTGCGCTGCGCCGGCAGCGAGCTGAAGCTGTCGGCGCTCGGCTACGCCTGGGGTTTCTCCGACTCCAGCTACTTCTCCACCGCCTTCAAGGCGCGCTTCGGCGTGTCGCCCGGCGAGTACCGCAAGCGCTACCGGCCGGAGGCCTGAGCCGCTTGGCAGTCTGAGCAAGCGGCCTGGCACGCAGGCACAAGCACGCGCTCCGGCGCCTGCGCACAATGCCCGGCGAATCTCCGCGCGCAGGCCCGAGGCGGTGCGCGGCTCCCCGATCCAGCGCCCGCGAGGTATTCCCATGAGTGTCGTCAACGTCCTGCCGCAGGTCGCGGCCTTTCTTCAGCGCCGCCACGGCTGCTTCATCGACGGCCAGTGGCTGATCGACGACAGCCCGCGCAGCCCGGTGCTCGACCCGGCCAGCGGCGAGCGCATCGCCGAGGTCGCCGAGGCCGACGAGGCGCTGCTCGACCGCGCCGTGCAGTCGGCCCATGCCGCGTTCAGGAGCGGCGTGTGGTCGAGCCTGCGCCCGGCCGACCGCGAGCGCATCCTGCTGCGCTTCGCCGCGCTGGTCGAGGAGCACGGCGAGGAGCTGGCGCAGCTGGAAACCCTCAACCAGGGCAAGTCGATCAACACCTCGCGCATGCTCGACGTCGGCGCCAGCGTCGAGTTCATGCGCTACATGGCCGGCTGGGCGACCAAGATCGAGGGCCAGAGCCTCGACGTGTCGATCCCCATCCCGCAGGGCGCGCGCTACACCGCCTTCGCCCGCCGCGAGCCGGTCGGCGTGGTGGCCGGGATCATCCCGTGGAACTTCCCGCTGATGATCGCCCTGTGGAAGGCCATGCCGGCGCTGGCATGCGGCTGCACCGTGGTGCTCAAGCCGGCCAGCGAAACCCCGCTGTCGGCCCTGCGCCTGGTCGAGCTGGCCCATGAAGCCGGGGTGCCGGCCGGCGCGCTGAACCTGGTCACCGGCCGCGGTAGCCGCATCGGCAACGCCCTGGCCGGCCACCCGCTGGTGAGCAAGGTGTCGTTCACCGGCTCCACCGAGGTCGGCCGCGGCGTCGGCATCGCCGCCATGCAGAACATGACCCGCTTCGCCCTCGAACTGGGCGGCAAGAACCCGATGATCGTGCTGGCCGACGCCGACCTCGACAAGGCTGTGCAGGGCGCGCTGCTCGGCGGCCTGCTCAACCAGGGCCAGGTGTGCGCCGCCGCCTCGCGCTTCTACGTGCACCGCTCGCGCTACGCCGAGTTCGTCGCCCGGCTGGGCGAGGCGGTGGCCGCGCTGAAGGTCGGGCCGGGCATGGATGCGAGCGCGGCGATCAACCCGCTGGTGTCGCGCCGCCAGCAGCAGAGCGTGCTGGAGCACATCGCCCGGGCCCGCGCCGAGGGCGCCCGCGTGGTGGCCGGCGGTACGCCGCTGGAGGGCGCCGGTTTCTACGTGCAGCCCACCGTGCTGGCCGACGTGCGCCAGGAGATGGGCATCGCCCGCGACGAGGTGTTCGGCCCGGTGCTCTCGGTGCTGGCCTTCGACAGCGACGAGGAGGCCATCGCCCTGGCTAACGACAGCGAATACGGCTTGGCCGCCAGCCTGTGGACCAACGACCTGACCAAGGCGATGAACCTGGTGCCGCGCATCGAGGCCGGCACCGTGTGGGTCAACGCCCATGTGCTGCTCGACCCCAACATGCCGTTCGGTGGGGTCAAGCAGTCCGGCGTCGGCCGCGAGTTCGGTCGCGCGGTGATCGAGGCCTATACCGAGATCAAGTCGGTGTGCATCGCCCACTGACGGAGCGGGCGGCGGTGACGACCGCTGAGCGGGAAGACGGGCGGGGCAGCGATGCCCCGCCCGTTTTTTTGTGGTCGGCGCTGTGTCCGGTGGCGGGGTTGCGCGTAAACGACACGGGCCGGCATGAGCCGGCCCGTGTCGTGTCGCAGCGCTCGCCCGCAGGCGCTACGGCGTGCCCATGCCGTCGTCGATGGCGATGCCCTGCGCGCGCATCCGGGCGATCAGCTCGGCGCGGGTGCCGGGCAGGTTGAGCAGGGCCTGGCGGCGCACCTGGCCGACTTCCGTGGCGCTGTAGGGGCGGAAGTCGGCCGGGGTGCTGGCGCCGGCCATACCCTGCGGATCGAGGATCCAGTTGAGCAGCTCGGCGATCTGCGCGTCGCTGAGCGCCGACTGGGCCACGCCGGGGACGCGGACCAGGAAGTCGCGGCCGCCCTCGACGCGCAGGAAGTTGCCGACGAAGCCGGTCATCCGTGGCGTGTCGTTGCGCGGCGCGCCCTCGCCGTGGGTCAGGTGGCAGCCCAGGCACTGCAGCTGGTAGTTGGTCGCCGCGCTGTAGCCGGCCTGGGCGATCGGCGTCTGCGGCGCCTCGTTGCCGGGCGCCGGTTTCTGCTGCGGGTCGGGAATGGCGCGGGCCAGCGCCGGGGGCGCCGCCAGCACGGCGGCCAGTCCGGCGAGGATCAGCAGTCGCATGGCGGCACCTCCGGTCACGACGCGACGCCGCGGATCACCGAGACGGTGCAGTTGTAGACGCTGTTGGACTTGGCGCCCAGGCACCAGTTGACGTCGTTGTTGTTGAACGGCCGGTACATCGGCTCCTCGCTGTCGTTGCGGGTGCAGGCGCAGCGGCCGCAGGCCTGCTTGCCGCAGCAGTCGTTGTAGGAGATCACGTAGTTCTTGCCGTCGGCCGGGTTGCGGCAGGTGCCGACCCAGGTGATCTGCGACACTTCGGTGCCCGGCGGGCAGCTGGTGGTGGTGCCGCCGCAGCAGCTGCACAGGAAGCCGTCCACCGAGCAGTGGCGCCAGTAGTCGCAGTTGCTGGGATCGCCCGGATCGCCGGGGTTGCCGGTTTCGGCGTGGGCCTTGGAGGCGCGGTCGATGGGCAGCAGCAGCGGCAGGGCGGCGCCGGCCACCAGCCAGGAGCCCAGGCGCGACAGCGCCTGGCGGCGCGAGGTGACGTCGGCGACCCGGCGCGCGGAGCGCTCGAACAGCATGTCCAGTAGTTTCATCGGGAGTCTCCTCGGGCCTTCTTATTGGTGGATCTTCACGGCGTTGTTGCGGCCGTGAGCGTGGTCGGGGTTGTGCAGGTAGTCCTGCAGGGAGGCGATGCCCATCTGCTCGGCCTCGAACAGGCTGTCCAGATGCTCGCGGGAGTTGACCAGGCCCTTGGCGCGCAGGGTGCCGGCCTTATCGATCAGTACCGCGTAGGGCAGCTTGCCGATCTGGTAGGTCATGCCGACCTCCGGGCCGACCACGTAGGCGGCGTCGTCCAGCTTGAAATCGCGGATCAGCGCGGCCTGGGCTTCCGGCTCGCCGTCGCTGACGTAGACCACGTCGAGGTCGCTGCGCGCCTTGGCGATGGCCTTGACCGCCGGCAGCAGCGACTTGCAGATCGGGCAGCTGGGCGAGAGGAAGAACAACAGCTGGCCGCGGTCGGAGGGGTAGCCGAAGTTCACCGGACGGCCGTTGCGGTCGGCGGCGGTGATCTGCGGCGCGGCGGCGTTGACCGCCACGCCCTTGTCGATCACCAGGGCGCCGGCCGGGGCGAGGCGGGCGTGCAGCACGCCGATCTGGCGCACCAGGCCCATCAGCACGAAGGCCAGGACGATCAGCAGGACCCACAGCAGGATGTTGGAAACGATCAGGGCTTCCATGGTTTCACCTTCCAGTCAGTTTGAGCAGGCGCGGGGCGTTGGTCAGCAGACCGTCGGCCGCCGCGTAGAGCAGCAGGATGACCGCCGCGGCGGCGAGGGCGACGAAACCGTCGAACAGGCCTAGCGAGCGGGACAGCGTCGGCAGCGCGGCGAGCAGCGCCAGGCCGAGCAGCGCGGCGTTGCGCAGCAGCAGCGCCGGGCGCAGCGGCTGGCTGGCGCCGGGGCCGGCGCAGCCGCAGTCGATGTCGTGGCGACCGCGCTGCAGGTTGATGGCGATGGCGCCGGCGTACGCCAGCATCAGCGCCGCGCCCGCCAGCGCCGCCGCGGCGCGGCTCGCCGGCAGCAGCAGGGCCACGGCGATGGCGCCCTCGACCAGCGGCAGGACCCGCGCCGCCGGGCCGAGCAGGGCCTCGGGCAGCAGCGCGTAGGCCCGCAGCTGCGCGGCGAACCAGTGCGGCGCGCGCAGCTTGTGGGTCGCCGCGGTGGCGAGGATCGCCGCCAGCGCCAGGGCGCAGGCGTGGATCAGGATCGGGTCGATGGGCATGGCGGCCTCCTCAGTGGCTCTGGATCAGGGTCGGCGTCTTGGCGACCTTCTCCACGGTGCCGGTGTGCTTGCCGCTCTTCAGATCGAACACTTCCATGTCGCCGGTGACGGTGGTGCCGAGCAGCAGCGGGTTGGCGTCGCTGGTGGCGTGCAGGCTCCACATCAGGCCGGGCGCCTCCAGGGTGCCGATCTTCTTCCGGGTCTTCAGGTCGTAGACCCAGACGATGGTGCTCGGATCTTCCCACATCAGCGGCTGGTGGTCGGGGTGCATCAGCACGTAGAGGCGGTCGAGCTGCGGCGCCAGCGCCATCATCTGCCAGCCGCCGGGCGCCCAGCCGGCCTTCTTCTCGTCCTCGCTGACCAGCGACCAGGTGGGCAGGAACTTCGGCTTGTCGCCGGACAGGTCGACCGGGTGGACCACGCCTTCGGTGGTGGTGAAGTAGTAGGTGTCGCCCTTGGCCACGGCGCGCTCGACCATCTTCACCTGGTTGGGATCGAACATCGGCGTCTGGTGGCGGGAGACTTCCTTGCCGTTGTCGTCGAGGGTCAGCACCTGCAGGCTGCCGTCGCCGCACAGCGAGGCGAAGCGCCGCGCGCCCACCGGGTAGTTGAGGATGCAGCCGCTGATGGCGATCTCGTTGACGGCCTTGCGCGCCTGGACGTCGACCACGGTGACCGAGGTCGACGGGGTGAAGTTGTAGATGTAGACGAAGCGGTCGTCGCTGCTGGTGGTCAGCGCGTAGCGCTCGGTGATGCTGTTGGCGCGCTTGGGCGGAATCTCCACCTCCCACAGCGGCGACAGGGTCGAGCTGTCCCAGGCGGTGAGCATGTCGGTACGGGTGCCGCGCACGTAGCGCGACCAGTAGGTGTCGGCGGTATAGAGCCGCTTCTGGTCGCGCGAGGGCACCATCGGCGCCATGCCGCCGGTGCTGAGCATGCCGAGCATGCGCTTGTTGTCCGGGTCGATCACGGTGACCCGGGTGGCGATCATGTTCTCGAACTCGACGTCGACGACGTAGGCGCGGTGCGGTTCCGGCGGGAAGGGCAGGGTGACCTGACCGAGTTCTTCCGCCGGCAGTTCGGCCTGGGCGGCGCCGGCCAGCGCCATGCCGAGCGCCAGGGTCGTGCGTGCAAGGAAAGGGGGTAGTCGCATGGGATGGCTCCCTGTTCTATTTATCGGGCCGCTGTGCTGGAGCGGAGGGTTGGCTGCTTCGAGTCTGCCGGCTGACCGGTCGTGCTGCATTGCTGTGCCTGCCAAGTGCTTGTCTGCCTGTGCCATGGCGGGCCGCGCCGGGCGGCCCGCAGGCGCAATGTCCGAGCGTGGTAGTCGGGTTGTAGCATTCGTCCCGACCCCCTAGGTATAGTCGCGTTTTTCCAGCGATTCTCTGCAGACATGACCTCCCTCCTGCCTCTTGCCAACCTGATCCAGCGCTTTCAGGAGCAGACGCCCATCCGTGCCAGTTCGCTGATCGTCACCGTCTACGGCGATGCGGTCGAACCCCATGGCGGCGCCGTCTGGCTGGGCAGCCTGATCCAGCTGCTCGAACCCATGGGCATCAACCAGCGGCTGATCCGCACCTCGGTGTTCCGCCTGACCAAGGACGGCTGGCTGAAGGCCGACAAGGTCGGCCGGCGCAGCTACTACAGCCTCACCGGCCCCGGCCGGCGGCGCTTCGAGAAGGCCTTTAAGCGCATCTATACCAGCAGTCTGCCGGCCTGGGACGGCACCTGGTGCCTGGCGGTGCTCTCCCAGCTGGAGGCGGACAAGCGCAAGCAGGTGCGCGAGGAGCTGGAGTGGCAGGGCTTCGGCGCGCTGGCGCCGACCGTGCTGGCCAACCCGCGCTGCGACCGCGCCGACGTGGCGGCGACCCTGCAGGAGCTGGAGGCGCTGGACGACACCATCCTGTTCGAGACCACCGCCCAGGAGGTGCTGGCCTCGCGGGCGCTGCGCCTGCAGGTGCGCGAGAGCTGGAAGATCGACGCCCTCGGCGCCCACTACAGCGAGTTCATCCAGCTGTTCCGCCCGCTCTGGCAGGCGCTGCGCGAGGCCGACCGGCACGAGCCGCAGGACTGCTTCCTGGCCCGCACCCTGCTGATCCACGAATACCGCAAGCTGCTGCTGCGCGACCCGCAGCTGCCCGACGAGCTGCTCCCCGGCGACTGGGAAGGGCGCGCCGCGCGCCAGCTGTGCCGCAACATCTACCGGCTGATCTATGCCCCGGCCGAGCAGTGGCTGAACCAGGTGCTGGAAACCGCCGACGGCCCGCTGCCGGAAGCCGGCGAGAACTTCTACCAGCGCTTCGGCGGGCTGCGCTGAGCGCCGAAGCGCGGCGTCGGCCTCGCTCGCGCCACGATAGGTGCGCCGGGCGGTCATCTTGGCGGTACTTTTGCGTATCGCATGGCGCAGCGCAGAAAAGAGCCGATCCAAAGCCTTGATGAGGCTTTCTGCGGATATCGTGTGGCGATCCGCGTGTCGCGGCGCTCGGGCGCGCCGGTGGTGGCCTGTCGAATGGCGATAAAAGGGATACTGGAATCGACTTTTTTATTGTTGATCCGTATCCCTTTTTGGGTATGCTCGGCGTGAGGGCTCGCCGCAAGCCCCGCGATGCCGCGTGCTGGCAAGAGCCTCAGAGCCCTACAAGCCGATACAAGAATAATTCGGGAGCAACCCATGATCCGCCTCAAGCTGGCCGCCCTGGTCACCGCCGTTGCTTGTGCCGCCTCCGCCCAGGCTGCCGAGACCTACACCCTCAAGTTCGGTCACTTCCTGCCGTCCACTTCCTACCAGCAGCGCGAGATGTTCGAGCCCTGGTGCGCCAAGCTCAAGGAAGAGTCCGCCGGCCGCCTAGAATGCCAGATCTACCCGTCCATGCAGCTCGGCGGCACCCCGGCCAAGCTCGCCGACATGGTGCGCAACGGCGTCGCCGACATCGTCTGGACCGCGCCGTCCTACTCGCCGGGCAAGTTCCCGCGCATCGAGGCGGTCGAGCAGCCGTTCCTGATGCCCTACGGCGCGCGCAACAGCGACCCGATCATCTGGAAGTTCTACCAGCAGTACGCCAAGGAAGACTTCAAGGGCTACAAGGTGCTGGCCATGCACGGCGACGGCGGCATGGGCTTCCACACCCGCAGCAAGGCGATCACCAGCCTCGACGACCTCAAGGGCATGAAGCTGCGCGCCTCGCACCGCGCCTCCGCGCTGCTGGTCGAATCCTTCGGCGCCGCGCCGGTGAGCATGCCGCCGCCGCAGATGACCGAATCGCTGTCCAAGGGCGTGATCGACGGCGTGCTGTTCACCTGGAGCACCATCCGCGACGTCAAGGTCGACGAGGTGACCCGCTTCCACAGCGAGCCGCCGGCCGGCTCGCCGTCGCTGACCAGCACCGTGCTGACCATGCTGATGAACGAGAAGAAGTTCGCCAGCCTGCCCAAGGACCTGCAGGAGATCCTCGAACGCAACAGCGGCGAGGCCCTCAACAACATGATCAGCGGCGTCTGGGACAAGCACATGGAGAGCGCCATCCAGGCCACTCCGGCCGAGCAGATCGTCAACATCAGCGCCGACAACTACGCGGCCATGCAGAAGGCCGCCGAGCCGGTGGCGCAGAACTGGGTCAAGGAAGTCGCCGCCAAGGGCGTCGACGGCAATGCCCTGCTGCAGGGCGTGCGCGGCATCGCCGCGGCCCAGGCCTCGTCCTCGGCCCAGGCGGCACGGTAAACGACCATGGCTGAGTCGCTTTCCTTCGAAGGCGACCTGGAACTGCAACGCGGCCCCTGGGGCCGCGTTCTTTATCGGGTCTGCCAATTCTTCGCCCTGGCCGGCGGCGTGGTGCTGCTGGCGCTGATCAACATGTCGCTGGTGTCGATCATCGGCCGCAAGCTGTTCGCCGAGCCGATCCGCGGCGACATCGAGCTGATGGAGATCGGCGCGTCCATCGCCATCGCCGCCTTCCTGCCGCTGTGCGAGATGCGCGGCCTGCACATCAAGGTCGACACCTTCACCATGAAGCTGCCGGGCTGCGTGCAGCGCGGTCTGGACGCCATCGGCCACAGCCTGTGCATGCTCGCCGCGCTGATCCTCGCCTGGCGCACCGGGCTGCAACTGCTCGACAACCTGGAGTACGGTGACGTGTCCACCCTGCTGTCGATCCCCATGTGGATTCCGCTGGCGCTGATCGTGCCCAGCCTGACCCTGCTGGCGCTGGCCAGCGCCTGGCGGGTCGCCCACTGCCTGACCCATGGAGGTCGTTCATGAGCGGTCTGAGTCTTGGCCTGATCGGCCTGGCCGTTACCCTGACCCTGCTGGTTTTGCGCGTGCACATCGGCATCACCATGCTGATCGGCGGCGCGGTCTGCTTCCTGGCGGTGAACTCCGGCGATATCAACGCGCTGCTGTTCACCCTCAACAACCTCGCCTATTCGCGCCTGTCCAACTACGACCTGGCGGTGATCCCGCTGTTCGTGCTGATGGGCCAGTTCGCCACCCACGGCGGCCTGTCACGGGCGATCTTCCGCTGCGCGGCGGCCTTCGTCGGCCACTGGAAAGGCGGCCTGGGCATGTCGGCGATCGGCGCCTGCGCCGGCTTCGGCGCGATCTGCGGTTCCTCGCTGGCCACCGCGGCGACCATGAGCCACGTGGCCCTGCCGGAACTGCGCCGGCACAACTATTCCGGCCGCCTGGCCACCGCCACCGTGGCGGCCGGCGGCACCCTGGGCATCCTGATCCCGCCGTCGGTGCCGCTGATCATCTACGCGGTGCTGACCCAGGAGTCGATCGCCAAGCTGTTCGTCGCCGCGGTGATTCCCGGCATCCTCGCGGTGATCGGCTACATGGTGGTGCTGCGCATCATGGTCGCCCGCGAAGGCGGCCACGATCAG
>RRZU011336813.1_pt1 | contig 14861 bp, 11 predicted proteins | sample 2165561 | NCBI WGS metagenome assembly RRZU01 (sample SAMN10456909, study PRJNA506462) | wastewater metagenome | isolation source: wastewater sludge | place: USA: Moscow, Idaho
ATTTCAAATAATTATATGTACCTTTTGAACAAAATACTTCAAATCCTGTATTTATAAACTTTTTAAGTACATCAATTGATTTTTCTTTAGTATAATTATTTAATGATACATACATTTTACCTTTTTTTATTTTTGTATTTGTTGATATAAATCCTTTATATATAGCATTTTTAAGCTCTTTATCAATTGACAATATTTCTCCTGTCGATTTCATTTCAGGCCCTAAAAATATATCTACATCCAATAATTTTTCTGTTGAAAATACTGGGAATTTAATTGCGTATAATTCCTTATTTGCTTTTAATCCAGTCCCACAGCCTATTTCTTCTAATGTTTTTCCAAGCATAATTTCAGTTGCTATTTTTATCATATTAGTTTCTGTTACTTTGCTAATTATTGGTACTGTTCGAGATGCACGTGGGTTTATTTCTATAACATATATTTCATTTTTATATAATACATATTGAATATTCATAAGCCCTTTATTATTGATATTTATTGCTATTTTATTTGTTGTCTCAACTAATTTTTGTATCACTTCATCACTAAGATGTATTGGGGGATATATCGAAATACTATCTCCTGAATGCACTCCTGTTTTTTCTACATGCTCCATTATACCAGGAATCAATATATTTTTTCCATCAGATATAGCATCTACTTCTATCTCTATTCCTTCCAAATACTTATCTATCAGTATTGATTCATAGCCAGATGTTTTTGCATCATTTAAATATTCATGTAATTCAGTATCATTATATATTATTTTCATTGCACGTCCACCTATTACATAAGATGGTCTTATCATTATTGGATATGATAATTCATTTGCTATTTTATTTGCTTCTTCTATAGTTTCAACTATTTCACCATCGGGACTTTTTATATCAAGTGAATTTAAAAATTGTTTACATTTGGCTCTATCTTCTGCTATATCAATCGCTTCATATTTTGTTCCTAATATATTTACACCTTGTTGCTCTAATTTTTCAGCTAAATTTATAGAAGTTTGTCCTCCAAATTGAACAATAACTCCATATGGATTTTCTTTTTGTATTATATTCATTATATCATCTATGTGTAATGATTCAAAATATAGTTTATCTGATGTGTCAAAATCTGTACTAACTGTCTCTGGATTATTATTTATTATTATTGCTTCGTATCCAAGTTCTTTTATTGCCCAAACACCATGAACAGAACAATAATCAAACTCTATTCCCTGACCTATTCTTATAGGTCCTGATCCAACTATTATTATTTTTTTATTATCTGATACAGTTATTTCATTTTCTGAATTTATAGCTTCGTATGTTGAGTAATAATATGGTGTCATTGCTTCGAATTCTCCAGCACATGTATCAACCATTTTATATACTGGATACAATTTATTTTTATTTTTTATTTCTTTTATATTTATATTACTTTCTTTTATTATTTTTTCAATTTCTTCATCTACAAAACATGTTTTTTCAGCATTAATTATATTATTTTCAGTAGGATTTTTAAATAATCCATTTTCTATATCAACAATATTTTTTATTCCTTTTAAAAACCATTTATCGATACTTGAAATTTCATGAATATAATCTATTGATTTACCATTTCGAAATAACATAAATATAGCAAATATACGCTCATAATGAGATTTTTTAATCATTTCAATTGCTTCTTCTTCTGTTATATCTCTTTTTAAATTTAACCCAGTATACTCTCCTTCTAATGATGTAAGTGCTTTCATAAATGCAGATTCAAATGTTCTTGAAATAGCCATTACTTCTCCTGTTGCTTTCATTTGAGTATTTAAATAAGGATTTGATGTCTTAAATTTATTAAATGGACATTTAGGTATTTTTACTACAACATAATCAACTGTTGGTTCAAAAAATGCACTTGATTTTTCTGTAACATAATTTTTCATTTCATCTAATGTATATCCTAATGCTATTTTAGCCGCTATTTTGGCTATTGGGTATCCTGTTGCTTTAGATGCAAGTGCAGATGATCGTGATACACGTGGATTTACTTCAATTACAGCATATTCATGTGAATATGGATTTAATGCAAATTGTACATTACATCCACCTTCTATTTTCAATTCTTCTATTATTTTATAAGATGCATCTCTTAACATTTGATATTCATAATTTGTTAATGTTTGCGATGGCACAACAACTATTGAATCACCAGTATGTATACCTACTGGATCTAAATTTTCCATATTACAAACTGTAATAAAATTCCCTTTTTTATCTCTCATTACTTCATATTCTATTTCTTTCCATCCTAATAAACTTTTTTCTATAAGTACCTGATTTATAGGACTTAGATTCAATCCTCTATCAACAATTTTTATCAATTCTTCATCATTATATGCAATTCCTCCACCTGATCCACCAAGTGTATATGCTGGTCTAACAATTATTGGATATTTTATTTCATTTGCTTTTATTAATGAATCATCAATTGTTGACACTATTGCACTTTTTGCAAATGGTTCATTTATTTTTTCCAATACTTCTCTAAATAATTCTCTATCTTCAGCTTTTTTAATACTTTCTATATTTATTCCTAAAAGCTGTATATCGTATTTATCTAATATTCCTTCATCTGATAATTGAACTGCTAAATTTAGTGCCGTTTGTCCTCCAAAACCTGCTAATATCCCATCTGGATTCTCTTTTTTTATTATTTCTTCTATTGTTTCAACATTCATAGGCTCTATATATACTTTATCTGCTATATTTTGATCTGTCATAATAGTTGCTGGATTACTATTCAATAAAACTATTTCTATTCCTTCATCCTTTATTGCTTTACATGCTTGTGTTCCTGAATAATCGAATTCTGCCGCTTGCCCAATTATTATTGGTCCCGATCCTATTATTAAAACTTTTTTTATTTCTTGTTTTTTATTTTCTATAATTACTTTATTATTTATTACATCTGATTTTGTTTCAATCATTTTTATAAAGTCATCAAATAAAAATTGTGTATCATTTGGACCAGGCGATGATTCAGGATGAAATTGTACTGAAAATGCTAGTTTTGTTTTATGATATAACCCTTCAATAGTATTATCATTTAAGTTTTCATATAATATTTCTAATTCTGTATCATTCATACTTTCTTTATCGACAGCATATCCATGATTTTGTGCACATATATATGATTTATTTGTAATAACGTTTTTAACTCCGTGATTCCCACCTCTATGTCCATAAATCATCTTATATGTCTTTGCTCCTAATGCTAATGCTAATAGTTGATGCCCCAAACAAATACCAAATACTGGATATATATCAACTAATTCTTTTATTAATAATATTACATCTGTATGTACTGCTGGATCTCCAGGACCATTACTTATAAGTATTCCATCAATATTATCATTTTTTATTTCTTCTAATGTTACAGACATTGGATACACAATTGTCTTTTTCACTCTACTACTTACATTATCTAATATACTTTTCTTTATACCTAGATCAATTACACCTACTACATAATTACTAGCATCTAAATTTTCATTGATTATTTCATACTTTTTAGATGTTGTAACTTCTTTTGCTATACCTGAGATATCTTCAAACTGGCTAAAATACTCATCTATTTCCTGTTGAGTCAATTTATATGACGAAATAATAGTTTTTATAACTCCTTTATTTCTTATTTTTTTTGTTATCTCTCTTGTATCTACATCTTCTATTGCAACTATTCCATTTTCTATTAGATAGTCATTTATTGATTTTTCAGACATGAAATTTGAATCTATGTCTGCTATTTTTTTTACTACAAATCCTTTTGCATGTACAGTATTTGACTCATTAAAGCTTTCATTAACTCCATAGTTTCCAATCAATGGATATGTCATAACTATTATTTGTCCTGCATACGATGGATCTGTCAAAATTTCTTGATACCCTATAAGCGATGTATTGAATACTAATTCTCCTAAACTTACACCTTCTAAACCTATACTTTTACCTTCATACACATCACCATTTTCTAAATATAAAAAACCCATATTAACTACCTCTCTTTCAATTTTTTATTTATCTTTATAAAAATTTTTGTATAATAAAAAGTCTACACTCATACTGTGTAGACTTTCATCACATAATTATATTATATTCATTGTTCATTATTAAATATCATTTAATAAGACTTTTAGTATTGAATAGTCATTATAGAAATAATTGAACGGCTAAAACACAATAATATTTACAGTATAAGCTAATATATTAAATTCATAATTGTCTCTCCTATTAGCCCTTAAAGTACTGTTTAATATCATCATATTCCCTCCTTTTCTATACTTTATATTTATCTCTCTTGTCTTATAAATTTATTATAGCAAAAATAAAATTATAATTCAATAAGTTTTATATATTTGTTTTATATCTAATCATATGTTTCATTTATTATTTAACAGCTTTTATTGTTAGTTCTTTTAGCTTCAATGATTTGCTTTTATTTTTTGAAAGCACTCCCAAATATAATAATTCTATTATAAACAGTTGTGAAATACGTTCAGAAAATGAACCAGTTTCAAATATTTCATCTTTAAAACCATTTATTAATATGTAATCTGCATATTGTTTCATTTGATAATTCTCTTATTATCATAAGAACATCATTTAATGATTTATTTTTATATTTTATACTACTTATGATATAATCCATACATTACCTTTTAGATTAAGGAGAATTAGTATGAACATAGATTTACTTAGGATTATTGCTTTTTCATTTATTGCAACAATACACACTCTTTATTATCAGCATAATTTTATGGAATATAACCTTATATTTTCAATAGTATCTACTGGTGTTAATTTGTTTATAATAATAAGTGGTTTTCTATTGCTTGATAAAGAAGAAGAGTCTATTACATTTTTTAAAAAAAGAATGTCATCTTTAGTAATTCCTTTTATCATATGGAATATCGTATATATTGCTATATTTAAACCACATATTTTACCTATTATTGGTGGATATAGATTTGCATATAGTCATTTTTGGTACGTATATATGATTATTGGCCTTTATTCAATAACACCATGGCTTCAAAAAGTTCTTAAATACATACATAAGGAAACTTTTTTTATTGTTATTTTATGGTTTATTTCTAATGTTTTAAAAACATTTTTAGTTAGATATCATTTACCAATTATAAATTTTTCCAATTTTCCGTTAACAGGATTTCTAGGATATTATTTACTTGGGTATTATATCAAAAAGTATTACAAAAATATAAAATATTCACATATTATATGTTCATTAATAGCTGGATTTGGAATTACATATTTGATTTCTTATCATTCTTTTTATTTTTTAAATAAAAGAGATCCTGCAGTATATGATAAAAATACATTAGGGGTATTTATTCTATCAATTGGAATTGCTACATTAATAATTAAATCATTTGATAAATATAAAAGAAATAAAATTATATCAACATTTTCAAATGCTACATATAATGCATATTTTTTACATGTACTAGTTATGCTTAGTATTGCAAAATTCACAAAAAATTTTTATATTATAACTATTATTTGTATACCTGTTAGTCTAGTATTAGGAGTTTTATGTGATTATATAACTCCAAAAATAAAAGTAAAATAACCCCTCAACAACTAAAAAAGGAGCTATAAGCTCCATTTTTTATATTATTTCTTTATTTCATTTTTATCTTCTACTATTGCTTCTTCTAATTTTTCTGTTAATACTATTTCTTCTTTTATTTCAAAATTGTTACTTTCTATTTCTCCAACTTCATCGTATTCTATAATTTCTTTTTCTCCTTCAATTTCTTTAATTGTAGGAGTTATTATTTCTCTTACTTCATATCCTGTTATTGTCTCTTTTTCTAATAATAAATTAGCTATTTGATCTAATTTATCTTTATTTTCTTTCAATGTATTAACAGTGTTTTCATATTCTTTTTTCAATATATTTCTTATTTCTAAATCGATTTCTCGTGATGTTTCATCACTTATATTTGGTATCAAATTATACCCCGTATCATCTGTTTGTTCTAGATTTACAGGTCCAAAAATATCACTCATTCCTACTTGAGTTATATATGATTTTGCTAATTGTGTTGCTCTTTTAATATCATTATAAGCACCTGTACTTATATCATCTAATTCTATATCTTCGGCTGCTCTTCCTCCAAATAAAACTCTTATATCTGCTATTATATCTTTACTTCCTGTTACAATTTTTTCTTCAGGTAACGGCATCATAAATCCACCTGCATTACCTCTAGGTATTATTGTTACTTTATGAACCGGATCTGCCCCATCTGTTAATTCACTCATAAGTGCGTGACCAGCTTCATGATATGCAAGTAATCTTTTTTCTTTAGGTTTTATAATTTTTGATTTTTGACCTAATCCCATACCTATTTTATCTACTGCTTCATCAAGATCTTTCATTTCTATTATTTCTCTTGATTCACGTGCTGCTAATATTGCTGCTTCATTAAGTAAATTTTCTAAATCTGCTCCAACAAATCCTGGTGTTATTTTAGCTATCTCATCCATTTTTACATCTTCTGAAAACTTTTTATTTTTAGAATGTACTTTAAGTATTTGTATTCTACCAGTCATGTCTGGTGCATCTACCATAACTCTTCTATCAAATCTTCCAGGTCTTAGTAATGCTGGATCTAATACATCTTCTCTATTTGTTGCTGCAACTACTATTATATTATCTTCTTCTTCAAATCCATCCATTTCAACTAATAGCTGATTTAACGTTTGATCTGATCCACCTTCATTTCCACTTCTTGATGATCTTCTTCTTCCAACTGAATCAATCTCATCTATAAATATTATTGATGGTTTATTTTTCTTAGCTTTTTCAAATAAATCTCTAACTCTTGAAGCTCCTACACCGACAAACATTTCTTCAAATTCTGATCCTGCTATACTAAAGAAAGATGCTCCTGATTCTCCGGCTACAGCTTTAGCTAAAAGTGTTTTACCTGTTCCTGGTCTACCTAACAATAACACTCCTTTAGGTATTCTTGCTCCTGCTTTTGTAAATTTCTCTGAATTTTTTAAAAACTCAACTACTTCTTTTAATTCTTCTTTTGCTTCGTCTACACCTGCTACATCTTCAAATTTAACATTTGGTTTGTTTTCAACTTTATCTGTTTTAACTTTTCCAAAGCTAAATAGATTTCCAGCTCCTCCTTGGCCTCCACCCATTTTTCTAGATAAAAATATGAATGCTCCGATAAGTAATACTATTGGTAAAAATTGTAAAACAACCATCCAAAACAATGTTGACCCCGATGGTTCTAATGCATTAATTTTTATATTTTTAGCCTTTGCTATTGACATAAAATTTGCATCATTTCCTATTCTATCTGTTATTTTTCTTGCTGAATATTCCATTTTTTTCTTATTAACTGTAATAATTGACATAATTTTGTCATCTTTTTCTTTTACTTCTGTTATTTCACCACTACTCATTTTAGTCATAAATTCTGTATATGTTATTTCTTTTTTATCCTGTGATATAGAACTAAAATTCCCAAAATACACATATAAACCAAATAAAATAGTCATCACCACTAAAATTATAGGTGATATTCCTACTGGGTTTTTACCTTGTGGAGTTTTTTTATTGTTATCTCTATTCATTTCTTCTAATTTCTTCCTTATACGTTCTTCTTTTTCTTTATCGTCCATTTTTCCTCCAAACTATAAACGTTAATAATTCATTTGTATCTATTTGTTCAAATTTACTTGTATCTATTTTTTTTACATATTGAGAATATGCAACATCTCCAACAAATAACAAATTACTGCCACTATTATACACGTTTTCATATTCAATTTCAACAACTGGAATTTTACTTCTATCCCATTTTACTATTTTTTTATTTATAAATATATCCTTTAATTTTTTAGTAATATTATTTTTAAGTTTTATTTTATCTCCATCTATTTTACTGCGTACATAAAATACACTATCAGATTCACTATATACATCTAGTATGTCTTTGTTAATTGTATATACTGAGGCAAGTGTATGATTAATATACTCTAAATCTTCACTTAATATTTGTTTTGTTTTAACAATTTTTATAATATAATCATTAAATTTATTTATTTTATTGATTTCTAATTTTGTTTTTTTATTTTCAATATTTTCTATTTCAAATACTTTTTTTATTATTAATTTATTATATTCTTTACACAATATTTTATCTTTAGATAAATTTATTATTTTAGATCCCTTACTAAATATAAGTTCTTTTGTATTATTTATTTTCTCTTTATTTATTTCTATATTATTTTTTTCAAAATACTTAACTATTATTTTATTTAATAAATGTTCATCTTTTATTACAACTTCCTCTATTTGATCGATATGTAATATGTTATCTTCAATAGAACTATAATTATTAACATTATCTTCTATATTATTTATTTCATTTATTATATTTATAATTTTATCTCTAAACTTAGGATTTATATCCTCAAACATAGGAAATATTGTGTTTCTAATTATATTTCTAGTATATATATTTTCATTATTAGTATAATCTATCACATAACACTCATCTATATTTTCTAATATTCTCAATATTATTGTTTTTTCTATATTTAATATCGGTCTAATTACATTATTTCTATTTGACTGTATGGATTTCAAACCATTTAATGAAGTTCCTCTCAATAATCTAAATATAAATGTTTCTACATTATCATCTAAATTATGTCCTGTCGCTATCTTAGTTAATTTTTTTTCTTTTAATATTTCGTTTAATTCATTGTATCTTAACTCTCTTGCAGCAAGCTCTGTCGATATTTTATTAATTTTAGAATAACTAATAACATCGACATTTCTTATTGAATAATTCACATTATTTCTTTTTGCAAATTCTTTTACAAATTTAATATCATTTTCTACATCGTCTCTTATATTGTGATTTATATATGCTAATTCTATATATAATTTATACTTATCTAATAATGAATTTAAAAAATAAAATAAAAATACAGAATCAGGACCACCTGAAAAAGCTATTAATATTTTATCATTCTTGTTTATTATTTTATTTATATATTCATAATCTAGATAACTTTTTAATGTATCATATAATTCTTTATTTTTTATGTTTTGCATATCACATATCCTTTATTTGTACATCTTTATAATAATACTTTATTATATTTTGGTAATCATATCCTTTTTTTGCTAAATTATACATTCCCCATTGTGATGCACCAACTCCATGTCCATTTCCTTTTCCATAGACTATAATTTTTTTATTATTTTCATCATTTGTAATAATAACATTTGTACTAAATATTTTACTTTCTCCAAATATTTTTCTAAATTTAATTGCATCTACTTCATAATTAGTATCTTGTCCTAATATAATCATCTTTTGTAATCTTTCACTATTATTGTATTCCACTTTTATATCAACAGGATGTATTTTAGTTTTAGAATATATTTCATCATATGTTATTTCTGCAGTCCATTCTTTTCTAGGTGAATATTGACTATTATCATCATTTATAGACCTTAAATAAGGTAATGATGCACCTTTCCAAACATCTTCATTATTTGCTGTTCTTCCTCCACTATCGGAATGAAATACAGCGTCTATGACTTCATTATTATAAAGTATAATCTTATTTTTTGTTTCATCTACTAATTTATTAATACTTTCTTTTTCATAATCATATCCTAAATATACTTGTGACATTACATTATCATAAACATCAAAATTTTTATATTTTTTATGAATTTTATTATATACAGTATAACTTCTTGATATTATAGCTTGTGCCTTTAATGATTCATCTGGAAATGTTGCTGAAACTTCTCCTGGTAGCACACCATAAATATAATCATCTAAAGCCACAATATTTATAGGTAACAGCCTGCTACTTTCTGTACTAATTTCAAAATCTCCTCTGTATATATGTTTTTTATTTCTCATTGATATATTAATTAAATCATCTTTTTCATATTTATGTATTTCTATTTTAGAATATAGCTTATCTTTATAAACTATCTTTCCATTATTAATCCCTATATTTACAATACTATTAGCATAATCCATATCAGTGTTATCAAGTATTATTATAAATCCTTTATTACTTGAAAATTCTAATTTTTCCGCTTTAAAATTTGATAATGCTACTCGTACAAATTTAAAATCATCTTTTTCAATATTATTAACATTATTAGAATAAGAAATAATATTTAAAATCAACACTAAAAATAAACATAGTTTTATTTTAATTGTCCTGACTCCCTTCTCTTTAAAAGGTGTTCTTCATGTGTTTTTGAATAATATGTTTTATTTTTATACATAAAGAAAAATAAATTATCTGTGACAACTGGATTTTCAACTGCTTCATATGTGTCTTTTGCTGGATTTGATACAGGTGTCGGAGGTAATCCTGCATTTTTATAAGTGTTGTATTTAGAAATAGATGTTTGTAAGTCTGCTTTTGTAGCATTTCTTCCTATATCATATTTTAACGTCGCATCTGATTCCAATCTCATGCCTATTTCTAATCTTTTTATAAATACACCTGCAACCAACTTTTTATCTTCTTTATTTAAAACTTCTTTTTCTACTATAGAAGCCAATATTAAATTTTTATAAAATTTATCTTTATCTTTATATTTTGATACTGGATATTTTTTTATAAATTCATTTAATATTTCATCAATTGCTTCTTTAGCTGTTATCCCATTACTAAATAAATAAGTACTTGGATAAAAATATCCTTCAAAATTTGTAGCTGTATGTGGATACGGAAATTCTTTATTTTTTAAAATTGATTCTATCTCATCTCTTGTTCCTATACCAAGTTTTTCCATTCTTTCTATTACTTGTGCCTGCGTAAATCCTTCTGGTATTGTTAATTTTATTGTTTCTATCTCATTACTAACTAATTTATTAATTATTTCATATTTAGAATAGTTACCATTAAAATTATAATATCCTCTTTTAATCTTTAACCCTTGTCCTGTTAATTTAAAATATATTTTATCTAGAATAGTGTATTTAATTCCAAATTGATCATAAATTTCATTTACATTTTGACCTTTTTCTATGGATACTCTTTTGTTATTAAATTCTTTGCTTACTACAAAAAAATTTATAATAAATGTAATCAAAACTAAAAATATTAAACCTACAAATGTTGAAAATACCGCTAAGATTTTTTTCATAATTCCATACCTCTTAATTTTTTATTATTTATTTTACTTTTTTTTATTTATTACTTCTAATTCTCTTTTTATACTCTGATTTACTTTATAAAAATTTGTATTTATAAATTTATTTTTTTTCTCGTGCTCATTAATATAATTTATTAGTTGTTTTAATTCTGTTTCTGTTATATTATCTACTATATTTTTTGAAAATACTTTTATGACTCTAGTGTTATTGTCTCCTTCGAATATAACCGCCATATTTTTATAATTTTCATCTATGTATGCTATTTTGTTTTTATAGCTTTTATAATATTTTTTATTTATCCTTATATACGGTATTTTATGTTCCTCATCAATCCAAGCTCTACTAATTTCATCTTTCCATACATTACTATTTAAATCATAATATGATTTTTTTAATGTAAATCCCATACCTTGCTTTTCAAATGTATATTGTAAACTATCTAATGAAGACTCATTTTGACTTGTTGTATAAGAAACATACCATGTTCCATACATATCTGGTATATATATTTCTCTTTCTGGATTTACTCTATTATCTATTTTATTAGCAAATTTTGTAAAAAATCCTGTCTTATTTTTATTTTCAATGTGCTCATCACTTTTAGATATATTTATATCATTTGATATTGTTTGCGTTACACAAACAATAAAAAAAAATGAAAATATCATTTTATTATACATATTTTTCATCATAATTTATATTTCTCCTAATGTTATCATTTTAATATTTATAACGTATTATACTACACATTTGATTTTTTTTAAACTTTTATATTTGTAGATTTATCTATTTTTTGCTACAATATTATAAAATAAATAGCAAAGGATAAATAAATGAAAAAAACAATAAAGTTCTTATCAATAATAACTATAGTCACTCTGATATCATGCAATAAAGGTAATACTGAAAATAATAATATAACAAATAAAGTAAATAATGACACTAAAACTAATAAATTAATTGACTTATCAAACAAAGAATTAACTATTATAGGTGTTGGAGACATAATGTTAGGAAGTAATTACCCAGTTTCTAATTTACTTCCAAATAATAATAGAAATATTCTTGATAATGTATCAAATATATTATATGATGCAAATATCACCTTTGGTAATTTAGAAGGAACATTATTTGATGCTGGTGGTACACCCAAATCATGTAGCAATCCTTCAGCATGTTATGTATTTAGGACTCCTTCGTCATATAAGACATATTTATCTAAAGCAGGTTTTGACTTTATGAGTATAGCGAATAATCATAATGGTGATTTTGGATTAGAAGGACGAAAACAAACTATACAAAATTTAGATTCTATAAATATAAAATATGCAGGATTAAAAGATAAAGCCGAGTTTTCAATATTAGAAAAAGATGGTATTAAATATGGATTTGTTGCATTTGCTCCAAATATTGGAACAGTAAGTATAAATGATTTATCTTATGCACAAGCTTTAATAAAAAAAGTTAAATCTAAATCTGATATAGTTATAGTTTCTTTCCATGGTGGTGCTGAAGGAAATCAACATCAACATGTAACTAAACAAAACGAAGTATTTTATGGTGAAAACAGAGGGAATGTTTATGAATTTGCTCATATGGCTATAGATTCTGGAGCAGATGTAATATTTGGACAAGGTCCACATGTTACTAGAGCTATAGAATTATACAAAAATAAATTTATATCTTATAGCGCTGGTAACTTTGCCACATATGGTAAATTTAATCTTGATGGACCTTCTGGAATTGCTCCAATTTTCAAAATTAAAATTAATGGAAATGGAAATTTTATTTCTGGTAATATCATTCCAACATATCAAACAAAATCAACATATGGACCAATGATTGATAAAAATAGAACTGTAATTAAGAAAATAATCGAATTAAATGCTAAAGATTTTCCTGAAGGAAATGGTTTATCTGTTTCAGAAGATGGTCTAATCACTAAAAAATAATGTAATTATAAAAGGTGTGAAATTAAATTTCACACCTTGTTTCATTAATAAAAATAAGATTTCTTTCATTAGACATTTCTACATTATATTTATAATTATCAATTTCTATTTTCTTTATATCTTCAATATCATATATTTTATTAATTATTATTGTATATGCCATATTACCACGTATTTTCTTAGAATTTGCACTTACTTGCTTAAGTTTATCATCTTTTTTTTCATAAAATTCTATATTTATTAATTTATTTTTATCTATCATTTTAGAATACTCTTTCGAAGCTAAATTTATTATTAATTCATCATCTTTAAAATATTCATCAATTTCTTTTTGCCAAAATTTATATAATGTTTTATCATTAAATATTGAATTATTCATGTCTAATCTATAATTTTTTATACCATCAAATGCATTTAATAGTCCGTATAATGCTGATAATATTACTAATCTATTTTCAAATTCTGCAATTATTTCATTTGTTGTATCACTATTAATATTTTCAAATTGTTTAAATGCTAATCCAGTATATGATTTAATTGCATGACCATAAGATTCATTATTATAATCAATATAAAAATTCTTTAATTGATCTGATTTTTCATAATTTAACTTAAATTTTTTAACAATTTCATCATTCGTCATTTTTACAATTGTTTCTATTATTTTTGTAACTTTATCTTCATATTTGTATTCTTTTAATGCAATTGTTTCTATTTTATTAATTTTCTTTGTTTTACTTGGCGACATTATTATTTTCATTATATATCTAAATCTAAGTCCATTTCATTTTCTATATCAAAATCATCATCATGTAAATGTACAACTTCTAATGCTTTTTCATAGTTTGTTGATTTCTTAGAGAAAAAGTCATGTTGTGTTGTTTCTGTATTCAATCCATTTAATACAATTGGATTTACATTTTTTACTTCAAATTCTTCAGGGAATCCTAAATTCATAAGAGCTTTATTTGCATTATATCGTATATATTCTTTAACGTCTCCTATTAATGATATTTCGCCGTATACTTCATCTGTATATTTGGCTTCATTATCGTATAATTCATGCATTAAATCAATCATTTCTTTTCTTATACTTGCTTTTTCATCTTCACTAAATGTTGCAAAAATTTCTTGTGATAATAATCCAACAAATACTCCATGGATTGATTCATCTGCAATTATTTTTTTAATTATATCCGCTGATGCTACCATTTGTCCTTGTCCTGCAAGCCATAATGGTAAGAAAAATCCTGAATAAAATAAATATGTTTCCAAGAATACTGAAGCTACTAATGCCATATATATGTCTCTATTTGACGCATTTGGATTTTGTAATTTTTGATAATATCCGTCTATTCTTCTTGCTTTATACTGTAAATGCTCATTTTCTTGTACCCATGAAAAGATTTCATTTATTTCAGGTGTTGATGCAACTGTTGTAAAGATAGTCGAATATGATTTCGCATGTATTGTTTCCATCATACACATAAATGAAAGAACTGATTTACATTGTAATGATTCTATATGATCTATTACTTTAGGCATACCTGTATGACTTTGTAATGTATCAAGTAATGTTAATCCTCCTAACACTTTCTTATATGCTTCCTTCATTGCTGGTTCCAATGAATTCCACGAATCTATATCTTTAGATGGTATATATTCTGTATCTATCC
>RRZU010064005.1_pt1 | contig 14859 bp, 19 predicted proteins | sample 2165561 | NCBI WGS metagenome assembly RRZU01 (sample SAMN10456909, study PRJNA506462) | wastewater metagenome | isolation source: wastewater sludge | place: USA: Moscow, Idaho
AAAAAAAACAATAAAATCATAGTAATTGAAAAAATAAATTTTTTTGATAAAGTAGTAATAATAAACTCCTTTTAATCTGAAAAGTATTTTATCTATTTTTAGTTAATTAATAGTTAAAAGAATTTTAATAAATAAAAAAAGCAAATTTATATGTGTTAGTTAATTATTTAAAATCCCTGAAAACTCCTAAAAAAGGGCATTAAGTCATTCTTAATAAGTTATATATAATAAAAAGTATATAATTGCGCGAATGTTTAAGGAGAAGAGATGCCAAATAAAAGTCAAATTGATGAGCTAAAAGTAATTTTACTTGAAAGAAGAGATAATATATTATCTAATATTAATAGTAGCAGATTAAATATTGATCAATTAAAAGAACAAGATATTAAAGATGATTTAGATTATGCTGAACTTGTAAGTGATTCTTTCACAGAAGGAATGATTGCGAATCATCAACTAGAAGAGTTTAAACAAATTGAAGAGGCTCTTGTAAAAATATCAAAAGGTACTTATGGTATTTGTGATATGTGTGGTATTGTTATTCCTTTAGGAAGATTAAAAGCAAAACCATTTGCTAAATTTTGTACAGAATGTAGAACAGCTTATGAACATGAGTTTGTAAAAAGAGCAAAAAATTGATAGAACGATTTTATCCTGCTAATGATAAAGTTTTAAATTTCAAGTTTGTACAAAATGAAGAGGATTTTATAGTAGAAGAACAGGCTATAAAATTTTCTGGTGCAGGAAGTTTTTTAGTTTTAAAAGTAGAAAAATCAAACTGCGATACTTGGGAATTGATAGATAGATTAGCTAAATTTTTAAATATTTATTCAAATGAAATTGGATATACAGGGTTAAAAGATAAAAGAGCTACAACTATTCAATATATGACTATTCCAAAAAAATACTCAAAAGAAATAAAACTTTTTAAAAATAAAAAAATCACGATACTTGACACTTTTTTACATAATGCAAAATTAAATATTGGTGATTTAGAAGGAAATCGTTTTAAGATTAATCTTCATAAAGTTGAAATTGCAGATGTAAATCATATTCAAAAAATCATAAAGATTATTTCAAGAGATGGTATGCCAAACTATTTTGGTTATCAACGGTTTGGAAAAGATGTTGTTGATAATTTAGCAAAAGCTAAAGATGTTGTTTATGGTGAAGAATTAGTTAAAGATAAAAAACTTTCAAAAATGCTAGTAGCTGCTTATCAAAGTAGCTTCTTTAATGCTTGGCTTGTTGAGAGATTGAAACTTTCAAAAGATTATTTTGATTTAATAGATGGTGATATTTTTTTAGATTTAGAAAAAGATAAAATTTTTACTCCAAAATCAATTACTGCAAATATATTAAATGATTTTAAAAACTCTAAAAGAACTCCAACAGGACTTCTTCCTGGTCGTAAAGTATTCAAAGCTATGGGTGAAGCAAGACAAATTGAAGAAAAGTATGATGATCTATATGTTCAAGAAAAAGGGTATAGAAGAGAAGCTATAGTTTTTCCAAGGGAAATATCTTGTAAATACGACGCTGCTAATAAAGTATGCACTTTAGATTTTATCTTACCTAAGGGTTCATATGCAACAGTTTTAGTTGAGTTTTTAGCTAATAGAAACTTTTCATAAAATCAAAAAAATTTACTAAAAAAAAGGGATATTTGGAAAACCAAATATCCCTTTTTTATTATCAGAATTTTATTTATGGTAGAGTTATATATTGAGAATTAAAATATATTCTATTTCCAATTGCAATCATTCTTTCTTCATTATCAAAGCTAAAGTCATAAATAACACTTGTTGTGAAATCTTCTTTTATGTTGATTAAAAACCCTTGTGATTCAACTGCATATAAAGAATCAGTAAAAGCTAATGCATGGATTTTCGCGTATTTATATTTTTTACTAGCAACTTCATTTAAATTAGGAGTTAACTTTTTAATTTGACCGTCAATTGTAGCTACATAAATATCTTCTTTATTTACAATTACATCTCTTACTTCATAGTCTTTAGATATGATTTCTTTTGGAGAAATTGAAACTATTTTATTTGGACTTGCAACAATAAGTGTTTGCGAACTTTCAATAACATTTAATGAAATTATATTGTTAAATTCGTTATCAGGGTCAACTGCAATATTTTTAATTGACTCATAGTTTATTGATGAAACGATTATAACTTTTCCATTTAAAGTTGGAAATAAAACCAAGTTACCCATAAAATATGGATTAGTGATTCTAGTGTCATTTGCTAAAGAAAGAGGTAAATACTCTTTATATAATGTTTTAGAAGTAGCCATATCTTGTAATTCAATTGTATTGTTTGAATATACAAGTGCTAATTTTCCATCTTTTAAAGATGCTGCAACAACAACATCTTTCATAGGTTTTTCAACATTTCCTACTAATATTTTATCAAGATAGTTTGTGGCAATTACTTTTCCATCTTCTGTAAGATTTAAAAAATCAAATCCTTCTGGTAATTCAACATCAGAAATACCATTTTTTGTTAAGAATCTTTTATCTTCAAGTGTAGCACCAATTTTATTTATTGATGTGATTGATGAAGATAATGACTCTTTACTTAGTACAATGTTATTACTTACATCTTCAGGTTCAAAGTATTTTTTACCAGAACAAGCTGTAAATAAAAGTAGAGCAGAGATTGAAATTAAAATATATTTCATATTTTTTCCTTATTTTGTAAGTAAATAGTGATTTAATAAATTAGCTAACTCAAACGCTTTTGATGTTTGAGGAATTAATTTTAAGACAGTTTTAGCATCTTCATATTTACCTTCGTTTGATAATAATAAAGCCTTATTAAAAAGTGCAAACTCTTTCAATAAAAAATCCCCTTGCATAGATAAGTTACTTAATTCATCAACATTTTTATTTGATAATGCAACTTGATATTCTGCTAGTTCTTTTAATACAGGGATATTTATATCAACAGCTTTATTTTCATTTTTCCCTTGTAAGAATAAAGCAACTTCATAGAGTTTTTCATTTTTATTTTTTAATAATTCAAGTGCTTCTTTATCATTGCTATTTTGAAGTACTTTATTAAAAGCTAGATTTGCTTCTAATTTATTTGATTCATCAACATTTTTTTTAATTACTAAACCAATAGCTCCAATTACAATTATAGCAATACTTGCAAAGATTAATGTTCTGTATTTTTTGTAAAATCTTTCACCTTTTACGAAACTTTCAAGAAATTTTTCTTGGCTATTTAATTCTTCTTTAACATAATCAACATTTTCTTTTATACTCATTTTTATGACCTTTTCAAAAAGTAATTAATATGATACAAAAGTTTTAATAAAATCTTACTTTTATAAACTTTTTTGTATAATATTTCTCTATAAATTTATAAGGTTTTAAAAATATGAAGAAATTATTATTAGCTTCTACATTAGCTGTGGTTCTATCTCAAACTCTTTTTGCAAAAGAGGAAGTTATTGCACCTGAACAATCAAGATTTGAGTCGTTATCAAAATTAACAAAAGTTATAGGAACAGTTGAAAAGTATTATGTTGATGACATAAAACTGCAGGAAATTGTGGATAAATCACTGAAAGGTTTAATGCAAGAACTTGATGCACACTCAAGCTATCTTGATAAAAAAGCCTCTAAAGAGATGAATGTTCAAACTCAAGGTGAGTTTGGTGGTTTAGGAATTACTGTTGGTATGAGAGATGGTGCTTTAACAGTTATCTCACCAATTGATGATACTCCTGCTTTTAAAGCTGGAATAAAACCATTGGATATTATTTTAAAAATTGATGAGACTTCATCAATAAATATGACATTAGATGAAGCTGTTAACTTGATGAGAGGTAAGCCAAAAACTAACATTGTTTTAACAATAGTTAGAAAAGGTGAAACAAAACCATTAGAAGTAAAAATTCAAAGAGATATTATAAAAATTCAATCAGTATTTGCTAAAACTATTGAGAAAGAAGATTTATTATATTTAAGAGTTGCTAGCTTTGATGCTAATGTAACTGAAGATTTAGAAAAAATTATTAATGAAAATAAAGATAAAAAAGGCTTTATCCTTGATTTAAGAAATAATCCAGGAGGATTATTATCTCAAGCAATTGGAGTAGTTGATTTATTTGTTGATAAGGGAATTATTGTTTCTCAAAAAGGTAGAAATGCAGAAGATGAAGAAAAATTTGAAGCATCAAGTTCAAACACTAGAACTAAATTACCTTTAGTGGTACTTGTAAATGAAGGTTCTGCATCAGCTTCTGAAATCGTAAGTGGATCATTACAAGATCACAAGAGAGCTATTGTAGTTGGTGAAAAAACTTTTGGTAAAGGTTCTGTTCAAGCAGTACTTCCAATTGATAATGAAAGAACAGAAAATATTAAATTAACTATTGCAAAATATTACTTACCAAGTGGTAGAACAATTCAAGCAGTAGGGGTTACTCCAGATGTTATCGCAAGTGCTGGAAAAGTTACACAAGCTGAAGATAATGCTTTTAAAATAAAAGAAGCAGACTTAAAAAAACACCTTGAAGGTGAACTTGAAAAAGTAAGTGATGTAAAAAAAGAAGCGAAAACTTTAGAAAATGAAACTAAAAAAGTTATCAATAGTGAAGATGTTTTAGAAGATAATCAATTAAACACTTCTATTGCAATCTTAAAAAGTTTAATTATAATGAATAAGTAGGAGAGTAAATGAAAATTAGTGATATTGTTGCCCTTGGTCTTTGGCCTGATTCAAAAAAAACAACGTCTCAAAAAGGTATATCTGAATTAGAAGATTTAGGATATAACTTATTTTATATCGGTAAAAATGCAGACCTTTACACATGCCCGGGTGAAGATGCAAAAGTATTATTAGTAAGAAGTGATAGATGTTCAGTTTTTGATATTCCATTGAATCTATTAATTGATGGAAAAGGTGTTTCACAAACAGCTATTTCAAATAATGGAGCTGAATTTGCAAAAGAAGCAGGAATTAGAACAGCTATCCTATCTGAAAAAGTAGATCAATCTTTAGCAATCGCACCAAGATGTCAACTTATGGAATTATGTAAACCATTAGAAGCGCAAATTGATGGAGAAGTAGTTCAATTTGAATTAATCTATAGAAACTATTTAACAGGTTCATTATTTGATGCTTGTCAAAATGGAAATGATCCATACGGTTTAAATTTACCTTCAGATTTACCACAATGGTCTAAGTTTGAAACACCAATCTTTACTCCTACAACTAAAGGTATTAAAGATGAACCTTTAAATAGTGAAAAAGTAAGAATTAAATTTCCTGAAATTGTTACAAGTCTTGAAAAGTTATTTAAAGATTTCACAGCATTTGCAGAAGCTAGAGGTATTATTGTTGTTGATACAAAATTTGAAATATTTGTTAACTCAAAAGGTGAATGGGTTTTAGGTGATGAAGTATTAACTCCTGAGAGTTCAAGATTTATTTCAAAAGAAGATTTTGATGCGGCTAATTATATTTCAATGGATAAACAACTTTTAAGAGATTTTGGAAAAGCTAATAACTGGAAAGAAAAATCAAAAGATCTTAAACCTGGTGAAAAATTAGAAGTAAATGTTCCTCAAACTATTAAAGACAAAATTCTGAGTGGATATACAACTATCTTAAATAGATTAAGTAAATAGTTTCAACAAAGGAAGCATTGACTTCCTTGTCTAAAATGCTATAAGGCAGTTTTAGATATAATCGCAAAAATATAAATTGAAGGTGACAAATGAAAGCAATTGTAAATGTAGGATTAAAACAAGGTGTACTTGACGATCAAGGTAAAGCAACGCATCATGCGTTAGATACATTAGGTTTTAAAGATTTAGTTAAAGATGTAAGAATTGGTAAACAAATTATTATAGAATTAAATTCTTCAGATGAAGCAGCAGCAAAAGAAGAAGTTACAAAAATGTGTCAAAAACTTTTAGCTAATACAGTTATTGAAGATTACGATATAGAAATAGTAGGTTAATATGAAAATTTCAGTATTACAATTTCCGGGAACAAACTGTGAATATGATACAAAATACGCTTTTGAGCAATTAGGTTGCGAAGTAGAAATTATTTGGCATAAAGAAAAAAATATTCCTGAAGATACAGATTTATTAGTAATCCCTGGAGGATTTTCTTATGGAGATTATTTAAGATCTGGTGCAATTGCTAGATTTGCAACTATTATGGATTCTGTTCAAGCTTATGCTGCAAAGGGCGGAAAAGTATTAGGAATTTGTAATGGATTCCAAATTTTATTAGAAGCTGGATTATTACCAGGTGCTATGAAAAGAAATGATTCTTTACATTTTATTTCAAAATTCCATACTTTAAAAGTTGTTGATAATGACAATGCTTTCTTATCGTTATTAAAAAAAGATGAAGTATTAAATATTCCAGTAGCTCACCATGATGGAAATTATTATATTGATTCTCTTGGATTAAAAGATTTAGAAGAAAATGGACAAATCCTTTTAAAATACTGTGATAATAATGGTAGTGTTGTAAACATGAATGGTTCAGTATCAAATATTGCAGGTATTTGTAATAAAGAAAAAAATGTTTTTGGTTTAATGCCACATCCTGAACGTGCAATCGAGGAATTATTAGGCTCAACAGATGGTATTAATATGTTGAAAGGTTTTTTACAATAAAGAGATTTTTCTCTTTTTGTAAAAAGAAAAATGAAAAAAACATTTTATCTAATAATTTTATTAAATATTTTCTTATCTATAAATCTTTTTGCTGCAAAAAATTTATATCTTTCTTATAAAAAAGTTCCAAATCAAGCATACAAAAATCAAAAAATAGAAGTTATTGTTAAAGCTTTAATTACAACAAATAATTTTGATACTTTGTCAACATCTTTTTCAGACTCATCAAATGCAAGTGTTTTAAATCCAAATAGCCCTTGGAGAAAAGTATCAAATGATACTTATGAAAATAGTTATTATTTTAAAATAAAGCAAGGTAATTTTAGATTACCAAATATTAGTGTTAAGCTATTGTCAAATGGTTCTACAATTGATGTTAGTGATTTATCAAGCCCTACACTTAGATATTCAGATATTGGTACAGGAGATACTAGATTCTCAGGAATAATAGCTGACAAATTTGTATTAAAAGCTTATAAAACTAAACAATATAATAATAAAGAAGCTTTAACAATAATTGATGTTGATGCGCAAAACTCAAATTTAGAAGACTTTAAATTGCAAGGTATTAGTGAACAAGGTGTTTCAAATATTAAAGATGATGGTGGTACACAAAATCTAGTTTACTATTTTGTTACTCCTATTTATGAGAAAAAAGTTGTTTTTACTTATTATAATTTAGCAACAAAAAGTTTTAAAGATGTAAAGATTCCTTTAATTTTGCAAAATGAATTAGTTAGTACTCAAACGGATTTAAATCCAAATGATTCTAATTTTGAGAAATATAAAAAAATATTTTCTATAGTAATTTTTGTACTATTTCTTATTTTACTTTTAGTAAAAAGAAATAAAATATTAATGGCTTTAACCCTTGTAGCTTTTATTGTTGCACTTTTATATAATTTACCAAATAGTAAGGGAATTGTAAAAAAAGATTCATATATTTATATTTTACCAACTAAAAATTCAACTATATTTTTTAAAGTTGACAGTGATCAAAAAATTGAAATCTTACAAAGAAAAAATGGTTTTATAAAAGTTCTAGGACTTGATAATGATTTTATTGGTTGGATAAAGGAAGATAGTTTTGAAACGAATTAGAGGAATCATACTTTTAATACAATTTTCAATTACAGTAGCAATCACTGTTATTCTAATGTACACATTTAGAAAGCATACTCATAAAGTAATAAAAGCATGGATGTCTTTTCAAATTTTTCTTTTAGGTATTAAAATAGAAACAGAAGGAAAATTAGATAATTCATGTGATATGGTTTTAATGAATCATCAATCTTTACTCGATATTATTGTAATAGAACACATTCATAATAGAGATTTAGCATGGGTTGCAAAAAAAGAGATAGCAGATCTTTTCTTCTTTGGACATATAATAAAAGCTCCAAAAATGATAAGTGTAGATAGGGAAAATAAAGCAGGTTTAATTCACCTTTTAAAAGAAGCAAAAGATAGACTTGATAAAAAAAGACCAATTGCTATGTTTCCAGAAGGTACAAGAAGTGATGGCACTAAAATGTTAAGTTTTAGACCAGGTGCTAAGATGATTGCAAATAAATATAATTTAAAAGTACAACCAATTGTTTTGTTTAATACAAGAAATATTGTTGATTCAAAAAGTTTAAAAGCATCTCCTGGAATTGTAAAAGTTGTTTTTTTAGATCCTATTCAAGCTGATAAAACAACAGATTGGTTTGAACAAACAGAAGAAAATATGAAAGAAACTTTTAATAAAGAGTATAAGAACTATGTCTCTTAGTTGGCAAACAATTTTAGCTATTGGTCTTGGAGGATTTCTAGGAGCAATTGCTAGAGCTTATGCTGTACACTTTACAAATAAACATATACCTATAGAATTTCCTTTAGGAATTCTTCTTGTTAATCTCATAGGCTCTTTTATAATAGGGATTTTATTTGCCTATTTCTCACATTATACGGTTTCAGTAAATCTAAAAGCATTTCTTACAACAGGTTTTTTAGGTGCTTTGACTACATATTCCACTTTTGCTATTGAATCTTATTTACTATTTGGTACTTCAATTTACCTAGCACTTACAAATATTGCATTAAATTTATTTGGCACAATTATTGCAGCAGGTAGTGGCTATAAACTAATCCATTACATTTTAAAATAGTCTTTCAAAAATTCTTTAAGCATTATATAGTTATAATATTCGCAAAATTCATTAGAAGGATAAGTCATGAGTATGCCTGGTGGTATGGAGTGGTTATTAATTGCGTTCGTAGTTTTATTATTGTTTGGTGGTAAGAAAATACCAGAATTAGCAAAAGGTTTAGGTTCTGGAATTAAGAACTTCAAAAAAGCTGTAAAAGATGATGAAGATGAAGTTGCTGAAGTTAAAAAATCAGATGAACTTGAAAAAAAATCAGAAGCTACTACTGCTGATAAAAATGAATCAAAACAAGTATAAGAGAAAGTATTGCAAAATTTAGTAAAAGAATTTATTGAAAAAACTTTAAATACAAGTGTAGTCTTAGAAAAACCAAAAGATATTTCTTTTGGTCATTATGCAACTCCCGTTGCATTTTCTTTGGCTAAAGAATTAAAAAAATCACCTATGACTATTGCTGATGAATTAGTTTTAAAGTTTGAAAACTGTTCAATGTTTGAAAAAGTGGAAGCGGTAAAAGGTTTCATAAACTTTAAACTATCAACTTCATTTTTACAATCATTAGTGGATGATGCATTATCAAATAGAAATGATTATGCAAGACAAGATAAAAAAAATGAAAAAATTCTATTAGAGTATGTTTCTGCAAATCCAACTGGACCTTTACATATAGGTCATGCAAGAGGAGCAATTGCAGGTGATTCACTTGCTCGTGTTGGAAAATATCTAGGTTATGATATTACAACAGAATATTATATCAATGATGCTGGTGCACAAATGGATCTTTTAGGTTTATCTGTATGTTTAGCTGCAAGAGATTTTATATTTAATGAAACAGTTGAATATCCAGAAACTTATTATAGAGGTGATTATCTAATTGATATTGCCAATGTAGTAATTCAAAAGTTTGGAAAAGAAATCATTTATGATGAATCAAAATATAAAGATATAGCATTCTTTTCAAAAGATTTAGTTATGGATATCATAATTAAAGATTTAAAAGATTTAGGTATAGAATTTGATAATTTTGTTTCTGAAAAATCTTTATATCCATCTTGGGATAGTACAAAAGAAGTTTTAGAAAAAAATGGTTCACTTTATGAAAAAGATGAAAAAATTTATCTTAAATCAACTGCTTATGGTGATGATTCAGATAGAGTTGTTGTAAGAGACAATGGAATACCTACATATCTTGCAGGTGATATAATTTATCATAAAAATAAATTTGATAGACCATTTGATAAGTATATAAATATTTGGGGTGCTGATCATCATGGATATATAACAAGGGTTAAAGCTGCAATTGAATTTACAGGTTTTGATTCTTCAAAACTTGAAGTAATTCTTTCTCAAATGGTTCAACTTTTAAAAGGTGGTGAGCCTTATAAAATGAGTAAGCGTGCTGGTAATGTTATTTTGATGTCTGATATCACAGAAGAGATAGGATCAGATGCTTTAAGATTTATATTTTTAACAAGAAAAAGTGATACACATTTAGAGTTTGATATTGATATGTTGAAAAATCAAGATTCATCTAATCCAATTTTTTATATTAATTATGCACATGCAAGAATCAATCAGGTTTTTGTTAAAGCTGGAATTACTTTTGAAGATATAAAAGATATAAGTTTTGAAGGTTTAAATCAAGATGGATTAAACTTAGTTTATGAATCTTTACTTTTAGAATCAATTTTAAATGAAGCCTTTACAAAAAGAGATATGCAAAAAATTACTGAATATTTATATTCATTAGCTTCAAGCATACATAAGTTCTACAATGAACATAAGGTAATAGGTAGTGATGAGCAAAATACTTATTTAAAAGTTCTTAGTATTGCATCATTAAGCATAAATGTTGGATTATCATTATTAGGAATAAAAGCTAAGGAGATAATGTAATGAAATGGGTAATATTAATTTTAGTTATAATTGTTGGTTATGCAATTTATACAGACAATATGGGCGGTGCAAGAGATGCTGCTGGAAATTACAACAAAATTATGAAAGGAGGAGAGAAGTAAATTCTCTCCTTTTTTTATTCCTCTTCTTTTGTACCTAATTTAGATAAAAAATCTTCAAGTGAATATTTTTTTCTATAATTTTCACTCATTAAGTGAATAAACATATCACCTAAATCAATAATAGTCCATTCATCATCTTCATCTACTCTTAAAAATTCTTCACCTGTTGGTTTTAAATCAGTTCTTAAGTAGTTTAATAATGCATATCCATGTTTTGGATTTAATGTTGTAGCAATTACAACATAATCAACTATATAGTCTTTTGATCTTAAATCAATAATTTCTATATTTTCCGCTTTTTTGTCATCTAATATTTTTTTAATGTTTTCTAATCTAGTGCTCAAAAACTTTACCTTTTTTTGTTAAGATTTAATATATCATCTTTAATTTCTCTTGGAATATAATCTAAATTGATTTTTTCTCTTAGTTGTGTTGAACTAATATCAATATTTATATCCAAACATTTAAACTCGTTAGCTTTTTTTGATTCAAATCCAGCTCTAGAAGCAATTACAAATTCTACAAGTTTTTTTAATTCATCATACTTATACCATTTTTCTAAATTTTCCATATTATCTTCACCAATGATTAGATAAATCTTTGATGGATTATATAAATCTTTTAAATAATTTACAGTATTAATAGAATAACTTGGAGCCAGTTGATTTATTTCATAATTGGAAACTTCAACTTGTTCAAATTTTATAAAAACTTTTTTTAATAATTCAAATCTAGTTTGTGGATCTAAATAAAAGCTACTTTTGAAAGGGTTTAGATAAGTAGGAACGACAATTAATTTATCAATATCTAGTTTGTTCAATGCATTTTGTACAATAGCAACATGTGCCAAATGTAATGGGTCAAAACTTCCACCAAATATTGCAATTCGCACCTATTTAAAACCTTTGTAATATACTTAAATATTATTAAAGCAATGGTTAGAAAAAATATCTACACTTAGATTTATATAAAGGGAAAATATGGCTGTTAAAGTTGCAATAAATGGTTTGGGTAGAATTGGTAGATGTGTTGCAAGAATTGTTGCAAGTAGAAATGATGTTGAATTAGTTGCTGTAAATGCTAGTGGTAGTGAAGAAATGATTCAATATAATCTAAAATATGATACTGTTCATGGTCCTCGACAAGATATAAAAGTTGAAGATGGATATATTTATATTGGTAACGATAAAGCTAAATTATTAAATGAAAGAGAACCTGCTAAACTAGATTTTGCATCATATGGTGCAGATGTAGTTTTAGAGTGTACGGGTGCTTTCTTAACTAAAGAATCTGTTCAAGCGTATATTGACAATGGTGTTAAAAAAGTTGTTATGAGTGCTCCTGCAAATGATGATACCCCTACATTTGTACTTGGTGCAAATGAAGATAAATATGCAGGTGAACCAATTGTTTCAAATGCTTCTTGTACTACAAATGGTTTAGCACCAGTTGCACGTGTACTTGATGATGCATTTGGAATTGAGAAAGGTTTAATGACAACTATTCACTCATATACAAGCTCACAACCTATCTTAGATGGTAAAGATAAAAAAGATCCAAGAAAAGGAAGAGCCGGAGCTACTAACTTAACTCCATCAAGTACAGGAGCTGCGAAAGCTATTGGAAAAGTAATGCCTCACTTAAATGGAAAATTAAATGGTCAAGCAATTAGAGTACCAACTCCAAATGTTTCATTAGTAGATTTAACAGTTACTTTAAATAAATCTGTTACTGCTGCTGAAGTAATTGAAGAATTCAAAAATGCTAGTACTGGAAAATTAAAAGGTATTTTAGGTGTTGATGAAGAGTACAGAGTAAGTTCTGATTTTAATGGTGAAACATTATCAACGGTAGTTCCAATAGATACTATTCAAGTAATCGGTGGAAATATGGTAAAAGTATTATCATGGTATGACAATGAATGGGGATACTCTACAAGACTTGTAGAAATGGGTATTCACGTAGCAACTAAATAATTTTAACTAAGGAAGCATTTTGAAATTACAAGAAATTAAAAATATTGATATATCAGGAAAAAAAATTTTCATTAGATGTGATTTTAATGTACCAATGGATGAGTACAATAATATTACTGATGATAGAAGAATTAGAAGTGCGTTAAATACTATTAGATATTGTATTGACAATGATTGTGCAGTTATTTTAGCTTCACATTTTGGAAGACCAAAAGGTGGATTTGAAGAAGAATTCTCATTACAACCAATTGCAAAAAGATTACATACTCTTTTAAAACAAGAAATAAAAATGGCTCCAAGTATTATTTGTGACGAAACAATACAAATGGCAAAAGAATTACAAGCTGGTGAAATTTTATTATTAGAAAATATGAGATTCGAAAAAGGTGAAACTACAAACGATGAAGAACTTAGTTCTAAATTAGCTTCAATGGCAGATGTTTATATTAATGATGCTTTTGGAGTTTCTCATAGAGCCCACTCATCAGTTGAAGGGATTGCCAAATATTTTGATATGGAGCATAAAGCTGCAGGATTTTTGATGGCAAAAGAAATTAAGTTTTTCCATCATATTGTTCATAATCCAAAAAGACCTTTTATATCAATTGTTGGTGGATCAAAAGTTTCAGGAAAATTAGAAGCATTACACAATCTAGTACCAAAAGTAGATAAAATCATTATTGGTGGAGGAATGGCATTTACATTCTTAAAAGCTTTAGGACATGAAATTGGTAACTCTTTAGTTGAAGAAGATTTAATTCCAGAAGCTGTTAAAATAATGGAACAAGCAAAACAATTAGGTGTTAAACTTTATTTACCAGTTGATGTTGTTGCAGCAGAAGCATTTAACGCAGAAGCAATAGCAAAAATTGTAACTGTTCAAGAAATACCAAAAGATTGGATGGGACTTGATATTGGACCTGCAAGTGCTTTATTATTCTCAGAAGCTTTACAAGATGCAAACACTATTTTATGGAATGGACCAATGGGTGTTTATGAAATGGATAAATTTGCAAAAGGAAGTACAAAAATTTCCCATGCAGTTGCATCATCATTTGCTACAACAGTAGTAGGTGGAGGAGATACAGCTGACCTTGTAAGAGTTACAGGTGATGAAGATGAAATGACATTTATATCAACAGGTGGGGGAGCTTCTTTAGAGTTAATCGAAGGTAAAATTTTACCAGGTGTTAAAGCTTTAGTAATTGAGGACGACAACGAATGATAATTGCAAGTAATTTCAAAACTAATCATACAAGACAGTCAACGGCTTTATTTGTAAATGAAGTTAATGATTATATAAAAAAGAATAATATTTCAAGTGAAGTTTTTGTTTTCCCAACAGCTACTTCTCTTGATTCTTTTGAGGTAGTTTCAAATTTCTCTATAGGTGCACAAAATGCTTATCCAATAGTTACTGGATCATTTACAGGAGAAATAGGAACTTCTCAACTTGATGAGTTTGGAATTAAAACAATTTTAATAGGTCACAGTGAAAGAAGACATATTTTAGGTGAAACACAAAATAAAATTGCTAAAAAATATGACTTTTATAAAGAGTTAGGATATAAGATAATTTATTGTATTGGTGAACCTTTAGAAGTTAAAAATAAAGGACTTGATCAAACATTAGAGTATATTTATGAACAGTTTAATGAAATTGATACAAAGTATGAAAATCTTATTCTAGCTTATGAACCTGTTTGGGCTATTGGAACAGGAGTTACTGCTACTAATGATGATATAGAAAATATACATAGAGCAATAAAAGAAAAATTTCCAAAACCACTTTTATATGGTGGAAGTGTAAAAGTAGAAAATGTAAGAGAAATTTGCCAAATACCAAATGTAGATGGTGCATTAATTGGAACAGCTTCTTGGAAAAAAGAAGATTTTATACAAATATTAGAAAATACAAAGGATTTATGAGATGTTTATGAAGGGTAAAAAAGGGGTAATCTTAGGAGTTGCAAATAACAAGTCAATTGCTTATGGAATTGCAAAAGCTTGTGCTGATCAAGGTGCTCAAATTGCGTTTACTTATTTAAATGATT
>RRZU010875277.1_pt1 | contig 14859 bp, 12 predicted proteins | sample 2165561 | NCBI WGS metagenome assembly RRZU01 (sample SAMN10456909, study PRJNA506462) | wastewater metagenome | isolation source: wastewater sludge | place: USA: Moscow, Idaho
ATATGGAACAAATAATGAATTTGGATTTGATTATTTAAGAGATAATATGGTTCATGAAATGGAATCAAAAGTACAAAGAGAGCATAATTATGCAATTGTCGATGAGATAGATTCAATATTAATTGATGAAGCTAGAACACCATTAATAATATCTGGAGCTGCTGAAGAAACAACACATTGGTATAATGTGTTTTCTGAAGTTGTAGTAAGACTTAAAAGAAGTGTAAAGACAGAAAATATAAAAGATAAGAAAAATACAGTTATTCCAGATGAAGATTGGGAAGATTATGAGGTAGATGAGAAAGCACATACAGTAACAATGACAGAAAAAGGTATAAAAAATGTAGAAAAGATGCTTAAAATAGATAATTTATATTCACCAGAAACTGTTGAATTAACACATTTTTTAAGCCAAGCACTTAAGGCTAAGGAATTATTTAAAAGAGATAAAGATTATATCGTAAATGATGAGGGTGAAGTAATAATAGTAGATGAGTTTACTGGAAGATTAATGGAAGGTAGAAGATACTCAGATGGACTACATCAAGCAATTGAAGCAAAAGAAAAATTAGAGGTAGCTGGAGAAAACCAAACTTTGGCAACAATAACATTACAAAATTATTTTAGAATGTATAAAAAATTATCAGGGATGACAGGAACTGCGAAAACAGAAGAAGAAGAATTTAAGCAAATATATAGATTACCAGTTGTTATCGTACCAACAAATATGCCAGTTATCAGAAAAGATTTTCCAGATGTAATATATATGACAGAACGAGCCAAATATAATGCCATTGTTAATAAAATAAAGGAATTATTTGAAAAGGGACAGCCGATATTAGTTGGTACTGCTTCAATACAGCATTCAGAAGAACTATCAGATTTATTAAAGCGTGCACAAATACCACATGAATTGTTAAATGCAAAACATCATGAAAGAGAAGCAGAGATAATAGCACAAGCAGGTAGATTAAAAACTGTAACAATAGCAACTAATATGGCAGGAAGAGGAACAGATATAAAATTAGGTGGAGATCCTGAAATGCTGGCTTCAAAGGTTGCTGAAAAAGGAACTGATGAATACAAGCATGTATTAGAAATTTATAAGAAAGATTGTGAAGATAATAAAAAAGCTGTAATTAATGTAGGTGGATTATTTATTTTAGGAACTGAGCGTCATGAAAGTAGACGTATTGATAATCAATTACGTGGAAGAGCTGGTCGGCAAGGAGATCCAGGAGCTTCAGAATTTTATTTGTCGCTTGAAGATGATTTAATGAGATTATTTGGTGGAGATAGACTAAAAATGTTCATGAATTCATTTAAAATGCCTGAAAATGAAGAAATTAGATCTAAAATGATTACTAAAAGTGTTGAAAATGCTCAAAAAAGAGTAGAAAGTAGAAACTTTTCGATAAGAAAAAATCTAATAGAATACGATGATGTAAGTAATAAACAAAGAGAAATAATATATAAACAAAGAGATAAAGTATTAAGAAATGAAAATTTAAAAGAATTTATTCAGGAAATGATGTTTGAGACAGTTGAAGATTTGGTAGGTACATCGCTTAATGGAGAAACAAAAAATCATTGGAATTTTGATTATTTAAGTGAAAAATTGAGAGAGTATTACGATTATTCATTATCAGAAGATGTTAAAAACATGGATAAAAAAGATATTATAAAAATAATAGAAAATGATTTACTTTTAGCCTATAATGATAAAGAAAAAGTTGTAGATGAAGAAACATTTAGAAAAATAGAACGTTATATAATGTTAGAAGTTTTAGATCAAAGATGGAGAGAAAATCTTAAAGATTTAACAGAACTTAGAGAAGGAATTCATCTTAGATCTTATGCACAAAAAAATCCAGTTAGTGAATTTAAAATAATAAGTGCAGATATATACAATGAAATGATAGACACTATAAAAAGAGAAGTAAGTTCATTCATGATAAAAATAAGAATAAATACATCAGAAGATGTGGATAATTTAGAATATGACGAAGTAACAAATGTAACATATGAGCAAAGAAATGTATTCTCTGATGTTGAAATTGAAGATGTTGAAGAAATTAGGGAAGATCAGCAAGATAAAGAAATAAAATCATCAAATAGAAGAGAAAGAAGAGAACAAAACAGAAAAAATATTAGGTAGCTATATAGCTACCATATTTTTTATTTACTTTTTTATTATTCAAATGCTATAATTTAAACAAAAAGGCAAGGTGAGTTATGAAGAAAACAGTAGCAGCATTTTTTGATATTGATGGAACTATATATAGAGATTCTTTGTTAATTGAACACTTTAAAATGTTAGTTAAATATGAATTTATTGATATAAACTCATGGACAGGTCGTGTAAAAGAAAAGTTTTCAAAATGGGAATCACGAAGAGGAAATTATGATGATTACTTACTAGAGCTTGTAGAGACATATGTTGATGCTCTTAAAAATTTAAAAGAAGAAGATATGGATTTTATTGCTAAAAGAGTTATTGAATTAAAAGGAAATAAAGTTTATAGATATACAAGAGAGAAAATAGAGGAACATAGAAAAAAAGGGCATAAAATAATCATAATATCAGGAAGCCCAGATTTTTTAGTTGAAAAAATGGCAAAAAAATATGGAGCAGATGATTATACAGGAGCGAAATATAAGGTTGATAAAAATGGTATATTCACTGGTGAAGTTGTTCCAATGTGGGATGGTAAAAGTAAAAAAAAGGAAATAGATAGATTTTGTAAAAAGTACAATATTGATTTATTAAAATCATATGCTTATGGTGATACAACTGGTGATTTGACAATGTTTAAAAATGTAGGATTTCCTATTGCGATAAATCCAGCAATGGAGCTAATAAAAAAAGTTAAAAAAGATAAAGAACTTTTTGATAAGATAAAAATAATAGTTGAAAGAAAAGATGTAATATATAAAATTACAGCAGATGTAAAAGTTATGTAATCAAAATTTATTTATAAAATTAGATAGGAGTTGATTTATATGTTATCAAATTCCTTTGAAGGAATAAGACTGAAGTTTGAAGGATTGTATTATGGAGGTCATTATGACATAGAAATTTTTTCTGATGGAAGATTCTATTACTCATTTGTTGAAAGTGATTCAACAGACTTGCAAAAAGGGTCATTTCAGATAACACAGAAAGAGGTTATGCTTTTTGAAGAATTAATGGATTATTTTGATTTTTTAAAAACGCAAAGAAATTATGTCATAACTGAATATAGATTTGGTAATAGTATATTACTCATACAAAAGAAAAATGGTAGGGAAGAAAAGATAGAATCAGGAAAAGAAATGATGTTTAGCTGTGCTAAAATTATTTTAGAAAAATATATTCCTAAAAATAAAAGAATTTATCTGATGGATAGTTATCTTACTGGAACAAAATATATAAGAAATTATGAGATTAAAATAAGAAAGATAGCTGAAGTAGATTTATTTAGAGAGTATTCAAGAATATCAATAAATACAATATCTGTTTATAATGATAAAAAAGAAAAAATAGGATATTTGCCAAAAGAGCATTGTGAGATATTGGCACGTTTAATAGATTCTGGGAAAAAAATATATGCATTAGCAATTCCTAGTGATGAAAAATTAATGTTGAAAATATATATGAAAGATTAGGTAAATAAATGAACTACATAGCACATTCATTAATTTCTTTAGAAAAAGATAAAAAAACTTTGTTTGGCAACTTTTCTGGTGATTTTTATAAAGGAAAAGTAGAGCAATTAAAACTTCCAAGCAATGTACTTAGTGGCATAATTCTACACCGACATATTGATACATTAACTGATACAAACAATAAACTGGTATCAGAAATTGACAATAAATATGGACACTACAAAGGAATAATGTCTGATATATTTATAGATCATTATGTATCTTTAAATATTGAAAAATTAACTAATAATTGTAAATTAAAAGATGTAACAGATGAAATAATTAGTGAAGTTGATATGTATGAAAGATATTACACAGCTAGATTTAGTGAATTATATAAATGGATAAAATATAATGATATTCTAAATAAATATAAAGATATTAAAACATTAAAGCTTGTATTTAATGGTATTTCTAAAAGAGTTCGTAATGGCGAAATATTAAATTTTGCAGTTGATGAATTAGAAAGAAACTATAAACGATATGAAGAAATAGCAATTATGGAATTTTTGAGAGTAAAGAGAGAGGTGAAATAATGTTAAGTGACTATCATATGCATTTTGAATATGGAGAATATGATGAAGAATGGGTAAAACTTTTCTTTAATCAAGCTAAAAATAAAAATCTTAAAGAAATAGGGATAACTGAACATAGTCACGCATTTATTGAGTTTAAAGATTTATATTATGATGAACTTATATTAGATAATTCTGAAATTGGTGAGTTTCAAAAGAAATGGTTAAATAATAAAAAATCTAAATTTGTTCATTCATTAGATGAATATGCTAATTTCATTAAAACCTTAAAAGAAAAAGGATATCCTGTTAAATTTGGGATAGAAATATGTAATTTTAGAAATCAAGATAAAGTTAGAGAAATAATAAATAAATATGATTTTGATTATGTGATAGTTTCTATACATTTTATTAATGGTTGGGGATTTGATTTTAGTCTATTAAAAGATGAGTTTAATAAAAGAGATTTGATAGATATTTGGAAAGATTATGTTAGTGAAATAGAAAAAGTTGCAAATTCAGGATTATATGATATTTTGGGACACCCATTTAATCTAAGAATGTTTAAAAATATTCCTAATGCTAAAAGTGTTGACTATTTACTTGAAAAAGCAGCAATTGCTCTTAGTAAAAATAATATGTTAATTGATGTAAATACTGGAACTTATTACAGATATCCAATTAAAGAGATAAGTCCATACAGTGATTTTATGAAATATGTCAAAAAATATAATATTCCTGTTATTTTATCAAGTGATGCACATCAGCCAGAACACGTTGGAATGTACATTGAAGAAGCTTCAGAATATGTGAAGGATTTTGGGATAGATAAATATGTAGTATTTAATAAAAGAAAGAGAAAACTAATGGACATATGAGAATCAGAAAATTAAATATTTTTTGTAATAGAATTATTGTAGATATGAATTTGTAAAACATAGATAGGAGAGATATGAAAAAAGAATTTCTAGATTTATTAGCTGAAAAGTTAAATACTGGATCTATGAGAAATATTTATTTGAATGCATTACCTGGTAGATACAAAGCTAGAATGGATTTTTCTGATTTAGATAACCTAAAAAAAGGATTCACAGATGAATTTTTTATGAATTTATTTACTAAAGAAAAATTTGAAATGAGAATAAATTTATCAAAATATGATGATAAATTAGAAAAATTAGTTGATAAACTAGAATATTTATATACTGAAAATAATAATATTCTTAGAGAAGAAGGGTTTAATAGTTTTGCATTAGGGTATCCGATATTTGTAAAGAAAAATAATAAAACTCAATCATTTGTAAAAGCTCCACTTTTTATTTGGAAGTTAAATATCATACGTTCTAAAGCTGATACTAATGAATATATTATATCAAAAGACGAAGATTCGATAGTGGAAGTAAATAAAGTTTTACTTACACACTTAAAAAATGATGAAAAGTTAGATTTTTCAGAAATATCAAAAATGGATATTAATGATGAATTACTATCTATTGATGGTATAAAAAAAATAATATCTATTTTAGACACAAAATTAGATATGGGAAATATAGATATAACTGATGAAAATGGTAAAGTTGTTATTGATAAATTTCCACCTTCTGAAGATTTGGAGAAGATAGCTTTGGATTCTTCGTTTATACAAAAGAGTGCTTTATTAGGCCTATTTAAAAGACAAAATGAAGGTGTAATAGAGGACTTTAATAATCTTAAAATGAATTTTGAAAATTTTAAATTTTCAGTTGATAAATTGGATAAATTTCAAATTGTAGGTACAAATAGTTCTATTACGACAGATCCAAGCCAACAAAATGTTATTGAAAGTTTGACGGATACACAGTATAAGATTATACAGGGACCACCGGGAACTGGAAAAAGTCAAACACTTACGGCAATAATAACCAATTGCTTAGAAAATGGGGCTAATATGCTTGTTGTGTGTGAGAAAAGAACAGCATTAGAAGTAATTGCATCAAAATTAAAAGAACTAGGATTAGAGGATCTTGTTGCAGTATTTGATGATCCAGTAAAAGATAGAAAAACTATTGTTAAAAGAGTTAGAGATATGGAAGAGAAATTGATAACTCCAGAAAAATACGATGAAAATAAATATTTGTATACTGTTAATGAATACAAAAATTTGAAATCAAATTATAATGGTCATCATAAAATTTTGCAAGAGCAAATAATGATACAAAAAAATAGCATGCTAGTAAAAGATATAATTAATAATTTATTTAATAACAAATCACAAGAAAAGTACTATTATATAGAAACAAAAAAGATAAATTTAGATGATATATATAAAATACAAGATAATATTAAATCATTACTATCTAGAATTGGTTCTATACAAAAAATTAAAGAATTTGATAAAATATACAACAGTAATTTTTCTAAAATTGATTCCTATGAAATGTTTTTTACTGAAACATCAGAATCACTAAATAGTATTAATAAAGTAATAACACTTATTACTGAAGGGATTAATGAGCATAAGGAATCATTTGTCAATAATTATGGATTTAATAAATTTAAAATATCTTTATTTGCTCTATTTAATGCTAAGTTGAAGGACATAAAAGTGACTTGGAATGAAATAACTAAAGAAGATTTAGTTATAGAAAAATACAATAGAAATTATACAAATGATAAATTTACTAAACATAACTATGATAAATACATGATTGAACTTAAGGACTTTTCTAATAAATTAAATAATATAAGCACATCAAGAGAAGAGTTTATTATATTCTTAGAGGATAAGAAAAATGAAGTAGCTGATGGTAATTTAAAAATATTTATAGATAATTTCAAAAAGGAGATAGAGAATAAGAATATTAGCAATGTAGAGAATTATTTATTAGCATCATACTATTATTCAGTATTAAAAGATAATAATATAAAAGAAGAATCTTATAAAGATTATTCAATTAATATTGATAAATTAATTGAATTTGATAAATATATAGTTGAAAATCAAAAATACAGAATCAAAAATTACTGGTATAATATCAGAAATAGAGCATTAAAAGTATTTTCAAACGATAATAATATTAAAGCAGTGTATAATTTAAGAAAAAATGCACAGTTTGGTAAAATAAATACATTAAGAGAAATTATTGAAATAGATTTACAATTTTTTCAAAAGATGTTTCCAGTAATAATGGTTGATCCGGATACTTGTAGTGCGATATTTCCATTGATGGAAGGTATATTTGATATTGTAATATTTGATGAGGCAAGTCAGCTAAAACTTGAAGAAGTTTTGCCTTCACTTATTAGAGGTAAATATAAAATAATCTCAGGAGATATACACCAAATGCCACCATCTAATTATTTTGGAGCAGAGCTTGAGAAAGAATCTAATAATCAGAATGAGGAAATAGATGAAGAGACTTTGTTTTTAGCAGATAGTGAGTCATTGCTTGATTATGTAAACAACTTAAAAGAAGATAAAATGATGTCATATTTAGATTTTCATTATAGATCTAAAAATCCTAAATTAATTAATTTTTCAAATGCTGCATTTTATGATTCAAGATTAATTCCCATGCCTGCTAAATCAGAGTATATACCAATTAATTATTATCAAATAAATGGTGAATACAAAGATAGAAAGAATAATGCTGAAGCAGAAAAAGTGATAGAACTATTATTTAGTGATGAAATATTAATTGATGGTAAAGTGCCAGGTATTGGAATTGTAACTTTGAATCAAGAACAAAAAGACTTCATAAATAAGAAAATAAATAAATTTCTATCTGAACACAATGATGAAAAAATAAAAGCAAGATACAATGATTTGATGGAAGCTAAAATGTTTGTAAAAAACTTAGAGAATGTACAAGGAGATGAAAGAGATATTATGATTTTATCTACTACGTTTGGAAAAACAGCTGAAGGGAGATTTATACAAAATTTTGGACCAGTAAATAATCAATCAAAAGGTTATAAATTACTCAATGTGCTTGTAACACGTGCTAAATATCGATTCATAGTTTTAACATCAATACCATATGAAAGTATTCAAAGTTGGGAAAAGGAAATACAAACTCAAGGGAATAATGGTAAAGCAGTATTTTATGCTTATTTAGCATATGCTAAGGCAATTTCTGAAAATAATGAAGAATTAGAAATTAGAATTCTTAATGTTTTATCTAAAAATAAGTTTGTTAAGCAAAGTGGAAATTCAGAAAATACACTTTCTAGTGACAGTAGTATAATAGATATATTAAAAGAAAAAAAATTATTATTGGATTCTAGCGAAATAATAAAAGATTATAAAATTGGTGGATTTAATGTTGATTATGCGATCAAAGATAAAATTGATGTAAAACCAAAGATATTAATAGATTTAAACATAAATGATAGTTTTGATCAAGAAAACGTATCATATAAGTCAATAATATATAGAAAAAATATGTTTAATAGTATGGGATACGAATATTATTTATTAAATGCAATAGATTACATATAGATATATAAGCATGGGAGAAATTATGAAAAAGACAGTATTTATTACAGGTGCTAGTACTGGCATCGGGAGATCAACTGCAATAGAGTATGCTAAGATTGGTTATAACTTAATTTTATGTGCAAGACAATTGGATAAACTACAAGAATTAAAGAAATGTCTTGAAAATGAATATTTGATAGAAGTATTAGTATATAAATTAGATATTACAGATTACAATGCTGTTAAAAAATTAAGTGAAGACTTGAAAAATAAAGGTATTAATTTTGATATATTGATTAATAATGCTGGTTTAGCATCTGGTCTTGATAAATTTCAAGATAGTAATATTGATGATATCGAAAAAATGATAAATGTTAATATAAAAGGATTGATATATGTTACGCGAGAGTTAATACCATTCATGATAGACAAAAATGAGGGTCATATAATAAACATAGGATCAACTGCTGGTATATATGCCTATTCAAAGGCAGCTGTTTATTGTGCAACTAAATCAGCAGTAAAAGTACTTAGTGATGGTATTAGAATTGATACAATTGATACTAACATTAAGGTAACAACTGTTCAACCGGGGATTGTAGAAACAGATTTTAGTACAATTAGATTTCATGGTGATAAAGAAAAAGCAAAAACTATTTATGAAGGTATAGAGGCATTAAAGCCAGAGGATATTGCTGAAATAATAGTTTTTATATCTAATCAGCCTAGAAGGGTCCAAATATCAGATATTACTATAATGGCAAATCAACAAGCAACTGGATTCTTGATACATAGAGAATAAATTATAATTAATATATCTTACTAAACTATGATTAATATTTTATATATTTAATATATTGAATTTTTATATTATATAGGATATAATCTATACAACAAAATAAGGAGGTTATTTATGAAAAATAAAATTTTAGTTACATTAATTTTTCTTCTATCATGTTTTTGTGTTATTGCAGAAGAAAATACACAAGATAAATTGAGAAAAGAAATGGTTACTTTTGGTATTAGAAAAGATTCTATTGAAACATATTTTGCTGCAGCTGATGAGGCTAATGATGAAGGGTACATTAAACTTTTAGAAAAGGCAGTTAAATTAGATCCAAAAAATTATATTGCATTAGATGATTTAGGTGTTACTTATGCAAATGAGTCAAACAATGAAAAAGCAAAAGATTATTATAAACAGTCAATTAGTATAAATTCAAAAAATCCATTTCCATATGTTAGATTATATGAAATTTATAAGGATGATGAAGATTATGAATCAGCAGAAAAAATTGCAAATGATCTAACTAAATATATACCAGAACACCCAGAAGGTTATTATGAATTGTCAAACCTTTACTATATGGATGAGGAGTATGAAAAATCAATAGCGAGTATTCAAATTGCAATTGAAAAATATAAAAACTTAGATACAGAGAGATTTTATGAAGATGCTGAAAATAGAGATTCATATTTGCAAGATGCTTATTATCTGTTAGCTAGTAATTATTATGCTCTATATCAAGATAAAAAAGTAATTGATATTTATTTATCACAATTAGATGTAATGAAAAAGATAGAATACGGTCGTATTGATGACTTTAGAAAAATAGCTATTGATGCTAATGAATCATTCAAGGATTCTGATAAAAAATATTATGAAAAAAACAAAAAGTTATTAGAAGCTGAATAAGTAATCATATAAAAAATTAATATATAACTTAATATATTATATCGTTGATATATTGACAAGAATATGTTCTTTGTTATATAATTGATTATAAATTGTTTAGGAGGAATATTATGAAAAGATTTAGTAAATCGATGTGTCATCATAGGTAGTGAGTTTGTTCCATTAAGGTACAGACTCGTATTGTATTGATAGAGTTGTACCTGTGATGCTGATTTATGAATCTTTTGTAGGATATTTATATAAAGAATTAAAAAGCTCTCAGGAATTAAAATGAGAGCTTTTTGTTTTTAATATATTTAGAAATAATATTATAATAGACAAAACAAAAAATGGAGGAATTAATATGAAGAAAATAATTTTATTAGTCTTAGTTGCATTAAGTGCAGTCATGTGTAGTGCGAAAAAAGCAGATACACCTGAAAATAGTTCAAAGGTATCTGTAGAACAAAAAATGCCTCAGAAAATTGTGGTTGGATTGGATGATACATTTGCTCCAATGGGTTTTAAGAATGAAAAAGGTGAGATAGTAGGATTTGATATTGATTTGGCAAAAGCTGTTGCCAGTAAATTAGGAATTCCTATAGAATTTAAATCAATAAATTGGGATTCAAAGGTAATAGATTTAAATAACAAGAATATAGATTTAATATGGAATGGATTGACAATAACTGAGGAAAGAAAACAAGAGGTCTTATTTAGTTCGCCTTATCTACAAAATAGTCAAGTTGTAGTAACAAAATCTGGTTCACCAATTAAAACAAAAGTTGATCTAAAAGGAAAAGTAATTGCTGCACAATCTCAAAGTAGTGGTGAGGAGGCATTTAAAAAAGACGCAATATCAAAAGAAGTCAAAGAATTTAAAACATTTGACCAGTATGATCAAGCTTTTCTTGATTTAGAAGCAGGAAGAGTTGATGCTATTGTTGTTGATGAAATAATGGCTAGATATATAAAGAAAACTAAAGAAGCACAATCTAAAAAAGAATTATATACAATATTAACAGAGGACTTTGGAAAAGAAGATTATGGAATTGGAGCAAGAAAAACTGATACTTTATTAGTTGAAAAAATAAATGCTGCATTAGTTGAATTAAAAAAAGATGGAACATTTGATAAGATTTATCAACAGTGGTTTTCAAAATAATTAATACAATAAATTACAAGGAGATTTTGAAAAATGACAAATGTTGAAATGTTCATAGAAATTTTAAAAACACTACCAATTGTATTTCTTGTTTATTCATTAACAGCTTTATTTTCTATGCCATTAGGAATATTAGGTGCACTAGGATATACAAGTAATAATAAAATATTAAAATCCATACTATCATTCTATACTTGGATATTTAGAGGAACACCACTGATGTTACAGTTGTTTTTCGTTTATTATGGACTACCATTATTAAACATATTTGGATATAGAATTACATTATCACCAATGTTTGCAGCTATATTAACATTTGTAATTAATTATTCAGCATACTTGATAGAAATAATCAGAAGTGGACTGGAAAGTATTGATAAAGGTCAACATGAGGCAGCAAAAGTATTAGGTTATACATATTGGCAAAAGATAAGATATATAATTCTTCCACAAGGAATTAGACGAGTATTACCAACACTTGGTAATGAAGCTATAACACTTGTTAAGGATACTGCACTTGTATATGTATTATCAATTACTGAAATAATGAAAAGAACTAAAGAATTAGCTAGTACGTATTATAATATAACTCCATACATATGTGCGATAATAATTTATTTATCGTTAAGTTTAATAATTGATAGAGTATTTAAGTATGTAGAAGCAAAAAATAAAGTAAGGGTGTAGGTGATATTTATGAAAATAATTGAAGTAAAAGATTTGACAAAAATATATGATTCTACACATGCATTAAATAAAGTAAATTTAACTGTTAATCAAGGTGAAGTAATATCCATTATAGGCCCTTCAGGAAGTGGAAAATCAACTCTTTTACGAACAATTATTGATTTAGAAACAATAACTTCTGGAGAAGTTTATATTGAAGGACATGATATTAAACATGAAGATCTTAGTAAAGAGAAGAAAAAAGAAATAATGTTAAAAACAGGTATGGTTTTTCAAAATTTTAACTTATTTCCTCATATGTCAGTTGGTGAAAATATAAATAAAACATTATTAGTTGTAAAAAAAATGTCTAATAAAGATGCAAATATTAAAACGAGAGAAGTGTTAAGTAAAGTTGGTTTGTTAGATAAAATAAACAACTTCCCAAATGAACTTTCTGGAGGTCAGAAACAAAGAGTAGCAATAGCTCGTGCAATGGCCTTGAATCCTGATATATTATTATTTGATGAACCAACATCAGCATTAGATCCAGAATTAGTAAAGGAAGTTCTTGATATCATTAGAAAACTTAAAGATGAGAAAATAACAATGATGATTGTAAGTCATGAAATGAAATTTGTTAAAGATATTTCAGATAGAATAGTTGTAATGGAAAATGGATCTATATTGGAAGTTGGAACAGCACAGAAAATATTTGAAAATCCAGACAGTACTAGGGTAAAAGAATTTTTACAAGGTTAGTTTTAACAAAATTTTATTAGGAGGTGCTAAAATATTGTGAGTGATTTTATAAAAATAGTAAATTTATCAAAAGAGTATGTTTTATCTGAAGATAAAATACTAAAGGCAGTTCATAATGTCTCGCTTAATATAGAAAAAGGTGATATATATGGAATAATGGGATTAAGTGGAGCAGGTAAATCAACACTTATAAGATTAATAAATAGGTTAGAAGATGCAACTTCTGGTAAAATATTTGTTAATGATAAAGATATACTTAATTTCAATGACGTAGAGTTAAGAGAATATAGGAAAAAAGTAGGAATGATTTTTCAGCATTTCAATTTATTAAGCTCTAGAACAGTTGAAGGTAATATAGCATTCGCATTAGAAATCGCTGGATGGAGTGCCGTTGATAAGAAAAAGAGAGTTGATGAGTTATTAGAAATTGTAGGATTAACAGAAAAGAAAAATATCTATCCAAGTCAATTATCGGGTGGTCAAAAGCAAAGAGTTGCAATTGCTCGTGCACTTGCAAATAACCCAAGTATATTACTTTCAGATGAAGCAACATCGGCATTGGATCCTAAGACAACAAATTCAATATTAGATTTATTACAAGATATAAATAAAAAATTTGGTATAACAGTAATTTTAATAACGCACCAAATGGAAGTTATTAGAAAAATTTGTAATAAAACAGCTATAATGTCAAATGGTGAGGTTATAGAAGTTGGTAAAACGAAGGATATATTTCTAAATCCAAAATCAAAAATAGCAAAAGAATTTGTTTCACATATAATACCAGATGAAGAAATAATAATTGAAACACAAAAAGAAATTGGTAAGAAAATAATAAAGTTATATTTCGAAGGTGTAGAAGCAGACAAAAGTTATATAACAGAAATTATAAAAAAATATAATTTAGATGTAAATATACTAAGTGGTACAATTGATATATTAAAAGATTCTAAAGTTGGTCACTTATTGATAGAAATAACAGGTGATGAGCATAATACAAATGAATCAATTGCTTGGTTAGAAGAAAATAAAATAAAAGTTGAGGTGGTATAAATATGAGATTTGATTGGTCACAGTTTATTCACTTTGAAAATATGATAAATCCTCTATGGGAAACTATATACATGGTAACAGTTGCAACTATTATATCTATAATTATAGGGCTTCCTATAGGAATAGCTTTAATTAAATCTGATAAAAATGGATTAAAACCAAATAAGATGTTACATAAAATATTAGATATTATACTAGTAAATATAACTAGATCAATACCATTTATAATATTGATAGTTATTTTAATACCATTATCTGTCTTATTTGTTGGTAAGTCATATGGAACAAATGCATTTATAATACCATTGTCTATAGGTGCAGCACCATTTGTTGCAAGAATCGTAGAAGGAGCACTTAAGGAAGTTGATAATGGACTAATTGAGGCATCTAAATCATTAGGTGCAACAAATAATGAAATAATATGGAAAGTTATGATTCCAGAATCAATGCCATCATTGGTACATGGACTTATAATTACAATTATAAGTTTAATAGGATATTCTGCTATAGCAGGTGCTATAGGAGGAGGAGGTCTAGGAAATTCAGCAGTTGTTGAAGGTTATACTAGAAGTCGTAGAGAGATCATGTGGCAAGCAACAATTGTTATTATATTATTAGTTCAGATAATTCAAGTTATTGGTAATTATTTTGTAAATTACATAAATAAAAAAAGAGGAAAGTAGGAGGAGAGAAGATGAAAAAATTATTATTAGGAATATTAACATTAGGGCTAGTATTTTCTTGTGGTAGTAAAAAGGAAGAAGCCACTAAAAAAGCAGATACAGCAGTTAAAGTAGAAACACTAACAGTCGGTGCCTCACCAGTTCCACATGCAGAATTATTGGAACAAGTTAAAGAAGAACTAAAGAAAGAAGGA
>RRZU011324773.1_pt1 | contig 14859 bp, 11 predicted proteins | sample 2165561 | NCBI WGS metagenome assembly RRZU01 (sample SAMN10456909, study PRJNA506462) | wastewater metagenome | isolation source: wastewater sludge | place: USA: Moscow, Idaho
ATTTGGCCTGCGCCCTGATTGTCTCCAGAAAGTTGGAGACCGTTTGAAACGCAAATCTTGTGCCGGATATCCTCTTAGCTGCGCCGTTGCGTTCGCGACCGCGCGACTTACCGGGGGGGCCGGGTCTACTTCTACCTGCCAGCGGAAACCGGCTTGCGCCTGGGTGGGAGGGTTAGCCCTTTCTTGCGCCAAGGCGGTTTCAGCAACGCCGAACGCGGGTATTGCCAGCAAGGTGGCGATTGTAAAAATCGTAACCATCTGCTTGGATGGTTTTGCGCTCATTTTCGTAGCTCCTTGGGATCTATTGCGATCATGGATTGAAAATTAAAGTAACGAATTACTGTCTGTTGTCAGACTAATGAGGTTCAAATTGAACCGCTTTCGGCACCACAAGGTTCAAATTGAACCGCTTTCGGACATCTTCCGGCTTAGTTCGCAGCGATATGCTACGAACACGGTCGATTTGGATACGGTAGTTGCAATCTTTTGCGTAACCCGGCATCAGCAACAGAGTTTTTGCTTTTTCACTACATGTATGATGATTTTTCCAATAAATCGCCATATGTAGTGAAATGAAACTCTCTAGGAAAAAACTCTAATCAAGCCAAGAAGCGCCCCGGCGAGGGTCTCTGTCCTTCGCGTGGAACCTACCGTACCAGTCCATCGCTATAATCCAGATGATATCTAAGTTATTTTGTAGCAAATAATGGACCATTAATTTCCATGCCTGCGGCTTTAGCCCGCGCTTTAGCCGCGCGAGCGGCGGCCGTGGTACAAACCACGCCTTTCAGGCGCCGCGCCCTTCAGGTGGCGGTTCAATCCGCCGCAAAGCGTTTCAGGCGGGGGGTTTATCCCCCGCCAGCTCAACCTACCGGCTTTAGCCGGTAAGTCATTGAGTTTTATGGATCATACTATCATAGCGCTGAATTTTGATCGGGAGATAACCGCATAGCCGATGCATGAGGTCGAGAGTTAGTATCTGGTGGCTAACGAGCAATCCGATGCGATACAAACGCTATTGGTAGCTATCCCAGCAGCAGCCGGCCCGCCATCAGCACCACCACGGCGAGGAACACCGGACGGATGAACGGCGCCCCGTAACGGATGGCGCTGTGGGCGCCGACGAAGGCGCCGACCATCAGCGTCGCGCCCATGGTCAGGCCGACGGTGTAATCGATATTGCCCAGGGCCATGAAGGTCAGCAAGGCGGTAACGTTGCTGACGAAGTTCATGAACCGCGCCACGCCCGCCGCCGCCACCAGATCCAACCGGAACAACTTCATGGCCGCCGCCATCCAGAACGCGCCGGTGCCCGGCCCGATAAAGCCGTCGTAAAAGCCGATCAGGCCGCCGGTCAGCAGCTTGACGCCGCGCCGGGCCGGATGCGCTTCCGCCGGCTCCGAGCGAACCGCGACCGGGGCGGATCGGCGCGGCCAAGCCAGATAGGCCGCCGCCGCCAGGATCGCGAGCGGGAGCAATTTTTTCAGCGCGCCCGCGCTCATGAGATAGATCAGCACCGCGCCGCACAACGCGCCGACGAAGGTGCCGAAACTCATCGCCCACCACAGCGCCGGCTGGAACAATCCCTTGCGAATGAAGGTCACGGACGCGCTGAGCGTCCCGAAGGTGCCGACCAGCTTGTTGGTGCCGACCACCAGATGCGGCGGCATTCCGGTGCCGAGCAAGGCCGGCATCACCAGCATCCCGCCGCCGCCGGCGACGGCGTCGATGAAGCCTGCCAGCAGGGCGGCGATGCCGAGCAGCAGGATGGTGGTCGGGTCCAGGGCCAATTCCACGGGGTCGGACCCGCTCAAGCGCTGGAACGGAAGGTTGTCGCGGTGTCGGCCGAGGCCGCCGGCAATTCGGCCGGAGCGTGGCGGTAAGCGATAAAGCGGGTTAGACCCTCGGTCATCGATCGGGCAGCCGATCCAGAGCGGCGATGTCTTCGGCGCTCAGGTTCAAATTCGTCGCCTGCAGGCTGTCGCGAATGCTGGCGACTTTGCTGGCGCCGGGTATCGGCAAGATGTGTTGGCCCTTGTGGAGCAACCAAGCCAGGGCGATGCGGTGCGGAGTCGCTTCGTATTTGGCGGCCAGTTGCAGCAGCAGCGGTTCCCGCGCGAGGCGAACATGGCCGTTGTGGCCGCCGACCGGGCTGTAAGGGAGATAGGTGATCCGCCGCGCCTGACAAAAATCGATCAGGCCGTTGTGGAAATCCCGCTTGTCGAAAAGGTTGCAGCGGTTTTGCACCGACGCGATCAGGGTCAGGCTCAACGCCTGCTCCAATTGCGCCGAACTGACGTTCGACAGACCGATATGGCGGATTTTGCCCTCTTCCTGCAACTTGATCAGCGCCTCCAGCGAACGGCTAAAGTCGGTCTTGGGATCGACGGCGTGCAGCTGGTAGAGGCCGATGCAATCGGTGCGCAGCTCCCGCAAGCTGCGCTCGCAAGAAAGCCGCAGCCAAGCGGGATCGCCATCGACGGTCCAGGCGCCGCCGGGGCGGCGCAGCCCGCCCTTGGTGGCGACGAACACCCGATCGGTCAGGCCGAGCTGACTCAAAGCCGCCCGGATCAGCCGCTCGTTGTGGCCGATGTCGTCGTCGTCCAAACAGTAGACGTTGGCGGTATCGATGAAATCGCCGCCGCCTTCGGCGAACGCCTCGATGACGGCGAACGCCTGCGCCTCGTCCGGCCGTCCGCTGATGGAGAGCGGCATGGCGCCCAAGCCGATCGCCTTGAAGTGCGATCCGGTGCTATCGAGTTCGCGCTGTTGCATGGGTTCATCCTCCGAATGAGTTGCGGTTTGACAGGCGGCGGATTCCGGGTGGCGTGCGCCCGTTTCGCCCGCTGCCCGGAGCCGGTTGCCGAGCTGATGGAGCAAGCTTGCTCTGGTATCTGGCCGCGGCCGGGGCGCGAGAGTTCAACCCAGCAGCCGGACCAATATGCCCTCGTATATTTGGCTCAGCCGGTCCAGATCGCCGACGGAGACGCATTCGTCGATCTTGTGAATGGTGGCGTTGAGCGGCCCGAACTCGATGACCTGCGCGCCGGTGGGCGCGATGAAACGGCCGTCGGAGGTGCCGCCGCCGGTGGACAATTCCGGTTCCAGCCCCGTCTCGGCGCGAATCGCGGCGACGGTGGCGGCCACCAGGTCGCCGGGCGGGGTGAAAAACGGCGGGCCGGACAACCGCCATTGCAGCTCGTACTGGAAGACTTGGCCGGTTTTGACTTCCTCGTTGAGCAGAGCGGTTTCGACGATCAGCCGGACCCGTTCCTGGATCTGTTCGACCGTCACCGCCGGCGAAAAGCGAAAGTTGAGCAGCAGATCCAGTTCGCCGGGAATGACGTTGTCCGCGCCGGTGCCGGAACGGAGATTGGAAATCTGAAACGAAGTCGGCGGGAAATAGGCGTGGCCGCGATCCCAGACTTCATCGACCAGCGGGCCGATGATGGCGCCGACCGCGTGGATGGGGTTCTGGGCCAGATGCGGGTAGGCGACGTGCCCCTGCACCCCGCGCAGGACGAGACGGCCGTTGAGCGAGCCGCGCCGGCCGTTTTTGATCGTGTCGCCGAGTCGGGCGACGCAGGACGGTTCGCCGACCAGACACCAGCGCATTTTCTCGCCGCGCGCTTCCAGCCGCTCCACGACTTTGACCGTGCCATCGACCGCCGCGCCTTCCTCGTCGCTGGTGATCAGGAACCCGATGGAGCCGAGCGGTCGGGGACGAGCGGCGAGGAAGCGCTCGCACGCGGTGATCATCGCCGCCAGGCTGCCTTTCATGTCCGCCGCGCCGCGCCCGTATAAATGGCCGTCGCGGACGGTCGGCGCGAACGGCGGCGATCGCCACCGATCCGACGGGCCGGGCGGCACCACATCGGTATGGCCGGCGAAAGCGAACAGCGGTTCCCGGTCGCCGAATCGCGCCCAGATGTTGTCCACGTCCCCGAATCGGAGTCGTTCCACCCGGAAACCCAGGGCTTCGAGTCGAGCGATCAGAACCTCTTGGCAACCGGCGTCCTCCGGTGTGACCGAAGGCCGGCGCAACAGGTCGAGGGCGAGGTCCAGCGTGAGCGACATGGGTTCAGGGTCTCGGCGGCGGTTCCGGGCGAGTATTGGTTGTTCGGTTTCAGTGCGTGTCCGCGAACACCTCGGCCAGCGTGGCGGCGCTCAACACCCGCTCGCCCCACGACAGTAGGGTTTCCGCGTCCGCTTCGGCGATGCGGTGTCGGTAGCTTGGCGGTAGTCGGCCGAATTTGGCTTGCAGCAGGCGTTCCAGAAACACCGTCTCTCCCTCGATCTTGCCCTCGATCTTGCCCTCGATCTTGCCCTCGATCTTGCCTTGTTCGAACAGTTGTTGGGCGGTTGAAATCATGGTGGCCTCCAGAGCCGGCGACGGTGGCGGGCTCAACAAGGCCCGCCATTGCGCGGGCTGCAAATCCGTCACCTGAAACAGATAAACCAGCAACGAGTGGACGATGCGGGTACTTTCGGGTTCCCCGAGCAACTGATCCGCCAAGCGCAGCACTCTGGCGAGTCGAGCGGGATCGGGGCTGCGCGCGCTGTCCAGCGCCGACAAAAATACCCGCAGCGCCAGCGATCCCCAAGCCCGAGGTTCGGCGCGGGCGAGATCGAACAGCAAATAGCCGAAGTCCGGGATGTAGGGCTGGTAAAGGGCCCGCTGTTCCGGGGAAAGCGACAGGTCATCGATAAATCGCTGCCCGGTCGGATGCGGGGCGTCACCGTGATAGAAAACCACCGCGATCACCGGCGCCGGTTGGTTTTGGGCGGCGTAAATCCTGGCCAGATAGCCGAGCAATTGCCGCAATAGCCGCTGGTCCAACGCCGATTTGTGCTCGAACAGCAGATAAACCTGTCGCGGCTCATCGGCCTTGCCCGGCACCGAAAACAGCAGGTCGGAATACTGTTCGCGCAAATTTTCGTCGATGAAGGTGGCCGGCTCGCCGCGCAGCCGGGTCCAATCCAGCCCGTCCGCCAGCGCCGCCGGCAACACGGCGCTCAGGAACTCCCGCGCGTGCGCCGGCTCACCGAAGAACTCGCGCACGAAGCGGTCGTGCGGATGTTGCAGTCGCATCGAAAAAGCGCTCTACGAGTCCGTTTCCGCCCGTTCCGCAAATGCAACTTTCAATCGCGCAACAGCTCGTTGAGGCTGACCCGGCCGCGCGTTTTTTCGTCCACCCGCTTGATGATGATCGCGCAGTACAGGCTGTGGCTGCCGTCGGGAGCGGGCAGCGCGCCGGGCACGACGACCGAACCGGCCGGCACTCGACCGTAACTCACCTCGCCGGTCATCCGGTTGTAAATCTTGGTGCTCTGGCCGATGTAGACGCCCATCGAGACCACCGAGCCGCGCTCGACGATCACGCCCTCGACCACTTCGGAGCGGGCGCCGATGAAGCAGTCGTCCTCGATGATGGTGGGGCTGGCTTGCAACGGCTCCAGCACGCCGCCGATACCGACCCCGCCGGACAGGTGGACGTTTTTGCCGATCTGCGCGCAGGAGCCGACCGTGGCCCAGGTATCGACCATGGTGCCGGAATCGACGTAAGCGCCGATGTTGACGAAGGAGGGCATCAGCACCACCCCCGGCGCGATGTGAGAGCCGCGGCGGGCGGCGGCGGGCGGCACGACTCGGACCCCGGCGGCCAGAAAGTCGTTCTCGCCGTATTCGGCGTATTTCGGCGGCACCTTGTCGAAGTAATTGGTGTAGCCGTCGCGGATGATCGCGCTCTCGTTCAGGCGGAAGCTCAACAGTACCGCCTTTTTCAACCAGGCGTTGACCGTCCAAACGCCGTCGCGCTTCTCGGCCACGCGCGCCCGGCCCAGTTCCAACAGGCCCAGCGCTTCCTCGACCGCCTCGCGGAGGTCGGCCGGCGCGTTGGTGGGATCGATCTCGCCGCGACGCTCGAAGGCATCGTCGATAGTCCGCTGTAGTTCAGTCATCGGGCAACATCCTCGGTACGGGGCTAATCCCGACCGGATTTAAGGTTTAGGCACGGCCACAAAAAACCGTCATAATAAGGGGGGATAAAGATGGGCCGATCGCCGCGCCGACAAGTCGGACCAAGGTGGTTACTTTAGCATCTCGGCTTCCGAACGGCAGCAGGCTGGCCGCCCCGATCGTGACGACGATTGGCTTATAACGAGAAACCCTGCCAGCAAGAACTGAGGATAACCGGTATGACCAAAAAAACCGTGGCGGATGATAAAAAGCGAGCGACCGCCGAGCCAGCTCCAGACTCGATCAAGACCGCGACCGCCGGGCCGGCGCCGCATTCGGCCGTAGCTCCACTCGCAGGTCAGAGCGAGCCGGCGGTGGCCGTGCCGGTCCTGTCACCCCCGGAGCCGGAGCCGGAGCCGGGCGCGACGGACGGCCGGAAGCGGGTCATCATCGAGGGCGTGACCCCGGAAATCGAGGGCGGCCGGTTTCCCGTCAAGCGCACCGTGGGCGATGTGGTGGTGGTGGAAGCGGACGTGTTCACCGACGGGCACGACTCGCTGTCTTGCGTCCTGCAATACCGCCGGGCCGGCGAAGCCGGCTGGCGGGAAGCCCCGATGCGCTTTTTGGTCAACGACCGCTGGCAGGGGGAGTTTCAGGTGCTGGAGCTGGGCACCTACGAATACACGGTCACCGCTTGGGTGGACCCGTTCAAGTCCTGGCGGCACGACCTCAGCCGCTGGGTGCAGGCCGAGGACATCGCCATCGCCCTGCGGGTGGGCGAGCAGCTGGTCGCGAAAGCCGGCCAGCGCGCCGCCGGGGAAGACGCCAAGTGGCTGGCCCAGCGCGCCAAGGCGCTGGTCGGCGACCAAGTGTTGGATTACCGCCGCCAACTGGGCATGGACGAGGAGCTGGCCAAGTTCATGGACCGCTACGCCGACCGCAGGCTGGCGCTGAATTATGGCAAGCATTTGAGCGTCACCGTGGACGACGAGCGCGCCCGCTTCAGCACCTGGTACGAAATGTTCCCGCGCTCGTGCAGCGCCGCACCCGGCAAGCACGGTACCTTCAAGGACTGCGAAACCTGGCTGCCGCGCCTCGCCGCGCTCGGTTTCGACGTGCTGTACTTTCCGCCGATCCATCCCGTCGGCCGCGTCAACCGCAAGGGCAAGAACAACACCCTGACGCCCGGCCCCGACGACGTGGGCAGCCCGTGGGCCATCGGCGCCGCCGAAGGCGGCCACAAGGACATCCTGCCGGCCCTGGGTACGCTGGAGGATTTCCGCCGGCTGGTGCAAAAGGCCAAGGAGCACGGCATCGAGATCGCCCTCGACATCGCTCTGCAGTGCGCGCCCGATCATCCCTACGTCAAACAGCATCCCGACTGGTTTCGCTGGCGGCCGGACGGGACGGTGCAGTACGCCGAGAACCCGCCCAAGAAGTACCAGGACATCTATCCGTTCAACTTCGAGACCGGCGACTGGCAGGCGCTGTGGGACGAGATCAAGAGCATCTTCGAGTTCTGGATCGCCCAAGGCGTGCGCATTTTCCGGGTGGATAATCCCCACACCAAGCCGTTCGCGATGTGGGAGTGGCTGATCGCCGAGATCAAGAAAACCACGCCGAACGCCATCTTCCTGGCGGAAGCCTTCACCCGGCCCAAGGTGATGCACCGGCTGGCCAAGCTGGGCTACAACCAGTCCTACACCTACTACGCTTGGCGCAACACCAAGTGGGAGCTGACCGAATATCTGACCGAGCTGACCCAGGGTCCGGGCCGCGAGTACTTCCGGCCCAACTTCTGGCCGAATACCCCGGACATTCTGACCGAGTATTTGCAGTTCGGCGGCCGGCCGGCCTTCGTGTCCCGGCTGGTGCTGGCGGCGACCATGACCGCCAACTACGGCATCTACGGGCCGGCCTACGAAATGATGGAGCACATCGCGGTCAAGCACGGCAGCGAGGAATATCTCGACTCCGAGAAATACCAGTTGCGCTATCGCGGCTTCCAGGAGCTGGACGGCCCCAACAGCCTGCGCGATTTCATCGCCCTGGTGAACCGGATCCGCAAGCGCAACCCGGCCTTGCAATCCGATTGGAACCTGCGGTTCCACAAGATCGACAACGAGCAGATCATCTGCTACAGCAAGGCCACGGCCAATCGCGCCAACGCCATCCTGGTGGTGGTGAACCTGGACCCCAACTACACCCAGGCGGGCTGGACGCAGCTGGATCTGGAGGCGCTGGGGGTCGATCCGCGGCAGCCGTACCAGGTCCACGATCTGCTGACCGGCGCGCACTACATCTGGAACGGACCGCGCAATTACGTGGAGCTGAACCCGCACCGGATGCCGGCGCACGTGTTCCGCCTGCACCACCATCTCCACTCGGAGCGCGATTTCGACACGTTTGAAGGTTGACGGGGTAACAAGGTGGGTCCACCTGAAGTCGCGATCGATCCGACCAAAGGCCGATGGACGCCGGACCCACCGCCGCGCGCCACGCCAGGGCAGGCGCCGTTGCAATGGCCGAGGCCTTATGGCGCGGGTCGGGCGGCAAGTTCGCGGAGCGCGCGGCCAATCGGATAACCGCCCCGGTTGGGTCGTCATCCCGCACGGGGTTTGTGAGAAGTCCTACCACTAGAGAAGAGGATATGCCACGATGAAACAACCCAAAATTCTCGCGTTCGTGATGGCTGGCGGCGAGGGTTCCCGCCTGAGTCCCCTGACGTCCCATAACTCCAAACCTTCCCTGCCGTTCGGCAGCCGCTACCGCATCGTGGACTTCGTGTTGAGCAATCTGCTCAATTCCAGCATTCAATCGATCTATCTGCTGGTGCAGTACAAATCTCAATCCCTGATCGAGCATGTCCGCAAAGCCTGGGTGGTGTCGCCGATGCGCAACGAAGAGTTCGTGACGGTGGTGCCGCCTCAGATGATGCGCGGCGGCGACTGGTTCATGGGCACCGCCGACGCCGTGTACCAGAACCTGAACCTGATCCAGTTGCACAATCCCGATCTGGTGCTGGTGTTCGGCGCCGATCACGTCTACCGGATGGATCTCCAGCAGATGATCGATTTCCACCACGAGCGGGAAGCCGATGTCACCGTCGCCGCCCTGCCGGTGCCCATCGACGAGGCCCGGGGCTTTGGCGTCATCGTCGCCGACCACGCCGGCCGGGTGAACGAATTCCAGGAAAAGCCCGCCAACCCCACCCCGATGCCGTCGGATCCATCCCGCGCCTACGCCTCGATGGGCAATTATCTGTTCGATGCCAAGGTGCTGGTCGAAGCCCTCAAGGCGGCCAATGATCGGGGCGAGCACGACTTTGGCCAGCATGTGTTGCCGCACTTGAAGGAGACCCATCGGCTGTTCGCCTACGACTTCGCCACCAACAAGGTGCCGGGAACCAAGCCCTACGAGGAGCCGGCCTACTGGCGCGATGTGGGAACTTTGGACGCCTATTACAACGCCCACCAGGATTTGCTGGGCCTGACGCCGCGCTTCGACGTGTTCAACCCGCAGTGGCGAATCTTTTCCAGCAACTATCAGGGGCCGGTCGCGCGCATCCTGGATGGGACGATTCACAACAGCGTGATCGCCGCCGGCTCGCTGGTGCATAGCGCGTCCATCAGCAACACCATCATCCGTCGCGAAGTGATCGTCGAGGACGATGTGGAGATCGAGGATTGCGTGATTCAGGACTACGTCTGGATCAAGCGCGGGGCCCGGTTGCGGCGAGCCATCATCGGCGGCTACAACGTCATCGAGGCGGGTGCGCGCATCGGCTTCGATCCCGAGCTCGACGGGCGCCGCTACAGCGTCACGGCGGGCGGCATCACGACGGTGGGACCGGGCGAGGTCACCACCACCATGCGGTCTTTCAGCGAGTGAGAGATCGCACGAAAACCCCCTCTCCCCGTGGGAGAGGGGCGAGGGTGAGGGTGTTTTTTCGATTCGTTCGCCGCGAAAAACTCGATCGACAGGGCTTTCGCCAAACGCCTTGACTCGCCGTGCCCGCGACAGCGGGGGTGGCCGATCTGTTCGGCGGCTCGCTGGATTCCCGCTGACGCGGGAACGGCGGAAAGCGAAAGTCCCGACATAAATGCTTCCGACACCGGAGGGACAGATCGTCTCTCCGCCGGCGGCGGGGAGGCATGAGGATGGCATCGATACCGATGAATAGATCGACCACCACCGTTTGGCCGGGCCAGCCGTATCCCTTGGGCGCGACTTGGGACGGCGAGGGCGTCAACTTCGCCCTGTTTTCCGAGCACGCCGAGCGGGTGGTGCTGTGCGTGTTCGACGCCAAGGGCAAGCACGAGGTCGAACAAATCCCGCTGCGAGAGCGGACCGGCGGGGTCTGGCACGGCTATTTGCCGGAGGCCCGTCCCGGCTTGCTGTACGGCTATCGGGTGCACGGTCCCTACAAGCCGGAAGAGGGCCATCGCTTCAACGCCCACAAGCTGCTGCTCGATCCCTACGCGAAGACCATCGTCGGCCAGATGCATTGGAGCGACGCCCAGTTCGGCTATCGGATCGGCGGTCGCACCGAGGATTTCAGTTTCAACACCCGCAACAGCGCGGCGGGAATGCCCAAGTGTCAGGTGGTGGACGCGGCCTTCGTCTGGGGCGACGACCGGCCGCCGCGCGTGGCTTGGCACGATACGCTGATCTACGAGCTGCATGTGCGCGGCTTCACCATGACCCATCCCGATGTGCCGGCCCATCTGCGCGGCACTTACGCCGGATTGGCCTGCGGGCCGGTGATCGATTATCTGAAAGCGCTGGGGGTGACGGCGGTGGAGCTGTTGCCGATCCAGTATTTCGTGGACGAGCGCCACTTGCTCGACAAGGGCTTGCGCAACTATTGGGGCTACAGCCCCATCGGCTATTTCGCGCCCGACCCGCGCTACGCCGCCACCGACAATCCGGTGAGCGAGTTCAAGAGCATGGTCAAGAGCCTGCACTCGGCCGGCATCGAGGTGCTGCTGGACGTGGTTTACAACCACACCGCCGAGGGCAACCATCTCGGGCCGACCCTGTGTTTTCGCGGGATCGACAACGCGGTCTATTACCGGCTGTCGCCGGAGCATCCGCGCTACACCATGGACTACACCGGCTGCGGCAACACCCTGAACACCGCCCATCCGCGCGTGCTGCAACTGGTCATGGACAGCCTGCGCTATTGGGTGCAGGAGATGCATGTCGATGGCTTCCGCTTCGATCTGGCCGCCGCGCTGGCGCGGGAAACGGACGGCGAGGTGGATCAGGCGGGCGCGTTCATGGATGTCGTGCATCAAGACCCGGTGCTGTCGCAAGTCAAGCTGATCGCCGAACCGTGGGACACCGGGGAGAACGGCTATCAGGTCGGCCGGTTCCCGGTCGGCTGGAGCGAGTGGAACGGCAAGTACCGCGACGTGGTGCGCGACTACTGGCGGGGCGAGGGCGGGCTGATCGGCGATCTGGCCTATCGGCTGACCGGCTCCGCCGACCTGTACGAACACAACGGCCGCCGGCCCTGCGCCAGCATCAACTTCGTCACCGCCCACGACGGGTTCACGCTCTACGATCTGGTCAGCTACAACGAGCGGCACAACGAGGCCAATCTGGAGAACAACCAGGACGGCGAGTCGCACAACCGCAGTTGGAACTGCGGGGCTGAGGGCGATTCGACCGACCCGAAGGTGCTGGCGCATCGCTTGCACCAGCGGCGCAATTTTCTGGCGACCTTGCTGTTGTCGCAGGGTGTGCCGATGCTGCTGGCCGGCGACGAGGTGGGCCGGACCCAGCGCGGCAACAACAACGCCTATTGCCAGGACAATGAGCTGAGTTGGTTTAACTGGGATCTCGCGTGGCTGCCGGAAAACCGCGAGTTGCTGCTGTTCGTCCAACGGCTGGTGCATTTGCGCCGCGAGCATCCGACCTTCCGACGCCGCCATTTTTTCCGGGGCATTCACGGCAGCGGGGTCCGCGACATCCTCTGGTTCAACCCGGACGGCCGGGAAATCGACGACGACGAATGGACTCACGACTACGCGCGCTGTCTGGGCTTGTATCTGCCGGGCGACGGTCTGGGTGACTGGGACGAGCGCGGCCACGCGCTGGAGGATGACGATTTCCTGTTGCTGTTCAACGCCCATCACGAGGAAATCCCGTTCGTGCTGCCCATCGTGCGGGACGAGGCCGTTTTCGAGGTGCTGGTGGATACCGCCTTGCCGCACGGTCAGCCTGTCGCGGGCAACCAGCATCCGGCGGAAGAGCCTTACCCGACGCAGGGCCGCTCGCTGGTGCTGCTGCGGCATCGCCGACGGCCGTCCTGATCCCGAGAACCCCAAAACTCCCCTTTCCTTTCCGCTCCCCTCTCCCTTCGGAAGAGGGGTAGGGGTGAATAAAAGCTCCCCTCTCCCTCTGGGAGAGGGGCAGGGGTGAGGGTTCTTTTCAGGCGGCTAGCTTGCCAGAAGCGGTATCGAAACGCCTCCTGACCGAACCTCACAATTTTGCATTTGGAATGCAAAATTTCTAACTCATTATTAATCAATATTTTTTACCGTGACTTGAAGCCGATTTTGTGACGGGCGGCGCGAGAATTTTCCGCCGTGGCGTTGACCGGTCCGCGCCAGTCGAGCGAGACCACGCTGCTCAAGACCCTTTTGGGGCTTCGCACGGTTATTCTCGCTAGAACCGCCGGATATTCGAGCAACGACATCGAACGCTCCGCAGTTTTCTGGCGTTATACCCGTCGCCGGTGATTTTCGACGAGATACAGTACGCGCCCGATTTGCTGCCCTATTTTTGAAACCGCCGTGCTGGCGGAAATCGAAAACATTTTGGCATCGCAGTAAGGAGCCGCAGGCTTATTTTTGGTGAACCGCGACCGGAGTGGAGGTGGATATCGCCGTGGAGATGGGCGGGCGAATCGTACCCGTCGGAATCAAGCTTTCAGCCGCGCCATATCCTGCCATGGCCGCCGGGATTCTGGCCTCGCGCTAAGCCTTGGATGAAAAGGTCGAACCGGGTTATGTCATCTATCTCGGTGAAATTCATTTGCTGCTGGCTCCAAGTGCGCGGGCGCTGCCGCTCAGCCAGCTATAGTTTATGGACTCGTTAGGTGTCGCGAGTAAAACCATCATGATCAACATCGTTCCATTTTCGCCACAGCACGCAGACGGTGTGGTTGAGGTCATTCTTCCAATTCAGCTTTCCGAGTTCGATATACCCATCACTCTTGAGGCACAGCCCGATCTGCAAAACATTCCCGATTTCTATCAGTGGGGTAAAGGCAACTTTTGGGTTGCGTTAGATAGCCGGGGAGTTGTAGGAACTGTCGCTTTGCTGGATATCGGCAACAGCCAAGTTGCTTTGCGCAAGATGTTCGTTAAAGCTACTCATCGGGGTGGTGAACATGGCGTTGCCAAGCATTTGCTCGAAACGCTCCTAGTGTGGTGTCGCGTGCAGGAGGTGCGCGAGGTCTACCTTGGGACGACAGTCAAGTTCCTTGCGGCTCATCGCTTCTACGAAAAGAATGGCTTTCGCGAGATTGCTCGCGACGGTTTGCCGGTCAAATTTCCCGTCATGGCAGTCGATACCAAGTTCTATTGTTTGATTCTTTAAGCCTATGAGTTTTAACAACCCTCATATGCATTAAGAGCTCAACCGCTCCAATATATCAATATATAACGGGAAAATTCCCTCATGCCCCTATTCAGTATCGACAACCTCTCCATCGCCTTTGGCGCCGAAAAGCTGTTGGACGGCGCCAGTTTCCAGTTGGAAGCCGGCGAGCGGGTTTGCCTGATCGGTCGCAACGGCACCGGCAAAACCACCTTGCTGCGGCTGCTGGCCGACGAACTGCACCCCGACGGCGGCGACATCTGGCGTCAGCCCGGCTTGCGCGTCGCCACGCTGGCGCAGGAGTTGCCCGCCGACACCACGGCCACCGTGTTCGAGATCGTCGCCGGCGGGCTGGAAGGGCTGGGGGCACTGCTGGCCGAGTATCACGAAGCCGCCATCCAACTCGCACACGCCTCCACGCCCGAAGCGATGCGCAAGATGGAACGGCTGCAACACGATTTGGAAGCGCGCGACGGCTGGCGCTGGCAACAGCGGGTCGAAACCGTCATCAGCCGCCTGCAATTGCCCGCCGACACCCCGTTGGCCGAACTGTCGGGCGGCTGGCGGCGGCGGGTGTTGCTGGGCCGGGCGCTGGTCCGCGATCCCGATGTTTTATTGCTGGACGAGCCGACCAACCATCTCGATTTGGAAACCATCCAGTGGTTGGAAGACGAGTTGCTGGAATTTCGCGGCGGGCTGCTGTTCGTCACCCACGACCGCGCCCTGTTGCAACGCTTGGCCACGCGCTTGCTGGAACTGGATCGCGGCGCGCTGACCTCCTGGCCGGGCGACTACGCCGCGTTTCTGGAGAAGAAAGCGGCGCTGCTGGAAGTCGAAGCCCGCCACAACGCCAAATTCGACAAAAATCTCGCCCAGGAAGAAGTGTGGATTCGGCAGGGGATCAAGGCGCGGCGCACTCGCAACGAGGGTCGGGTGCGGGCGTTGCTGGACCTGCGCGAGGAGCGCCGCCAGCGCCGCGAGCAACTCGGTAAGGCCAGTTTCACACTGGAGCAGGCGGAAACGTCCGGCAAGCTGGTGATCGAAGCGCAAAACATCAGCTACGCTTGGCAGGGCGAACCGCTGATCCGCGATTTCTCGACGCGGATCATGCGCGGCGACCGCATCGGCCTGATCGGTCCCAACGGCTCCGGCAAGACCACGCTGCTGAATCTCCTGCTAGGACGCCTGCCACCGGACGCGGGTCAAATCCGGCACGGAACCAAGCTGGAAATCGCCTATTTCGATCAACTGCGCGAGCAACTGGACCCCGAGCAAACCGTGCTGGACAG
>RRZU010187368.1_pt1 | contig 14853 bp, 14 predicted proteins | sample 2165561 | NCBI WGS metagenome assembly RRZU01 (sample SAMN10456909, study PRJNA506462) | wastewater metagenome | isolation source: wastewater sludge | place: USA: Moscow, Idaho
ATCAACCACTTGCACTGCCGTCGCGGGCAAGCCTGCCTTAGTCAGCCCTTCTCGCACACAAGCCGCAATAGCTCGGTTAGAACGGATCGCTTCAGAGCCACCGCGCAAAATGGTGGCGTTGCCAGACTTGAGGCACAACCCTGCCGCATCCGCCGTCACATTAGGGCGTGCTTCATAGATGATACCGATCACTCCGAGCGGTACCCGCATCTTGCCAACCTGAATCCCCGAAGGCCGATAGGCAAAATCGGTCATTTCGCCGATTGGGTCGGGTAAGGCGGCAATTTGTCGCAAGCCTTCGGCCATTGAACTGATGATTTTGTCGTTCAATGTCAGCCGGTCCACCATGGCGGGTGCTAAGCCTTCGGCCAATGCAGCGGTAACATCGTCGGCATTGGCATCAAGTAAACTTTTTCGTTCGCGCTCAATCGCATCGGCAATGGCATGCAAGGCTTGGTTTTTACGATTGGTGTCAGCCCGTGCCAATTCACGACTAGCCGCCCGTGCCGCCTCACCAATTCCACGCATGTATTCTTGGATATCCATCTCTATTATTTCTCCCCAGCTTCAGAAAAAGTATCGCTGCCGATGGTATCACCGTCATTCTGCTTAGGGCATCTTTCTGGTATCAGCAGAGAATGTTTCACGTGAAACATCATTGCCTTGCTGCACCACTCACTTCACAGACGAACTGAGTATGTCCTACCCTTTTAATATTTATGCAGCGGCTAAAATCACTTGGCCACGTGTTAAAACATTGATCGCACCGACAACATAGAACGGCTTTGCTGTTTGCACCTGACATCCCCGCCATGAATGGCGAGGTTTTACGGCGCGGGAGATAAAAATTTTCTTTAACGGAAGGACGAAGTTTTGCATCATCCTTAGCAAAAATCTTCTAGCTGTGAAACGAGATCTGCCAGTATTTTTTCAATTTCAAAGTCTTCCTGCTGCAAACTGATCAGATCCCCTCGTGAGCGATCAACAATATCTTTGATAGCAATTTCTTGTACTTCGCGTAAATCAAAACAATGGATTAAACTTTCTAAGGAGTCAGTCATTGTTTGCAAAGTAAGTTGACCACGAAAACGTTGCTGTAATAGCTGTTGTTGTAAGCATTCTGAAGCGGCAAGAAGTGTCTCTCTCGTCTGACGCAAACGTTTTTGTTGGTGTGACATAGTCTGCATAGCATCTAAGTTTTGCGCACAAGTCGCCATCCCTTGGGCAATTTGAGAAATATCTTCACGCAATCTTGTATACCGCTCAGAATCGGAAGCTGGCATGTCATGTACTAATACTGTCAAATCATGAAAATTGAAAACAGCTCTCTGCTTAAATTCAAATATGTGGCCTAATGTCCGAACATGCTCCAAGATAGAACGTTCGATAGGAGAAACTTCATGTTCGGCAGCACACACGCATGTGAAAAATCGCGATCGCAACTCAACTACCGCATTTACACCAAACTGGTGTAACACTTGTAGTCCCTTTTGAATTAACAATTCGTAATCACGACAAAAAGCAATATCGCGAAAAAAGCCCAAAGTGATATTAGTTTCTCCTAAGGCACTTAGCGCAGAAAAGGAGGTCTGTTGTGCCTGTATGACATACTGCTCTATTTCTTGCCTCTCTTTAGCTAAGGTACTGAGGCGATTTAACTTTAAACGTAAATCAACAATATCTGCAGGTTTAATGAAATAATCATCGGCACCAGCCTCGTATGCTTCAATACGATCAAGCAAACTATCATGTGCAGATAGGACTAAAACAGACATGCCAAGCAAGTGAGGCATCTCACGTAATCGCCGACACAGCTGATAACCACTCATACCAGGCAGCTCAAGATCCAATACCGCGATATGAGGTACAAGGGCCTCATTTTCCAATTCATGCAAAGCAGCTTCAGCATCAGGAAAGGTAATAACTTGGTATTCTGCACTAAACAAAGTTCGTAACCATGCTTGTTGCAGTGGGTCATCATCAACATGCAACAACATATCCATGTTCTACCTCCATTGCTAAATTAATTTATCCTTAGTTTTTAATTTTAACAAATAAAAGAATAAAATCAACACCAAAAACAAAAAAATGCAAAATTTAAAAATACAATTCAGTAATAAAAACTATCTTCAATTTGCCTAAAGTCAGAGTATTTTAATGCTAATACTATGAATAAAAAAAATCCCCCAAATATTCACAAAGAAATAACACAGCTTGTCAAAGAACATTCCATTATCTTTGTCGATAATGTGAACGCTAAAGCACTGGCAAGATCCGTACATAATGCCATATAGATGACATGCAGAACACAACTTCAAGTACAAGGCTACGAAGCAATGTGTGGTGTTCGAAGACATCAACGAAGCGTTTTCAACCCAAAGGTGACAAAGTGTATGTGCAAGGGTCAGCGATTTGGCAGGGAGGACAAGCGGTACACACCGGAGAATTGGATCATGCCGTGTTGTTAAACGGTAACCGGCTTTATTATCAGGAAGGTGATCGCGATGCTTGTTCATTGACTATTCATTTAGTACCACAAGAGCTGAAGGTAACAGATGACAATTTGCGCTGTGGTGGGTTGAATGTTTCAAACTATCGCAAAATAAAATGAAATAGACACCACATCGTTAAATGATAAATTCATAACACTGCCATCTAGTTTTAACAAAAACTCCCTATGCTGTTTCGTCAAACCTTGTTTCAGCCATGGGAGTTTCAAACATGCAATTCGTGCAATTGATTCATACCAGCGAAATTATCGCTCACGCTAGCGAAGCAGAAGAACTGGATATTCTCAGAAAAGCCAAAGAAAAACATCTGACCAAACGGGTTTCTGGTTTGATGTTTTACCACAATAAGCGTTGTGTCCAGTTATTGGAAGGTAAAGAAGATGATGTGATGGCTTCTTTTGAAGAAATGAAAAAGGATCCTAATCATCAAAATGTGACTTTAGCGGTAAAAAATAAAACTGATAAAATTTCGCTTCCTACTTGGGCAGTGGCTTATTTCTCAAAAACGCTGCCAAAATCCATTCAAAAAAATCATCCTTCAATTCTCAATCAAGAACAGGCTCAAGCGGTCCTTGCATCTTTAGACCATGCTATTGGTCAGGTATTTCTTACTACTTTTGAGAAATATGCTATCGACCAGCAAGAAATTTAATTAAGACATCACCTAACTTGAGATCAAGTCAATGAGTCTGCCTGAATTTGTTTTATTTGCCGTTGATGCCAGTGTAACGTCACGTATTATGCTGCAATCAATTTTTGCTGAAGAATATCAAGTCAGTTTATTCGATTCAGCAGAAAATTGTCTAGCACAATTAGCAACCCAAACACCCAGTATTATTTTGACTGAAGTGGAATTACCAGGGATGAATGGGTTTGCTTTTTGTCAAAAAATAAAAAATCATTCAACGACCCAAAACATACCGGTGATTTTTATTTCTGGTCGCAACTGTTTAGAAGATCGATTACATGGTTATGATGCAGGGGGTGAAGATTTTATTTTTAAGCCTTATGCAATTGATGAAGTTAGGCATCGTGTTGAAGTTGTCAGACATGCCTTTAATGAGGCAATGTTATTAAAACAACAGATGGCCGATTCAGAATTATTAAGTTCATTATTGTTATCAAACATTGATGAATACGCTATTTTAATCCAAAGCATACGAAATTTAACCGAGAACACAACACCACAGGAGTTTGCCGATACGTTATTAACCATGTTGCGACAATTTGGTTTAGAAGGCGCAGTACAACTAAGATTAGGTGAGGAGGTCTTATCTATCAGCGATCAGGGTAAAGAACGACCACTAGAAGTTGCCGTATTAAATCATGTTCGGACACTAGAACGGATTTTTCAGTTTAAACGGCGTTGTGTCTTCAACTTTGAGCATTTAACTTTGCTTGTGAACAATATGCCGATTGAAGACATGGATAAAACAGGCCGGTTGCGAGATCATTTAGCCATTGCAACAGAAATGGCTAATAGCCGCCTAATGGCACACTTATCCACAGCTCAAAATAGTTATACACAGACACAAATTGTGGATATGTTGCAGGATATTCGGCAAACCATTGATGATTTTATCGAACGCAGCCGCCGTGCTCGTGCGCATAGCACACAAACCATGACAGAAATGCTTGATTCTCTTATTACTTCGTTTGCACCGCTTGGGATGTCGAGTGATCTTGAAGAAGATATTGAGAATATGGTGCGAGAAAAAGCACAGGCCTTGATTGCACTACATGATAACCATGATGAAACCACAGCGACTTTAGAAGATCTCAAAAGTCGCCTTGAAACACTTTCCCACTCATCCACAGCTTATACTAAATAGCCTGTGGATAACTTCGATACCAATCTACAAATTGAATCAATCCTTGTTCTAATGAAGTATTGGGCGAAAAACCAACTGCTTGTTGTAACTTTTCAGTATCAGCATAGGTTGTTAACACATCACCCGCCTGCATAGGTAGATAGATTTTGTTGGCCGTTTTACCGAGTACCTTTTCTAACGTGCTGATAAATGTGTCTAGTAACACCGGTTGATGATTGCCAATATTAAAAATTTCAAATGGCACTGACTTATCCACAGGTGGTTTTTCTGCTGTCGCAATTACACCAGTAACAATGTCATCAATATAGGTAAAATCACGCCATAACTGCCCATTGTTAAAGACTTTAATTTCTTTTCCTTGTTCAATCGCTTCAGTAAATAACCATACTGCCATGTCTGGCCGTCCCCATGGACCATAAACAGTAAAAAACCGTAATGCTGTTATAGGAAGTTGATAGAGATGGCTATAACTATGCGCCATGACTTCATTTGCTTTTTTAGTTGCGGCGTAATAACTAATTGGCGAATCAGTATTGCTATCTTCACAAAAGGGGGTTTCGGTTCGATTGCCATATACACTAGACGAACTAGCCATCACTAAATGTTTTACTTTGAACTGTCGGCATAGTTCTAGGATATTGGCAGTGCCGACAAGGTTACTCTGTGTATAAGCCTGTGGATAAGTGATTGAATAACGTACACCTGCCTGTGCAGCAAGATGAATCACTTTATCAACAGAAAACTGGCTGAAAATCTCTTGTAGCTTAGTATAATCAGCAATATCTTGCTCAAAAAACAAGAAATTAGAAAATTTTTGTATTGTGGATAAACGATCTTTTTTTAGCTGAGGTTGGTAGTAAGTGTTTAAATTATCCACACCGATAACCGTGTTGCCTTGTTCAAGTAGTTTCAATGCTACTGCACGTCCAATAAATCCAGCACATCCTGTTACTAAGTAAATCATTTTTTTTCCTTATGTAATCTTTGTAATTCCATCAACTTGATGTATTTAAATAAGCTGTTTCCGCAGCCGATTAAAATATGAATTAGTCCAGGCAAACCATCTAAGAAACCTCTTCTTATTATGTAAAACTTGATAAAACGAAATATAGCACTGGTGATTGCTGAAGAACCAGAAACTTTTTTTCCTTTTTTAAATAAAATTTCTGCTTGTAAATCAGTATAACGATTTTGTTTCTCTAGATAATGACTGATTTTTTCTCCTGATTCATGCATTAATTTGTGTTTTAACCTAATCACTTTTCCATTGTGTTCAACAACTTCATGCACACTGTCGTTACTCCAACGAGCGTGTTTTTTATTAAACAGTCTGATACACCAATCTGGATAACCTTCTCCATGACGTAAGAACTTACCCATAAACCGATTACATCTAGGTAGTGCAAAAACAGTGTTGGGTTGTGTTGGATTGTCTAGTGTTTTGAGTTCGTCTTGTAGTGACTGACTTAACCATTCGTCTGCATCAAGACATAACACCCAATCATTGCTTGCAAGTGATACTGCGAGTTGCTTCTGTTTACCAAACCCTAACCAGTTGTGTTGGTGAACTTTTGCTCCGTATTGCTTAGCAATGTTGATGGTGTTGTCTGTGCTGCCTGAGTCAAGAACAATGATTTCTGTGAACTGTTGACATGACTGTAAACAGCTTTCAAGGGTCTGTGATGCATTGAGTGTGATGATGACAACGCTGATTTGCATGGGGATAAGTTCTTATTAAACAAATATTGAATATATAGTAGTAATGATGATGAAGGAACCCTTTTTCTGTGGATAACTTTGTTGAAATCTTTATTTATCAAAGACTTATCATGTGGAAAACCTATGGATAACTCGGTGGATAACTTGTGGATAAAATGTGGATAAAATTTTCAATCCACAAAAAATCTGAGTTATCCACAAGTTATCCACAGCTTATCCACAGACTTATCCACAGATTGAGAGGCGTGCAACAGCAAAAAACGGTATATTTTTTGCTGTGGATAAGTCTGTTTTTGTTTTTAAAATCAATAATTTGTTTTGTTTTTATGGCTTGATGCGTACCTTGGACCGTTGCAAAAGGGCCAAAACACCCTGTGGATAGTTTTTTCGTGTGGGGATTAGCTTCTTCTGTGGATAAGTTGTATGGGACTTGGTCCGGAGCCGTTTGCCGCTTAAAATCGCGCCCATGACAAAAATACTCTTGGTGCGCACGTCCTCGATGGGGGATTTGGTTCATACCCTACCTGCAGTGACCGATTTGGCGCGACACTTTCCACATTGGCGAATCGATTGGTTGGCAGAAGAAGCTTTTGCGGAGATTGCACGTCTTCATCCGGCTGTGGATAAAGTGTGGGCCTGTGCTGTTCGACGCTGGCGTAAGCGTTTGTATATGCCTGCTGTATGGCAAGAAATAAGCCACCTACGGCAGCAACTGGCCACAGAACATTACCAAGTGGTGGTCGACGCTCAAGGTCTGCTGAAAAGCGCTGTATTAGGCCGCTGGGCAGCCGGTGATGTGATGGTTGGGTTTGACCGCAACAGCATTCGCGAGCCGGTGGCGAGTTATTTTTATCAAAAGGGTTACCCTGTTAGCCGTGGTTTGGATGCGGTACTGCGTAATCGTATGTTGTTGGCTCGTGCGTTTGGTTATCAAATCGACGAAAACAAGGTAGATTTTGGTTTGGCGGCGTTGCAGCTCCCTTCGGTTCCCGAGTTATCCACAACCCCATATTGTGTTGCGCTCACTGCCACGTCTCGTCCAAGCAAGGAATGGCCTGAGACACATTGGCTAACTTTAGCCGAGTCGTTATATCGCCAATATGGTTGGCGTTGTATTTTGCCGTGGGGTAACGAGAAGGAGCGTGAGCGAGCTGAGCGTCTTGCTCAGCAGATGCCAGCTGCTTTCGTGCCGCCGCGTCTTTCGCTCACTGAGGCGGCGGCATTGTTGTCTCATGCTGCGTTTGTGGTTGGGGTCGATACCGGCTTGAGTCATCTTGCTAATGCGTTAGATAAGCCGTTGGTGGCGCTTTATACCGATACCGATCCGGCTAAAACGGGGGTGATTCCATCGTTACGGGCCCGTAATTTGGGTGGGGTAGGGCAACTGCCAACACCCCATGAAGTGCTTGCTGTGGTGAATGAGGTGATGTGTTAATGGCCTTTCGCTATCTATACAGCCTGTTGTGGTACCTTCTAGCGCCCGTGGTGGCGTTTTATTTGGTCAGACGTAGCAAGCGCCAACCTGCCTACCGTTTGCACTGGCACGAGCGCTTTATGGGCCAAATGCCAACCATGCCCTCGCCACCGATTTGGTTACATGCGGTGTCGGTGGGCGAAACCCGCGCGGCGATTCCGCTGGTGAAAGCTTTGCAAGACCATTTTCCCCAGTTGCCAATTTTGATTACGCAAATGACACCGACTGGCCGTGACACAGCCCGTCAGCTTTTTGCCAATATGGGATGTCGTGGACAACACATTGCTTTTGCTTATCTGCCCTATGACATGCCCCATGCCGTACAACGTTTTTTGTCCGAGGTAAAACCACGAGTTGGTGTGTTGATGGAAACGGAAGTATGGCCGAATCTAATTCACGCGGCTCATAAACGGCATATCCCGCTGTTTTTGGTGAATGCACGACTGTCAGAGCGGTCTGCTCGCGGCTATCGCCGTATCCGACCTCTGATTGCTCCCGCCTTACGTCAGCTCACCCAAATTGCTGCGCAAACTCAAGCGGATGCTGATCGGTTCACGGCATTGGCCTCTTCCTGTTCGGTTACGGTAGTGGGTAACACCAAGTTTGATGTAAGGCCGACATGGGATAGTTTGGATCTTGCAGCACAATTTCGGTTGTGGTGTGGGGAACGGTCTGTGTTGGTGGCAGCGAGTACGCGCGAAGGTGAGGAGGCGTTGTTGTTGGACGCTCTTCCCGCTGATTTTCCTGCTCTACTAGTGATTGTGCCACGGCATCCTGAGCGTTTTGCCGATGTGGCAAAACTGTTAGAAGCACGGCATATCCCATTTCAACGCCGTAGCGAAAAACAGCCGCTTCGCCCTGAAACAAGGGTGTGGTTGGGTGATTCGATGGGGGAGCTATTCGCCTATTACCGCATTGCTGACGTGGCCTTTATTGGCGGTAGCTTGTTGCCCTTGGGTGGGCAAAATTTGATTGAGGCTGCGTGTTTGGGTGTCCCCATTGTGATGGGGCCATCCGATTTTAATTTTTCACAGGTGACGGCTTTAGCTGCTCAAGCAGGTGCCTTGCAACGTGTTGACACCCCTGCCGAGGTGTTTGAAGCAGCGGCCGCGATTTTGCATCATCCTACGTTGATGAAGGCGATGGGCGCTGCTGGCTTAGCCTTTGCCGCAGCACATCAAGGTGCGACCGAGCGCATTCTCAATGTGCTGTTAACCACTTTAGCCAATCAAGACAGTGATTCGTTGTCTGTAGTGAGTTCGTCCGTCGCGTCTGGCCATGCCCAGAATAAACGGTCGGGGACGTGATAGCCCATGCCTGGTCGATAGCCGGCAGCAAGGGTTTGCCAGACAAAACGTTGGGCTTCGATGGCGGCTTGTGCCATCGGTTGGCCGGCAGCCGTAAAGGCCGCAATAGCTGCGGAAAGGGTGTCGCCAGCCCCGCGATAATCGAAGGGTAACCGCTGCCACGGATTGCGGCTGACACAGCGTGCGCCTTGGTAGAGATGGTGCAAAATTTCTTGCGGTTGTTGTGGATTAGCGATACCGGTGATTAATATCCCGCCTAGGCCTGTTTCTGCCAATCGACGAGCACAAGCATCTGGTTCTGGGTCTTCGTCTATTTCAGGATCGCTGCTGGAGAGCCAACGCGCTTCAAGGGGGTTACACACCAACAAATGGGTCTGTGGTAACAAGACATCGCGGATCACCTCGGCCAATTCTTCAGTGGCAAGATCACCACCATGACCCAGTGCTGGATCAAGAACAAGCGGGGTATCGGGATAATCTGCTGCAATTTCAGCCAGTGCCATCGCAGTTTCAATGCTACCAACATGTCCGATTTTGAAGGCACTGACGCTCATGTCCTCTAGCAAGTAGCGTGCTTGTTCAATAACCCATTCTGTTTCAACAGGGTGAAATTCCACTTGTCCCCGCGTATCGGCCACGCTGATGCCTGTGATGACCGATAGGGGATGACAGCCGAGGCTAGCAAAGGTTTGAACATCTGCCTGAATGCCACTGCAACCAGAGGGATCGGCAAACGAAATAGATAGCGTAATAGGAAGAGAAGAGGTCATGGCAACAGACAAAATGGGCGAAAGACAGTGTTTTGCATATTAGCATGCTCTCTTGTCTGGCTGAGTCCTTGATCGGCTGTTGAAGCCACGTGGCACAATACTGTTTTTGTTGAAAAGGGTCGGCTATGCGTATTGCGACATGGAACGTTAATTCGCTCAAAGTGCGTTTGCCACAGGTATTGGATTGGTTAGAACAACAACAACCCGACGTTCTCGCTTTGCAAGAACTGAAACTAGATCAACCGGCTTTTCCTCTGCCAGAGATCACTGCAGCGGGGTATCACGCGGTGTGGGCGGGACAAAAGACGTATAACGGGGTGGCGCTTCTTAGCAAATTGCCTTGTGAAAACGTGGTAGCTGATATTCCCGATTATGATGATCCACAACGGCGGGTGATTGCGGCGACCATTGATGGGATACGGGTGGTGAACGTGTATTGTGTCAATGGTGAATCGCTGGATTCGGCCAAATATCACTACAAATTGCACTGGTTTAGCCAATTATCACGTTATATCGCAGCAGAATTACACACTTATCCACAGTTAGTGTTACTGGGTGATTTTAATATCGCACCGGATGAGCGCGATGTTTACGATGTAGAAAAATGGCGTGACTGTGTGTTGTGTTCACCGGCAGAGCGTGCTGCATTTCAACAACTGTTAGCGCTTGGTTTACACGACGGTTTTCGCTTGTTTCAGGCCGAGGCCGGACATTATTCATGGTGGGATTATCGTGCGGCGATGTTTCGGCGCAATTTGGGTTTGCGTATTGACCATATTTTACTGTCTGATGCCTTACGGCCCTATGCGCTGGGGTGTGAGATTGACCGACAACCGCGAAAAAATGAGCGTCCTTCCGATCACACACCGGTGATCCTCCACCTCAATAGAACTTCCTAAGAACATAACAAAGAAAGAGCGATATAGCATGGCAGAAGCGTTGCGTTTGTGTGTGATTCCCGGTGATGGGATTGGTCAAGAAGTGGTGCCTGCGGCAGTGCAAGTATTACGGCAAGTCTTACCGCAAGTGGAATGTGTCGAAGCAGAAGCGGGGTGGGGATGTTTTCAAAAAGTAGGGAGGGCCTTGCCAATTCAAACCATTGAGACCGCTACGCAATGCGGGGCTGTGTTATTTGGCGCCGTCAGCTCGCCTGCTCGTAAGGTGGAGGGATATCGTTCACCGATTGTGGAATTGCGCCGTCGTTTAGACTGTTATGCCAATTTACGTCCAACCGTTTCGCCTCCGCTGCCTGGGTCACGGCCGGGGGTGAATTTATTGGTGATTCGCGAAAATACGGAAGATATTTACATCGGTGAAGAGGAAAGTGACGGTGAAGTTGCTACTGCCATGCGGCGGATCACGCGCTTGGCCAGTCGTCGAGTCGGTGAGGTGGCTTGTCGGCTCTCACGAGGGAAACTGACCATTGTGCATAAGGCCAATATTTTGCCGTTAACTGATGGTTTGTTCCGTGACAGTGTGCGCGAAGTGGCTGAAGCACAATTTCCACGTTTAGAACTGGAAGAGCGGCTGGTCGATGCGGCAGCGTATGAGCTAGCACGCTATCCCGAGCGTTTTGATACCTTGGTCGCGCCGAATTTGTATGGGGATATTTTGTCTGATCTGGCTGCTGCATGGGGCGGTGGTTTGGGGATGGCTCCGTCGTTAAATTTGGGCGAATCTGCTGCGATTGCCGAACCTGTCCATGGTTCGGCTCCAGATATTGCTGGCAAAGGACAGGCCAATCCAGTGGCTGCGATGTTGTCGTTAGCGTTGTTGGCGCGGAGTTGGTGGAATCAACCTCATGCTGCGGATGCGATTGAACAAGCGGTTGCTGCGACTTTGGCGGCAGGGGTGGGAACGGCCGATTTGAATTTACCGACTCGCTGCTCCACCCAAGCTTTTACCTACGCTGTTTTGGCCCGTTTGGCTTAATCTACAGCGACGTCCCCACGGCACTGGCGGGGTTGCGTATCCCCCGCACGGCCACAAGGGGTTGCGGTATGGAGATCAGGGTGTGGGGTGCCGTGACGGTCTTGGCGGGCTAACCAAGTGTGCCAGCGTGTCATGCCTTGCTGGTTGATATTCACCTGCAACACCCAACCCTGACGCGTTTCTGCCGGTTCGGGTGGGTCAAAGCCATCAAAGACAAAGTTACCGAGGCTATACACAATCAATTTTCCTCGGTAATACTCTGTGCCTTGGGTAACATGCGGGTGTCCTCCAATCACCACACTTGCTCCTTCATCAATCATGCGTTGTGCCAGTTGTCGTTGACGTGCTGTTGGCTGCAATTCACGTTCCCAACCCCAGTGCATGTAAGGAATGATCACATCTGCACCGGCAGCTTTTGCGGCGCGGATATCCATGATGACTTGCTCATCTTCACTCCATGCAATCCCCGGCCAATTTGCACCGGCTTCAAAAGAACGTGGCTTAAATTCGTTGTAACCGAGCACAGCAATTTTGATGCCCTGACGTTCTATCCAGAGTGGTCGATGGGCGGCATTGAGATGATGTCCGCCGCCAAAATAGGCAATTTTATTGTGGTCTAGATGCTGTAAGGTTTCGACAAAGGCCGTTTTGCCATAATCACCTGAGTGGTTATTAGCGACACTGACTGCATTAAAATGCCGTTTTAAGACAGGCAATACCCGTGGATGGGCACGAAAGGCAAAAATTTTGTTCTCTAAGGCTTTGCCGCTGGTTGCCACCGGTGTTTCAAGATTGCCAATTCGATAATCAGCTTGTGCCAAGTAAGGGGCAAAAAATTGAAACGGATCTTTGCCTTTGGCAATGGTTCGGCCAGGCCCTTCAGCCAACATGATATCGCCGGCAAAGATCAGTTTGAGTTCGGCTGCTGCGACGTTGGCACAGCTCAGGGCAAGCACACTGCTGAGGAAAAAAGTTTTCATTTCTTGTCTAACTCACACCAGTATTCCAACTCACCATCACGAATCGGCTCATACACTCGTTGTTTGCCGGTAAAACCATATCCCTTGGTTGATGTTGCGGGTAAGGGATAGGGATAGCTGACTTGTTGAATGAGCATCTGTCCCTGTTCTTGATCGGCATAGGTGTAAATCTTGATATGAGCGAGATCACTCGGCTCGGTTTGCCAGACCACCCGAAAGGTAAAGTACGAGCCAATTTGAATCGGCGCAATGTCATAGGGTTGTTTGGTTGGTTGAACAAGGTGGGTTTTGCTTTCTCCACCGTAGGTGTAGTGGCAAGCGATATGTGGGCTGGCAGAGGCTAACAGCGGCAGCCAACAAACGACACCATAGAGAATGGATTTGATCATGTCGGACATCGGGCAGCAAAAAACCAGATTATGACAAGCAAAAAACCACTATGGCGTAATTTTTCGTAGAACGTGGATTGGGGTTGTGAGATTCAGAACTGATAGGGCTGCTGTCTGTTTAGAATCAACACTTTTTTATGTTGGCTCGCGCTATGATGCGCACTTTGCTTAAATTCGGACTGTTTAATGACAAAGTTCTGGAAAAGCATGGTGCAATATTTCACCTTGCCTGCACGGTTGGACAAGGCGTTTATCTTGTCCCTGTTGGTACCTTTTGGCCGACCGATGCACCTGCGCCGTCATGCAGCATCGGTCATTCTCGACCGCGTGCAGTTGATTGCTGCCCTTTTTGCCGTGTTAGTGCCTTTGGGTGCCGTGATTGATTTATTGGTGTTTCCGGCACCGTTAGCATGGCAGTTGGTGGGGTTGCGTTTTGCTTCGGCGTTTGCCTTTTTTCTGTTAGCAAAAAAGCGCGAGTTATCATCAAAACACCCATATCGACAGGCGATGGTCAGTTTATTGGCCTTGTTGATGATTCCCCCCTTGTTCCACTTATTCTCAGCAGACGCTTTAGCGGCGTCGAGTGTGACGCAAACACAACGATTGGTGGCCGAGCTATACGCTTATTTGCCAACGGTGGTGTTGGGTGGCTTGGCTATTTTTCCATTAACTGCGCTAGAAACTTTACTGTTATCGATTCCGGTGATTGCAACGGGTAGCGTTGGTCTGCTGTTTGCTGAACAACATCTTTCATTGCAACAACATGGCGGGACTTTATGGTTTATGTCGATGATGTTGGGGGTGGCGGTATTTTCTGGCATGAGCCAGTGTCACTATATGGCCAGTTTGGTATTAAAAGCGATGCACGATCCACTGACAGGGGCGTTTACTCGGCAATCGGGAGAAGAGGCATTAAACCTGCTGTTTCGCTTGAATGCGATGGCAGAAAAACCGTTAACTGTAGCATTTTTCGACCTCGATCGTTTTAAAAGTGTGAACGATACATGGGGACACGAAGCCGGTGACCGTTGTTTATGTGCTTTGGTGAATTCGTTGCGGCAGGGTTTACGGCGCAGTGATTTATTGGTGCGTTGGGGAGGAGAAGAATTTATTGCGCTACTGCCAGATACCCCAAGTGAAAACGTCCCCGCTTTGCTACAACGCTTGCGTGAAAAAGGGTTTGGCTTGCGTCCCGATGGTCAGCCTTTAACGGCATCGATTGGGATTGCCGACAGCCACGAAGCGGGTATTGAATCGTGGAAACAGGTCATCGAGCTGGCCGACCAGCGGATGTATCAAGCGAAATCTGCCGGTCGTGATCGGGTGGTGAGTGCACAAGCCACCGTGTCGTTGACACCGGCGGCTGAGGCTCAACGCGCCGAAGGGACATGATGTTGCAGTTTTTCTGCCAACTCGGCTTGCTTGATCGGCTTCGATAGGTAGTCGTTCATCCCTGCCGCCAAGCAGTGTTCACGGTCGCTTTCCATCGCATTGGCGGTCATGGCGATAATTGGCAAGGCGGTGAGACCGTGTTGTTGTTCATAGCGGCGAATTTCGCCAGTGGCGGCAATCCCATCCATCACTGGCATCTGCATATCCATCAACACTAACTGATAGCTGTCGTGGGCGGCGGCGATCATCTCGACTGCTTGTTGGCCGTTTTCAGCTAAGCTGACCTGATGACCCCATTTTTGCAAAATCAGTGTCGCCAATTTTTGGTTGACCGGATTATCTTCCACTAACAAAACCTGTAAACCGCTGTCGGTCTCGAAGGGGATGGGGGCCGGTACTGGCGTGCTTTTGACCACAGTTGTGGTATGCGTCTGGTGACTTAAGGCCCGTAGCATTGCCTGTTGTAAATCGTGATCGGTAACCGGTTTGGTGTAATGGCCTTGTAGATTGAGCTCGCGACAGCGTTCGCTATCGTTACCGAGTGGGCC
>RRZU011004642.1_pt1 | contig 14852 bp, 14 predicted proteins | sample 2165561 | NCBI WGS metagenome assembly RRZU01 (sample SAMN10456909, study PRJNA506462) | wastewater metagenome | isolation source: wastewater sludge | place: USA: Moscow, Idaho
GGCTGTATCAACAACCCGCTTTGCTAGTATACAATTATATGACCTCAATTGTCAAGCACAAATTATTATTTTTTTTGAATAAATTTATTTTTTTTAACTGTTCCTATACCCTTTTTCCACAGTTTTGCAGCTACATTTAGTTTAGAACAGCTCGTTAGTCTTTAATAATAAGGCTTCCGAGCATTTTTTTATTTTATTTTTTGTCGTATTCTATTGTCGTATTGTATCGTATGTGGTATACTATATATAGATTTTATTAGTGTATTTTAAGGAGAAGCGCCATGTATCTAAAACGAACAAAACAAAAGAATGGACGGATACATTTAGACATTACTGATAGTTATTATGATAAAACCATGAAAAAGACCCGACAGATTACGATTGAGAATCTCGGTTTCTTAGATGAACTTGAAAAACAATACGATGACCCAATCGCACATTTCACCAAACGTGTGGAACATTTAAAAGAAGAAAAGAAAACCAGGCAAGCTCCAATCAACTTTACTTTTTATGATTCTGACAGACTTTGTACTGGTGATGATTTTAGGAAAAACTTCGGTTATGCTGCTCTTAGCAAGATTTATCACGAGCTTGGAATCAGCACTTTTCTAACTAACAGACAACGCCATTCCAAAGAAGAATACGATGCCAACACCATTATGAAGATGTTGGTTTATTCCAGACTAATTGCTCCCGCATCCAAGAAATCTTCTTTTGATAACAGGGAAATGTTCTTTGAAAAATCGGACTATTCTCTGGATGATGTGTATCGTTGTCTTTCTTTCCTGAACAAACACAAAGAAAACCTTCAGGTCTGGATGAATAATAAGATAAAAGAGATTTATGGCAGAGATACCAGCCTAATCTATTATGATGTTACAAACTACTACTTTGAATCAGATGACCAAGATGACTTCAAGAGAAAAGGTGTCTCCAAAGAGCACCGTCCAAATCCTCTTGTTCAGATGGGATTGTTTATGGATAATAATGGTCTTCCTATAACATATGAACTTTTTTCAGGCAATACCAATGATTGTCTTACTTACAGACCAAACTTTGGAAGAATCAAAAAAGAGTTTAATCTTGGAAGAGTTATCTCTGTTGCTGATAAAGGAATGACAACCGGCGACAACATCTGGTACACCATAAATACTCCAACAAAAGATGGTTACGTCTTCAGTATGTCTGTCCGTGGAGCAGATAAGGACATGAAATCCTATGTATTAAATGAAGAAGGCTATGAATGGCTTGGAACAGAATACAAACGAAAATCACGCAAGTGCCCACGTACAATTCAGGTAACATCCCAGGCAGGCAAAAAGATGAAGAAAACAGTGGATGAAAAGCAAGTTGTTTTCTGGAGCGAAAAATATGCCAAGCGTGCAAAGGCTGAACGTGCGGCTGCTATTGCCAAGGCTCAGGATCTTGCTAAGAATCCAGGTAGTTATACAAGAGCTACTTCCTATGGTGCAGCAAAATATGTTAAAAAAGTGGATTATGACAAAGATACCGGCGAAATCCTAATGGCATCCTCTATCTTAGAACTCGATGAAGAAAAACTTCGTGAAGAAGAAGCTCTCGATGGATACTATGTACTTTTGACCAGTGAAATGAATAGATCTGATGATGATATTATTGATATCTATCGTGGATTATGGAGAATTGAAGAATCGTTCAAAGTAACAAAAAGTGAGTTAGAAGCAAGACCTGTCTATGTATGGACCAGAGACCATATCGAAGCACACTTTCTTACATGCTTTGTTGCTCTTACAATTGCAAGGATACTTGAGATGAAACTTAAGCAAAAATATAGTGTTGGAAGACTGTTGGACACGTTGTCCAAAGCCCAGTGCACACTTGTACAGCAGAACTATTACCTGTTCGATTATTATGATGATGTGTTGAAGGATATCGGAACTGTAATGGATATAGACTTTGCAAAACGAATTCGGACCCTTGGAGAAATAAAAAAAGTTTTGGCAAATACCAAAAAGTCGTAAATTCCCCATGAAAATATGACAGAATGACAAACCCGCAATCCCTTGCTGTTGCTAAGGTTGCGGGTATTTTTTACTCATTTTTGCTGCAAAAGTCAGGATATATGATTATATTTTGCAAAACGCGTGTATTGTTAATAAAATAACAAAACGCGCTTTCCTTGTTGTTCATGTACCATATATATTATCAAACCATATTAAATTGAAGTCTGGGAGAACACCGCAGGCAGGAGGATTTTAATGAAGAATATTGTAATGATTGGGGCGGGGTATGCCGGAGTCCTGACAGCAAAAAAACTGGCAAAGAGATTCAAGAAAAATGATGAAGTGAACATTACTATCATCGATAAGAATCCGTTTCACACCATGTTAACGGAATTGCATGAAGTTGCAGCCGGTCGTGTTGATGAAGACAGCATTAAGATCAGCCTTAAAAAAGTCTTTGCCGGAAGAAAAGTTCATGTTGTGCTGGATACAGTAGAAACAATTGACTATCAGAATAAAAAAGTAGTGGGAAAACAGAAGAGCTATCAATATGACTACCTTGTTCTCGCAGCAGGATCAAAACCTACTTTTTATGGAATTCCGGGAGCAGCAGAACACACCTATAAACTCTGGTCATACGATGATGCCATCTTATTAAAAGAAAGAATCGTCGATCAGTTCAGAAAAGCATCAAAAGAAGCAAATGACAAAGTCAGAAAAGAACTGCTTACATTTTATGTAGTCGGAGCAGGGTTTACCGGCGTGGAAATGGTCGGAGAACTTGCTGAATATGTTCCTTTTTTATGTGAAAAATATGAGATAGACAGAGCGGATGTAACACTTGTAAATGTTGATGGATTAAGCCGTCCGATTCCGAACCTGCCAGAAAAACTTTCGGCAAAGGTAGCAAAACGCCTTTCGAAAATGGGCGTTACGCTTAAAATGAGCACATTTGTTGCAAGTGTTGGTGAAGATTATATAGAACTGAAAAACGGTGATCAGGTTGAAAGATATCATGCAGAAACAGTCGTGTGGGGTGCTGGAATCGAGAGTACTGACATCACGGCACAGTCAGGAAGCTATCTTGAAATGCAGAGAGGTGGAAGAGTTCAGGTAGATGAATATCTGAGATCATCCAAAGATGAAAATGTTTATGTAGTTGGTGATAACATGTACTATGTGCCGCAGGGACAGAGCAATCCGGTACCTCAGATGGTAGAGAACTGTGAACAGAGTTCAGAAACAGCAGCACATAATATCGAGTTCGCAATCACAGGAAAAGGCACACTGAAGGAGTATAAACCTGCATTCCATGGTGTCATGGTATGTATCGGTGGTCGTTACGGAGTTGCACATGTGGGACTACCGGGACATTTCTTCTCATTACCTTCCTTCCTTGCAATGCTTGCAAAACATTTTATTAATGTAATCTATTTTATTCAGGTACTGGGATGGAATAAAGTATTCAGTTATATCAAACATGAGTTCTTCACGATCAGGAATTGCAGGAGTTTTCTTGGCGGACATTTTTCAAACAGAACACCAAGTTTTCTGCTTGTACCACTTCGTGTATGGCTTGGCGCGGTCTGGGTATTCGAAGGCATCATGAAAATTTTAGAAGGCTGGATGAATACACCAAAACTTACTGGATTTTTCGGTGGTGCAAGAGGCTGGTATGATATGATCTTATATCCTGCATCGGCAGCAGCAGATGCATCATCATCTGCAACAGTAGCGGCAGACGCAGTGGCAACAGCAGCAGATGCTGTTTCAGCAGCAACAGGAGCAGCAGCCACGGCAACAGCAGCACCAGTAGCAGTAGGTCAGGCATTGCTTAATCTTGATATTTTAGGATTGGTTCGAATCATATTTGTAACAGGTGCAGAACTTGCAAGTTCAACACTCAGCGATTTTGCATTCAAGCTTGATATTCCACTCATGAACTGGTTCGTCGATAAAATCATTCTTCCGAATGATTCGATCCAGATCATAATGCAGATCTTTATTGTTGTAGCAGAAATCCTGATCGGGCTTGCTTTGATGGGAGGACTTTTTACAGCACCGGCAGCAGCAATGTCCCTGGTCCTTCAGTTCATGTTCGTATGTACAACAGGGCTGTATCTCGGAACTTTCTGGATGATCTTTGCCGGTATTGCAGTTCTGATCGGAGCGGGACGTACTCTTGGACTTGACTATTATGCTATGCCGCAGTTGAAAAAACTCTGGAAGAAAATCCCATTTGTGAAAAAATGGTATCTCTACCATGACTAATAACAACACAGAAACAGGTGATAATAATCCTATGCTTTTATTTGAAGATGCATTTTTGCAGGTTAAGAATGAAATTGAAAAAGCACTGACAGGTTCTCCATTCATTATTCGGGAGTATCTGTCACACCTGACTCTTTCTCAGGGGAAGTATATCAGAGCATTCAGTGTTCTGACTGCATCACTAAATGCAGAAAGAATGGTGGCGGCAGATGCGGTCAAAGCAGCGGCAGCCATCGAAATCCTGCACCTGGCTTCCCTTGTACATGATGATATCATTGATGATTCAGAGCTTCGACGAGGAAGTATCACATTACAAAAAAAATACGGCAAAAAGACAGCTGTCATTTGTGGTGATTATCTTCTTTCACTTGCACTCAGGATGTTATCGGGAATCAATGAAAAAAATGATTATAAATCATTAAGATTTCCAGATTATATTGGAAGGTTATGTCTGGGTGAACTGAATCAGCATATCAACAATCATAACCTTGATCTGTCTTTATATACCTATTTAAAAATTATATCGGGAAAGACAGCAGCCCTTTTTGAAGCTGCATTCTATGCCGGAGCAGTAACAGGGAAAAAGACAGAAAATGAGATTGAGAGTTACAAAAGAATTGGACATTGTATTGGAATGATCTTCCAGTTATCAGATGATTGTCTGGATTTTGACACATCTGCGATGGAAGCACAAAAACCGGTACAATCAGATTATGACAATGGTGTCATTACGTTGCCTTTGATTCATACATTGCAAAATGATGTTTCTTTCAAAAATCATGCTCAAAAAGGAAGCCTGACACGCACTGAAGTGGATGAGGCAGTCAGAAGATCTGATGGACTAGGATTTACCCGTATTATCATAAACAGATACTACGCAAAGGCAATGAAAGCAATGAATACACTATCTCTCGAGAATAATGCGGTAACTGAAGTGGTGGCACTTCTTGATAAAGCTGCCAGACTTGACCAGAAAAAGAAAGCTTAGGTGATACGGATGCTGACAAAGTTTTTTCAATATACAGAAATCAAAACAAAAATCACAAGTACATTTACTTTTGCTTACACACTGGCATTCCTCCTTTATCAGGGAAATAAGATTGACTGGCTTCGAACGCTGCTCTTTTTCAGTGCAATGTTCTTATTCGATCTGACCACGACAGCGATCAATAATTATATCGATACAAAAGACAATGGACAGATACTTTCATTTGACAGAAAAACAGCACTTTTCATTATTTATATTTTATTTATTCTGAGTACGATTTTAGGACTGTCATTGGCCTATTTATCAGATTTGGTCATATTAGCAGCAGGCGCAGTCTGTTTTGCATGCGGAGTATTTTATACTTATGGACCGATTCCAATTTCAAGACAACCTCTGGGTGAATTGTTTTCAGGATTCTTTTATGGTTTTATGATTCCGTTTATTTTACTTTATATCAATACGCCGGCAGGAACCTTTTTAAACTATGACCTGACAATGACCGGATTATCATTAAATCTATTTTTTATTCCATTTCTTGTACTACTGATCTTTTCGGTCATACCTTTTGCGGTAACAGCAAATATTATGCTGGCAAATAACATTTGTGATCTTGAAAAAGATGTTACAGTGAAGAGATTTACGCTCCCTTACTATATTGGAAGATCTGCGATCGGTCTTTTTGCCGGTTTATATCTTTTGACATATGTGGTCAATATCATCATGGTAGTGATCGGAATTTTTCCTCCAGTCAGCTTGCTTGCACTGCTCAGCGTGATTCCGGTCTGGAAGAATATTAAGATTTTCATAGAAAAACAGAGCAAAGAAGAGACATTTATCTGTTCCATAAAGAATTTCATCTGGATCATGGGAACCAATTCTTTGTTCCTGTTCATAGGTTATTTATTGTGATTATTCATCCGATAGCCGGATTGAATATATAAAAAATGCATTTGCCGCGTCGACGGCGGAATGGAGGACAATTATGAAAAAAGCGATTACCATTTTACTTGGAATCACTATGACAGCTGCCCTGCTTGCAGGATGCGGAAGCACAGCTGAAACAACGCAAGCTCCTGCAGCTGAAACAGCTGTAGAAGAAACAGCAGAAGCTCCTGCTGAAGAAGCAACAGAAGAAGCTGCAGCAGAAACAACAGAAGCTGGTGGTGTTAAGACCGGTCTTGCAGTTGTAAGTTCTATTGCAAAATCAACAAACCCTGCAGAAGAAGACGGACTTGGAGAAGTAGATTCTAACGTTGTAGCAGTTCTTGTTGGAGAAGACGGAAAAATTATTGACTGTAAAATTGATGCGATCCAGACAAAGATCAACTTTACAAAAGAAGGTAAGATCACATCAGATCTGACAGCAGCAATCAAAACAAAACAGGAACTCGGCGCTGATTACGGCCTTGCAAAAGCATCTGGCATTCAGAAAGAATGGAATGAACAGGTCAATGCACTTGCTGACTATGTTGTTGGTAAAACAGTGGATGAAGTAAAAGGCATTGCTGTATCAGAAGAAGGTGCACCAACGGATGCTGATCTGACAGCTACAGTAACAATCAAAATTGGTGATTATGTAGCAGCGATCGAGAAAGCTGTTGCAAATGCAAAAGCACTTGGTGCAGGAGCAGAAGATAAACTCGGACTTGCAATTTCTACAGACTCAACAAAATCTACAGACGCAACTGCTGATGCAGAAGGTCTGATTCAGGCTTACACATTCTATTCTGCAGTGACTACAAATGCAGAAGGAAAAATTACAAGCTGTGTGATCGATGCTTCCCAGGGAAGTGTAAACTTCGATGCTACAGGAATGATTACATCTGATCTTACAGTGGCTCCTTTAACAAAACAGGAGTTAAAAGAAGATTATGGCATGAAAGCAAAATCTGCAATTGGCAAAGAATGGTATGAACAGGCTGATGCATTCGCAGTGTATGCTGTTGGCAAAACAGTAGATGAAGTAAAAGGCATTGCTGTATCAGAAGAAGGTGTTGCAACAGAAGCTGATCTTACAAGTTCAGTAACTGTACATGTAGCTCCATTTATCGGTATCGTTGAAAAAGCTGTTGCCAATACAGCAAACTAATGGCAATATAATAAGTACAGGAACACTATAATAATGAGGGGATGCATTCTACTGTTTATAATAGAGTTGCATCCCCGATTTATACTATTTGAGGGAACATAGATACATGAAAAGAGTTGTAACAATTATTACAGTCATAGCAATGATATTTAATTTAACTGCCTGTGGATCAAAAGCGGAGCAGCGTTTTGAATCATCTTTTTTAGAACTTTTTGATACAGTTACAACAATTGTCGGATATGCTCCGGATGAAAAAACTTTTACAGAGTATTCCCAGATGATTTATGACAGGCTTGAGGAATATCACCAGCTTTATGATATTTATCATGATTATGAAGGTGTGAACAATATCAAAACAATCAATGACAATGCCGGAATCAGACCGGTCAAAGTCGATCAAAAAATAATTGATCTTCTAGAATTTTCCATTCAAGCGGATCAGCTGACAAATGATAATGTGAATATTGCATTTGGTTCAGTGTTATCCATATGGCATGATTACAGAACAATAGGCATTGATGATCCACTCTCTGCAGAACTACCTCCAACGGAAGAACTTCAGGAAATGGCAAAACATACTGATATCAGTAATGTAAAAATAGACAAAGAGGCGTCAACTGTGTATCTTGAAGATCCACTTATGAAACTGGATGTGGGTGCGATCGCAAAAGGGTATGCGACAGAAATGACTGCTAACTATATAATTGAACAGGGATTTATAAATGGAATGATTTCGGTAGGTGGAAATGTGCGTACCATAGGAACCAAATTTGATGACGCTGGATCTAAAATACCATGGAGTGTTGGAATCCAGAATCCTGATCAGGACAGCACACAACCTACAGTTCATATTTTACAGCTTGAAGATATGTCGCTTGTAACAAGCGGCGTTTATGAAAGGTATTATACAGTTGATGGTAAACGATACCACCATATTATAGACCCTGAAACATTAATGCCTTCTGAACTATTCCAGTCAGTTTCCATTGTATGCAAGGACAGTGGAATGGCGGATGCACTTTCAACTTCGATTTTCAATATGACCCTTGAGGAGGGGAAAGAATTGATCGAATCACTTGAAGATACAGAGGCATTCTGGATTTTAAAAGATGGGACCTATGAATATAGTACGGGTTTTGAAACATATATCAGGAAGTAATGGGTAATAAAATGTTAAAACGAAATGACATGATCATGATGGGAATCGTTCTGCTGATCGCATTGATTAGTTTGGGATTTTTCTTTCTGAATAAAAAAGAAGGAAGTGCTGTGATCATTACAGTGGATGGTGAGATATACCAACAGACAGAACTTGATCAGAATAATACAATAAAGATCAAACAGGATAATGGGGATTATAATGAGGTCATAATAGAAGACGGGTATGTCTGGATGACTGATGCGGACTGTCCTGATAAATTATGTGTCAAACATAATAAGATTCATTATGACCATGAAACAATTGTATGTCTTCCCCATAAAGTGGTAGTAGAAATTGTCGGTGGAGAAGAAAATACTGTCGATATCATTGCAAAGTAATCAGGTAAAATTATGAAAACAAAGAAAATTACGATATTTGGTGTGCTGATCGCACTGGCATTTATTTTAAGCTATATAGAAAGTCTGATTCCAATACCAATACCGGTACCAGGAATCAAGCTTGGTCTTGCGAACCTTGTAGTCATTACAGGTCTGTATGTAATGGGTGAAAAAGAAGCATTTGTTCTCTCGCTCATCAGAATTCTTTTGGTCAGCTTTACTTTTGGAAGTCCGTCTACCCTTCTTTTTAGTTTTGCAGGAGGAATACTTAGCTGTTTTTGTATGATCTTAATGAAACAGATCGGTAAATTCAGCCTGACTGGAGTCAGTATTGCAGGTGGAGTCGCTCATAATATTGGGCAGGTCTTCATTGCAATTCTTGTAGTGAATAATATCCTTATGATATATTATCTGCCGTTCTTGCTGATTTCAGGACTGGTTACCGGATTGGTAATTGGTATGGTAGGTGCACTGATCGTAGGAAGTGTAAAAAAATATCATCTTGTTACCGGAAACAATAACTGAACAAATCATGGATAACTGCAACTTAGGTTGCAGTTATTTTTTATGTTATTATCAGCCCTTTTTATCGTATTTTTCATAGTAAGATTAATATTTTGTATATTGTAAAATAATTTAGATGAGAGTATATTAAAAATTATAATGATTAGATAACATACGTGAAAAAGGGAGGAAGCAGGATGGGGATTACAGAACAAATCAAATCAGGGAGAGATAGATCGTTGGGGATGCAGGTACATATGGATCGCCTCGAACAACTGGAAGAGATGTTGCAAAAATATGGTACGGATGGACAGAGACAGGCAATTGTCATAAAAATTCTGAAAAATGACATTCCGGTCTTTGAAGGGATCTATGGTCATAACAATGGCGAATACAGACTGGGATATGACACAATATTTCAGGTGAGCTCGATTTCAAAACCGGTGATCGCAACTTTGATGCTGTGTCTTCAGGAAGATGGGCTTGTTGATCTGACGGAACCGGTCTATAAATATCTTCCGGAATTTTCGGGAGACGGAAAAGAATGCATCTGTCTTTGGCATTTTTTAACACACTCAAGCGGTATCACAGATGAAATGATCGAAAATAATTTTCAGGAACAGTTAAAAATTTGGGGATTGCAAGATACTTCATGGACGAATTCAAGAGTTGAAAAGCAGAAGCAGTTGCAAGGATTAAGGGAGAAGCTTGGATGTGATCCCAAACAGAACGGAAGACTGGGAGATCCATATTATCTGATCTCATTACAGACTAAATTAAGCCAGGGTCCGAGAAAAGAAATGGTCTATTGCAGCTATGGTTTTCAAATGATGAAATGGATCATTGAAGAAGTCACTGGACAGACGATTGATCAGTATGCCTGTGAACGGTTATTTGGTCCGTTAGGAATGAAGGATACTTATTTTATAGTACCGGAAGAAAAATGGTATAAGATAATCCAGAGAGAAGAATCTGCTGTAGCAGCCAACTGGTTTAATTCTGATGTAAATAAAACGAACGACAATGGTGCAGGCGGGCTTAAGACAACAGTGAATGACATGATAAGGTTCTGCAGAATGATCCAAAAAGAAGGTACACTTGATGGGAAAAGAATACTCTCACCTGGTAGCATCAGACATATGCTGCGCAACTATAACGCAGAGGTCATAAGTAATGGAAGTAAAGAGTATGCCAACTGGGGACTCGGGTGGAATCTGAATGGAGATAAGATGGATGATGCGGGAATGCTGAGATCCTTTCGGGCTGCGGATCATAGTGGGTTTGGTGGAACAAAAATTTTGATCGATCCGGAAAAAGATGTGGTGCTGGTTTGTTTTACGGTTGAAAACGTATTGTTTTCAGATAAGGAGTTTTTTGGTATTAACGGAAGAATTGTAAACACATTCTACTCAGCCTTTGATGACTAGTGGGACTGTGCTATAATAGAATCAACTTAAGCTAAAGGGGATTCGAAATGATCAGAGAAGTAAATCTTGATGAGATATCAGATGGAAAAAAATATAGTGCAAATGATCTTGTAAAAGCTGACTGTAATGACTGTAAGGGTTGCTTTGAATGCTGCTGTGATATGGGTTCTTCTATCATATTAGATCCGTATGATATTGCTATGCTGTCAAACGGTCTGGGGCAGAGTTTTGATCAGCTGCTTCAGGGTAAAATTGAGCTGAATATAGTGGATGGACTGATTCTGCCCAATCTTGCAATGAGAAGGAGCGTGCAGGCTCCTATTATGGTGAAAATGAATCAGGAACAGGAAGAAAAGCTGGACGATGTGTCCAAGTGTAATTTTTTGGACGAGAACGGAAGATGTAGCATTCACTCGTTTCGTCCGGGAATCTGCCGACTATTTCCGCTGGGACGAGTTTATGAGAATCATTCGTTTCAGTATTTTTTACAGACACAGGAATGCACGAAGAATAACCGAACTAAAATCAAGGTCAAAAAGTGGATCGATCTGCCAGAGCTGAAAAAGTATGAACAGTTCATCCTTGACTGGCATGATATGGTTCAGGCATTCCAGAAGAAATTCGGAAGCGAATCTTCATCAGATCAAATAAGAGAAAATAATCTGTTTTTACTGAAAACTTTTTTTCAGACACCATATGCAAAGGAAAAAGATTTTTACGTGCAATTTTATGAGAGGCGTCAACTCGCAGAACGGATTTTATCATGATGTATTTTATGAAAGTTGACTTGTGGAGGTAATTTCATGCCTGTAAAAGTGTTTGCGATCACGCATAAATCGTTTGTGGTTCCAAGTGATCCTGTATATATTCCCCTGCAGGTAGGCAGGGCTCTGGCAGAAGATCTTGGATATGTAGGGGATCATACCGGAGATCACATTTCTGAAAAAAATAAATCATACTGTGAACTTACGGGTATGTACTGGATCTGGAAAAATATCCGGACCTCAGATTATGTAGGAATCTGTCACTATAGAAGATATCCGGTTAATGACAATAATGTCATAATGAATGAGGTGGAGTATGAAGAGATTTTAAAAGAGTATGACCTGATCACAACGAAAAAACTCGCACTTAATTTTAGTTACTATGATGGATATGCTGCAAATCATTACAGGAAGGATCTTGATGTTACCTCGGATGTGATTCGGGAGAAATATCCGGAATATCATGACTTGTTTTTAAAAAGAGTTCACCAGAATCACACATATTTTGGAAATATAATCATTACAAATAAGGAACTATTTGACCACTATTCTGAGTGGCTTTTTACGATTTTATTTGAAGCAGAGCGCAGAATAGATCTAACAGATTATGACGATTACCATAAGAGAGTATTTGGTTTTATTTCTGAATTCTTACTGATGATATGGGTCGAATATAACCAGCTAAAAGTCTATGAATGTAAGATCGGAATGACGGCTGAAAAAACGGAGACGACAGATCTGAAAGAGCAGTTGTCTGTTTTTTTTCAGAACAGAGATCTACAGGGTGCAAAAAACTATTTCTTAGAAATATTGAAAAACCGTCCGGATGTATTGATGGAAGCCTCTGATGTCACAGGGGAACTGAAGCTTGCAATGCAGATGATTGCAACATTTGATAAAGAATATGAAGAGACCGGAAAGAGCCTGCTTGACCGGGGCTATTCTTTTTATGAGCTCATACCACTGTTCTCAAAATTGAACCGACTGGTAAGTGAATCCTCTTTTGCTGAGATACAAAAGACAGTGCTCTCATCTTTTGATAAAGGAGCAGTTTCGATACAAATGCTTGAAATAGCCATTCAAATTCAAAAAGAATCAGTAAAAGGTGTAAAACCATCATAATCACTATGTAGAAGGGAAATTGTATGGAAATCAGAGTACTTGTAGACAATAATACATTTATTGACCAGTATTACCTAGGAGAGCCAGCAGCAAGTTTCTATATGGAAGTGGACGGGAAGCGGATTTTATTCGACTGCGGGTATTCTGATGTTTTGCTGAAAAACGCTGAAAAAATGAAGATCGTCCTGAACAAGCTGGATGTGATCGTACTGTCGCATGGACATAATGATCATACAGGTGGCTTGGTTCATCTGACTGAGCAATGTGATCTATCCGGATGCAAACTCATTGCACATCCTGACTGCTTTCATAAGAAACGATTTGAAGGAGAGCCGATAGGCAGCCCTCTGACATTACCACAGTTAAGCGAACTTATCGAAATTGAATTATCAAGAGAGCCAGCCAGACTTACTGAAAATTTATTTTTTCTGGGGGAGATTCCGGAATATTTTACATACGAAAAAAGAGAACCAATTGGTGAATGCGAGAGAAATGGAAAATGGATTCCAGATCAGCTTTTAGATGATACGGCACTTGCATATAAAACCAGTGATGGTGTTTTTATCATAACCGGATGTTCCCATAGCGGGATCTGTAATATTGCAGAATATGCAAAAAAGATCACAGGATGCGAGAAAATCATTGGTATTCTTGGAGGATTCCATATATTTAAAGAGTCAGAAAAGCTTACCAGTACAATACAGTATTTGAAAGAGAATCAAATCCAAAAATTATATCCATCCCATTGTGTTTCGTTCAGAGCGAAAGCAATGATCGACCGGGAGATCAGGATTTCAGATGTTGCAGTCGGCAGACTGATTCAAGTTTGACATTTTAATAAAGGCATCTGGAATTAATCGGACAGAATAAAGACCGAAAAATAAATAATTCCCAAAAACCGCCAGTTTCTGCTTAAAGTGTGCTATAATGAATGTAACCTATGTTTCCATATGAATTATATTTCGTATCATGGGTCGAAGTTTTACTGTTAAAAGCACAGAAAGTCAGGGTAGTAATATGTATCAAATTAATGATATTGTGGTCTATAAAAGCAATGGTGTATGTAAGATTGAGGATATCGGAATCCCTGAATTCGTTTCAAGCGAAGAGACTTACTATCAGATTCGTCCATTTTATGAGCAGGGCGGTAAGATTTATGTTAAGATCAGTAACGGAGATACTGTTCTTCGACCAACGATCACAAAAGAAGAAGCAATGCAAGATCTTCTTAATTTAAAAACCGAAGAAGGAATTTATCATAGCAATGATAAAGTAAGAGAACGAGAGTATACGGCAATCATGCAATCATGCAATTTCTGGAAATGTTTATTAATGATGAAGGGAATTCTTGGAGAATCTGACAGAAGAGAAGCAGCGGGAAAACATCTTAACATGACAGATGAACGATGCCTTCAGCGCGTCAAAAAACTATTGAATGCAGAGTATTCAATCGCATGTGATGTTTCTTTGGAGAATGCAAAAGAGGCAATGGAACTGGCTTTGATCTGAGCTGACAAATAAAAATCAGAAAAATACAAAATATTTTGCAGAAATGCTTGACAACAAACAAATGACATGTTAAAGTATGTAAGTATTCAATCTGAAATTGAGGCTGGCCGTAGTTGCAAGTAGTTTGAGGATTTGCAAGTATGACCGGTTTTTTTGTTACATATTGATACAAAATATTATAATGGAGGTACTGAAATGAATAACGGTACAGTAAAATGGTTTAATGCACAAAAAGGATTTGGATTTATCACAAACGACAATGGCGGAGAAGATGTATTTGTACATTTTTCAGCAATCGTAACAGACGGCTTCAAAAGCCTTGAAGATGGACAGAGAGTAACATTTGATGTTGAAACTGATCCTAAAGACAGCAGAAAATTAAAAGCTGTTAATGTTTGCAAAGCTTAATTTGCGAATAAAAAATACCTGAATGATTGATGTTAGAATTATTCTTTTGTAGAACACTCCATTGAATATTTGTATCAATTAGTTGTAGATGTTTTATGACAGCCTTCGGGCTGTCTTTTTTTATCTCCAAATATATCTTACGTGATAGGTTATAGAGTAAAATTACCTTAAGTTGAAAATGAATTAAATAAAATAGAGAATACCACTTTATGTTATGATTGAGTTACGACACAAAATCAACAGAAAGAA
>RRZU011057377.1_pt1 | contig 14852 bp, 15 predicted proteins | sample 2165561 | NCBI WGS metagenome assembly RRZU01 (sample SAMN10456909, study PRJNA506462) | wastewater metagenome | isolation source: wastewater sludge | place: USA: Moscow, Idaho
AAAGGTTGCACCCCAAGCGCCGAGTAAAAGCCCGCATCCCAGTATCCAAGCAAAAAGGCTTGGCGAAAAGCCGACCAAAGGCCGCATCCAAACAACACAAAAAAGCGGGCTGTGCCACAATTTGCACTGTGGCACAGCCCGCTTTACTATGCTATTGTTCCTGCGGCGCATTGATTGCTTGATAAAACATTTCTAAATACGCCAAATCTTGCGCAGAAAGTTTTTCAATTAGCGCTTCATCCACATGTATCATTGTGCCCAAACGGATGATGACGCGAGATAAAATCAAAATGGTCAGATAAGCGGGGTTTTGCTTTACGCGCAAATCGCGCAGCGGCGCAATCTCATCCGCCGCAGTGGCTAGGCGCATAACACCCGCTTGATGCAGTGTGCCATGCCCGTCTATATAGCCATGCGGCAGGGTAAATGCGTATTCTTTTTCTATTTGCACCGTTCGTCCCTGCCTTTACATCATATGCTTTATGCCTTTATGCACATTTGCACGCTTTATCGGATGGGCGTTTAACCGCCATTTAAACATATGCAGCAAAGCAAAGCGCCAATGCGCACGCTTTGGCGTTTTACTGCTCGCTTTCTTCGCGATAGAACGAATACCCGTCCTTGCCGGCTCGCTTGCGCACATACAGCGCGTTATCGGCGCTGGCATACAGCTGGCTGAATCCTACGCCGTCTTTCGGGCAAAGCGCCACGCCCATGCTGCATGTAAGGTGAACGCCCTCTGCTTCGCAAAGCATAATTTTGCGCAGCTCTGCCAAAAGGCGGGACGCCTTTGCCCCCACCGCCTCGCGGCTGGGCATCGCGCTAAGCACAATCATAAATTCATCGCCGCCGATGCGCCCCACAATATCTTCGCCGCGCAACTGGCTAGCTAATGTGCTTGCAATTTCCATCAGCACCGCATCGCCCTTTTGGTGGCCATAATTATCGTTGATGCCCTTAAAATTATCCACATCCATAACAATCAGCGCATAAAAAGCGTCTTGCTGGCGCTCTGCCAGCAGCTGCGAAATCAGCGATTGCGTAGTGGATTTATTGTAAATACTGGTTAGCGGGTCGCGCTCGGCCTTAAACGTAAGGTTGGCCGTCATCTTTTTTTCCTGATCAATATCGGTCAGCTTGCCCACCACGCGCAACGGCTTAAAGGTGGTGGTGTCGATAATTGTGGTAAGTAAAAGGCTGTACCAATGAAATTCATCGCGATATGTGCGAATGCGCAGCTCCATCGCGCCTTGCCTGCGGCCATGCTTCATGGCTGTGAATAAGCGGCTAAACTGTGCGGCCTCCTCGGAATGCAGCACGCCCAGCTCCACAATGCTTTCGGGAAAGCCCTTTGTAAAGGCGGGATATGCCGCAAATTCGCACGCATTTGGCGAGCAGGTAAAGGCGCTGTTTTCCACATTGTATTCAAAAATTACGCTATTGCTTTGCTCGTTGGCAATGCGATATCGCTCTTCCTTAATGGCAAGCTCGCGATTGTCGTGCTCTACGCGCGCCATCAGGCGGTTAAACGAAGCACCAATCACGGTAAATTCATTATTGCCAAGATAGGGGATGCGCTCGGAATATCCGCCCTCTTCCATTTGATGCAAATTATCCAAAAGGCCGTTCATTGGCTTTTCAAAGCGCATAATAATTGCGCGCCGCATCAACACCACAAAAATCAGCACAATGCCAATAAACAGTAAAGCATACAGCAATATGCGCCAAGCCGGAATATTAAATTCGGATCTTTGCACCGTGCAAAGCACCGTCCATCCCGTTTCTTCAAAACGGACATAATGCGCCAAGTATTTTTCCCCTTGCTGCCGATACGTAAAGCTGCCCCGCGACTCGATATGATTATTCAGTTGCTGATTCACAATTTCGTCTTCATGAGAGCCGGGCTGGCAAGTGGCATCACTGCACGCCACTTTCAGATTGCCCACGTCCAACAGTGCTACCTCGCCGGTTTCAAAATACCGCGCGTCCTTAAACAGCGCCCCCAATGCCTCTGGGCGCACACTCAGCATTAAAAAGCCCAAGCAGTTTTCATCCTGCATAAGAGGCTTTGCAATAATAAATGCCATCGCATTATCTGCATACGCGTCTTCAAACAGGCGTGTCACAATCACTTCGCCCTTACAAATGCGCGCAAGATATCGATCTTCAAGCTGCGATTTTTGCCCCTCTAAACGCACTTTGCTGGAAACAATAATTTGATTGGACATATCCACAATCGACACACGGTCAAGCGCCGGCTGATGCATAATCCAGCTATCTAAAATCTCACGCGCATTGTCTACCGCCTTGCTGTAGGCCACTTTTTCAACATCTAAAGGCACAACATCGGTGCGGTGCTGCTCGGCCGTCATTTGCAAAACGCGCTGCGGCTGCACCAGCTGTGTTAGAATGTCCAGCGCTTCATCGTTCATTTGGAAAAAGCTTTCCACGCTGCGCACCTGCAAATCTACAGCCGCGGAAATATCCTGCCGAATGGTTGCTGTGTTGCGAATTGCGCCAATGATTAAAAACAGGCATGCAATCAACACCGAGGGAAGCATCGCACAACCAATAAGCATTACAATAACCGGATTGGTTTTTCGTTTCATGCCTGCCTCCTTTCGCGTTGCGCAAATTTAGTAGTATCACTTATAAAATAAATTATAACATAATTTGGAAATAATGAAAGGGTTAATCTTACAGCAAATTTCACAAAGTATCAAAGAATTTTTGTACCATGACCGCAAATTTTTTATTATCCTTGCAATTTTTGTAGTTTTGTTGCATATTTTGTCTTTATTTTTTGGTGCAATGCAAAAGGCGCAAGGGCACACACGCGCATATGAAAGCGCACATCGCAAAATTTTTAAAGAAACCGCAAATCGTTTGCCCGCAATACAAAAGGCCCCGAATCAAAGATTCGAGGCCTTTTGTATTTGGAGATATAGAATTGTATCGAAACGGTAAGCGCTAACTACCGTTGTACACGTCCTGAGCCGTCGCCGCCTGCAAGCTTTTGCACTTCGTCAACGCTCATCATATTGTAATCGCCTTCCACGCTGTGTTTGAGGCAGGATGCCGCCACGGCAAATTCCAGCGCGTCTTGCGGTGCTTTGCCCATCACAGTGCCATAGATAAGCCCTGCGCCAAAGCTGTCGCCGCCGCCCACGCGATCCACAATATGCATATGATAGCTTTTGGAGAAATAGTATTCCTTGCCGTCAAACAGCATGGCCGCCCAATCGTTGTCATTGGCAGAAATGGAGGTACGCAGTGTAATGGCCACTTTTTCAAAGCCAAATTGATCAGCCAGCTGCTTTGCCACGCTTTTATAGCCCTCGTGGTTCAGCTTGCCCGCATGGATATCGGTGTTTTCGGCCTCAATGCCAAACACGTCCTTTGCGTCCTCTTCGTTGGCGATGCACACATCCACATATTGGCACAAATCGCTCATGGCGGCCTTTGCTTCGTCGCGCGTCCACAGCTTGCCGCGATAATTTAAATCGCAGCTGATCTTCACGCCCTTTGCCTTTGCAGCCTTGCAAGCAGCGCGGCAGATTTCCACCACGTTTTTGCCCAGCGCCGGCGTGATGCCGGTGAAATGGAACCATTCTGCGCCGTCAAAAATCGCGTCCCAGTCAAAATCGGCCTCGGTGGCTTCAGAAATGGCGGAATGTGCACGGTCGTAAATGCATTTAGAAGCGCGCTGCGAAGCGCCTTTCTCAAGATAATAGATGCCCACGCGCTCGCCGCCGCGGGTAATCATGCTGGTATCTACGCCATATTTGCGCAAAGAATTCACAGCGGCCTGCCCGATATCGTGGCGCGGCAGCTTTGTTACAAACGCAGCGTCAAGGCCGTAATTTGCCAGCGACACGGCCACATTGGCCTCGCCCCCGCCAAAGGTGGCGCCATAGGTTTCAGCCTGTGTAAAGCGATAATAGCCCTCGGGCGCAAGGCGAAGCATCAGTTCGCCAAAGGTGATAATTTTATGAGACATGGTATTGTCCAACCCTTTCTAACAATTGCTTATTTTTGTAAAAGATGCACGCCAAAGCCTGCAAATTCCTGTTCAAAATACATGCCGATGGTTTTGCCGTTTTTCTGCATGGCATTTGCCTCGTCAAACTGAAAGCCGCGCGCTTTTAAATGCGCCACAGCGCGGGAAAGCGAATTGGTTAAAATCGCGATATGGCCGTTTTTGCCGCGGCCAACCGCTTTCATCAATTCAATATAGCGCTTGCCGCAGAAAATGGAGCTGCTGCCGTTTGCAATGCCAAAGCCAAACGCCAGCTCAAACAGCTTGGCCGTTTGCATGGCCTCGTCCTCGTTTTCACAGTTTACGCCGATATGCTCAAGCTCAAAGCCCAGCATGGCGTTTACCGCTTCTTTGGTAAGGCGGGTAATTTCGTCCCAATTGCCGTCGTTAATCAAATCGGCCTTTACCATCCATGTGCCGCCGCAGGCCACTACGCGGTCAAACGAGAGATAATCCATCAAATTGGCTGCCGTTACGCCGCCTGTGGGCATAAAGTTTAGCTTGGCATAGGGCGCAGCCACGGCTTTAATTTTTGCAATGCCGCCGTTTTGCTCCGCAGGGAAAAACTTTACCACGTCAAGGCCCATCGCCATTGCCTGCTCCATCTCGCCCGGCGTGGCCGTGCCCGGTGCAAACACAATGCCTTTATCCAGCGCATACTGGGTAATTTCGGGGTTAAAGCCCGGGCTTACCATAAATTTGCTGCCCGCAGCTGCCGCGCGGTCCACTTGCTCTTTGGTTAGCACTGTGCCTGCGCCTACCAGCATTTCCGGCACTTCTTGCGAAATGCGCCGAATGGCCTCCTCGGCGGCATCTGTGCGAAAGGTAATCTCCGCCACGGGCAGGCCGCCCGCGCAAAGCGCCTTTGCCAAAGGCACAGCCTTATCGGCATCGTTAATCGCAATAACCGGCACTATGCCTATATCGCGGATTTTTTTCATAATCTCGTGCATCTTCATGCTCCTTTTCATCAGTTCCGTAATGTGGAACGGTGTTCCACTCCATATAAGTTTATTATAAATGTGCAGCGCAAAAAGTCAATAGCTAAAATCGTGCCGCATCGTGTTAATTGGATTTTGCGGGCTGATTTTTGCGAAATAAGCGCTATTTTACATAAAATTTGGCTGCTGTCAAAAAACGGATGGTTTTTTACGGGCAGATACCCAGCACCCTACAAGCCAAAAGCTTGGAGCGTGCCCTTAGTAAGGCATGCAAGCGTTACGATAGGCACAAATTTTTGTTCTATGGCGGATAAGTATTGCAAGCAAACGCGCAAAGGCGTACAATAGAAAAAAGCATTTCGCATAGTGGAACGGAGGAATCCTCATCGAAAATAAAAGCAGCGTGCAATCGGTAGAGCGCATTTTTGCGATTGTAGAAATTTTGGCGCAGCATCCAAAGGGCATGCCCTTACAAGCGCTTGCGGGGGAAGCCGCGCTTGCCAAAAGCACCGCGCATCGGCTTTTGTCTAATTTGGTGGCGCTGGGATATGTGGTGCAGGACAGCTTCACCACCCATTACCGCCTTACCCTAAAGCTGTATGAAATCGCCAGTGCGCCCGTGAACGACATGGATATTGTTTCTGCGGCGCGCGGCCATATCGACCGTCTTTCGCGCCACACGGGCGAGGCCGTGCATTTGGTGGTGCGCGACGGTGCCGACATTGTATATGTATATAAGGCCGAAGCGCCTTTGAGCAATATGCGCATGTCCAGCCACGTAGGGCTGCGCATTCCGATGTATTGTACAGGCACAGGCAAAGCCATTTTGGCATCGCTTTCACCAGCAGATGTGGAACGCATATGGAAAAAAAGCGAAATCAAAAAGCTGACACCGCACACCATCACAAGCCTTGATGCATTAAACGAACAGCTGGTGCAAATTCGCGCGCAGGGCTACGCCATCGACGACGAAGAAAACGAGCTGGGCATTCGCTGCGTGGCAGTGGCGCTGCCTACACGCGCGGGCGCCGCGCTTGCCGCCATCAGCATATCCGGCCTAGCGCCGCAAATGGACGACGCGCGCATGCAAGACATTGCGCAAACCTGCCTTGCCACAAAGCAAGATATTCTGCGCGATTTGGGCTGGTAGCATTTGCTGCATTTCGCAAGCGCGTTACATAAACAAATAAAGGAGTATACTTATGCAGTTTAAAGGTACAAAATCCGAAGAAAACATTAAAGCCGCCTTTGCAGGCGAATCGCAAGCGCGCTCGCGCTATGTGTTTTTTGCCGAGGCCGCAAGAGCCGAGGGCAACACCGAAATTGCCGATTTATTTGAGCGTATGGCAAAAAACGAGCTGGCACACGCCCGCCTGTGGTTTAAGCTTTTGCATGACGGGCTGGGCGATTCCGGCGCAAATTTATTAGAATCTGCCGCGGGCGAAAACAGCGAATGGCAAAGCATGTATCCCGATTTTGCAAAGCAGGCGCGCGCCGACGGCTGCGAAGAGCTGGCCGTTCTGTTTGAAAAGGTGGCCAGCATTGAAGCCACGCACGAACGCACATTTTTGGAAAGCTATGTCAAGCTGGCAAAAGAGGGCGGCATAAAAGCGCCGAAGCCCGTAGCGCCCACGCCCGTGCCGGAAACCGCCGAAAAACCGGCCTATCGTTGCCAGTTTTGCGGCGTAACCAGCGAAAACCCACTGGATGTGTGCCCTGTTTGCCAGGCCATCGGCGCATTTGAAAAAGTATAATTTCGCGCGTTTATAATCATTGCAGGGTGTGGCCAATTTTCGGGCGGATATGGAATCCGCCCCTACATCACCAATGCGAAATTTTTGACATTGTGGTTTGATGATGCATCCGCACACAAACCTCGATAAACGGTTAAACATAAAATGCACCGCATCCCCATTCTAACCTCTGACCTCTTATCTCTATTGTCTAACATCTAACCGTAGGGGCGGATTCCATATCCGCCCGTTATGCTAGAAACAGAACACGATAAAGGTATCGCCAAAATTGTTTGGGCGGTGTTTGTGCATTTACAACACTTTCAGGGTGCGGCCAATTTTCGGGCGGATATGGAATCCGCCCCTACACCACCAATGCAGAATTTCTGCCATTGTAGTTTGATGATGCACCCGCACATAAACCTCGATAAACGCTTAAACGTAAAATACACCGCAAACCCATTCTAACCTCTTACTTCTTATCTCTATTCTCTACCCACTAAACGTAGGGGCGGATTCTATATCCGCCCGCAAATGCAAACCCCACACACCGTCCGGCGGTTCATTGTACAAAATAAATACTCTGCGGATAATTTACGACTATTATCCGCAGAGTATTTTTGTTTTACGGTTTGTTTGCGCGCTTTTTGCCAAAATGCTTTAGCAAAAGGCGATGCGTTTACAGCGTTGCGTTGAACTTGTTGACCAGTTTTGCCCAGGTAGACGAGCCCACAACGCCGTCCGGCGTAAGGGAATAATAGGCTTGGAACGCGATTACTTCGGTTTTGGTTTTGTTGCCATATTGGCCGTCGATGGTGAGCAGCGGGCCCCATTTGCCGCCGTTTGTGGCATTTAAGCACATCTGCACGCAGCGCACATTGTCGCCGGACGAGCCGGTGGAAAGCGGCGTGCCCGCATAGGCCGCGGTAATTTTTACGCGGTTTGTGGTGGGCACCGCTGTGGACACCGCCACAATCTTGTTCCAGGTGATTTCCCCGATAACCCCATCAATCGACAGCGAAAACAAGCGCTGAAAGCGTCTGACAGCGTTATACATATTGGTGCCGAACACGCCGTCCACTGTTTCGCTGTTAATCGCGGTATACGGTGGCACACAGGCATTTAAAAGTTTTTCCATATGCGTGACATCGCTGCCCGTCATGCCCTGACGCAGCGGTATGCCCGGATAGGTATTTTCGCTGCCACCCACAAGGGCGTTATAATCGTTCACAATGGCATCCCAAGTGTTTTTGCCGATTGTGCCGTCAATCGTCAGCAAAGAATATCCCTGAAACTGCATTACGGTGGTTTTGGTGGCATTGCCATATTTGCCGTCCACGGTTAATGCATTCAGGCCCGGATATTGCATCAGGCGAATGGTGTTCAGATATTTTTGCATACGGGCAACCTCGCTGCCCTCAGAGCCTACGCGCAGAACCGTGCCGGGAAACGGCGGGTTTGCAACGGTAACTGTTACATTAATACACATATTAAAAGCCTCCTTTATACCCCATGCTATGCGAAAGGGCGGCTTTATGTGCAAAGAACATCATAGGGGCGGATTGTATATTCGCCCGCCAATCTCGATAAAAGGTTGAACATGAAATGTACCGCATCCCCGTTCTGACCTCTGCCCTCTTATCTCTATTATCTGACCTCTAAACATGGGGGCGGATTCCATATCCGCCCGCCAAATCTCCGTTCTGACCTCTTACTTCTTATCTCTATTATCTGACCTCTAAACGTGGGGCGGATTCCATATCCGCACGCAAAGGGCACATCGGCACAAAATAAAAAGGCCTTACGGCCTTTCTATTAATCGCGAAACACAAATAAATCGCGCACCGGAATTTCCAACAAATCTGCCATCTGAAACAGCTTATCCAGCGAAATACCTACCCCCGCAATTTCAATTTTACTTAAATGCGTTTGATCCATATCCATTTTTTCAGAAAGCTGTTCCTGCGTATATCCTCTTAATTTACGATAATAAGCGATATTTAGCCCCAACATTTTATATCTGTCATGGTACTCTTGTTTCATTTTTTCACCACCTGTAGTAATTTTACTATTGGTGGTTTTTGTATAGTATAGACTTAAACCCTGTATATATGTATTGATAACATGTATATAATGATTTATAATGTTAATTATAGTAATTACATTACCTATAAGGAGTGCATAAAAATGGATTTTGAAACCATGTATCTGCAAATATGCGGCTTGGCCGCCGAAGCAGGCGAATATCCCAGCGAATTTACCGCAAACAAGGAGTGTGCGTGTCTTTCCCGCAAAATTTACGCCGCAAGGCAGCGCCTGGGACGTCGATTGGGCACAAGCGCAGAGGATGCCGATTTGGTGTTGATTGCCGACGCATACGAACGCATATGTCTGCTAGTAAGCAAGCGCGTGTATTTCCTACATCCATAAAATTTTGCAGCATATCGCCCTTTACCACGCCGCGTTGCCCCAGCAACCGTGGGGGCGGATTTCATATCCGCCCGCCAAATCTCCGTTCTGACCTCTTACTTCTTATCTCTATTATCTGACCTCTAAACGTGGGGGCGGATTCCATATTCGCCCGCCGCATCCCCGTTCTGACCTCTTATTTCTTATCTCTATTATCTGACCTCTTAAAGTAGGGGCGCATTGCCCGCAAAACAGAACACCATCGCCGTTACCCCGCCCCAAAACGCAAAAAAACGCGCTGCCACAAGATGCTTTACACATCTGCAACAGCGCGATATTTCTTGAATCAGCTTACACTTCGCCAAACATATTAAAACGGAAAAGCTTGCTTTCGTCGTCTTTATCTGCACACTCTAAGCGCGCCGAAGCCACGCTGCCGCCCTCGATTAGCTTGGTAAAGCCAATCAGCTGGCAAAGTTTGCTTTTCAAATTGAGGCGGTCGCCCTCGGGCGTAACCATAAATACATCGCCTTTGCAAGATGCAAGCACCTCATTAAAATCCTTTAAATCAAAATCATGCATGTCAATTGATGCCATACTCAAAATACCTCCTATTTTTATAATACATATACTTCCATTTTGACGGCCAACGATACCCGTCGCGCGGAAACTTTTTCCACTACCATCAGTATAGCATACTTTTTGGCGATGTCAACAAAAATGTTTAAAACTATTTGTACACTCACACAAAATATTGGCAGAATTATTGTTAGTTGTGCCAGTTTGCACCTTTGTTAAATAAAACACAAAAAACACAGACAAGCACTTGCAAATAGCGCCGATTTTATCTATAATAAAAGAAGCGCATTTGAACGCTGTGCGCTTGTTTGCGCGCTGCGTTCTGAGAGTTGAATTTTAAAAGTAAGGAGCATCACTATGACTTATTCACACGAAGTAGAGCATATGTGTCCGCTGGCAAAGGGCCCGAATCACGGCCCAGCGCCCATCCCCGAAGAGGGCAAATGGGTTAAAGCGTACCAAATCACCGACATTTCTGGCCTTACCCACGGCGTGGGCTGCTGCGCCCCGCAGCAGGGCACCTGCAAGCTGACCTTAAATGTTAAGAACGGCATTATCGAGGAAGCACTGGTTGAAACCATCGGCTGCTCGGGCATGACGCATTCTGCCGCAATGGCAGGCGAAATTTTGCCGGGCAAAACCATCCTGGAGGCGCTGAACACCGACTTAGTATGCGATGCCATCAACGTTGCCATGCGCGAATTGTTTTTGCAGCTGGTATACGGGCGCAGCCAAACTGCGTTTTCCGAGGGCGGCCTGCCCATCGGCGCAGGGCTTGAGGATTTGGGCAAAGGCTTGCGCAGCATGGTGGGCACCATCTTTTCCACCAAAGCAAAGGGCGTGCGCTACTTGGAATTAACCGAGGGCTATATCACCCGCGTTGCCTGCGACGAAAACAACGAAGCCATTGGCTACGAGTTTGTAAAAGTGGGCAAAATGCTTGAGGATATCCGCCACGGTGTGGAGCCGAACGAAGCTTACAAAAAGAATATCGGCAATTATGGTCGTTTTGCCGATGCACCGAAATACATCGACCCGCGTGAAGAATAAGAAAGGGGGATATAATCATGGCTAATTTTGAAGGACAAGACAGACGCATGCCCAAAATTGAGGCGTGCTTACAAAAAAACGGCTTGGAGTCTTTAGACGCTTGCCGCGAATTATTGATGGCCAAAGGCATCGACTGTGACGCAATTGTTAAAGGCGTGCAGCCCATTTGCTTTGAAAACGCCGTTTGGGCGTACACCCTCGGCACCGCAATTGCGGTAAAAAGAGGATTGCGCAACGCTGCCGAATGTGCCGCCGCTATTGGCGAGGGCCTTGAGGCATTCACCATCCCCGGCTCGGTTGCCGAGCAGCGCGCCGTTGGCCTCGGCCACGGCAATTTGGGCGCAATGCTTTTGCGCGACGAAACCAAGTGCTTTGCGTTTTTAGCCGGCCACGAAAGCTTTGCCGCCGCCGAAGGCGCTATCGGCATTGCCCGCACCGCCAATAAGGCCCGCAAAGAGCCGCTGCGCGTTATTTTGAACGGTCTTGGCAAAGACGCCGCTTTTATCATCAGCCGCATCAACGGCTTCACCTATGTGGAAACCGATTATGATTTCGGCACAGGCGAATTAAAGGTTGTGCGCGAGAAAGCTTACTCTAACGGCGAGCGCGCGGCAGTGAAATGCTATGGCGCAAACGACGTGCTGGAGGGCGTAGCCATCATGAAAAAAGAGGGCGTGGATGTGTCTATTACCGGCAACTCCACCAACCCCACCCGCTTCCAGCATCTTGTGGCGGGCACATACAAAAAATATGCGATGGAAAACGACGTGCCGTACTTCTCCGTTGCTTCTGGCGGCGGCACAGGCCGCACGCTGCATCCCGATAACGTGGCGGCAGGCCCCGCTTCTTACGGCCTTACCGATTCGATGGGCCGTATGCATGGCGATGCCCAGTTTGCCGGCTCCTCCTCCGTGCCTGCGCACGTAGAGATGATGGGCTTAATCGGCATGGGCAACAACCCAATGGTTGGCGCAACAGTTGCTTGCGCTGTTGCTGCTGCACAGTGCTAATACAGCCTTTATCGTAAAGCAATGATAAACAAAATCAGCCGCTCGTATGAGTGGCTGATTTTTTGTGGCCTGTAATATGGCAACCCCGCCGCCTGCAAGCAGCAGACGGCGGGGTTTTTGTTTTATTCGGTATAGCGCATGTTTTCTGTTGGTTATACAATATGTGCGCAATGCAAAATGCTTGTGGAAACGCGAATTTGTGCTGTAGGGGCGGATTCCATATCCGCCCGAAAATTTCCACACCCTGCAATGATTGTATATGCACGAACGCCGCCCGAAAATTGGCCACAACCTGTAATAATGTATATGAACAAACACCGCCCAAACAATTTTGGCCGATATCCGCATGCGTATTCTGTTTCCCTCGTTTGCAGGGTACGGCGGGCGGATATAGAATCCGCCCCTACGGTTTAGATGCTAGATAATAGAGATAAGAAGTCAGAGGTCAGATCGAGGATGCGAATTTGCCCCACATTCGCTTTACAGCATTGCGGCAAGCGCATCCCACACGGCATTGGCAATCACCATTTGGCCTGTGGGGTTGGGGTGCACCCTGTCCCATGCGATAAAAGCGGGATGATATGCCTGCAACAAAGGTGCAAACGCCGTTTGCAAATCCACAAAGGGCATTTGATATTTCTGCGCCACCTCGCGCATAATTGCGCCATAGCAATCCATTTGCGCGCGCATAGGCTCCTCGGCATTGGGCTCTAAGAAAAACGGCGAAAGAAACAGCATTTGCTTTGTGCTTGGCAATGTTTTTTCCACCATTGCGCATAGATTTTGCCGATATGCCTCGGGCGTTACCTGTAGCTCTGTTTGCAGCGGGCTGTCAAACTGCCGCCATACATCGTTGATACCTACAAGTACGGCCACAATATCCGGCTTTTGGCAAAGCACGTCCGTGTCCCATCTGGCCAGCAAATCGGCGCTTGTGTTACCGTCTATACCCATATTTACCACGCGCAAATTCCACTGCGGCCGCTGCGATTTTACCATAGCATCTACTAAGTGAATAAAGCCGTTTCCCACAGCGCCAAACAGGCCTTCGCCCACAGGGCGCGCGCGGGCGCAATCGGAAATAGAATCGCCCATAAATACCAGCTTTTTTACGTTTGATTGCATGATGATTCTTCCTTTCCGCGTAATGGCAAGCGCTTATTTTGAATGCACGGCGTGGCCGGATGCCCGCCTGCATGGCCGCAATGCCCGCATTCCAGCGGCGATGGGCCCTCAAATGCGCTATCCTTGCCCGTTATGCATATTTCGTTTTGAGTAATTGTTACGAATGCATACAGCGGCTCTTTATATGGCGCGCTCTCGCGCAAAATGGGATATTGCTCTGTAATTTCGGGGGAATAGCGCGGGATGCAAATGTCGCTACTCATATAGAAAAACGACGCACTATTGACCGAAATATAATATACACCGTCTACCACGCGCACGCCGTCTGTATGGTTGTGCCCATTCATGCAGGCAATCACCTTTTGCCAGTTGCAGCGCTTGTTTTCGGCGCGGATAATCTCTTGCAGGCGCGGTGCATCCTTTGCACCAAATACCGAATCCGCCAAGCTTTGATGCGAAAAAATAATCGTTTGCTTATCGGTGTGCGCCAAATCGGCTTCAATCCACGCAAGCTGCGCAGGCGTTAACCAATTCAGCTTATCTGCATGCGCAAAATAATTGCCCATCGCATAATCCGAAAAGCCGTTTGCAAAGGCAAGATGGTTTACATCGGCCACAATGCAATGCAGCTGCCCTGCATCAAAGGAATAATACGGCGCAGGCATGCCCAAAAAATCCACAGCCTGCTGCTTTGTGCAGTGGTCTAAATCGTGATTGCCCAGCACTTGATATTTGGGGCTTGCAAATGCATTCCACTGCGCCATAAAGGCCTTGTTTTTTTCATTGGCATAGCAAAAATCGCCCAGGTGAATGATAAAATCCACCTGCTCTTTTTGCGCGCTATGTAAAACGCTTTCAAGGCGCTTTTGCACGTCCGGCATTAAATCATAGTGCATGTCCGAGCACAGCGCAAAACGTACTGTTTGCATGGATATAACCCTACCTTTCATGGGAAACTTGCAACATATTGGCTTTTACACATTTATGCTGCTGCTAATTAAAACGCGATAAAGCAAAAAATTTGTTAGAAACTGGCGCTTTTGCGCAATAGTTTTACCCTTTTACGCCGCCAGCTGTTACGCCCGCAACAATTTGTTTGGACATAAACGCGTAAATAACCACCGTTGGCATAAACACGATAACCACAGAGGCAAACATGCCCGCCCAGTCGCCGGTGACAACCATGGATTGCACCGTAGAGTACAGCCCCACGCCAACGGGCCGCAGCTCGCTTTTGTTCACAAAAATCAGCGCCATAAAATATTCGTTCCACTTGGCAATAAAATTAAAAATTGTCACGGTCATCACGGCCGGGCGCGCCAGCGGAAACATGATGCTCCAAAAGGTTTTGATAGGGCCGCAGCCGTCGATGGCGGCCGCCTCCTCAAAGGTGGGCGAAATGCCTTTAAAAAACGCCATCAAAAAATACACCGTATAAGGTACGGAAACGGCTGTATACAGCAAAATCATCACCGCGCGCGAGTTGGTCATTTTAAATGTGCTAAACAGCGAAAACAGCGGCATTACAATGATAACGGCCGGAATGCCGAGGCCAATTACCACAAATTTTTCGATTACTTTTTTCCATTTAAATTCATAGCGTGCCAAGCAGTATGCCGCAGGCGCGCACACAAAGATAATGGCAACACAAGACGGAAAAGTATAAATAACAGAGTTCCAAAGGTTTAAGAGTGCATCGTTTTTAAACAGCGCTTTGGTAAAGTTTTCAAAATGCAGCCCGCTTGCAAGAATTTGATTAGAAAATATCTCGCGCGTTGTAGAAAGAGATGCGGCGATAATCCAGCCCAAAATAGAAAAGGTTAAAAGCGTCCATAAGCCTACCAGCAGATAGCCAGGTATCTTTACCAAATGCTTTTTTGCTTTATCAAACGCACGGTTATACTGTTTCATAATTATGACGATTCCTTTCTTAGGGAATGATGGCGCTTTCGGCTAGGCCGAAATT
>RRZU013363835.1_pt1 | contig 14851 bp, 15 predicted proteins | sample 2165561 | NCBI WGS metagenome assembly RRZU01 (sample SAMN10456909, study PRJNA506462) | wastewater metagenome | isolation source: wastewater sludge | place: USA: Moscow, Idaho
ACGAATGGACCCCAGACGATGCCGCCGAGCCAGTCGAGGAACTCCTGGATGTTCTCGGTCATGTGTACTTCCTTTCGGCGCCGCAACGAGTGAGACGTGCGGCGACTGAGAATTTCTTGGTCGCCAGCCTAACGGTGTTCAGGATTCGGAACGGGAGCATCTCAGGGAATTAACAGAGTTTTAACAATTGGTTTGGGGCCCGACGGAATTTTGATTGCGGATTTTAAAGAAGCGGGCTTTAAAGAAGCGGGCTTTAAAGAAGCAGGATTTAAAGAAGCGTGCCCAGACCGATGATGGGTCGGGGCACGCCTTCTTTTTATTCAGCTGATTTCACCTATGTGTTGAGGCTCAGAGCGCCCTTGCTACTTCTTCGCTGCTTCTAGGGCGTCCGCGAAGGTGTTGAGGAATTCGGTGTAGGTCTGAATTCCCTCGTTGATGTAGGCATCGTTGGGCATGTAGACGACCTGGCCTGACTTAATGGCGTCGACATTCTGCAGAGCTTCTTGGCCCTGGATGATTTCGGCAGCCGGTTGGAAGTCAGGATTGTCCGAGTCGACGGCGGCGGAGCGATCCATGACGAGGATCCAGGCGGGGTTCGAATCAGCAATTGCTTCAACCGAGACCTCGTCACCCTCGTGGTTGTCCGTCGCATCCTCAATGGTCAGAGCGGGCGTCAGATCAAGTAGACGCTGCAACTCGCCGAGTGTGCGGCCATGGTCGGGGGAGATGAAGCCGATATCGCCACCGGAAACGTTGACAGCCATGACGGTCTGAGTTGGGTCATAGGCGGCCTTGACTCGTGCGATAGCTGCGTCGAGGTCGTCGCCCAACTTCTTGGCCTCGGCCTGCTTGCCGAAGATGTCGCCCAGGATAGTGACCTGGCGCTTGAGCTCGGCATCCAAAGGCTGATCCTCGCGCGGATCCAACTCGATGACGGTGGCATCAGGAACGAGCTTGATAATGTCCTCGTAGTAGCCGCCGAAGCGCTGGCCGGTCACCACAAGATCCGGTTCTGCGGCCATGATTAGTTCGAGATTGGGCTCGCGGTGTGCCCCAATGTCAACGATTGATGAGTCCTGGGTGTAGGCGATCGTCTCAGGCATGAGGGAGACTGCGGCAGCCGAAAGCTTGATATCCCAGTCAGAGAGTGTTTGGAAGGTGCGGTTGTCGAGCGCCACGACCGAGGTTGGTGGGACGGTGACGGTATGACTGCCGTGATTGTCCTCGAACGTCACTTCAGCGGGTGCCGCAGGGGATTCCTGGGACTGGCTCTGTGAGCTTTCGGAGCTGGGGGTGTCCTGCGAACCGCAACCTGCGAGGGCAAGGGCGGCTGAAAGGGCGAGGGCTGCGGGAGCCCAATATTTCTTGTGGTGCATGTGTTTGTTTCCTTGTCGCGCGGCGTGAAGCCGTGTGGCATGAGGCCGTATGGCATGCCGGTAGATGGCGTACATCGGTCAGGTAGCGATGCTCACGTGTCCTGTAGATCTGTCAGTGATCGGTGTAATCCGCGGAGATCGCTAGTAATTAGGTAAGCCTAACCTAATGTAAATTACGGGTGGAGGTATTGATATTTCAGCATGTGGAAGGAATCGGCTTGTCGGCTACAGTCAAACCATGCACAACGATGTTCCTAGTGACCTCTGGACTGAGGTTCAGGCCGAACACTACGATGACTCAACCGATGGCCCCTTTGCGCCCGAAATCCTTGGGGTGACTACGTCGTTCCTCGCCGATCTTGCCGACGACGGCCGCGCCCTAGAGTTCGCAATTGGGACCGGGAGGGTTGCCATTCCGCTGCATAAGCGAGGGGTGGGTGTCTGGGGGATTGAGTATTCCAGAGCGATGGCCGCGAAGTTGCGGGAGAAAACTCGGGAGATACCAGTGGCCATCGGTGACATGGCGACCACACGGATTAGCGGTAAATTCTCGTTGGTTTACCTCGTTTTCAACACCATCGGGAATCTCTACACTCAGGAAGCCCAGGTTGAATGCTTCCGCAACGCGGCGCGGCATCTTTCTCCGGGAGGTCGATTTGTAGTTGAGGTGGGCGTGCCGCCGCTACGGTTACTTCCTCCGAGGCAGGTTGGAGTGCCGTTTGAGATTTCGGAGAATCACACCGGGATCGATACCTTTGATCTCGTGACGCAACGGTCTGTCTCGCACCACTATATTCGCCGTGGCGACGGCGCCTTTGATTACGTCCCACACAACTATCGCTATGTCTGGCCTTCTGAGCTCGACCTCATGGCGCAGCTCGCCGGGTTGGAGTTTGAGGCGCGATACGCGGATTGGGACCGATCCCCCTTTACATCTGAGAGCACCTCGCATGTTTCGGTGTGGCGGCTTCCTGTGACGGATCAGTGAAAGGTGAGTGTGCAGAGGAGAGTGGGACACCAATGACCGAGGATGATCTCGCCAGATTGGTTCGCGGTGACGACTGGATGATGCGAGTGCTTCGTGCCGCTGACATGGTCGCGTTGCCTGATTTGTGGATTGGTGCTGGATTCCTGCGAAATGCTGTGTGGGACTGGTTGTCTGGAAGGGAGCCGCGGAACGACGCCGACGTCGACCTTGTTTACTTTGATGCCGCTGACACGACTGCGCAACGGGACTGGGACCTTGATGCTGACCTCCGACAACGTTTTCCATTTGCTAGGTGGGAGGTTCGGAACCAGGCAAGAATGCACGAAAGAGACGGCCTGCCACCTTACAGCTCGACTGAGGACGGCATCGCGCACTGGGTGGAGACTGCGACGTGCGTTGGAGTCCGGTTGACCTGCGGCCAACTGGAGTTCGTTTTCTGCCATGATTCAGAGGATCTGTTCGGTCTCACCGCGCGTCCGATTCCCGAATTTCGGAACTCGGAGCGAATCGAGGTCTTCCGGCGTCGCGTTGATACGAAGGGATGGAGGCAGAGGTGGCCGAATCTGAGGGTCGAAGAGGCATAGGAGCTTTCTTTTTGCCGCCCGGTGTATCCAACTCCTTTGGTAGCATCCAGCTATGGCCATCAAGCTGAATAACGTGGGTATTGCCGTCCGTGATCTCGAGGAGACCATCGATTTCTTCACGGACCTCGGGCTCACCGTGCTTGGGAGGGACACTGTGAGCGGAGAGTGGGCCAGTACCGCCGTTGGTCTGGACGGCAACCACGCCAAAATTGCGCTGCTCCAAACTCCTGATGGAAACGGCCATATCGAACTTTTCGAGTACATCCACCCCGACGCGATCGAGACGGAGCCAACTCTTGCCAATGAGATTGGTATGCATCGTGTGGCCTTCCAAGTGGACAGCATTGACGAGTCACTTGCGATTGCCGCCCGGCACGGATGTTATCCGCTTCGCGGAGTCGCAAACTATGAGGGCGTCTACAAACTGACGTACCTGCGTGGTCCCAGTGGCATCCTCGTCATGTTTGCTGAGGATCTGCGGGAAGGGTGACGCGCCGCGGCCATGGCTGACCGCGCTGGTCCTCGACCTTCTCATTGAAACGACGCATCAACTCGGCGAAGGTACGGACGTCGTCGTCGTTCCAGCCGCTCGTGATCGCCGCGAAGGTTGTGTGCCGGGCTTCGAACTCTTCCTCAAGTCGCGCGTTTCCCTCCTCGGATGGTTGATGGAGCCAGGCTGCTCCGCCTTCGGGGTCACGGACCTTTTCGATAAGTCCGTGTTTGGTTGCCGCGGCGAGCTGTCGGTGCACGGTGGAAATATCGAGTCCAAACGCCTCGGACAGCTGCGCAACCGTCATCGGTCCCTCGGCTTTCAATCGTGCTAGAAGCAGTGTTGCGCTGCGGTCGAGATGTGCCTGCCTACCGTAGGGTCCAGTGCTGTGAACCACGTGCCGTTGCATCAGCATGTGCTCGTAAAGCAGGGAATTGAGTGGATCGGACATTATTTTCTCCAGTTGGGTTGTGGTTCGCAGCTGGGCTTATTTCTCCGTGTCGCAGATTCCTAGGTGCTCGACCCTACTTGCTGTGGCCGTTCGCCGTCGTCGGTGTGGAGTTGGAGTAAACGCTACGAAAGATTTATGAGAAAGCCGACACGAGGTGCCTGCTTTCCTTGAAAAACGGTGGTCAGAAGCATGTGTGTGAGTGAGCAGACCTCATTTCCGTCATAATTGTATGATACAAATTGCATCATACAAATTTCTACACGAAGGGTGAAACCTGCTGTGCTGACAGCGTCTGACGATCAAGAATTAGGCCACGTTAACCGCAAGAACGGTAAGACTGGCATTACAAGTAACCCCACGGCAGCCAAGGGCGAGAATCAAGCCCGGCTCATGACACCTGCCTTCATCTTGGCCTGGGTTGTCAACTTCTGTCAGTACCTGGTCTTCTACGTCCTCGTCACGACCATGGCTCTGTATGCAGTCAAGCAGTTTGCTGCGTCGGATGCCGCAAGCGGACTTGCTTCCAGCGCGTTCGTTGTGGGCGCCACATTTGCCCGTGTCTTCTCGGGCTACCTCGTTGACACTTTTGGTCAGCGCAAGATTCTCCTTGTGTCCCTTATCGTTGTGGTCATCGCCTGCGGTCTTTACCTTCCGGCAGCATCGTTGCCGCTGCTCATCCTGGTACGGATGCTCCACGGTGTGGGGTATGCCTTTGCCAGCACTGCCACGATGGCTTTGGCTCAGTCGGCTATCCCAGCTGATCGCCGCGCTGAAGGAACCGGTTACTACGCCCTCGGCTCCACCCTGGCCACAGCAATTGGACCGGCCATCGGTCTCATGATCGTCAACGACTTCAGCTACGGCGTACTCTTCTGGACCTCGTTGGGGACCGCGATTCTTGGTCTGCTCCTGGGCCTTGCCCTCCATCGTTTCACTCGCCAGCCCATCCCCGATGAGGCCGACGCACGGAACTCGGTTGACATTGTTGAACCGTCCACCATGTCCGATTCCGAGGCTGTTGTTTCGACTGAAGAACGAGAAGGATTCTCCCTGCGGAACATCGCCCATCCCGCGGTTGTTCCGATCGGCACCTTCATGTTGATTGTCGGCCTGTGCTACGCGGGAGTCATCACGTACCTGAATGCTTACTCCGAGGAGCGCGACGTCGTCTCCGGCGCGAGCATGTTCTTCCTCGCCTACGCCGCCTCGATGTTCATCATGCGTTTTGTGCTTGGTAAGCTTCAGGACCGTCGCGGCGATAACGTTGTGGTTTACCTCGGCCTCGTGTCCTTCGCGATTGCGCTCGTTATTCTCGCTATGGCGAATCAGGACTGGGAGGTCATCGTCGCAGGCGCTTTCACCGGGCTTGGTTATGGCACGCTGATGCCGGCTTCCCAGGCGATCGCTGTCCGTATGGTTCCTGTCCACAAGCTTGGTACCGGCATCTCCACGCTGCTTTTGCTTACCGATCTCGGGATTGGAATTGGCCCGATCTTCCTTGGCTTCCTTGTTGCGAAGACAGGCTATGGCTCGATGTATGCGCTTCTGGCCATGCTCGTGGTGCTCGCCGCGGTTTTCTACCACCTTGCCCACGGACGCAAGGACATCGCGAAGATTAACGCGTGACCAGTGGTTTCGAGCTTATAGGTCACTTGGTTTCACTGTGACTCGACGTTAACGAACTGGGTGCCCAGAATCGAAAGGTTCTGGGCACCCAGTTCGTTGATACTTTTGACCATGATGGGGAAGCTGGGTCCGACCATAACTGAGCAGGTGGTTGTGCGGAAGGCGCCAGACCCGGTCTACTGAAATGACGAGCTGATACTGGGGGATACTGGGGTCGGGACCGCGTGGCGGAGGCTTCACGGATGCGGCGTGGGAAGTGTGAAATGGTAGCGTGGCGAGATGGCAAATGGTAGCGCAGGACGTGCTGGGGCTGTGGTCTCCCTGGTGGTCCCCGAGGTTGATCATGCTGCTGAGCTTCTGGAACTTGTCTCTCGAAACCGGGAGCACTTCGCGCCCGGTGAGCCGCTGCGGCCGGATTCCTATTTCACGTTGGACGCACAACGCGAAGCGATTCTGGGCTGGAGGGCGGCACGGGCATCGGGCGATGGTTATGCGTGGTTGGTTGAGCACGACAGTCAGATTGTCGGCCGGGTGAGCTTGAATAGCGTCATTCGTGGGGCTTTTCAATCTGCAAGTGTCGCGTACGCGGTGGATCGAGAGCTCACGAGGCGTGGGATTGCTACCGCAGCGCTTCTCCAGGTGGTCGACTTTGCGTTCGCCGAACTTGATCTCCATAGACTGCAAGGTGAGACGCTCCTGACGAACCACGCCTCCCAGGCCACGCTGCAACGGTGTGGATTCGTCAGGTACGGAACTGCGCCAGAGTATCTCTTCATTCAAGGGCAGTGGCGGGATCACGCCCTGTTTCAGCGGCTCAATCCGACCCATTCGTTGTGAGGGAAGGGCAGGCGTGCCATGCCCGGGTTTATGCGGATTGCTTCTCCTATAGTGGAGAGTGCATGAGAATGTGCACCAAAGGAGAAGCGCCCGCATGACAGCCATACCCGATTCTGCACGCCCCACCAGCGCCACATCGGACAGCATCCCGGTATTTAGTACCCCAGCGCCCAGTGGTCATCCCGTACGATCCGCTGACTCCACGGGTAAGTACCCGCATGCCGGTTTCTATAACTTGCGTGAGGCCGGTGGATTGCACGCCGCCAACGGCAGAATCCGCACCGGCCGCCTCCTACGCTCCGACTTCCCGTCCGCAATCAGCCTCGATGCGGCTGAGTTCTTCCTGGGCTTGCCACTGGGCGTCGTCATCGACCTCCGGGATCCCGACGAAATTGACACTACCCCCAAGGTATTCTGGGACGCGGGTTTCAGCGTTGTGGAGCGGCCAATTTTTTCGGGTTCCATCGCGTCAATGACCACCGGGGTGCCGGGTGTTAAGCAGCTCTACCTCACCATGTTGGAACGTTTTCCTGTTCAGCTTGCTGCGGCCGTCGGTGATGTTGCGAACTCGGTGGAAGGCGGTGCGGTCCTCGTCCACTGTACGGCGGGCAAGGATCGCACGGGTATGGTTATCGCTCTTATCCAGTCGCTGCTTGGTGCTCGCGACGACGATGTCATCGCCACCTATGCCCGCACGCAAGCCAACCTCTCCGGCGAGTGGTTGATAGGGATGCACGCGAAGCTCAGGCAGCTCGCACAACGAGATGCCCAATTTGCACAGCTCAACGTGAGTGACCTTGACCCGCTGCTCGCAGGCTCACCGCCCGAAGCAATGCGTTCGGCACTCGACTGGATTGACCGCACCAGCGGTTCTGCGGAAACTTTCCTCCGTGACAACGGTCTGGAAGTGGATCAAGTGAACGTGTTACGCGAGGTGCTTCTAGTCACGTAGATTTTCGGGCTCCGCATAAGTAGCTTGGGGCCTATACGTGACTGGTTGGCGGTGAGAGCGGGCGATGTGCCATATATGGCACATCGCCCGCTCTCACCGCCACAAAATAAAACAAACCGACGTAAACGTCAGGCCACTGCCTCCGCAAGCAGCTGCAACGTGCGCTCGCGCTGTTCGCCCCGATCCAGTGCGTCACCTGCGTAAGCACCGGCGACCGGGCTGATCATCACCTCATCCGCACCGAGTCGCTTAGCGAGGCCAACAAGCTCCTCGGCCACCTTCTCCGGCGTGCCAACGAATAACGAATCTGGGTTCGCCGCTGGAACCATCAGCTCGCGCGCCGTCCACGCGTAGTTCTCCATGTCCTCCACCGTGGGCTGCGGCTCGATCTTCCCGCCGCTGCGCAGTCGCGCCGTCGAGAGTTTCTGCGGAAGAGCCAGCTTGTGCGCTTCCTCCTCGGTTTCGGCGACGACGGCGTTAACCGGCACCAGTGTCTTCGGCTCAGGGAACTGTTCGGAGGGCTGGTAGTTATCGCGGTAAATCTTGAGAGTCTGGTCAATCCCAGGCATCCCGAAATGGTTGGCGAACACGTAAGGGAGGCCGAGCATTCCGGCGGCTTCAGCCGAGTATGCGGAGGAGCCGAGCAGCCACATCTCGGGCACCGTCGTCATGGCCGGAGTAGCACGCAGCTCGAAGAGCCGCTGCCCAATCTCCACCGGAAGTTTCTCGCCGAGTGGGTTCTCTCCGAGGCCAAGGAGCTCTCGTACCAGGCTCACGTCACGGATGTAGTTCTGGACGCCGTCGCCGGGAAGAGCCTGCCGTAGCACGGCGGCCGTCAGCTGGTCGGAACCGGGCGCGCGCCCGAGCCCCAGATCGACGCGCCCAGGCAACATCTCGGAAAGCAAGGCGAACTGCTCAGCCACCGCGAAGGGTGCGTGGTTGGCGAGCATAACGCCACCGGAACCGAAGCGAATCCGCTCCGTTCCCTGCGAAAGGAACGGAATCAGTACCGCGGGAACCGTCGAAACAATCGCATCCATGTTGTGATGTTCGGCCACCCAGTAGCGCGTGTACCCGAGCCGGTCGGCCTCGCGCGCCAGCGCCTGGCTGGCAACGAGTGCGTCGCGGCTACTCTGACCACGACGCAGGGGAATTAAATCAAGGACGCTCAGCAACAGATCACTCATATACTCACGCTATCGCTGAGGAGCACACTCGGCCAGTAAAAAACTGAGCGCTCGGCTATGGGCGGAGCGGTGTTGTCGTCAAAAGCGGACGCTGAGTCTGCCTGCTCAACCCATCCGGATGAATACTCTGATGGGTTGCTGAAGTTGAGGACTTCGGTGGAGTATGTCATGGCCAGTGATCAAGCCTACGCACAGGGAAGGATGTGTAGGAAATACGAGCATGTCCATCGCATAGACTGTCTTTTCTATTAAGCGGGAACTGAGTAAGGGAATATAAGGATTGAATAGAAGCATCGACGCGAGCGAGAAGGTTGAAGCGATGCCGGTAGTCTCTGTTATTACTACGGGCGGAACCATTGCAAGCCGCACAACCGAAGGGGTTGCTGAACCTGTCTTGGCCGGTAGGGATCTGCTACGTGACGTTGCGGATCTATCTCAATTCCGAATCCGCAACCTCATGATGAAAGATTCGGCCACCCTCAAGCTGGCCGATATGCAGGCCATTAGCCATGCGATTACAGAGGAGTTTGGCGATCCTGGCGTCCGTGGCGTTATTGTCCTGCACGGTACCGACTCGATGGAGGAAACGTCCTTCCTTGCTGAGCTCCAGCAGACTGACCTCCGCCCCGTGGTGTTTACCGGCGCCCAGTTCACAGCGGATGACGAACGCTCCGATGGCCCCGCCAACATCAAGCTTGCGGTGAGAACGGTGCTCGACTGGTCCCCGGAAGAGGACGCGAACCCAGCGGGTGGAAACGTCCGGGTAGCGTTTGACGGTATGGTCTTTGTGCCGCGTGGACTGTACAAGGCGAGCACGGACAGCGAGGATGCGTTCGCCCAATTCAATCCCAGTGGGCAGATGACTCGGCTGCCGGATTCGGATGTGTCCGGAATCCGGGTTGATGTTGTTTTGGTTCCCCCGGGTTCCGACTCCGTGCAGATTGACGCCAGCATTGCGGCGGGTGCTCGAGGCATCGTCTTAGCATGCCCGGGTTCGGGTAACAGCACACCTGAAGTGGTAGAGGCCGTACGGAGGCACGTGAGCAACGGTGTTGCTGTCATCGTCACCAGCCGCGTCCCGCAAGGGCTTCTCAGCCCCATCTATGGCGGAGGCGGAGGCAGGTACGACCTCGTTGAGGCCGGTGCGATTTACTCCCACTTCCTCCGCTCATCGCAGGCGCGCATCTTGCTCGCGGCGCTGCTGGCATCGGGTGCCGATCGCGGCGGGATTCAGCGCGCGTTTGGGTGAGTGTGCGTTCGGGCGAGTGACGTAAGTGACGGTTGCGGACCGGGGAGTTGGTGCTTGAGCGCCGCTAACTACCCGGTCCGCTGTCATTATCGAGACTGCTGCCATTACCGCTGCTCCTGGCCTCGGACCGTACCCGCTCCAAGGTGAGGCCCGATATACTCGACGGCGGGGCGTCGTCGTCGACACGATGACACAACAGCACAAACTACAGGCGCCGGCAACGGCCGGCCCAACCGGATGATCGGGGAAAACATGGTCCGCATCGGCATCGTGGGAACGAACTTCATCAGCGAATGGTTCATGGCGGGAGCGCGGCGAACCGCGGGACGGGTCGAGCCGGTGGCGGTGTACTCCCGGTCCGCCGAACGTGCCGACGCCTTCGCGCGAAAGGAAGGGATGGCCCGAGGTTTCGGTGATTACGAGGCGATGCTGGACGCCGTCGACGCCGTCTACATCGCCAGCCCCACCATCGCCCACTACCCGCAGGCCATGGCGGCGATCGAGGCGGGCAAACATGTGCTGGTGGAAAAGACCATCACTCAGTCCCTGTCCGAAGCCGAGGACATCTTCGCGGCGGCGGAGAAGCAGGGCGTGGTGGCGATGGAAGCGATGCGGCACCTGCACACACCTGATTACCGGCTCATCCAGGATGCGATCGGGCGCATCGGCACGATTCGCTACGCGAACATCCAGATGCTGCAATACTCCTCGCGTTACGATCGTTTCCGCGCCGGGGAAATTCTCAATGCGTTCAAGCCCGAGCTGGGCAATGCCGCGATCGTCGATATTGGCGTGTACTGCCTGGAACCCACGATTGATCTGTTTGGCGTGCCGCTCTCGCACACCGGGCACAGCGTCTACCTGCACAATGGCTTTGAAGGAGGCGGCAGTATTCAGTTCGAATACGAGCAGATGATTGCGGACGTTACCTACTCGAAGATCGTCAAAGGGGTCGTCCCAAGTACCATCATCGGTGAGGACGGTGCGGTGACGATCAACGTGGTGGGTGAGCCGTCGCTCATTGAACTGCACGGGCGGGACGGCAAGGAGACGCTGCTGGAATGCGCGCCGGTACATCCTTCCGACACCATGCAGCACGAGCTTTTGGTGTTCGCCGACCAGGTGGATGGCGGAGCAACGGATCCGCGCTGGAAGAACGTCACCTTGCAGGCCCGGAAGATTATGGATGAGCACCTCGCGCGGACGGCGCCGGGGAAGTAGCGGACGGTGCCTAGCCCTCGACGGCGATCCCGAGATGGCGTGCGAATGTCTCGGCGAAAACAATAACCTGCCCGCGACTGAGCGTCACCCCGCGCGCCCCTTCGAGCCCGTTGATGATTCCGATGTCAGCGCCGCGCAGGTCCACATTCTCCAGCCGAGTCTGGCCAAGGCTGAGGCTTTCGATGACGCACCCTTCAAAGGCCACCCGCGAGGCGGTGCACCCGTTGAAGTCAACTTCCCCAATGCGGCAGTTCCGGAAAATGACGTTGGTTAGCTCGGCCGCGCGCAGGTTAAGGAAGTCCAGCTTACAGGAGTCGAATAGTGTCGATTGGATGTCTGTGTTGCTCGCCTCGACTACCCCGAGCCGTGAGTTAGCGACGACGACGTCCCGAAAGCCTGCCCGATCCGTGCGAAAGACCGGCGCAGCCATTCCATCGATGCGAGTTTCGCTGAAGCGGGCGCCTCGGAACTCGGTGTCGTCGGCTATAGGCCGGACAAACTCACACTCCAGGAACACGCAGCCGGACAGATTGCGGTAGGAAAGATCTGCGTCAACGAATCGCATGGCATCGTAGTTGCCTTGTGCCGTCAATAGGTCGGGATCTGTCTCGGCCACATCAGGCAAGATGAGCGGTGAGATAGAGGGGACTCGGTTCTGCTTCCTACGCTGTGCGGCCATGTTGCTCAGTCTTCCACGAGAGGTACGAATCGGAAGAATCCGTGCGTGCTTGTTTCGATCTCGCCTTCCCGGCGGACCACTCGCACCATCTTTCCCGCCACCGGGATGACCATCACTCCTCCGTCCGCAAGCTGTTCCACCAGCGCATCCGGTAACCGCCGTGCCTCAGCTGACACTAGAATTCGATCGAAAGGCGCCTCCTCGGGCACTCCGAGCACGCCGCGAGCCGCCAGCCGGATCTCAGCCTGGCCGTCGTTGTAGAGCTCTAGCGCGGGCCGTGCTCGTTCGATGAGACTCGCATGCCGTTCCACGCCCAGCACCCGGCCGGACTTCCCAACAAGGTGGGCAAGCAACGCCGTCGTCCATCCGGATCCGGCCCCGACGTCCAGAACCTTATGGCCCGGCTGCACGCCCAACAACCGCAGCATGACGGCTACCGTGTATGGCTGGGAGTTGGTCTGGTTCTCGCCGATGGTGAGCGGGCCGTCGTGGGCTGTCAGGTGTTTGACGTAGTCCGGAAGGAAATCCGCCCGCGCGACCCGGTTCATCGCATTATTGACTCGTTCGAATGTGTTGTCCATGCTGTCCGTCCCTTCTCGCGCTGCTTTTCCTTTCGTCTCCAGTTGCCATCACTCTGCCCTGTCAAGCACCAGTGACGGCTCCCCGAAACTGTCTCAATAGTAGAAACCACCGGCAATACGACCGAAATTCGTGGACCCGGCCTACTTCCAGTCTACGGCCATGCTGCCAGCAGGTTTACAGGAATTGTCACAAAATGCGCCAGCCTATCCGGGACAAAACACCTCCTCAACGGCTTGCCTCCTCTGACACAATGAGGCCCATGACAGCCGACCAGAGCAAGCTCTTCCCGGGGACCGTCTTCATCTCCACGGTTCTCGATGCCGCCGACACCAAAGCGAGCATGACCCAATCGATCACCCGCGTTTACCTCATGCGTGCGGCGATGGCGGGATTCCTCATTGGGCTCTTCTATCTCGCCAATTACGCGGTGATTGCAGCGATTTCAGGAGTCTCCGAACACGCGTATGACGTGGGCCGTTTTATTGGCGCCATGGTCTTCGGATTCGCGCTCGCTTTCATCTATTACACGAAGTCCGAGCTCCTGACGTCGAACATGATGATCACGACGATCGCGCTCTACTACAAGCGGATGAAGCTGAGCCGTGCCGCGACAATCCTGCTGCTGTGTTTCTTTGGAAATCTTCTTGGTGGCCTCTTTATCGCGTTGCTTGTCAGCGGTAGCTCGCTTCTCGATGGCTCGGTGGGGACCTTCGTTGAGCACACGGTCGAGACTAAGTTGAGTTACGTCACGAGCGGCGCGAGCGGGATGCTTGACCTGTTTATTCGCGCGATTTTCTGCAACTTCCTCATCAATGTCTCGATGCTCATGACCTATAACGGGCTCGTGAAGTCCGACGGCGTCAAGGTAGCCGTCATGCATGTCGCTGTGGTCCTGTTCGCCTTCCTCGGCTTCGAGCACTCGGTGGCTAACTCGGTGCTGTTCTTAGTTGAGGGTTTCCATAATGGCATCGATGTGCTGGCCGCGTTGGGGAATGTGGGGATCGCGCTTCTCGGCAACTACGTAGGTGGCGGCCTGCTGATTGGCTGGTACTACGCTTACGCCAACGACCCGAGCCACGGCCTTGCAAACTCCGGAGTTACTTTGGCTGGTGACAACACGAAGTGACGCCGTGCTGATTTCCTGACGTTGTTGAAAAACCGTTGCCCGGTTGGTGGTGAGAGACCTCGAACCGGGCAGCGTTGTTTTACGTTTCTTGCGAGGGTTTTGTTTGACGACGGCGGCTTTACGACGGCGGCGGCGCCGCGGACTCACCTTCTTGGTGGCGCGGGGGCTGGGCTCGCGGATCCGTTGCCGATGGGATGTTCGGTGAGGTTTCTTGACCGATATCCGATCCCATCGCGCTCACGTTGTTGTTACCGGGTGCTTCGACAACCGCTCGGCTCATTGGTGAACTGACGAGCGTCACGGCCCCCACGGTCATGATGGCTCCGAGGAGCATCGCGGTGGCTTCGCCGGGTGCCAGGATTCCCATGGTTTTCCCGAGCGCTGCGGCTCCGACAGGCACTCCGAGCTGGGCAGATGTTGCCATGGCCAGCGGCCACGGCTGTTTGGTGAGGGTGCCTACTGTGTGCACCGCGATGGCTGCCAGCCCTAGGGTCACGCCCAGGGCGATGGCGGAGGGATGCGCGGCGAGGTCTCGGAGGTTGAGTGATGAGCCCAGCCACACGAAGAAGATAGGGGCAAAGAATCCTTCGGTGAGGGCGAAGGTTTGGTTGGCGAGCCGCCGCGGTTCCCCGGCGGCAGCGATTGCCACGCCCATGGCAAATCCCGCGAGCATGACGGACACATGGGCGGTGACGGCGATAGCCGCCAGGGTGAAGAGCATGGTGAGTGTAACGCGGAGTTCGAGTGCCAGCCCGCGCCCCTCGCTGAGTCTGTGAACTCGCGGCCAAAGTCCAGACACCTCAGCCCAGCGCAACACTACATAAAAGACGATCGCGACAGCCAGCACGGCAAGCGCTCCGAGCGCCGCACGCCCGGCGTGTGCACGGTCGAGGACGAAGGGGAGAGCGACGATGCAGGCGGCGTCCGCGATGGCGAGTTGCGCGAGCATCTCTAGGCCGGGGCGGCTGGTGACTTGGGTGGTTCCCAGAGCGGGCATGACAATACTCGCCGACGAGGACGCGATGAGCACCGCATACAACGCGCCGTGCCCTGTCCCAAACAGCGTTGAGATTCCCATGCCTACGGGAATGGCAACTATGGCGATCCCTAGGGCTCGCAAAATACCGGCGCGAAGGCCGCGCGCCATCGCCTTCTGGCGGATGGGCACGTGGCTACCCGCCACAAACATGACGAGAGCGAAGCCGATCTGGGCGAGAAATGACAGGATATCGTCGTCTGGGTTCACCACCTTGAAGCCCGTGGACCCCAGCACAATCCCTACGATGAGTTCGCCAATAACTACCGGTACACGCATGGTGTTGCCGGCAGCAAGGATCGGCCCGAGGATGGCCACAGCGCAGATTAGCCTCGAGATTTCACGGGGGTGTGGTCTCGACCGGCGGAATGAATGGCGAAAGGTGCTCCTGGCCTGGGATGATACGAGGTGTTGAGACCCGTAGCCATCCGCTGGAAGGAGCACCTTTCAGGTGTCCCACCCTACCT
>RRZU011936823.1_pt1 | contig 14849 bp, 12 predicted proteins | sample 2165561 | NCBI WGS metagenome assembly RRZU01 (sample SAMN10456909, study PRJNA506462) | wastewater metagenome | isolation source: wastewater sludge | place: USA: Moscow, Idaho
AAATATGCAATAGTAAAATCAGAGCCTGAAATCATAATACATATGGCAGCACAGGCACTGGTAAGATCTTCTTATGAGAATCCGGTATATACTTACGAGACCAATGTAATGGGAACTGTAAATATCTTAGAAGCAGTGAGAGATACAAAAGCTGTAAAGTCTTTAGTCAATGTAACGACAGACAAAGTTTATGAAAATAAGGAATGGGAATGGGGATATAGAGAGAATGATATTCTTTGCGGAAAGGATCCCTATTCAAACAGCAAATCCTGCAGCGAATTGATTACATCGAGTTACAGGCAGTCATTTTTTGGTTTAGAAAATAGTCTGGCGATATCTACTGCAAGATCGGGTAACGTAATTGGCGGCGGAGATTTTTCAAAGGACAGGATAATTCCCGATTGCATTAAATATGCTTCAGCAGAAGAAGATATAGTAGTAAGGAATCCAAATTCAATCAGACCGTACCAGCATGTGCTTGACTGTATTTATGGATATTTGCTGCTTGCAGCAAGGCAGTATGATAACAAACATATGGAAGGATGCTACAATTTCGGACCTTCAGACAGCAGTATATTATCAACGGGAGAGCTTGTCGATATGTTCTGCAGGTCATGGGGGAATGATCAGAAATGGAAGAGTATATCAAGTGACGGACCACATGAGGCGAATTTTCTGAAATTAGACAGTTCAAAATCAAAGTCATTTCTTCACTGGAGTCCAAAGTGGGACATAGAAACAGCGATATCAAAAACTGTTGAGTGGAGCAAAGCTTATATTTTAGAACATGATGTGAATAGAGCAAATAAAATAATGGATAAGCAAATAAGAGAGTATTTTGATATAGAGGGAATATGAAAAGTGCAATAGTTACAGGGGCCACTGGATTTATAGGGACGTGGCTCGTAAAAGAACTTTCTTCAAATGGCATAAAAGTGACAGCTGTGGTAAGACAAGAAACTAAAAATTTAATAAAAATGAAAGATATTCCGAATGTTGATATAATTATATGTAATATGGAGCAAATAGATAAATTGCCAGATATTCTTGTTGGAAAAGAATTTGATGTATTTTATCATCTAGCATGGCATGGATCATCTGGGGATTTGCGGTCTGATCTTAAAGCCCAACTTGTAAATGTGGAAAACACTTTGAAAGCGCTATCTGCTGCAGAAAAGATGAATTGCTTGAAATTTGTGGGAGCAGGGAGCCTTATGGAGTTTGAAAGTCACCAGGTGGTTATGAAAGATGGTATCATTCCAGCAGTTTCAAACATTTACAGCATAGCTAAATACACAGCGCATGCAATGAGCAAGACATATTCATCGAAAATGAAAATTGAACATGTATGGGCATATATTACAAATGCATATGGTGAAGATGAAATATCACCAAGATTTTTTAATACAACAATTAGAAAGATGTTGGACAGAGAAAAGCTTGATTTTACAGAAGGCAACCAACTTTACGATTTTGTTCATGTCAGTGATGTAGCGCGGGCATTCAGGCTGATAGGGGAAAAAGGTAAAAAAGGATGCCATTATTGCATAGGAAGTGGAAATCCCAAACCGTTAAAGGAATTTATACTTAAGATGGGACATATTGTGGATGATAGCTTGCAAATGGATTTCGGATTAATTGCATCCACCGGAATAAGCCTTTCTGCAGATATATACAGTGTAGAGTCATTAAAAGAAGATACAGGATATGAGCCGTTGATAAGTTTTGATGAAGGGGTTAATATAGTGTTGAAAAATATGAGAGAACAGAATATAGAGAGGACAGATTTATGATTAAGAATTTTTCGTTTCATAATACAGAGATTGATGGACTTAAGTTGATAGATCCATTCATATCATATGATAATCGTGGATACTTTATGAAATATTATGAGAAGGACATTTTTCTTAAGAATGGAATAGTTTTAAACAGTTATGAAGAAAATCAGTCTTTGTCACGAAAAGATGTTCTCAGGGGTCTACATTTTCAGACTGTGAATCCACAGAGCAAATTAGTTAGGGTTGTAAAAGGTGAGATATTTGATGTGGCAGTAGACTTGAGACCGGAGTCAATCACTTTTGGTAAATGGCAGGGTTTTTATCTCTCGGATACAAATAAGCAGATGCTCTTTATACCAGAAAATTTTGCTCATGGATTTTTGACATTGTCTGATGAAGCTATTGTATCTTATGTTTTTGGAGACAAATATTTGCAAGAGCATGACAGTGGAATTATATGGAATGATATAGACATTAATATAGAGTGGCCTTTAGAAAGGGTAATAAAGTTGCTTGTTTCGGAGAGAGACTTAATGCTTCAAAGCTTTAAACAATACTGTAAAATATAGTAAATGGAGGAATTAATATATATGAGTCAAGTTGAAGAAAACAATGCAATGGATGTTGTTCTAATAAATACGGACAGTATAGAACCGCCAACAGCCGGGAGCGATCTATATATTTCTAGGGGAAATTTTTATAATTTGAACTTAAGTAATGACAAACCTGAAGTAAGTATATATGTGCAGGCGTACAATCGGTTGGAAAAAACAAAAAAATGTATAGAATATATATTGGAAAATACGAGAGATGTTAATTATGAGCTGATTTTAGTTGATAATGGGTCTAATGATGGCACATTAGAATTTTTTAAAAATATAGAGTATAGCAATAAGAAAATTATACGGATAACTAAAAACATAGGCGCAAACTATCCATTTTCACATATACTAAAAGCATACTCTACAAATTTTTTGGTTGGGATAGCAAATGACGTATTTGTAACTAAAAATTGGCTTTCAAATATGTTGAAATGTATCAAATCAGATAATACTATTGGAATGGTTTGTCCTATGTCTACTAATGTGAGTAATCTACAGGAGCCAGTTAATATTAAATACTCTTCAATAGATGATTTTCAAAAAAATGCAAAAAAATACAATGTTTCTGATAGATCTAAGTGGGAGCAGCGAATGCGTCTCATCACAATTGGTATGATGTTTAGAAGAGAGATGCTAGATTTAACAGGGATAAGTGATTATGGTTTTTTTCATGAATTCAGTGAAGATGATTGGTGTATTAGAATCAGAAGAGCTGGATATAAATTGATGCTGTGTGGGGATACTGTAGTTTATCATGACCATGATTTTAGAAATATAGAAAGCAAAAACCAAATAGAATTTGAGGAATCTTTAAGAATTGGTAGGAAAAATTATAAAGAAAAGTACAATGGTTTAGACGCATGGGATGATGTTAACAATTTTGAAAGAGAATTAATAAAAATGATGAAGTATACCCCAAAAAGTGAATCACTTAGTACTATTGGAATTGACGTTAAAATGGGCACGCCTATATTAGAGATTAAAAACTATTTAACCAAGCGAGGAGTCGAAAATCACTATCTAAATGCGTACACAACTCAAGCAAAATATTATTTGGATTTACAAACAATTTGCAATGGTGCTGTTTACTGCGATAGAATAGATCATATAATAGATTATTATAATTCAAATACATTTGATTACGTAATATTAGGAGAGCCAATAAATTTGTATAAAGATCCAATAAGAATTGTTCAGAAACTCATTGAAATTACAAAATCGAACGGAAATTTATTGATTAAATTGAGAAACACATTTGATTTTAAGAGTTTTTTATCAAATATTGGTCATGGTAATTATGTCGATGGAGATATGCCAGTTGTATTATCAATTTCGGACTTAACAGAATGTTTAAAAATTATGGAAGTTAAATCAATTAATATTACTTCGGTTAATCATGACTTAACCAGAGAGAATATTGAAATATTAAGGGATAGTGTTGCAAGTACGAATCTTTCTAATAATGTAGATTCTACTATAGAAAGTTTAAATGTTTTTGATTATTTATTATGTATAGAAAAATGAAGGGAAATCTAATGTTAAATTATTTGAGCGAGATGCTTTTGAGTATTAAGAATATGGTGGAAAACACCCAAAATAGCAAAGCATATGGGGATATTATTGGTAAAAAAGAAATTATTCTATTCGGTGCAGGTTTCAATGGAGTAATAGCATTAGATTATTTTGAAGAAAATGGACATAAAGTAATAGCATTTTGTGATAATGATAATAATAAACAAGGAAGTATAATTGAATCTCAAGTCGGTAATAGAGTAAGTTGTATTTCTCCAGAATCACTTCAACGATTTGAAGATAAAATTGTAGTTATTACATCTAAACATTACCCTCATGAAATTGAAGCACAATTATATAATATGAATATTGCAAATATTTCATTTGATGAATTTGTCATTTCACGGAATATAGAGAAAATTATAAAGGTATATTCTGATTTACAGGATGATTTTTCTAAAAAAACTTTACTATATCTGATTGAAGCAGTATTTTTGAAAAATAATAGTAATATTCCTGACATTTGGGTTAAAGAACAGTATTTTTGTCTTCCTGAGTTTTTGTGTTTTGATAGTAATGAGGTTTTTGTTGACTGTGGGGCATTTGTAGGAGACACAATAGAACAGTTTATTAATTCTCATCATGGCATTTTTAAAAAAATATACGCTTTTGAACCTGGTGAAAATCAATTTAATTCACTTTGTATACGAAAAAGAAGATTGATAAATGAATGGGCGTTAAATGAAAACCAAATTGATTGTATCTTTGCAGGAGTTAGTGATATTAATTCTATAGGGAAAATAGAATTCACAGAAAATAATCTAATTGGGACTCGTGTAATTGAATCATCTGATGGTGAGAATTCTGCTATCCATATATACAAATTGGATAGTAAAATAGAAAACGATAAAGTAACTTTTTTAAAGGCAGATATTGAAGGCTACGAAATGAAGATGCTTAGAGGAGCTGAAAATTTAATTAAAAATAATAAACCCAAGTTAGCTATTTCAATATACCATAAACCACAAGACTTATTTGAAATAGCTTTATATATCAAGAATTTAGTACCTGAATACAAAATTGCGATTAGACAACATGCTATCCAGCTGATGGAGACTGTTCTTTATTGTTGGATATAAAGGAAGAAGGGTTAAATGGAAGCAAAAAGAATTTTGTTTATAATTCCACCATATTTTAATTATAGTCAAGATGAAGATGAAATTATAACTGAACAGAAACCTGTATTTACAATTCCTTATGGCGTATTGTCTATTGCGGCATATATAAAAAGAAATTGTAATAAATGCATTGAAGTGTCAGTACTCGATTTAAATATAGTTATGCAAGAGTTGATTAATAATCAAAATGATGTGCTGAAGGGGTTAAATGAGTGTGTTAAAAATAAGATTAAAAATTTCAAACCTGATTATATAGGGGTATCTGCGCTATTTAATACGCAATATAATTATTTAGAGATGATTGCAAGTAGTATTTTTGCTGTTAGAAATGAAACTTTTGTTTTTCTTGGGGGAGGGTTGGGAACAAACCTATATAAAGATGTGCTGGATAATTATAACTGTATTGACGCTATATGTTATGGAGAAGGTGAAATACCAATAAAGGAGCTAATAGATGCAGAAAACACATATGCTCATATAGCTCAATCTCCTTCGTGGATTACTAGGGAAAAAATCAGATATGATTTCAAGTTTGAATATAAATTTGTTGAAAATCTAGATAATATTCCGATTTTTGATTATAGCTTAATAGATTTTGAAAAATATGGTGGCCGAAGTGCTGACAAGAGAGATGGTATGGACCATATAGAAATGTCAATACACACATCGAGGGGGTGCCCATTTAATTGTGTTTTTTGTTCAAATAGCACTGTCCATGGAAAAAAAATAAGATATATGAGCGTAGACAAAGTGATTGAAGAAATTGAGTTTATGATAAAAGCACACAATATAAGCGTGGTTTTAATTGAAGACGATCACTTTTTATCAAATAAAATCAGAGCAAAGGCAATATTGGAGAGCTTGATAAAATTTAATATCAGAATAGAGTTCCCAAATGGAGTAGCTGTATACGCAATTGATAGTGAGATAGCAACCCTAATGAAAAAAGCTGGGGCTACAACAGTATCTCTTGCTATTGAGTCTGGTTCGCAATACGTACTAACAAATATAATTGACAAACCATTAGAAATAGGTATGATATACAATGCAGTAGCAAGATTAAAAGAAAATAGTATAGCAATTCACGCGTTTATAGTAATTGGGTTACCAGGGGAATTAGAAAAACATAGGGAAGAGACTATGGATATGTTACATGAATTAGAAATCGACTGGGTACATTTCTTTATAGCTACGCCAATCGCAGGAAGCAGACTATATGATATCTGTAAGAAAGAAGGTTTTCTTATAGATGGAAATGATTTCAAATCATACACAGTAAATAAGTGCAATATTCTTACTCCGGAAATTAATCCTCATGATATTGAGAGAAAAGCATATACTATGAATTTGAAGGCTAATTTTATTGATAATTACTATTTTAGAGTAGGAGAATATGAAAAGGTTTTGCCATATTTTGTGCATGTTGCATCGAGATACCCTGAACATGGCATTGTGCACTATTGTTTGGCAGAAATTTATAAAAAAACAAATGATAAAGAACTAAGTATATTTCATAAAAAACAATATACTAAAATATTAAAAAATAATAAAATTTGGAGATCATATTTTCAGGAACTTTCTATAGGTGAAGAAATTTATATGGAGGATAAGTTACATGGCCACAACATATAGGGAAAACTTCGAAGAATTAATAAAATCTGAAAATGGTTTTTTTACTTATGAATATAACCAAAAGCCAGTTGTTATATATGGTGCTGGCCAGATGGGTTTAGAATCTAGTGTGTATTTAAGAAAAGCGGGCATTAAAATAGAATGTTTCATAGATAAAAATCCTAAAATTGAAGGAATGCTAATTAATGGGATACCAGTAATTAACCCAGAAAAGTTAACTTGTTGGCAAAAGATAAATTGTATTTTTGCTATTGCTGTAATCAAGTTTCCTTACAATGATATAAAAGAATATTTATTAAACTTAGGATGCAAGGACGTGTGTTACATTGGCCACGTATTAGAAAATGTTTACAAACATGCATCAATTGCAAATGTATGGTATTTTAACAACATTAAAAAAAATGAAATTGAGATGATGAGATATAGTTTGGATAAATTAGCCGATGATAATTCAAAAATGATTTTTTTACAACTTTTAAATTGGATATTATATGGGGAAGAGAAGTTATGTGATACAAATACAGATACTCCAGATAATAAATATTTTCCTAAAGTAGTGATGGATATTTTGAATGAAACTGAAATATTTGTTGATTGCGGGGCTTATACGGGAAATTCCATAGAACGGATTGAAAAATTTACCAGAGGGAATTACAGTGAGATTCACTCTTTTGAACCTGAAGAGTCAAATTATAAAGCTTTACTTGAAAGTGTAGAAATCAATCCTAATAAAACTAAAATAAAAACATATCCTTTTGGTTTAGGAAGCGAAGATAATAAACGAAACTTTACTGTTGGAATGGGTTTGACATCCCGCTTTACTGATAAAGAAGAAGGCGTATTAGTACAAATGCATAAACTGGATACGGTTATGATTGATAAAAAATACTCATTTCTACGTATTTATGGCCTGGGAATAGGTTGGGAAATTATTGTTGGAGGAATTAAAACAATAAAAATGTATAGGCCAATAATTGCTATAAATATTCATCATTCAAGAGAAGATTTTGTTAAAATTCCATATATTTTGAGCAATGAATTAATTGATTATAGCATATATTTGAGATCACATGGTTATTGTGGTTCGGAGGCTGTAATTTATGCTATACCACATGAAAGGATAAAATAATGAAGGCAAAGATTGGAAATCGATATGGAATAAATGAGCGTACAAAATTACAGGATGTAATACCGCTGGATACACCATTTACATTGTTTGTAGATCCATCGAGTGTATGTAATTTCAATTGTACATTTTGTGCTTGTAGTAAATCGAATAAGTCAAATTGGTCAAAAAACAAAAAGACTAATATAATGTCTTATGAATTATTTAGGAATATAATAGATGGGGCATGTGAATTTCCTGAAAAGATAAAAACTTTACGATTATACAAAGAGGGGGAGCCATTATTAAACAAGAGGCTTCCAGACATGATTAATTATGCTCGAAAAAAAAATGTGGCTGATAAAATTGACTTTACAACAAATGGTTCTTTACTTAATCCAGACTTAAATTTAGCTTTAGTGGATGCGGGCTTAACAAGAATAAATATATCCGTCGAGGCTATGGATGAAATAGGATATAAAAAGAATTCGGGTGCAATAATCGATTTCAAAAAATTCGTTTCAAATATTGAACACTTGTACAAGCATAAGCAAGATTGCCATATATTTATTAAGATTTCTGACGTAGGGCTTGAAGGATACAGTAAAGGTGATTTTTATAGCGTCTTTGGTGATATTTGCGATGAAATAGCAATAGAAAATGTTACACCAGTATGGCCTGGATTTGATTTGTTAGATTTGAAATCAGAGTTTTCTAAAGGAATTTACGGCAATCAAATAAGAGAAGTAGATGTATGTCCATATATTTTTTATTCAATATGCATAAATTCTGATGGAAGCGTAAGTGCCTGTTTAATGGACTGGAATCACAGACTTATAGTTGGGGATGTAAATACAGATAAGATTGTGGATGTTTGGAATAATTCGAAAATTAGAGAAATGCAACGGGACAACTTATTAGGAAAACGCAAAGAAAGTAGTATTTGTTCTCAATGTGGACAAATGGCGTATGGGACGTTAGATAATATAGATAAATATAGGGATGAATTATTAGAAAAGATAGTGAGAAGAAATTTATGATAACTATTACTCATATAACAACACATCTAGGTGGTGGTGTTGGTAAGGTGTTATCAGATATTGCTATATTTGATAAGGAAAACAGACATAGAATAATACTTCTTGAGGGACCTCGAAATATGAAATTTGTAGATATTTGTAAAAATAATCAAATTGAGATTATTGTAAGTTGCAATATCAATAAAATATCATCACTTATAGAGGATTCGGATTTAGTGATTCTACATTGGTGGCACAATCCTGTTATGGCAAAATTTTTAAGCGAATTTCCACAAGTATCAATTCGTATGATTTTATGGGTGCATGTGTCTGGGTGCACTTATCCTATGTTGAAAATAGAGTTTGTTAAAAATTTTCAAAAGGTATTATTTGCCACAAAGTACACATTTGATAACCCATATTGGAATGACTCAGAAAAGATTTTTTTAAATAAAAGAGCAACTTTAGTATATGGTTTAGGTAAATTGGATTTTGGAAAAAAGGTACAAAAAAATAGTTCTGATAGATTTGTTATAGGTTATGTAGGTACCCTAAATTATAGTAAGTTGCATCCGGAATTTGTAAATTATTGTAAGGCTGTAGTAGATAAGATACCTAAAGCATATTTTGTTGTAGTTGGAAATTTAGAAGAAGCAAAAGAATTATTAAGAGATGTGAATTTAAGTGAAATAAAAGACAGATTTGAGTTTACTGGGTTTGTAAATAACGTTGATGAACAATTGGAAAGATTTGATGTTTTTGCTTCTCCTCTTAATCCATATCATTTTGGTGCTACAGAAAATGCGATATTAGAACCTATGTCTAAAGGGATTCCGGTAATTTGCTTAAATCAAGGGGCAGAACGGTATTTAATATTGGATAGACAAACAGGAATGTTAGTAAATGATATTCAAGAATATGCAGAATCAATGGAATATTTATACAATAATCCGGAAGAAAGAAAAAGAATAGGTGATAATGCTATTGAATACATTCAAGATGAATTTTCTTTTAAAAAAAACATGGATAGATTCAACCTTGCAGTTTTGGATTCATTGAAAATCAAAAAAAAGACTTTTGAATTTAAATCGATTTTTGGATGTAAACCTTATGAGTGGTTTCTGTCGTGTTTAGGCACAAATAGGAAGGCTTTCAGCGATAGCATTGAGAGCGAAGAACCGCTTAAATTATCTCGAAAAAAAAATGTATTATATGAAATTGAGAATTGTATACCGATATTGAAAGAAAAACACAAGAGCTCTATTCATCATTTTGCGGATACATTTAAAGAAGATAAGATACTACAATATTGGAAATCATTAATAGAATAAGTTGTTCGGATTTAATTTAAATTTGAAACATATAAATTTAATTAAGTTGACTCATTGTAAAATCAAATTGAACCAATAAAAAATCCATAGCGATCTTTTCTGTTGTAAAATAGTTTTACCACAAACAAATTTTATGCAGAAAGGCAATCCCTATGGACTATAACACAGTTTACAACAAATCCGCGAAAGAATAAACACCTAACTTTGACTGAGAGGGTAAAAATCGAGCTTATGCTTTTGGATGGCAAGCCATCTTATGCTATCTCCAAAGCCATGAGCTGCCCGATAACATGATTCTGAACGAAATCAGACGTGGCACAGTATATTAGATTAAATCTGGTAAAAAGGTTAAAATTTACCTTGCTGATGCTGGACAGGAACGATATAAAGAAAATCGCAAGTCCTGCTGTAAACATTATCAGTTACTGGAATCTGAGGAATTCGTCAGACATATAGAATCATCTATGTTTGAGAATTCATGGTCTGTGGATGCTGCCGTAGACAGAGTCAGGAAAGAAGGTACTTCCCGCAAAAACCTTTGTACCAAGACCATCTACAACTATATCGACCTGGGTATAATCAGAATCAAGAAATACCATCTTCCTCTCAAACTAAGACGTAAGGTAAAAGGCAGTGTCATTCGAAAGAACAAGAAGATTTTAGGCGATAGCATTAGCATACGTCCCAATCCAATAATCACGAAGAGTTTGGGCACTGGGAAATCGACACTGTCATAGGTTCAAAAACCAAGAAGGATGAAGTTCTCTTGACTCTTGTAGAACGAAAGACCCGAAACTCTCTTGTACGGAAAATTTTGGGCAAGACAGCTGACGCTGTAATTGCTGAATTGGATCAAGTTAAGGAAGATTTCGGCAGTGAATTCTCACGGGTTTTTAAGATTATAACATCATACAATAGTTCTAAGTTTTCCGATCTGTCTGCCTTGCAAACCAGTTATACAAAGACATACTTCACTCACCCTTATTCTTATTTTGAGATGGGTACCAATGAGCGCCACAATGGTCTTCTCAGAAGGGGTATTCCTAAAGGAAAGTGTATATCTAACTATAGTCACGAAGCGATAAGCTTACTGGATGACTGGATAAATAGTCGGCCAAGGAAAATTCTGGGATATAAGACGCCTGAAGAACTCTTTGATATAGAGTTGGACATGATCTATTCTCGATAAATATTACAACAGATTTTCAAGGTTCAAAGAATTAGTTCAATTTGTTATTGCAATTTAGGGAAAATATTTAAATATATAGTAATATTAAATAAAATACTGGTGGGAGTTACTTTACACTTCACCAGTATAAAAAAGGAGTTCAAATAATGAAAGTTGTTATACTTGCAGGAGGACTAGGGACTCGTATAAGCGAAGAAAGTCATCTTAGGCCAAAACCTATGGTAGAAATTGGCGGGGACCCAATACTTTGGCATATTATGAAATATTATTCAAAATTTGGCAATAATGAATTTATTATATGTTGCGGATATAAAGGATATATGATAAAAGAATATTTTGCAAATTACTATTTACATCGATCGGATATTACGTTTGATTTCAGGAATGACAATAAAATTGAAATACACAATAACATAGCAGAGCCTTGGAAAGTTACCCTTGTTGACACTGGCCTTAATACTCAGACTGGGGGACGTATTAAAAGGATAAAGAATTACATAAATGGAGAAACTTTCATGATGACTTATGGGGATGGGGTATCTGATGTAGATCTTGATATGCTTGTAAAGGACCATAAAGAAAAGTCTAAAATTGCTACTTTGACAGCTATACAGCCGAGTGGAAGGTTTGGGGTGCTTGAAATAGATGGCGAAAATTCGATAACAAAATTTAAAGAAAAATTGAAAGAAGACGTAGGATGGATAAACGGGGGATTTATGGTTTTAGAACCGGAAGTATTTGATTACATTCCAAATATAGATAATGCTGTATTTGAAAATGAAACGCTTGAAAGTCTTGCGGAATTAAACAATATAAATGCTTATAAACATTATGGATTTTGGCAGTGCATGGATACTCAAAGAGATAAATATCAATTAGAACAATTGATAGAGTCGGGTAAAGCACCGTGGATTAAGTGGTAGATTTTTAAATGCTGCAGTTGATTATCTGTACTGTACTAAGAATTCAGTTAAAATTCAAAAGTTAATTCGAAGTGCAAAGTTCCGAATCCCTAATGCAGATGTAAATACATTGTATTACGCAGATAGTGGAATTGACAGAGATACAATCATAGAACTCTCAATCGGCACCTATTTCAGAAATTGCTGCAATATCTTAATCAATGGATTTACAGGTTTCGGCCAAACACACATTGGATGCGTTTTGGGCAAAGAAGCCTGTAGGCATCTTTATCGAACTAAATATATCAGAACTCCTGAACTGCTTGAAACACTCAATCTTGCGGAGCAACAAGGCAAAGGCATTTCTCGACTTGTCACCAAGATTTCTAATTATCAGCTACTGATATTGGACGAGTGGCTCATTGACATTCCATCCGAAAGAGAACAGCGTTATCTGCTTGAAATCGTTGAAAAGCGTCATGATAAGTGGCCTACAATATTTTGTTCTCAGTACAAGACGTCTGAGTGGCATCCTCGCCTTGGCGGCGGTCCTGTTGCAGAAGCAATAATTGACAGGATTATCCATAAGTCTATAAAAATAAATACAGGAACGCTGTATATGCTAGAATACACATCAAAAAATATTGTTTTAATTAATTGGATGCCGCCCAATAACTGGGCGGTATCCTAAAGGATATTAGCAGTATCATTGATGCGTATCGTTAGTATTGATATAGCTTACTGCCGGTATTAAAGACCCGGAATAATCACATATACAGAAAGTTTCTATTTTTGGAAATAGCAAAATGCAATTTGGGGGGTGCGGACAAATAACCTATTTACTTGTGTACATTCACGGCATTCTTAATAATTTTAGCCATATAATCAATCATCTCATCAGTCATTCCGGGATAAACGCCAACCCAGAAAGTATTATTCATTATTATATCCGTATTTTTTAATTCTCCTGCAATTCTATAGCCCTCACCATTTAATCGCATCTCATCAAAGCAAGGATGTTTTATGAGGTTGCCTGCGAACAACATCCTAGTTTGAATACCGTGGTCCTCTAAAAAAATCACTACTTTATTTCTATCCAATCCATTTTTACAAGTAATAGGAAAACCAAACCAGCTGGGGTTTGAATTCTCGCATGGTTCTGGGAGTATTATACGATTGGAAACTTCAAGAAGCTGTTCTTTCAATTTATTAAAATTATATTTTCTTTTTTCAACAAAAGATGGAATTTTTTCAAGCTGTGCACAACCTATAGCGGCTTGCATATCGGTAGCCTTGAGATTATAACCAAAATGAGAATATACATACTTATGGTCATATCCAATAGGAAGTTCACCATATTTACTATCAAACCTGTGGTTGCATAAATTATCTACACCTGACGGACAAACACAATCTCTTCCCCAGTCTCTAAATGATTGAATAATCCTATGAAGCAAATGATTGTTGGTGTAAACTGCCCCACCTTCTCCCATAGTCATATGATGCGGAGGATAAAAACTACTAGTTCCTATATCGCCTATTGTTCCAGTAAATTTAGTTATACCATTGATTGTATACGTTGAACCTAATGCATCACAGTTGTCTTCTATTAACCATAGATTATATTTATCACAAAAATCCTTTACCGATTTTAGATTGAAAGGATTTCCGAGAGTATGAGCAATTATTATTGCCTTGGTTTTATCTGAAATAGCTTCTTCAAGCATTTCGACATTAATATTATATTGCGAAATTGTTACATCAACAAAAACCGGAATAGCACCAAATTGTATTATGGGTGAAACCGTTGTTGGAAATCCAGCTGCTACAGTTATGACTTCATCTCCTCGTTTAATTCTTCGCTCTCCCAATAACGGAGAAGTAAGCGCCATAAATGCGTTCAAATTTGCACTTGATCCAGAGTTCACTAAGCTACAATGATTAACATTTAGATATGATGCAAATGATTTCTCGAATTCATCCGTATACCTTCCAGATGTAAGCCAGAAATCAAGTGAACTTTCTACGAGGTTAATCATTTCTTGACTATCATAAACTCTTGAAGCATATGATATTTTATCTCCTTCAATAAAGTTTTTTGGGGTATTATGGTATGTATCACAATACGTTTTAACCATTTTCAAGATTTCTTCTCTAGCCATTTTATCATTAATATTATTATTATTATTATTATTCATAAATTTTCTCCTGATAGTTCTCTAAAATATGTTATTATTTACAATTCAAATTAAAATGTGTATTTTATAAAAGCGGGTATTATAGACGCCACACCATGTACAAACAATTCTGTAACAGACAGATGGATTATTCGAACCTCATCTCATCTGCCTTTGGGAACAGGCCGTACAGTCCTCCAGTGTGGATGAAGAGGATGTTCCTGTAGTCTGAGAAATCTGCCATCGGATTGTTTGGGGACAGGCCGAAGTTGGATTTTGCTATCTCTGATACCATTCCCTTGAGGGTCTTTCCTGTGTACACGGGGTCGAGGAATATGCCCTCGAGTCTTGCGAATTCCTTTATGAATTCAAAGTCCGCGGAAACGTTGAGGGCGTATCCCCTTCCTGCGTAGCCGTCTGTTAC
>RRZU011716607.1_pt1 | contig 14848 bp, 11 predicted proteins | sample 2165561 | NCBI WGS metagenome assembly RRZU01 (sample SAMN10456909, study PRJNA506462) | wastewater metagenome | isolation source: wastewater sludge | place: USA: Moscow, Idaho
AACGTCGTTACTAGCCTCCATTTTTGAAAGAACGTTTTCCAATTATCCAGTTTCGACCCAAATTGCCCTTACCGACCGCCTGGTTGAACAAGGGCAATTGAAAGGCGTCGAATTATTACCGCAGACACGGCAGTATGGACCCCTTCAAAAATATTTGTTGACCAGAGCGGATGTGTGGGACGCAATGCCGGACTATCTTTTGAGGGACTATTTGCACCATTCGTTCGAGAGCATTTTGCGCCCGGAGTATCCTTCTAGCGAAGAGCATGCCGCCTGGGCATCCATTGAGCGAATTGAAAATTCGACCAGCAGGGCAAAAGTGTTTTCGGATATTCTTGCTCCAAGACTACGGGCTTCGTTCGGGTTTTTGAATGCGGACAAGAAGTATTTCGATACCAAATTGTTTCATGGCATGCTCTCCAGATTGGGCACCGCCTGGAACGTGCATCCTGCCAATTTTATGTACGCATTGTTGTGTTTGGACCCGGCCAGCACGCGTTCGTACGATAAATACAGCGAGTTTATCGAACCCTATGCCAACGATATTAGAGCATTGATTCAATGGAGCAGTTTGCCACGCGATGAGCGAATTCGCAATCGTCTGCCCGATTGCGACAAGATTTCAACCATCGACGGGATCGCTGCATTGGCTCTGTCAAGCGGGTATGGTTTGGCAGGACTATTTCAGGACATGAATCGAATTGTGATTGCCGTCGAGCACGATGAACAGGATGTCCAAGCGTTGGGCAGTGCATTCGATTAGGCTCTTGCGAAAAAATTCAACATTTCCTACATTGGAGGTATGCTCCATTCTCTTGTATCCCGGGATATTGAACGTTTGCGCAACCTGCACAAACAACGTGATTTTCTTGGTCTGTGCCAGGCATTTGCGGACTTCGTCAAAACGCCATCACTGCCCATGTGGCGCGGATGGCTGGATATTTTCTTCATTTATGACCGGCATTGGTTTGATGCTTTCTTTCAATACCATCAAAAGAGCCCATCGAGCGCTTCACGAGCCATTTGCCTACTTTTAACGTATCGGAAGATACTCCACGTTCGTGGAGACACCTCGCAACGATCGTGCGCGAATCAAGAGCAACTGATTCGCGATATGGTTCTTGCTACCCATGGTTTGGTTCAACCATTGCTCCAAGACAACCGCTACAAGGACGTGGGTTTTGTCATTGAAGCACTTCTGCACATGGTCGACGCCAAATCATTGGACGCCCAGTGGCGAATGCACGTGGTTCCCAATTTGGGTCAGGACTGGCGCCTCATTTTCTTTTGGGGGCAAGTGGTGGTCGTCATGGCCCATGGGGAAGCGCGCGAAGCCATTGAAGAGGCGTTGTCGGACTGCTCCGAGCAGGAACGTGTCGTACTTGAACCCCTGGCGTTTGCTTATTTGAGTACCGATGCTCAGCTCGCTGCTGGTGAGGACGTAGTTCGATTCAGCGTTGACCCACTGTGCGGTGACATCTTTGCCATCGATATGGCCGAATACTGCTTTGAGCAAGGAGAGCATGAGGGGGCACTATCTTGGATTTCCGAGAAAATACCCCAACTGTACGACATGCCAAACACCAACGAGTGGCTCGATGGGGCCCGTGTTTTGATTCAAGAGCACGCTCCGCAATCGTCCTTGTTTGCGCAATTGGTGCAGCATGGGGTGCAGCATGGATTGCCAGGCGCTATTCACGCTCGTGCTATGGAGACATTGGACGAGGCCAGTTTATTGGCCAATGCAACGGCAGGGCATACCGAATCAATGGTGGTTCTTTCCGAGATTCTTCGGGATAGCGGGCGAGAAGAGGAAGCGGATAAGTGGCTGCTGCGTGCGGCATCACTATTTCACAGTGAGGCGCTGTATATGCTTGGTGGCCCTGGCTCGTCCATCGAGTTGGATTATTTGACGCAAGCTGTCCACCGCTTGCATGGGCCCGCGTTGTTCGATGTGGCATTGGGTGTTCTGAACAACGAACTTGAGTGGAAAAATCACCGCGTTTCGCTGCAAAAAGAAGGCACGGACTTTGACCCCCCACAAGCCATTGACCTTTTGGAAAAAGCACGCGATGCGGGTGTTGCTGAGGCGGCAACGCTTTTGTTCGATGTATTGGCCAATCATGTGGACGAGACCACTTTCTTTGCACTTTGCTACACGGCGGGCGAAGCCGATTCTTCGTATCTGAGGCATGGCTACGAAAAGGCCTTGGAGCTTGCCAATCCAGAACGCATTTTTGACTGGGCTCAGCTCATGCTGGAAGCACATGGTTCCAATCAAGACGTTCTCTTTGAGTTTGGGTCGGCGGCTTTTCGACTGGGGCGTACCCAAATTGCGACTAAAGCTTGGTCAGACGCTGCCAACATGGGGCATACCGAGGCGGGTTTGAAGATGGAAGCCTTTCGCGCGGGGCGTTTGCCCATGGGCATTGTTCCGAGCCAGGGGGGCTGGCAGCGCACGTGGCGCAATCTTGCCGAGAAATTCAAACGGGCTTGATGCTTTTGTTCAGGCGCCAGGCGTAGGTACCGTACAAACCAGCAACCAGCGACAACAAAATCACCACGCTGCCAGCAACTCCTGTATAGAGCAATGCAACGGCGGGTAGCACGAGGTAAAGAACTTGCACCAACAACACCGTTGGAACCAACGCCAGCAAGAGGCGCCAGCATTGCTTGGTGGTGGTGTAGCTATTTTTGTACCGTGTTGTCATGGCCAACCAAGGCAGGGCCCAAACAAAAGGCATCAAAGGTCCAGCGGGCAATTCGGCAACACCAAGTGCAATGGACACCGCATTCAGCGCGGTTTGAACGCCGAAAGACAACACGATAAACACGCAAACTTGTGGAAAAAATGAATCGATGGTCTTTTCCGACCAATGGCGAAACGCCAGATACAACACGGGCAGCACCGACATCATCCATAAGATCAGAAACGATAAACCGAAGGTAGGTTCATCGACTGGGCTCCATTGTGGCATCAACCACAGGCGAGCTGCCATGAATACCATGACGGCCAGCAGCGTATGCACCACGGGCGTGAAAAAGGAGAAGCTTGACGTTTGGGGTTCGTTCATACCCCATCATTGCGGGTAGGCCCTTTTTTGTCAACTTCTGCTGGTTTTGTCGTTAACGTTTGCAATGGCGACGCTTTTTGGCAAAAATAGGATCATTTTCTGAACCACAATGTCTACCATTTCCCCCCAATCACGCAGGGCCCTATTTTCAATGAAAGAAGCTTTCGAGATTCTTGACTGGGGCAAATCCGCCAGCTTGAATTCCTTGTTGGGTGGAAAAGAGGTCCTTTTGGATAAAGCCATGCTGTTGTACACGCATTCGGTACAAAAGACATTGACGCACTTCACTTGGTACGACAAAGCGCCCCGGGATGCCGCCCGCAGTGTGGAAATGATTGCAGCTTTAAGCGAGGTTATTCCAATCGAAATCACCCGCGAAGCGCTCAACACCCCTACGCGTTACGAAATGAGTTTGCTGGAACGCGTGTGTATTTTGCACGACGATGTGGCCCGGCTGTTGGTTGGCGCATTGATGAAGGCAGGATCCAACCCGCTTCGTGAAAATGCGTTTGCCAACGCTGTGCACCGCTGTTTGGAAATGGGAAATATCAAAACACTCAAAGCCATGCAGGAAAATGGCCTTGTGCTCGGGGGCGAAGCGGCCAAACGAGCCCTTGAATGCGCCTCCAGCTGCAATGCGCACGGACTTCGCGGTTTGGTTGAATACTTTGGCCTTGATATCGCCACGGTGCTGAACGATGGCGGGAATATTCTGCATCACATTGCTCGGGATCAAGACGTTGACCAGGCGCTGTCAAAAATTGAATTTTGTTCCGAGCATGCTATCCAGGATATTCCCAACCGCCAGGGCATGTATGCTATCGATGTTGCTACGCGGTGGGGGCAACCGCGTGTCTGCACGCGTTTGGAGACCTACTACAGTCGGCAGTCTCGTCCTCACTTTCAGGGGGACCATCCTTTCTTGCAGGCTGCCAACGCATTATTGGAACGCAAGAACACGCAGTTTGCAGAGGCGGCCTACTATTTGAAACGTTGCGCGCAATGGGGCTTGCAGGGAGAGCATCGAGTGTTTCATCGTACAGGTTTTGGTGTAGGGGCCATTGCGATTGAATTGGGGGACATCGCAATGCTGTTGGCGGCCTTTTTGGAAGGCGAAACCGTCAACAGTAAAGCTCCTGAGGGCGCATCTTTGCTGGGGTACGCGGCTGTTTTGTTCGAAAGGCACGCGCATCTTCGTAATATCTACGCGGATATGTTTACCATTTTGTTGAAACAACCGAACATCGATTGGGAATTGTACGACCAAAATGGAACGACGGTCCGCACTTGGGTAGAGCATTCATTATTGGAGAAGCAGGTGTGTTTCCTTGATGACGCGGCACAAAAAATGCTAGCAGCGTCCGAACGTGCCAAATTGATTTCCGGTTACCGCTTTTGAACAACGGACCACCATGAACTTTTTTAGTGTTTCGACTTTCAAAAATTTGTGGCGTGAAGAGCCCACCTTCAAGCACGAGGTATACGCTACCGTGGTGTTGCTTCCGCTGGCTTGGTTGTGGCTAGGACTTCCATTGGAATGGCGCATTGGTCTCACGGCAGCGTGGGCCTTTGTCATGGTGGTTGAAGCACTCAATCGCGCGTTGTGCGCTGTTATCGATGCCATTTTCATCGACTACCATCCTTTACTGCAAAGAGCCAAGCACTTGGGTACATTGGCAGTCGCGATTGCATTGCTGTTCAATGTGCTCATCTGGATAGCTGCATTGTTTCGCCACACTTGATATGTGGCGTGGTCGGATGGTTAATCCTGGCGGTGCCAGCCCAACTTGGTTCGCAACGTTTCCAAGTAATTGTAGTCTTTTTCTGGGTGCCAGAATTTGGACGAATCCTTGTTTTTTGTGATGGTCAGCGAGACCCCTGGGGACAAACGCATGATGTCCAGTCCATCGGCCAGAACCACCGCATCGTTGGCGATAATCTTTACTTCCAGGATAGAGCTGTCCTCCACAATCAGGGGACGATTGGCCAAGCTTTGCGGCAGAATAGGGGTCAACGTGAATACCTTGGCGCAAGGCGCCACAATGCTGCCACCAGAGGCTAAGTTGTACGCGGTTGAACCCGTGGGCGTAGAAATGAGAAGACCGTCAGCCCGGCAGCGGTAAGCAAAACGATTGTCGATGCTCAACTCCAATTCCAGCATCTTGCTTCCAGCCCGTTGAATGGCGATGTCATTCAACGCTGTCTGGCCTTGAACATAGAGGAGACTGCGCTCTTCTTCGATGCGCATACCCTTGAGCATGCTTTCAATTTTATGGTACGCCTGATCGTCCAAAGCAATGTCGGTGATGAACCCCAGACGTCCTTGGTTCACGCCGATGAGAGGAATGCCGAAGGAGACCACTTCTCGAGCGGCCCCCAGCATCGTTCCGTCCCCACCAATTGATACCAGCACGTCAACTTTGGTTGCCAAGAGCCGCACAGCCGATGTACGCGAAGCAGCCTTTTCCGCATCCCAGCCGAGGGCCTCGAACAAGGCCACGGGCGTCTGCGGCGCAAAGAAAAGGTCATGGCTTTTCGCCAACTGCAAAATCAGTGCTTTGACCTGCGCGTGCAGGGGTTGGTGTTGTTGATCGTATTTGGTGACTACTGCAATTCTCATTGGGAACCTCTTGTATAAGACTATACAATAACCTGGATTTACGTGCAAGCAGTATCTGCTAGAATGTGTCTATGCATGGACCCCTTCCGAGTACCTCCGAGCTTGCCCTGTTGCTGCCGTCGTGGCCGACGGGTACGGTGAACGCGCGGTGGAATCCGACGGATTCGGAATGGGGCAAAAAGAATGTCCCTTGGTTTTGGAGCGAAGACGATTTTGCGCAGCAAACCCGGGCCCTGGTGCGTGCCAACACGCCCGCGCGCGAAATGATCGCATGGCTGGTGCACGGCGTGCGCTGGGACAGCGGACAACGCCACCCAGGCGGTGTGGCACTGGATGATTTGGTGCACCGTTGGAGCAGCCATGGGGGCTACTTGCGGGCTTGGACCAAGGAGGTGGGGGATACCGTTCCTGCCGAAGCATTGGAGGCCTATTGCAGGCAACTGGTCTGGCATCCTGCTTGGCGCAATCAAGACCTTAGCCGAGTACTCGACGATTTCGGATGGGCCCACGAGCTTCGTGCCAACATCGCGCGCCGCGCGTCCATGCGCAAACCGTTGTCCAGTTTGGGCGCCTTGGAGCTTGGGCATTGCACCAACAATTTCGATGCCATGTACGAGAGTGCGCAGCGAATGTGCGCCAGTCTGGGCGCAGGACCATCGCAATCCGAAGCCATGGACGTGTTGGAAAGCAAACGTTTGGGGTTGCTCAGTCCTTCTTTTGTGCGTGGGATTTTGGTGGCCACGCTGCTGCGCGACGACAGCTGTGTGCTGCAAGCCGAGCAGGCATCGCGTGTTTGGGAATTGTGGCGCAACCAACCCAATCCGGTTGAACTCGATTGGTGGAAAGTAAAAATCCGCAGCATGATGCTGCGCGACAGCGTCAGCGCGCATTTTCTGCAATTGGGAATGCATCCGTTTTTTCTCATCCACGAGGACAAACGCCGGGAACTTGAACTGCTTACGGACCTGCAACCCCAGGCTTTAAGAGTGGGCATGGTGCTAAGCAATTTATTGAAAACCCATGACCCCACCGCATTGCCACTGCCGGATTTGGGCATGGCGCCCTAAGGCGTCAAACGCGTTGCCCAGGCTTGCGCTTCGGTCAGATCCAGCCGCATGCTGGCGTACGCTTTGCGCAGCAAATCGTCGGGCAATGCCCAATCCCATTTTTCGCGTTGCAGCTTGTTGGGGTCGGGAAGCATGTCCTGCAAGCTGGGCATCTGCACGGTTGCACAATGCAGCAGGGTCCGTACCACATCTTGGGGTGTGGTTCCGTTTTCTTTGCTGATGTCGATGGCGGGACCCGCCGGCGTTGCGCCGATGCCGTGCGCGCGCAGCATGCATGCCAAGGCTTCGTTGGTTGCACTTCCGAGCCAGGTAAACATCAACATCGATTTGGGGCCCTCTTGAATCATGGTGTTGGACAAGTCGAGCGCTTGGTAGGCGACTCTGGCTTCTTCCAGGAATCGTTTGGCCGTCGTGTCCAAAAAGGCCAGATCGTGGTGCGAGTCCAGGAGCTCGCGCATGCGCTGGCGAACGGTCGTGTGCACCATCCCGCCGGACATCAAAAACATCGGTGGTGCACCCCCGGCCGCGCGTGTCAAATGGATGACTTTTTCGCTGTCGTTGACGCTGTCCACAATCCAGGTTTTGCCTGCAAACAATAGGCGCTGCCCTTGCATCAGCATTTGCGATACCGGCAACGTACCCAGGCTGGCTCCTGAGGAGACCACGCGGTACTCTTCTTCGGAAGCGAACGCGGCATAGAACTGGTAGTCGTTGACGATGCTTTCACCCAGTTTGCCATGCAGCAAGATGCCGGAACTTTCTTGGACCAGAAGGTCCTTGGATCCAAGATGGCGAATCAGCGCTGCGAAATCGGTTTTATCCACGCCAGAAAATGGGGTCCCTGGGGAGCACAGCAGCTGGTAGAGTGTTCCGATGCGCAATCCGTTTTTCTGGGCCGTGGCAGACAAGATTTGTTGAATCAACGTGGACAAGTGCAACCCTTGGGATTGGGGCGGCTCGAACCAGGACTGGGTCAAGAGGGTGACCATCGCGGCCACTTGCACGGTTTTCAGGCGCAGTTGGGAAAACACATCGGAGTGTTCGTTCAGTTCTTCCTCGATGCAATACCCCCGCAAGATGGCCGACTCGCCAGGCCGGCGACCCGATCGGCCCAAGCGCTGGCGAACGCTTGCCACCGAAGGTGGGGTGTTGACTTGCACCACGCATTTGACAGCACCGATGTCGATGCCCAACTCCAACGTGTTGGTGCATACGGCCGTGGCAGGGTTGGTCTTTTGTTTGAGGGCGGCTTCCGTCTCGGCCCGGATTTCTTTGGACAAACTGCCGTGGTGGGGCCAAAACTCGGTGGACAACTTGAGGCGGTTGCCCATGGTGTTGAGCATGTGCGTGTACAGTTCCACGTCGTGGCGGGAATTGGGGAACACTAGGTTGTTGCTTCCGCGAAGAACCTGGAACATGTGTTCTGCAACTTGGCGCTGGCCTGGTGTCGCATCGAGCATGTCCTCATCGTCTTGGGGTTCTTGCTCCTGTTCTTCATCGTCCATGCCAAAAGTCTCATCGGTGCTGTCCACGGTAGCGGCAGACGACATGGTCATGGGCGTAGGTTCTTCGTAGCCTTTGATGAGGACTTTCAGCGAATTGCCCGTGGAAGGAGCGTTCAAAATCTCCACGTTCTGGCCGTTCCCAGGCCGCAGGAACTCGGCCGCGAGCCCCATATCGCCCAAGGTAGCCGACAAACCTACCCGCGCAACGGGCGTGCCCACTTCCATGTCGATGCGGTGCATGATGGCTTGCAGCTGCTTGCCCCGCTCGGAGCCAATGAACGCATGCAACTCGTCGATGATGAAGCAGCGGGTGTTCCCAAAAAGTCGCTTGATTTGGGTGCCTTTGCTGCACAGCATGGCTTCCAACGACTCCGGGGTAATGAGCAAAACGCCCTGAGGTTGCTGCATGAACCGTGCTTTGCTTGGAGCGGCGATGTCCCCGTGCCAAGGGTAGACCGGGAGGTCGAGTTGTCCGCATAGCACTTGCAAACGGCCCTGTTGGTCGTTGATGAGCGCTTTGAGGGGACTGATGTAGACCAAGAGGCCCGGTTGTCGCAAAAGACGCGTTAGAGCAGGAAAAAAGGCTGCTTCTGTTTTTCCTGCAGCGGTGGAGGCGGCAACGATAACATCCCGGCCCCCTTGCACGATGACGGGAATGGCCATTTCCTGCACGGGCCGCAGCGATGCCCAGCCCGCTTGCCAGATGAACTTTTGAATCCTGCGATCCAACAAATCGAATGCGGCGGCCATGGCTTAGATTTTGAACGAAGCAAATTCGTCGTCTTCTTCAACGACCGTGTCGGCCTGTCCACCCGTGTCTTTGGCCACCGCGATGCCATCGAGCAAGTCGGACCATTGCGCTTGCGGGTTTTGCTCCAATACGGCCAAAAAGTTGATGAACGCGACGATGGTCGTTCGCGGAGTGCGAAAGTAGGCCTCCCCAATGTTGTTCGCGCAATGCTCCATGAAAGCAACAATGCCATCGTCGGGGACGAGGTATTGGGCCGTGTTGCCGCTTGCAAAGACATGCCTAATTTTTTGCAGCAGCACAAAGAAGTCCTCCGGCGTGAGGCTCACTAGGGAAATAACGGGGCCCGTCAAATCCAGCAACTCGTCCTTGGCAAAGGCGTTTTGCGCCAAGCGGCTTTGAAGCGCGGGGTAGCTGTACAGTCCCCGGCGGGTGTCGGTCAAGAACTCCGGGGTGCCACCCAGAATAAACCCCAGGCCCTCGGATGAGCCTTGCAGACTATCGTTGAGGATGCGCAAAATCTGCTCGTAGTTGGCGTTGCGCGCTTGGGTGTGGGACAACTTGTAGAGATTGACCATTTCGTCCAAGTTGATAATGAGCCCACCGAAACCGGCAAGACGCACGAAACGGGCCAACAGCTTCAACTGGTCGTAGACGGTGGCATCTTCCACAATGGTTCGCACGCCCAGGGCTTCGCGCGCCTGGGTCTTGGTTGAAAATTCTCCCCGTAGCCAGCGGATGGCATCCGATTTGAGTTGGTCGTTGCCTTCGGAGAAACCTTTGTAGTAGGCCGCGATGACATCGGCGAAGTCGTAGCCGTTTACCAGTTCTTTCAGCTGTTCGAGCTTTTGATGAATGGCAGCGTCCGTGGTAATGCCCGTTGCCTTCGCGACCGCTTGCGCGCTGGAAACAAATTTCTCCACAATGCCAGGCAGTGCGCCACCCTCGGGCTTGCTGCGGGTGGTCATGTTGCGGACCAACTCCGTGTAGAGCGACTTGGCTTGGCCGCCGCTGGCGTGCAGGCGACGGTCGGGATTCAAATCGGCATTGGCCACTACCAGTTTCTTTTCCAAAGCGACAGTACGCAAGAGATTCAAGAAGAAGGTTTTACCGGCACCGTATTCGCCCACCACCACCCGGAACGTCGAGCCGCCTTCGGCTAGGCGGTCCATGTCATTGACGAGGGTTTGGATTTCACGTGCACGGCCCACTTGGATGAGGTGCTGGCCTGCCCGTGGAACAACGCCTGCGCGAAGGGACTGAATAACTCCATCGCGGTCTTTGGCTCGGATGGGATTGGGGGGTGTCGGCGCAGCCACCGGAGCTTCGATGGTGGTCTCTGCGGCAGTGTTCGTTGCGGTATCGATGGGATTGTCCTCAGCAAGAACAGCGTTGTCGGTGGATTCGATGGATGTTGTCATAGGGGTAATCGCTTTTTCGTATCGGGGTGAATATCGATGGGCTCGTCGCCTTCGGTCAGAGGCCCGTCGAAAGCATCGTAGGCTGCATCGTTGATGGATTCAAGTGCTCCGTCGAGCATAAGGCCCAGGGAGTCGGCAATAGCTTGCAAATCGGTACGTGCCCAAGAGTCGTTCGCCAGCAGTGCGCGGGTCAAGGCGTTGTGCGCATCGTCAAGTCCTGAAAACAGTGCATTGGGGGAGTTGGGCGTTGACTCGACGTCCAGTGCTGGCGACACCGGGCTGGCTGGCTCTGGTACTGCGGACACCTCCGTGGACTCGTGGAAGATGCCGTGCAATAAAGCGTCCACCTGAGCAGTGTCTTGTTGCAATGCTGCAATACGGGCAAAATCCAATTGCACTTTTGGCGCAGGCAGAAGATTGAGTTGCTGTGGCGGACGCGCGGGTTCGTCCGTGTCCACAATGCCCTGCAAGATTCCAGAAATAACGGCTGTCTCTTTTTGAAGCGCTTCGACCCGAGCCATGTCCAGCGCAAGTGTCTTTTTCACAGGGGCCAAAACTTTTTTGGTCGTGGGCTTGGTGACGTCTTTGTGTTCAAGAAGAAAGGCGGTAGGGTCCAGCCCCAACGCGCGGTACACTTTTTCCATCATCTTGACTTCACGCCAGGCCATCGCGCTGTCCACTTGCACCAGCGCAGCCATGAATTGGACGACGGACTCACGGGTCTCTTGCGACAATGGAGGCAGCTGCTTGGAGAGCGTGCCAAGTTTTACAGGTTGCTTTCTACGAATGTGCAAATGCGCCCCCAGGCGTCGACGGTGGTCCAGTGCAAGATGGTTCCAGTGTTGCACTTGCCGGTGCAAGTGTTTGAACTCTTGGGCTTCGGAATTCCCATCGGCGGATGCCACAGCGCAAGCCAATTGCACGGTCAGCAGGCAAGCGTTGTAATTGGTATCGTCCCGGGATGGCTCTGGGGTCGTTGACAAATCGAAGAGTACGATGCATTCGTCGTCGCGCAGCGCTCGCGGGGACGTTTGCATATCGGGCTCCATTCCAATGTTCATGGTGGCCAAGGCTTGGGCCAATGCACTGGACTTGTCTTTGCTGAGTGCATTGGTTGCCCCCAGCGTTTGAACCAATTGCTTTCCCGTCAATGCCGTAGGAGCTTTGAGCACGGAACGTTTGAAGTGTTGCAGCGCTTGGCGCATGGAGGTAGGCCACAGATACATGGGAAGCAGCAGCAAACCTTCGACATCCTCCGTGGCTTGGGGATTGCGTGCAACGAAACGGCTAAACGGTTCCACCACCGTGGTCGCTTTGTCGATAAGGGCTTGGACCATGGTGGCCAGCTTGGGGGTCAGAGAAATGTCGGGGATGTCCTTGAAGCTCATGGCAAAGCTGGCCATGTTGGAGAAAGCGGACGATGCAGCAGTGTAGGCGAATTTCAGTCGTGCAGGGCCGGGGGCGATGGTTGCGCCGGCGCCAAACGTTTCTTGGTACAAGGTCTCAAAAACAGTATCGAACTGGGCAGGACAGCGCGAGACCGGGGTTCGAAGAGAAAACGCGGGTTCATTTTTGACCCAGGCAAGCATCAATTTGGCTGGAAGCGGTACGGCGTCCGCCGCTGCCTGGCCCATGGCGAATTTGATTTTCAACAGGGACAGCGGGCCTTTGGTCAAATTCGGGTCCGCGTACATTTTGGGTCCATTGGTGAAACCTACCCAATCGAGAAGTTGGCTTGCGTACTTTTTGAAGGATTTGGATTTATCACCGTAAATACTGAGCAAGCGGGTGAGCTCACTGGCCAGCACGGGATACTCACGCATAATGGAGCTGTCCAGCGCGGCATCCAAAATAGCACGGCGTTCAATGCCATAAAAGTACAAGAAAACGTAGCCTATATCGATGAGGGGGTCGCTGCGACCGTTGGCCAGCCATTCGAGGTACGCCCTTCTTTCTTGGGGGGATAGCGCAGTATAGCTGGGCCAGTACCCCGTGAGCTTGGCGGATGTGCTGCGGGGTGCGACCGGCAGTGTGGGGTCAACGAGGCAGGGGTCGGTGGTACCCAACGCTGTTTTGAGGTTGCTTCCAACGTACATCAGGCCGCCAGAGATGCGAAAGCCTTGCACGGCCACCTCTTTGCCCAAACCCAGCCACCGTCCTGTACTTGCCACCGAGACCAGGGGTTGGCTGGTCTCGTGCAATGGGGCCGTTGTCGAAACAGATTTTCTTTTGGGACGCATGGAGGGCGATGTGATGGGCGAGCGCATGGGCGAAGATGCCTTTGGATACAAGGGGGTAATGCGCCATTTTACCTGCGGGAGGCTCTTCGTAGCAAGAGACTGTTCATGCATATCAAAGGCTTTTTTGCAAGCAGCCGCCATAAAAAAACCCGACCGGGTGGTCGGGGTTCAAGTAGGACACATAGTGGGTCGTCTACTACACGCATCCACCGTCTCCATTGTACAGCATATCGAGCATCTTACAACGTCAACGGCCGCTTGTCGGCTCACTGTTTTTCAAGGAAATAACGCCCTAGGATACCTTTTGATACACGAATGTTCATGGTCGAGCCTTGTTCGTACTGCACGACCCCCACGCGTACGGACTCTTTTTCGGGGATGGCGCCGCTGCATTGGCGCAAATCCAGGACAGCGAAGTATGTCCTCGTTTTTCCGGAACGGCTGTACCACTCGGTCACGGGCACGGGCATCTCGCAAATGGTGCGGGTGTGCAACATGTTGAGCCAGATCAAACCGTAGGGCAGCGTCAGAGCCAATGCCAATGCCACTGCGCCTGCAATATGCGCTGTGGTGCGGGAGCGATGAACGCTTCCGGCCATTTTTGGGTAGTACCACAGGACCGTGGCGGCTGCCCCAAGCAGCGCCATGGGAATGCCCAGCGCAATGTAGTAGGAGTCGCTTAAAAAATCGATGTAACGGTAATGCATTGCGCCTTGGAGCACAACGCCCATTGGAACCGCTGCCAGCCACTGCCAATTGTCGTACAAACTTTTGCGTATTTCAAAACTGCTGTCGATGTCAAACCGACGGGGCTTCCATGTTTTGAGGGCTTCTTCCAGCATCAGCAACACGGTTTCTTCCTCGGGAATGCGCTTGGTTTTTTTGGAGACGTCCATCTGCACGTAAATGCCCAGGGTCGGAGTAAATCGAATGAACTTGATGGCCTTGGGGTCGCGGCCCAGGCCCGCAAACTGGATGGCCAGCGGCTTCCACCATGCTTGCAGTTGTCCTTCGTGCTGCGTTGTGTACTTGGGTTTGTTCGAAAATGGGTGCTTGATTTCCCAAATGGCGGGGACAAGGCTGGTTGGTTCTACGTCTTGGGATGTTCGAAACACAAAATGGGCACGGTTTTTGGAGGTGCGTCGCTGCATCCAAAAACCGTTGTGGGCAGCTTCCCAGCGCGTGCGCGTTCTCCTATCGTAGTAGACGACACCCAGAAGAACCATAATGGCCAAGAAAGCAAACATATTGGATAACACTTGTGGGCTCCTATTGCGTATTCTACATTTTTAACATGACTCAACGTTCTTCATTCTACGCAGCCGCCTTTGCTTTTACCATGCTTTTCGGCTCCCCCGGGGTTCAGGCGAACCCTAGCAACGAGGACGAAGCCTCGTTGGGCGCGGCCGCCATTGTGGTGCTGGCCCACAAATGCAGCCCTGGACAAGTCGGGCAATTTGAGAGTGCTGCCCACAACCATTTGGCGTACATGGTGCAACGGTTTACGGCACCAGCGCGGGCCCGGATTTTTGAGGACTTGCGCATCAAAACCAGGGCGTTGCAGATTTCCTCGTCGGGAGATTCATGCACAAGTGCTTTGCGGCTGCATTCCATGGCCAAACAATGGGGGTACGGCCATATTTTGCAATCCATGGGATTCGCTCCACGGTAATTGCTTGAAAACAGCATGGATTGCAAATCCACCTTGTTTTTTGTATAGTGGCTGCAACTGGACACATAGGAGAACATCATGAAAAAGCACAGTTTTGTATTTTCGCTGCTGGCACTTGGAGCTTGTACAGGCGCCTTCGCGCAGTCGGGCAGCGAAGAGTGGGCCCGCGTCAAGAGCAGCGAGCCCATTTACGGGCAGGCCGCTGCCATCCAGCGTCCCCAATGCACCACGCAGTTGGTCCAGCGCACAGTGGCACCTGCTCCTGCGTACCAGCCACAAACCAATGTAGGTGGGGCCATCGTGGGAACCATTATCGGTGGTGTTTTGGGCCACCAGGTGGGGGGCGGTAGCGGCAAGGCATGGGCCACGGCGGCAGGCGCAGGCATTGGTGCCGTAACGGGCGAACGGTTGATTGGTGGCAGTGGGTCGGCACCGGCCGCTCCACTGTACGGCCAAAGCCACACCGTCCCCGTGGAAAACTGCGTCATGGTGACAGAAATG
>RRZU012912034.1_pt1 | contig 14848 bp, 10 predicted proteins | sample 2165561 | NCBI WGS metagenome assembly RRZU01 (sample SAMN10456909, study PRJNA506462) | wastewater metagenome | isolation source: wastewater sludge | place: USA: Moscow, Idaho
CAGGATAATTTCACGCGTTGTATATCCTATCGTAAATTTAGGAATGAGCGGCGAACTGATATTCAGTGAAATCTGGATGGCAATAACCGTACCGATAAAAATGGAAATGATGACAACGATCCAAAGGGAATCGACTCCTAATTTATATATTTCCTTTATCAACTGCTTAAAGAACATGCTCCACCGGTTGGGTACGGAGATGCATTTCCCCATCAACATGACATATTCACCTACTTGATGTAATGCTTTATTCATTATTTTATGTTTCTATTCAATTACAGTCTGCAAATATAACGCAATTCTGGGAACAACTGTTCATTTCAGGCTTGATACTTCTGGTTTGTATTTAATCTAAACTGGGCTGTAAGTCAATAAAAGCGTAGTGAACGATTTGTATAGAAGGAATTAATTCCGTTTCTTTGTGGCAAAGATTTTGGATATGGCAGACGAACAACAAATGGTGCTCCGTACGGAGGACCTCGTTAAAAAATATAAGACACGTACCGTTGTAAATCATGTTTCGATCAATGTGAAGCAGGGAGAGATCGTGGGATTGCTCGGCCCTAATGGAGCTGGGAAAACGACTACTTTCTATATGACGGTAGGGTTGGTGACTCCCAATGAAGGAAAGATATTCTTGAACGATATGGAGATCACGAAGTTTCCGGTGTATAAACGCGCTCGTAATGGTATTGGCTACTTAGCTCAGGAGGCGTCTATTTTCCGTAAAATGACGGTGGAGGATAACATTCGTTCCGTATTGGAAATGACAGAGACAACATCCGAATACCAGAAAGAAAAATTGGAGAGTCTGATTGCCGAATTTGGTCTGAATAAAGTGCGGAAGAATTTGGGCGACCAGTTGTCCGGAGGTGAACGCCGGCGTGCGGAGATCGCTCGCTGTCTGGCTATCGATCCGAAATTTATCATGCTTGACGAACCGTTTGCCGGGGTAGACCCGATTGCCGTACAAGATATCCAGAGCATTGTCGCAAAGCTGAAACATAAGAATATCGGGATTCTGATCACAGATCATAACGTATACGAGACTTTGAGTATCTGTGACCGTGCCTATCTGCTGTTCGAAGGGAAAGTGCTTTTTCAGGGAACTGCCGAGCAGTTGGCCGAAAATGAAATTGTGCGTGAAAAATATCTGGGTAAGGATTTTGTTCTCCGCAAAAAAGACTTTTAAGAATTAAGATTAGACGATCTGATAATTTTCAATTTCTGACAGCAGCGAACAAAGAAAAATAGCGCAACGATCGCCACGATTGTGTAGGGCAACAAATTCTGTGTGGAAATATCTCCGGTAATGAATTCGTTGTCTTTTAATTTGGCATCCGACATGCTGATGACAGCAATTGCATTATTAACGAAGTGGGCAAATACCGGTATCCAGATGTTCCGGGTCCAATAAAGTAAATATCCGAAATAAGCTCCTAACAGCATACGTGGAAGGAAGCCGAAAAACTGCATGTGGAAGGTACTGAAAATGATGGCTGCACTCCAGATGATGATATGATGATTGTACGTCCATTTCCCGATTATCCGTTGCAAAGCGCCCCTGAAAAGGAATTCTTCCGTAATGCCGGCAGCTACCGCGATAACGATCAGGTTAAAAAACAAAGTTATGATCCCTCTTCCGGCCAACAATTTCAGAGTCAGTTGTTCGGCCGTTTCCTCTTGTAACCGCATCCAGTTTTCTATGGGTTCCATAAAAGATGGCAATTCCATCTGCTTATTCAGTATTCCGGTCAGGCTGATGGAAGGAGTGATCAAAAATATACTGAGAAATGTGAGAAGCAATATGTGTCCTTTAGGCATTTTCCCGATCGACAGATATTCTTTCGGATTGTAGCTGCACAGCCACGCAAGTGCCAATGCAGGAAAGAGGAATGTGCCGAGGGCTGAAATAAGTTGCAACAGGCGCATCATGTCCGAATACTGCGTAATATCGGCGTGCAGACCATAGATCATATAGAAGAATCCCATTGCAATCAGCGATGAGAAAACTGCGCCTGCCAGAATCAGGAGAAGCAGGACGGTCAATTGGAAGATGGCCGGTTTTCCGGCATATATACCTTTTAAGAACATATTTTTGAGCATAAAAAAACTTCTGCTCAAAGATAAGCAGAAGTTTCTTATTTTTTCCCGGAAAAGTAATTATTTAGGACGAGCCTCTTTTATTACTATCTGGCGGCCTTCATATTCAGCTTCGTTCAACTCGGCGATTGCTTTTTTCGCAGCTTCATCGTCCGGCATTTCAACGAAACCAAAACCTTTTGATTTGCCTGTTTCACGGTCTTTGATGATCTTTACGGATTCAACCGTACCGTATTCTTCCATTACTTGTTTCAAATCATCTTCCCGAACACGATAGTTCAGGTTTCCAACATAGATGTTCATAAAAATAGAAATTAAAAAATAAAATTGTTACTTCAATGAAAGTAGTAAACCGGAATTTCGTAACAGTGAGAGATATTCGACAAGTAACGAGTAAATGAAGAAATAAAAAACAATGTTAGGTACGTTCAAGGTTAATGCCCTTTCACATCGCAAAGGAATACATTTATTTTAGATAAACAACAATTTATCCTGAAAAAAATAATATTGCTCCTAAATTCATCTCGGTTATAACAATTTAAGCAAACAATTTGCGAGATTAAAAGATTAAGTCTAATTTTGCACCCTAAAATTCGAACAAGACTATTAATTAAATAAATCATTCAGAATGAACGTTTCGCTTAAAAACATTGATGCTACAAAAGGCATTGTGAAATTGGAAATAGTGAAAGCTGACTATGCAGACAAGGTTGAAAAGAGCCTTCGCAGCTTCCGTCAGAAAGCAGAGATGCCGGGTTTCCGTAAAGGGATGGTCCCAATGGGTATGGTAAAGAAAATGTATGGCAAGCATGTGTTGGTCGAAGAAATCAACAAATTGGTTTCTGAAAACCTGTACAACTATATCCGTGAAAACAAACTGAACATTTTGGGCGAACCGCTGCCTAACGAAACTGAACAGAAAGAAATCAACTTCGATACTCAGGAAGACTTCGAATTTTGTTTTGATGTAGCGCTGGCTCCGGAAATCAAGATCGAATTGTCCAAAAATGACAAGGTTCCTTATTACCAGGTGAATATCGACGACGAAATGATCGGCAAACAAGTCGAGGCTTACCAGGCTAATTTCGGAACGTACGACCAGGTTGAGGATGTAGAAGAAAAAGACTTGGTGAAAGGTACGGTAGCCGAACTGGAAAACGGTTCTCCGAAAGAAGGCGGTATCGTTGTTGAAGAGGCTGTTTTGATGCCGATGTACATAAAGGATGAAGCTGAAAAAGCTAAATTCATCGGTGCAAAGAAGAACTCTGTGATCGTATTCAATCCGAATAAGGCCTACGAAGGTGCAGAAGCAGAAATCGCTTCTTTCTTGAAAGTGAATAAGGAAGCCGTCAGTGGTATCACAGGCGATTTTAGCTTTGAAATCACGGAGGTGACTCGTCATAAGAATGCAGAGCTGAACCAGGAATTGTTCGACAAAGTCTTCGGTGAAGGCGTTGTTACCAGCGAAGAAGAATTCAAGAACAAGATCCGCGAAGCTTTGGCTGAACAGTTCACTCCGCAGAGCGACTTCAAGTTCTTGGTCGATGCCCGTGACCTGCTGGTTCAGAAGGCCGGTGAACTTTCGTTTGCCGAAGACCTGTTAAAGCGTTGGTTGCTGGTTGCCAATGAAAAGAATACGAAAGAAAAGATCGACGAAGAATATCCTCGGATCATAGAAGACTTGAAATATCAGCTGATCAAAGAAAATCTGGTGAAGGAAAACGGATTGAAAGTTGAAGATGCTGATATCGAAGGCTTCGCTAAACGTGTAGCTAAAGCCCAGTTCGCCCAGTATGGAATGCTTTCCGTACCGGAAGACGTATTGGCTAACTATGCTAAAGACATTTTGAAAAACAAGCAGACGCTGCAGAATATCATTGACCGTGCAGTTGAAGAAAAACTGGCAGGCTGGTTGAAAGAACAAGTCGAACTGGATACCAAGGAGGTGACAGCCGACGAATTCAACAAACTTTTTGAAGAATAAGACTACCTGAAAAAGCGGTAGCAGCAGCTTTTTTATCTAAAAAGGGCTTTCTCTCGAAAAAATATCTTACCGGACAGCAAATAAGTTGTTTCTTTCAGAAATTTATTTATAACTTTGTTATTCCGATAAGTAAGAGAGGAATCCCTTTTTTTATGACTTTTCGGTAACACAATAAGACTATAGATTATGGAAGATTTCAGAAAGTATGCAACGAAGCATTTAGGGATGAACAGTAATGCGCTGGACAGTTATATGAATATAACCAGCAGTTACATATCTCCGACGATTATCGAAGAGCGTCAATTGAACGTTGCTCAGATGGACGTTTTTTCACGGTTGATGATGGACCGTATCATTTTTTTAGGTACACAGGTTGACGATTATACGGCAAATGTAATCCAGGCACAGTTGTTGTATCTGGATTCAAGCGATCCGGGCAAGGATATTTCAATTTATATCAATTCTCCGGGTGGCTCTGTTTATGCAGGATATGGTATTTATGACACGATGCAGTTTATCAGTAGTGACGTGTCGACTATCTGTACGGGTATGGCAGCTTCTTTTGCTGCGGTATTGCTGGTCGCCGGAACGAAAGGCAAGCGTATGGCCTTGCCTCATTCCCGCGTGATGATTCACCAGCCGTTAGGCGGTGCGCAGGGACAGGCTTCGGATATTGAGATCACGGCTCGTGAAATCCTGAAAGTAAAGAAGGAACTCTACACAATCATATCAACTCATTCAGGTCAACCTTATGAAAAGGTTGAACACGATAGTGACCGTGACTATTGGATGACGGCAGAGGAAGCTTTGGCTTACGGTATGATCGACAAGGTTCTGGTTCGTAATAAATAATATTAATGTAAGGGGCTGCGTTAAAAGTCCCTTGTCCCTTGTATCGAATGCGGGAACAGGAGCTTTTAACGTACTCTCTTTAAAAAACAAATACGGAATGGCCAAAACAGGCGATAGCTGTACGTTTTGCGGACGCGGTAGCCGGGACGTTAATATGTTGATTAACGGGATTTCCGGTGCTATTTGCGATGAATGTGCACAGCAAGCGTACGAAATAGTAAAAGAACAAATGCCTGGCAAGGGGAGTTCTTTTGGATTAAACCAGAAAGATCTGCCTAAGCCTGAGGATATTAAGACTTTTCTGGACCAATATGTGATAGGTCAGGACGACGCTAAACGTTATCTGTCGGTTGCTGTGTATAACCATTACAAACGTTTGATCCAGAAAGTAACATCGGATGATGTTGAGATCGAGAAATCGAATATTATTATGGTGGGTGCTACGGGGACAGGTAAAACGCTACTTGCCCGTACGATCGCCAAATTGCTCCATGTCCCGTTTGCCATTGTAGATGCGACGGTCTTGACAGAAGCCGGTTATGTAGGGGAGGATATAGAAAGCATTTTGACCCGTCTGTTGCAGGCTGCCGATTATGATGTCGAAGCGGCACAGCGTGGTATCGTATTTATCGATGAAATAGATAAGATCGCCCGTAAGAGCGATAATCCTTCCATTACCCGTGATGTAAGCGGTGAAGGTGTGCAGCAGGGCTTGCTGAAGCTCTTGGAAGGTTCCATCGTGAACGTACCCCCGCAGGGTGGGCGCAAGCATCCGGAGCAGAAAATGATTGCCGTGGATACGAAAAATATCCTGTTTGTATGTGGTGGCGCTTTCGACGGAATAGAGAAGAAAATCGCCCAGCGTTTGAATACACGTGTAGTAGGATACGCCGCAAACGAAAACACGGCGCAGGTGGATCGCAACAATCTGCTGAAATACATTACACCAACCGACTTGAAATCGTTTGGCCTGATTCCGGAAATCATCGGACGTCTGCCTATCTTGACCTATTTGAACCCGTTGGATAGGAGTACGCTTCGTAATATCTTGACGGAACCGAAGAACTCGATCATCAAGCAATATATCAAATTGTTTGCGATGGATGATATTGAACTGACATTTGACGAAGACGTGTTCGAATTTATAGTCGATAAGGCACTTGAGTTTAAGTTGGGAGCACGTGGCTTACGTTCCATTGTGGAGGCTGTGATGATGGATGCCATGTACAGTATGCCGTCTGCAAATGAAAAGACACTCCATGTCACGTTGGAGTATGCGAAGGAAAAGTTTGAAAAATCGGACGTAAACCGTCTGCAGATGACCTGACGGCGGTTTTTAAAATATGAATAGTATGGCGAAGAAGGATAATTTGACAGAAGAGCTCAAAAAACATTTTGGTTTTGATACCTTTAAAGGAAATCAGAGAGCAATCATCGAAAATGTACTGGCAGGAAATGATACATTTGTGTTGATGCCGACCGGAGGAGGAAAATCTTTGTGTTATCAACTGCCTTCTCTTATGATGCAGGGGACGGCCATAGTGATTTCTCCTTTGATAGCCCTGATGAAGAACCAAGTGGATGCCATGCGTAATTTCAGCGAAGAGGACGGGGTTGCCCATTTCATAAACTCTTCCTTGAATAAATCGGCTATCGACCAGGTAAAAGACGATATCCGTAATGGCCGGACGAAATTGCTCTACGTGGCTCCTGAGTCATTGACCAAAGATGAAAATGTGGAGTTTCTGCGCCAAGTCAATATTTCGTTTTATGCAGTGGACGAAGCACATTGTATTTCTGAATGGGGGCATGATTTCCGTCCGGAATATCGTCGTATCCGTCCGATCATAAACGAAATCGGCAAGCGTCCGTTGATTGCTTTGACGGCGACAGCCACTCCGAAAGTGCAGCACGATATTCAGAAAAACTTGGGAATGATTGACGCTTCTGTCTTTAAATCCTCCTTCAACCGTTCTAATTTGTATTATGAGATTCGTCCGAAAACGGCGAATATCGACCGCGAGATCATCAAATATATTAAGTCCAACGAGGGAAAATCCGGTATTATCTATTGTTTGAGCCGTAAGAAGGTGGAAGAATTTGCCGATATTCTGAAAGCAAACGGTATCAAGGCGCTCCCTTATCATGCCGGTATGGATTCGCAGCAGCGTTCGAGCAATCAGGATGCGTTCCTAATGGAAAAAGCAGACGTGATCGTTGCGACCATTGCTTTCGGTATGGGGATCGACAAACCCGACGTACGGTATGTCATCCATTATGATATTCCCAAAAGCCTCGAAGGATATTACCAGGAAACCGGACGAGCCGGCCGTGATGGCGGTGAAGGCCAGTGCATCGCTTTTTATGCCTATAAAGACTTGCAGAAATTGGAAAAATTCATGCAGGGAAAACCGGTGGCGGAACAGGAGATCGGTAAGCAGTTGCTTCTGGAGACTGCTGCTTATGCCGAAACTTCCGTATGTCGACGGAAAGTCTTGTTGCACTATTTCGGTGAAGAATACCTGGAAGAAAATTGTGGAAATTGTGATAATTGTTTGAACCCAAAAAAGAAAGTGGAAGCAAAGGAATTATTAAGCGCCGTACTCGAAGTGGTTGGTACGTTAAAGGAAAAATTCAAGGCAGAATATATTGTCAACATGTTGGTCGGCAACGAGACCTCCGAAATACAATCTTACAAGCACAATGAACTGGAGATTTTCGGTTCCGGTTCGGATGAGGAAGAGAAGACATGGAATGCCGTTATCCGTCAAGCATTGATTGCCGGATATTTGGCCAAGGACATCGAGAACTACGGTCTGTTGAAGATTACAGAAAAAGGAAAAGAGTTTATAAAGAAACCTGTCTCTTTCAAGATTACAGAAGACAACGAATTCGATGAAGAGGAAGAAGAAGTTCCCGTACGCGGTGGAGCCGCTTGTGCGGTCGATCCTGCCCTTTTCTCGATGATGAAGGATTTACGCAAGAAGTTGTCCAAGCGTCTGGAAGTGCCTCCTTTCGTTATTTTCCAGGATCCGTCTCTGGAAGCGATGGCCACTACTTATCCGGTAACGTTGGAAGAATTGCAGAATATTCCGGGTGTCGGAGCCGGTAAGGCAAAAAGATATGGTAAGGAGTTCATTGAGCTGATTAAGCGTCATGTGGAAGAAAACGAGATCGAACGTCCCGAAGATCTTCGGGTTCGTACGGTTGCCAATAAATCCAAATTGAAGGTTTCGATCATCCAGCGTATCGACCGTAAGGTGGCGTTAGACGAAATAGCCATGACGAACGGATTGGAATTTAACGAACTACTCGACGAAATAGAAGCGATCGTTTATTCTGGAACCCGTATCAATATCGACTACTTCTTGAACGATGTGATGGACGAAGATCATATCGATGATATTTATGAATACTTCAAGGATTCGGAAACAGACGATCTGGAAGATGCAATCGAAGAATTAGGTGGTGATTATACGGAAGAAGAGATTCGCCTCGTCCGCATTAAGTTCCTGTCGGAAATGGCAAATTAAATAATTGACAATTGGCAATTGGCAATTGACAATGGGCGACAAAAATGTCCATTGTTAATTGTCAATTGTTTTGTAGGTTTGTGTGCAATAATTTTTAAGGCATAAGTTCTATGTCATTTATTGCAGACAGAGTGGTCATGGACGGATTGACGTTTGATGACGTATTATTGATTCCTGCCACTTTCAGGGCAACCGCATCAAAATTTTCCAAGGTTGTGATTTGCATACGAAGTTTTCTGCAAATCCTCTATCACTGCGAAGGTTGTAGCTATTAATATTCAAGCGTCAAAGGCAGTGATACAGGGTGTTTTTCTCTATCACTCCTCTATCACTTCTGATACAGGGTGTTTTTATCATGTAATTGAAAACCAGTGTATTGCCTTCTTTTGCTTTTGAAAAAGCATATAAAATAATCGAATAAACAAATGTAAAAACGAATATAACAGGTATTAAATTGGCGAAATACGGTTCTTCATTCCACAAAAGCCCTCTCTTTTTTTAGCAGAAGCAAGCAGATAATTCCGTAAACACCCCCATGTTACCATCCTTAACATCCGGGTGTAGAGAGCTGGTACATTCGGGTGTAAGAGGGAGCAACATGGGGGTGTCCGGCAACTAAAGTACCGTGCCGGACAATGAAAACCTCCCGGTTTTACCTATTTTGTAGCCGTTTTTTGCAGAAAATAATCGAGTGATTTGCAGAGGTGGGAATAGCTGTTTCATGAAAAGGCGCCTGTCTTTTGAAAGTGAATGTCGGTTTTTATATTTATAAAAAACACTAATTTAATGGGGTAATGTACTTTTTAAGCTGCATCTCCGTTAGATTAGTGTTATTTTTGTAAACGATATCGTGATATGGTAAAAGAAGGATTAATGAAGAAGTTGCTTGTATTATCTTTGGTATTCGCTTGTATGACAGGAAATGCACAAGTTTCGGCCGATTCGGTAGTGATGACGGTAGCCGGAAAGCAGATCCCGTTGGATGAATTTATTTTTATTGCACAAAAGAATAGCGAAGTTAATTTGTCTGACCGTAAATCCGTGAATGCATACGTGGAGTTGTTTAAGAACTTCAAGCTGAAAGTGGCGGAAGCGGAAGATTTGGGACTGGACAAGACGAAAGCGTTCAAAGATGAATTGGATAGCTATCGGGCTCAATTGACTTCAAGTTATCTGTCGGATAAGGATGGAGAGGAAGCTGCTGTACGTGCCGTGTATGACCGGTATGGAGAAGTGCTGGAATTGAGTCATATTCTGTTCCGCTTGCCGCAACGTACATTATCGAAAGATACGGTTCCGGTATATCAGAAAGCGATCGAGGCCTATGAGCGTATTCAAGCGGGAGAGGATTTTGCCGCTGTCGGCAAAGAACTGAAAGATGCCGATAAGGAAAATGTCGGCTATGAATATGTACACTGTTTGCTGCCGATGCAGACGGTTAAAGCCTTTGAGAATGTCGCTTATTCGTTGCCCGTCGGTTCCGTCTCTCTGCCGGTTCGGACGACTATGGGCTTCCATATCATAAAAATACACAGTCGCAGGCGAAATCCGGGGCTGGTACGTGTAGCGCATGTCCTGATCCCGTTTGAGAAAGATTCGGTGAAGTTTGGAGAGGCTGAAACATTGGCTCGTGCGGAAGAAGTTTATCGGAAAGCGAAGGATGGAGCTGACTTTGCCATGTTGGCAAAAGAATACTCGTCTGATGCCGGTTCTGCCAAGCGGGGAGGAGAGTTGCCAGCTTTTGGTGTCGGCGAGATGGTGGAGCCGTTCGAAGTGGCTGCTTTCGCTTTGAACACTCCGGGGGAATTGTCCCGACCGGTGAAAACACGTTTCGGTTATCACATTATAAAGTTGATCGAGAAGAAAGGTATTCCTTCTTTCGATGATAAGAAGAAGGCCTGGTCTCGCCAGATGGCGCAGGGAGAACGGAATTTCGAATATTACGGTGCGTTTGATGAACGAATGAAAAAAGAGTACGGATATTGCTTCTATCCCGAGGCTTATGCCGAACTACAAGCTTTGTGCAACGACTATTTTCCGTCCGATCCTGCTTTCTACGAGAAGGCGAAAGACATGAACAAGACTTTGTTTCATCTGAATGGCACGGATTTTCCCCAAAGTGAGTTCGCTTATTATATCCAGCGCTGTCCGTTCTCTACGAAATCGTATGCGGGAGATTTCATGCAGGAGGTTTACGATCTTTTTATCCGAGATATCGTAACTACTGCCGAACGTAAGAATCTGACTACAAAACATCCTGAGTTCGATCTTCTTATGAAAGAGTATCGGGATGGCATCTTGCTGTTCGACATCAGCAATAAGGAAGTTTGGAACAAGCCGATGGACCAGCAAGCCAAGGCGGAAGCCGAATGGATCGAACAGCTGAACCGGAAATACCCGGTGACGATAAACTGGAAGCTGGTGAAGAAAGTGAGTAAAATGACAAAGAAATAATAAAGAGAAAGTTATATGAGATATTGCTTCATTTTTATAGCATTCGTATCTTTGCTGTGTTCTTGTAAGGGAACGCAGCCTGTGGATGATGCGGATGTGTTGGTAAAAGTGAAGGACCGGACTTTGAGACGTTCGGAGATAAAACAGCAGATCCCGCGCGGATTGTCCTCGGCTGACAGTATGTTGCTTGCCGAAAGTTTGGAAAGGAAGTGGGTGAAAGATGCCTTGGTCTACGATGTGGCCTTGCGCAACTTGGAGGGAGAAGATAAGGCGGAAGTGGATAAGCTGGTGGAGGAATATCGTCATTCGCTGATCCGCTATCGGTATCAGGAACAGTTGATAAAAGAAAGGCTTTCTTCCGAGTTTCAGGAAAGCGACATGCTGAGTTATTACGAGGAAAACCAGAAAAAATTTGTCTTGGACAAGGCTTTGGTGAAAGGTCTCTTCCTGAAGATCCCGGTGGATGCCCCCGGCCTCGTTGATGTAAAGGGATGGTATAGGTCGACTTCTGAGGCTTCTTTAGAAAAAATTGAGAAGTATAGTGTACAGAATGCCAGTATTTATGACTACTTTTACGACAAATGGGTGGACTTTGACCAGGTGATGGACAATATTCCGGTGCATGTGTCGAATGCGAACGACTTCTTGAGGGCAAACAAGTTTGTCGAAGTTTCGGATAGTACATATTGCTATCTGTTGAATATTAAGGAATATCTGCCTGCGGGAAGTGTGGCGCCATACGACTATGCCAGTGCGCAGATCGTGGAGATGCTGACAAATCGGCGTAAGGTGGAATTTTTGAAGAAATTTGAAGAAGAATTATATAATGATGCAGTCAGGAGCGGTGACGTCAAGTTTTATACGGAACCGTGATTGGTAGCTTATAGAGAAGTACATGATGAAAAAGATTTTGACAGTATTCATTCTTGCCTGTTTATCTTGTGTGGTGTATGCCCAGGATAATGTGATCGATGAAATCGTGTGGGTGGTGGGAGATGATGCAATTTTGCGTTCGGACATCGAAAGCCAGCGTTTATATCTGCAAAACGAGGGACAGCGTTTTGACGGTGACCCTTATTGCGTGCTCCCCGAACAGATGGCAATACAGAAGCTGTTTCTGAACCAAGCGAAGATCGATAGTGTGGAAGTGAGTGAAAACCAGGTGATCCAGGAGACGGATCGTTGGATCAATTTCGCAATCAACCAGATGGGATCTAAGGAAAAGCTGGAGGAATATTTCGGTAAAAAGATTTCCCAACTGAAGGACGAACGTAAGGAAATGATCATGGAGCAACAGACTGTGGAACAGATGAAGCGCCAGCTGATCGGTGAAATCAAGTTGACACCCTCCGAAGTCCGTAAGTATTACAGCCAGTTGTCCAAAGACAGTCTGCCTAATATCCCGACAACTGTCGAGGTGCAGATTATCACGATGGAACCGAAGATCCCGTTTGAGGAGACGGATGCTATCAAGGCGCGTCTTCGCCAGTTTACCGATGATATCAACAGCGGGAAATATGAATTTTCGACATTGGCCCGTCTGTATTCGGAAGATCCGGAATCAGCCAAAAGGGGCGGTGAACTGGGTTTTTTGGGTAAGACAAGTTTGTTGCCCGAATTCGCTAACGTCGCTTTTAACTTGAAGGATCCGAAGAAGATTTCCCAGATCGTGCAGACTGAATATGGCTATCATATTATCCAATTGATCGAAAAGCGTGGCGACCGTATCAACTGCCGCCATATCTTGTTGAAGCCGAAAGTTTCGGACAAGGAGTTGAACGAGTGTATGACACGTATGGATTCGTTGTATAACGACTTAACGGCAAAGAAATTTACATTTGAAGAAGCGGCAACTTTTATCTCTGCTGACAAGGATACGAGAAATAACAAAGGTTTGATGGTGAACCAGAACTTTGAAAGTGACAACCACAGCACTCCGAAATTCGAGATGGCCGAACTGCCACAGGAAATCGGTAAGATGGTTTATACGATGCAGGTGGGAGATATCTCCAAACCTTTCACTATGATCAACGATAAGCAGAAAGAAGTTGTTGCTATTGTAAAACTGAAAGCCAGAGTGGACCAGCATAAGGCAAATATATCGGATGACTATCAGGCTTTGAAGTCGATTGTCGAATCTCGGAAACGCGAAGAGCTGCTGCATGACTGGATCATTAAGAAGCAGAAAAGCACATATGTGCGTATCAGCGACGGCTGGCGTAATTGTGATTTCCAGTATCCCGGCTGGATTAAAGAATGAGGACTGTAAATAAATTTATTTTCACAGGTCTGTTTTTTGTGTTGGCGGTCTGTGCCTTTGCACAGGCCCAAGATAGTATTGTGCATGCAGATACTACTGTTATTACCGCACAAGATGTGACAGTCGTCCCGCCGGACAGCTTGAAGGCAGCCGATAGTTTGCAGGTTATGACGGATACTGTCCCGCCCAAAAAGACGAAGGTATACCTGATCCATTCCAATACGCTATCTTTCGATAAGGCTGTAAAGCCGGATGCGCAGATATTGAACGGCGATGTATGTTTCCGGCATGACAGTTCATATATGTATTGCGACAGTGCTTACTTTTTCGAACAGACCAATTCGCTCGAAGCTTTCAGTAATGTCCGGATGGAGCAGGGAGACACCTTGTTCGTCTACGGAGATTATCTTTTTTATGACGGAAACACGCAGGTGGCTTATCTGCGCGAGAATGTCCGGATGGAGAACGGGCAGGTGACGCTCTTTACGGATAGCCTCAATTATGAACGTATTCCGAATATCGGATACTATTTTGAAGGTGGGCTAATTGTAGATTCTCTGAATCAACTATCTTCTTTTTACGGACAATATTCTCCGGAGACGAAGTTGGCGGTGTTCAATGACAGCGTGCAGGTTGAGAACCCTGACTTTACATTGTATTCCGATACTTTGCATTATGACACAGAATCCAAGGTAGCTACCATCCTGGGGCCGTCTGTCATTGTTTCGGACAGTGGCACGATCCATACTTCAAGAGGATGGTATGATACGGTGAACAACACATCCCTTTTGCTTGATCAGTCCCAGGTTGAATCGGGTGAGAAGATCTTGATCGGTGACTCTATCTTCTATAATCGGGATACGGGTATGGGAGAGGTCTATGGGAATATGAGCCTGATTGATACGGCCCAGCATGTGACGCTGCAAGGCGAATATGGTTATTATAATGAACAGACCGGATATGCTTTTGCAACCGACAGTGCCCGCTTCCTTGAGTATTCACAAGGTGACACCTTGTTTTTGCATGCCGATACGTTGCAGATGGTGACGGTCGACTCCGTCTACCGGGAGATCAAGGCCTATTACGGCGTACGTTTCTATCGGATCGATATGCAAGGCGTATGTGACTCCATGCAGTTCAATACGCGCGATTCTGTATTATATATGTATACGGAACCGGTTCTCTGGAATGAACAATATCAACTGTATGGCGATACGATCGCGATTTATATGAATGATAGTACGATCGAATATGCCCATGTGATCCAGTTTGCTTTTGCGGCACAGCATGTCGACTCGAGTTACTATAACCAGTTGAAGGGGAACGACCTGAAAGCCTATTTTGAGGGACAAGCCGTTCATCAGATCGATGTGGCGGGAAATGCCGAGTCTATTTTTTATCCATTGGAAAAGGATGGGGCGAAGGTCGGGATGAATGAGACCAAGAGTGGGTTCTTGACGATCTGGGTGAAAGACAATAAACTGGATAAATTGAAAATCTGGCCGAGTCCGGTCGGCAGCATGACTCCTATTCCGGATCTGAAACCCGATCAAAAGATGTTGAAAGATTTTTATTGGTTCGACTATCTGCGTCCGAAGAATAGGGATGACATTTACGAGGTGGTGAAAAGAAAAGCGACGGAATCACCCAAGAGAAGCAATA
>RRZU010454009.1_pt1 | contig 14842 bp, 8 predicted proteins | sample 2165561 | NCBI WGS metagenome assembly RRZU01 (sample SAMN10456909, study PRJNA506462) | wastewater metagenome | isolation source: wastewater sludge | place: USA: Moscow, Idaho
ATTTTTGGAAAGAAGATAGTATTAAATATAATTTTGATTGTACAGCATGTGGAAATCCACCTTATTTATGTTCAGCTATAATTTATACAAAGAAAATATAGCTTTAAAATTTACAAATATTTACAAAAAAATTAATGCAAATATTATACTTGTAAGTTTATAAAATATGGACAAAAGCAAAGCACGATTTTTTGGTTATATTTAAAAAAGTAGTTTGTCCATATAAATTTAAAAATATTAAATTCTTTTAATACATATTGTCCATATAAATAAAAGAAATTTATTAAGAACTTCCTATAGTTTTCTTTGCAATATTTAATAATTCTAAAGCTATTATAATTATTTTATATATAATTCTATAAACTGCAAAAATATTATATATTGGAATATACATGGATTCATTTAAAAACAAATTGTCAAACGAAGTGTAAAAATAGGTAGTTATTTATGAAGCTTTAATAGCCTAATAGTTGATAACTAGTTAACCTTTCTTATCTAACTTTTTGCCACCTTTAAAAGTTGCCGTCTTACCTGTTTTACTTTCGTAAACTGTTGTTTTATCTTTGCCTTCACCAACAGTAGTAAATGTCCCACCATTCTTATCTTTACTTGTTTTATTACCCATTGTAAACTCCTTTAAATTATTATTTAATAGTAACATAAATATTCTTATTGATCTGGTTCCCCTAAATAAGACACAAAACTCTGAACAGTCTATTACATAACCTCTTACTTTTGGAGCAATTTTTACTAATGGAAAGCTTGTTCCAAAAAGAGCTGAATTTTTGAACATGTTCAAAAAGTACAGGTTGTTGAACTTGTTTTATAACTCATCTTTGTAACAATTTTTTACCCAAATTGCACCTCCAATATACTTAACATTTTTATGTATGTTAGTTATTAATGTTCAGGCTATCTTGTATATAATGTATGTTTAATAAATAGTTAGAACATGAAAAGGAATAATAAAGTGCAGTTACCAACTAGAGATGCAAAACATGTAACCGAGACCAGTTCTTATAAAATATTCTCTAGAAATATACCAGACCATTGGATTATTAGAGAAGTTAGTGAACGAGACTATGGTATTGATTGTTACATCGAGTTAGTAAACAATCAAAATCAAGTTACAGGTGAACTTATTTCAGTTCAACTAAAAGGTAAACAAAAAATAAAGTGGACAAAAGATGACTATTTTACTTTTTCAGGAATAAACATATCAACAACGAATTACTGGATGAAGTTTCCCACTCCAGTCTTTATATGTCTTGTTGACCTAGAAACTGAAGAAGTTTTTTATTCGTCAGTTAAAGAGTCAGTTAGAAAAAACTTCTATTCCTATATTAAACAGGATACATTTTCTTATAAGATTTACAAGAAAGATAAGCTTGAAGTTTCAACTTTAGAAAATTTTCTATTTTCTTATTTTTCTGATAAACATTGGGAAAACCTAGGTATAAACATAAATACATTCTTATCAAATCACGCACGTTATACAGATTTCATTGAAGAGAATATCGGTAGAGACTGTTTTATGGGAGTTGATATTGACAGAGTACTATATCTTAAAGTCTTCTACGAAAATATGCGTTTTTTATGTTTACATTTTCAAATTCAGTGGAATTTAAAGTCAATTAGTGACTATTTCTCAGAAAGCCAAAAAGCTTTTGGAGATTACTATGATATTCATGAACATTATATCGATGAAATAGTGAGAAAATTAGGTGAACTACTTCCTTCAGTTTCATTAAAAATAAGAGAGCATCTAACCAATATTGAATCTGAGTATTGGCATGTTAAAGATTTACAGCTTTACAAGCTTGCATTAAATATTGAAGATGACGGGAAAGTTCCCTCATTCATTTAAGTGGGAAAGTCTAACAAATCGTTGGAAAGAAAACAAGGTTATTTAAGCTTTTATCTTGAAAAGTTATTTAGATGAAAGTTTGAAGAGAACCAAGTGGAAATATCACCTTGTTTTTCAACTCAAGCATTCAACAACCTCTTACTTTTGGAGCAGTTTTTACTAAAAAACAGCTTGTTCCAAAAAGACTTGAAATCTGGAACATGTTCAATAAGTACAGATTGTTGAACTTGTTTTATAACTTATCTTTGTAGCAATTTTCTGTTCACATTAAACATACATAAAAGGCATGTCATAAACTTAGAATTTATTTAAAAAGCATCTCAACTTCCAATGTTTTTTATAATAACATCTACAACAATACCTTATTTAAGGTATTGTAGGCATTTTGATATACGACACTTTTTGGGCATGTTATTTGTTTATTTTTAGGGTGTTTTATATATAATGTATATTCAACAAATAGTTATCTTTAACAGAATGAGGAGAAAACAATAAGTACATCACAAAGAATTGATTTTACTCAAAAAACCAAAGAATCAATATTTAAAAGAGTCAATGGTCGGTGTTCTGTTCCACGATGCAAGAAACCAACAGTGGGACCGTTTCATGCAAAAGATGAGGCTGTAAATATGGGTGTTGCTTGCCATGTTTACAGTGCTTCTGAGAATGGACCAAGAGGACAAGGAAATAAAAACTCAGAATTTTTAGGTAGCGTAGAAAATGGAATTTGGTGTTGTCAATACCATGCGAACCTAATAGATAAAAATAATGGTGTAGACTATCCAGCTTCTACATTATTTATGTGGAAGAAACTAGCAGAAGCAAGAGTTTTGAAAGAGATGAATGATATCCCCTCCCCGTTAGGCTGGGTTGAATCAATAAATTTTACTACCTTTATGAATAATCATATTTTGCCAAGTATAAAGTTATCAAGATTGACATTACTTTGTGGGAAAAATGGAACAGGAAAAAGTTCGCTTTTAGAATTTAGTGCATCAATTTCAAATTCAAAATATTCTGATAGGTTTATAAATACAAAGATAAAAAATAATTCAGGAAAATATGAATTGGCTATTTTTAATGCTGAAGTTATTTATTCTACAGTTGATTCATTTAGTAAAAAAATCAGTCTTAAAATAGAAAATTCCATACTATCAAGAACAGAAAATAATAAAGAGTGTTTGCTACCGCCAGGAGATTTGGAAATAATATTTTGTTCTGATATCAAAGGTAAGCAAAAAGAGAATGAAGATGATATTGATTTTATGATGAATATATTTAATGTAGACAAGTCTGCTTTATTTGCCTTAACTAAAATTGGAACAAAATCTTTAATGGCAGGGAAAATAAAATTTGAACATGCCGAAGAAGATGATGAATATGATTATGAAAAAACACATAAAAAGTATAAAGAAAATGGAGATAAATATTTTGAATTATTATTTAAAAGAGATGATTCTAATCATTATGTTTCCTTAAATGGTTTATCTACAAGTGAGCAAGCTAAACTCATATTAGATTTACAAATCACAAAAGCTAGAGAAACATCCAAACAACGGTTAACACTTTTATTAATCGAAGAATTAATTTATAACTTTCACGAGGATAGTTTTAAAAGTTTATTGTCAGCACTAGAACAAGAAGAATTTCAAACGATTGTTTCGATTCCACCATGGATAAAGAGTGACATATTAAACATTGAAAAAGATAATATATCATTAAAAAATTTAGATTATTTGGAACAGTGGAAACTTGAAATACTAAAAAGCAGTTGAGCTAATAAATTACCTTGCGGGCAATTTATTGGCTCATTTTAAACATTAGCATACATATCTAGAGATATTTTTGTAGGCATTTTGATATATGATACCTCTTATATAAGTTATTTATTTATTTTTTAGCCTATCTTATATACAATGTATCATTATTAAATAGTTAGACTAATAGTAAATTTATAAAAAAAGATATTTAAATGGTTAAAATAGTTCATTATTGTATAAACTGTACTAAAGAGTTAAAGCTTAAAACTCCACTAAAAAAACTAGAGAAAAATTCAAAAAAAAACAAAGTTTTAATAGATAAAATTATTAAATGTAAACATTGTAATTATCAATATAAAATAGAAATCATTGAAGGATATAGTAATATTATAGATGTAGTTTTCGATAATGATCAAACTATCATATTTAATTCAGATCATTTATTAAAAGTGCAATATTGTATTGGAGAATATGATAGGGGTGTACAAGATGAAATATATTTTACAAAACAACTTGAAAATGAATTTATTGAAATTAAAAGAAAAGAACTAGAAAAAAAGCTTTTAATTATTAAAGATGGTAATAAAGCAGAAAATAAATTTAGAAATTATTTAAATAAGAAGAACCATCATTTTTTATTTATTCATCAAGACAAAGAAACATTTCCAAAATCCTTTAATAACAAAATTAAAAGACCAGACTTCTTGATTTTTGATTCAGCTAATGGGCATAAATATATTGATGTTAAAAACTATACTTTATTTTGTAAAAAATCATTTCGTATGTATATAGAAGAATATAAAAAACTTTTGGCTTTTAAAAATATTTCTAAAGAAAAAGTATTTTTTGCATATGTTGAAAAAAATGATTTTTCTCAATGGTATTTTATAGATATAAATAAGGTAAAAAAACTTTATAAAAAACTTTCAGATGATGAAAAAAATAAAGATTTTTTTTATATTGATAAACAAGATTTTGATATAGAACTTTAATAAACACAAAGTCTAACAAATCATCGTAGCCAATAAATGCCCAAGCAGTCATTTATCGGCTAGACTCAACCCTTAAATGATGAAAGGAATTTATTGAATATGCCTTATATAAATTATCAATCTACAGGATATACAAACAATCACATTCATATCAATTCTAATGGTATTCAAAGTATTCGTTGCAGGAAACTAGACTTATATAGAGCTATGGTTACAGTAGGAAATCCTAGTTTTATTTCTAGGCAAAAAATACGGGATTTTGGTTTATCTAGAGCAATTTATAATTCAATAATTGAAAAAATTGGTACTGTTTGGGAAAATATTGAATCTGATAGCACTGGAATGCGATTACATCCGATTTATCATTCTCATGTCAGTGATAAAAAAAGAATCGTTAGTTATAACCTCGGGATGGCATTTGCGAAGTTTTATGCAGAAAAATTATTAAATATCCCCAATTTAACACATGTAGAAAGTTTAAAAGAACTTGGTGCTATTGATTTTCATGCAACAATAGGGAGAGGTCGAGAACCTGATTTAGTTGGACAATGTATAAATGGTAATTGGCATGTTTTTGAAGCTAAAGGTATGTCTTCAAATAATTTGAATACACAAATTGCATCTGCTAAACAACAGGTTCAAAGAGTGGCTTCTATTCAGGGAATATCACCAGAAACACTTAATGCCTGTGCCACATATTTTAATGACAGAGAAATTTTGACTTATTTACAAGATCCTGAAAGCAAAAATGAAAAAATTATACATGTAAATAGAGAAAAATTTGTAGATAGTTTCTATAAACCATTATTTTTAATGGGTGATGCAATTAATAAACAATTCAAATTGAGACGAGAAGATGGTTTGAACTACTATTCAATTGATTTGGAAGCAAAAGGATTAAATCTAAGAGTTGGTTTAGATGAAGAAGTTCATGACTTAATTATGCAAAAGGAATTCAGTACTTTACATTCAATTTCAAAACAAAAACTTAAAAAGTACTCTGAGCATATAATATATGAAAATTATTCAATAGGTTTAGATGGAATTGTAGTCAAATATCGTGACTATTAACCATTTTACAAATCAGTGGAGCCAATAAATTACCCTGTGGGCAATTCATCAGCTCATTTCAAACATTCCCCAATCTCTTATTTTTGGAGCAGTTTTTACTAATGGAAAGCGTGTTCCAAAAAGAGTTGAATTTTTGAACATACTCCATAAGGTACAGGTTGTGGCACTTATATTCAAATATAAAAATTTTATCATTTTAGCACTTTCTAAATAGTAACCAAATTGAAGATGTATTATTTTATGGGTTTTATATTAAAGGGAATTCGTCGAAACTAAATACTACAGTAGATAAAATTCTCATCATCTTATAACTTTTTAATCTTTTTTTTATTTTATGATAAACTATTAAAAATATTAAAATAAAGAATTAATTATGGTAAAACCCAATTGGGATAAATTTAAAGTAAAATTTTCAGAAAATCCACAAGATAATTTTGAATGGTTTTGTTATTTACTATTTTGTAAACAATATAACAAATCTTTTGGAATTTTTCGATATTACAACCAACCAGCAATAGAAACAGAACCTATTAGAATAGGTAAAGAAGTAATAGGATTTCAATCAAAGTTCTATGAAGGAAAAATTTCCTCAAAACATAAAAATGAATTAGTAGAAACTGTTACAAAAGCAAAGAAACTCTATCCTGAAATTACTAAGATTATATTTTATATTAATAGTAAATTTACAAAAGGTACAGCTAGTAATGAACCTGTAGCACAAAGCGTTACTAATAAAACAGCAAAAGACTTAGGTATAACTCTTGAATGGAAATTAGAAAGTTATTTTCAATCATCATTTGTATGTATAGATCAAGCCAATATATCATCTTATTTTTTTGAAGACAATAGTATTATTGACGTCCTTTTTCAAATTCAACAAAGAACAGAAAGCATATTAAATACAATTCATTCAGATATATTATTTAATAATGAAAAAATAGAAATAAATAGAGGGTATGAACTAAATACAATTACTCAAGAACTTGAAAAAAATCAAATTCTGCTTATTTATGGAAATGCTGGAGTTGGGAAAACTGCTTTAATTAAAAAACTACATGAAAATAAAAAAGATATCCCATTTTATATTTTTAATGCAAGAGATTTAAATATTAGTAATATAAACGAATTAACAAACAATTACTCTTTTTATGACTTTATTGATATTAATAAAGATGATAATGAAAAGATTATTGTCATTGATTCAGCAGAAAAACTTTTGGATATTATAGATAATACCCCTATTATTGAATTTTTATCAGCAATAATTAAATCAAATTGGAAAATAATATTCACAACTCGAAATAGCTATTTAGAGGATTTACAAGGAGTTCTACTTGATACTTTTAGAGTTCCTTTTTATCCAATATACATAGTTGAAATAACAAATGAACAATTACAATTAATCTCGAAAGAAAAAAACTTCTTACTGCCTGATAATGAAAAGGTATTAAACTTGATAAAAAAACCTTTTTATCTCAATGAATATCTAAAATGTTATAAAGCTGAAGAGATATTTAATATTAAACAATTTAAAGAAACTCTTTGGAACAATATTATTGTCAAAAGAGATATGAATAGAGGTAAAGCACTTCTTGAGCTTTCGAACAATAGAGCTGATACTGGTCAATTTTATATATTAGAAACAAGCTTCAATGATTGTATTGACAATTTAATAGAAGATGGAATAATAGGGAATGAGTCAAGAGGTTATTTTATTGCCCACGATATATATGAGGAATGGGCATTAGAAAAGTCTATTGATATACATTTTGAAAGGAAAGAAGATACTATCTCATTTTTCACTTCAATTGGCTTTAGCCTACCAATTAGAAGATCTTTTCGTAATTGGATATCAGATAAACTTTTATTAAATCAAGAAGATATTAAAACATTCATAGAAGATAGTATAGAAAACAAAGAGCTAAACTCTTTTTGGAAAGATGAAATATTAATAGCTGTATTATTATCAAATTACTCAGATAGTTTTTTTGAATATTTTGAAAATGAACTATTAAATGACCCAAACTTTAACTTGTTGCAGAGAATCTCTTTTTTATTAAGACTTGCATGTAAAAAAGGTGATAAATCAATTTTTGAGAATCTAGGTTTAAATAAACAACTTCCTTCAATTTTCGATAATATATTTGTAGAACCAAAAGGTTGTGGATGGAGTTCATATATAAAATTTATTTTTAATAATCTTAATAAAATAGACTATAAAAAAATGAGTTTTGTTTTACCAGTAATTTTTGAGTGGAATAATAAATATAAAAAAGGTGAAACCACAAGATTTGCAAGCTTAATTGCATTAAGTTACTATAATAACTTATTAAATGAAAAGTATTATGCAAATGAATCATCAAACTTTATAAAGACTATTCTATTTGGTGCTTCTGAAATTAAAAATGAACTTGAAAAAATTTTTGATGAAGTTATAAAAAACAAATATATAAAACACAAAGACCCTTATTATGAATTGTGTAAACCTATATTAATTAAAATGGAATATAACCATATTGCAAAAATTAGTCCTAAATATGTGTTAAAACTTGCAGACTTATTTTGGTATAAACCACAAAGAAAAAAACAAAACCATAGATATAGTGAACTTGAAGAAGAATATTCTTTGGTTGATGAACATGAATTTAAATACTTTCCTTCAAGCATCTTACAAACACCAATCTTTTGGTGTTTAGAAGCGGAACAAAATTTAACAATTGATTTTATTTTAGGTTTTACTAATAAAACTATCAAAAGTTTTCTAAATACTAAAAGAAATAGTCATTATGTAGATAAAGTAAAATTTTCAATAAACAATATAGAAATAGAACAAATTCATAACTCCACTTTATGGGGAATGTATAGAGGGATGAATACTTCCCCTTATTTATTACAATCAATACTTATGGCATTAGAAGTATATTTATTAAATATGGCAAAAGTTTTAGAAAAAAAAGAGCTTCAAACTTTACTAACTTACTTATTAATAAAAGCGGAGACTTCTTCAATTACTTCTGTAGTTACAAGTATTGTAGTTGCATATCCTGAAAAAACATTTGATATTGCATTAGAGCTTTTTAAAGTAAAGGAGTTTATAGAGTCTGATTTTAATAGAGCAATTGTAGAACATACAAATCACATGGATATGAGCTTTGATATTATAAGTCAAGTTCATTCTATAGAAAGAGAAGCTGAAGCTAAAAGAGAACATAGAAAAGTATCACTTTTAAATATTATGTTTAACTATCAATATTTAAGTGGAAAGTATAAAAAAGAAAAACTCTTAATTGAAGAAGTTATAGATAATTACTACAAAAAGATTAACAAAAATCCAGAAGAAAATAAAGACTGGAAACTATTTATTTCAAATCATATTGATTTACGAAATATGACAGAAAAAGAAGAAGTAACTAAAGATAACCAAATAATTGTAAGTTTTGAACCTAAATTAGATGAAGAGTTAAATAAGTATAAAAAAACTGTACTAGATAGTATAGATGAGAGTAATAAATATACTCAATTATCACTTTGGTCAACTTACAAGCTTGACAATAATGAAAAACATAAAAAATATGATATTTATTCATTTAATATACCTTTATTAATTGAACAAATAAAAGATATTTTAGAATCTAGTGATATGTTGAATGAACATATACCTATTGATTGTGCTTGTATTCTTTTAAGAGATTTCAAAGAGCTTTTAAAGAATGAAGAAAAAATATTATGTAAAGAGATTTTAATTAATCATATTTTCCACAAAGACGCAGATTATAATATTGAAAAATATATCAGTGTTCTGCCAATATTAATTAAATTATTTCCTAATGAAAAAAATGATTTAAAATTAAAATTTCTTAAACTCTTGAGAAAAGGGTATGGCGTTCCTACATTTTTAAACATGTGGGAAACAGACTATAATGTATATTCTTTAATAATTGCATATTTAGCTTTAGAGCCTTTGTATGATATTAGATATGATGAGTATAGACATAGAGAAGATAGAAGTGGATATAGTGAAAGTTTAGATTTTAGTAAAATTTGGGATGAGATATTAGAAGAAAACAAAGAAATTATAGAAAAGCTATTTGTTAATACATTAGCTTTTGAAAATATCTCTAATCTTGAGTCAATCCATATTAGAATCTTATCAAAAGCTTTTAACATTCTTCCTACTACAAATAAAACAGAGGAAATAAGAAGTTTAAGTTATAAACTTAGTAATACGATGATAAATAAAATATTACTAGATAGTAAAGAAAAAATAAATTACGAATATAAAGACTCTTTTTGCTTTAGTATATCTTACATTATGTTAAGTTCAGAGTTTGATGAAATTGATATATATTTAAAACCTATTATTGATAATTTTAAAAGTTGCGAATTTATTCCTTCTTTATTAGACGCTTTAATAAATGCCCAGAAAGATTTAAATGAGTATGAACATTTTTGGTATATATGGGAGAAATTTAAAGAACCTATAATTGAGCTGTGTAAACTAGGAGATGGTTATGGATATATTGATAATATCATCAGAAGTTATCTTTTTTCAAGTCATAATATTTTAGGACAAAATATTTTTCCTGATAATGTTAAAGAATGGCATACGTTTAAAGATAAAAATAAAAAGTTTTTTAAACAAATGGCAGATGAAATAGGTCATTGTATTACAACATTAGACTCATTATCAATAATTTTAAATGGTGTTGCAAGTAAATATTCTAATGATGGAATACTCCTTATTTCAAATATATTAAAACATAATGATTTTACAAATAAAAAATTAGGTGTAAATACAGTATATAATTTAGAGGTTTTATCAAGGAAATATATTTATGAAAATCGAATAAAAATTATTCAAACAAAAAGTATAAAAGATAGTTTTCTAATTATATTAGATTTTTTAATTGAAAGAGGATCATCAAGAGCTTACATTTTAAGAGAAAGAATTTTATGATTTGATCTGTTAACAGAAAATAGGACACAAAATTCTGAGTAGTCTATTCCTTAACTTCTTACTTTTGTAGCAGTTTTTAGTCATCGTAAGCTTGCTTCAAAAAGAGTTGAATTTTTGAACATACTCAATAAGGTACAGGTTAAGGAACATTAGTTTTAAATCAAAGGTCTGTATCTATTATGATTAGTATCTAGACCTAGCTTTTTAACAAAAATACGTAAAATATTAATTTATAAAAATGTATTCACTAACAAATTATTTACCATCTAACCATATCTGAATTTTCTTCTCTATTGATGCTGAATCTAGACTTCCATCTAATCCATCCTCTGTAATTATCAAATTTCCAAGAGTTTCTGAAATTCCTGCTTTTTTATAATCTTCTTTTTTCTTACCCCAATCTTCTGCATAAGATTTTACTCCTAGCATTCCAAGATGTTCTATATAAACTATTTTACCCTGATAACGAAGAGTAAAATCGGGGAGATAAGTTTGACTGTTAATATTTAGTGGTTCTTCATAAGAATACTCAAGATTCATTTTATCAAGGATATTAGCTACTATTACTTCAGACTTTGATCTAACCATCTCACCTCTAATTGTTTTATGAATCAATTTTTCTTCAAAATATCGTTTTTGTTTATAAGATTCTACTTCAATAATATTAGGAAGTTCAAATAAATCTGTAAATCGTCGTTTTGTATCTGAATGCCAGTCATTAGAATACTGAAATAAATCTTGAATTGCTAAGTCGCTTAATACAATTAACCTCTCTTTTTGACGAGAAAATGCAGTATATAAAAGTTCTTTTGAAATATACCTACTTTTACCGTTTATAACAACTATAGTTTTACCAAAACTAGACCCTTGTGACTTATGAACCGTAAGAGAGTACGCAAGTTCTAATTTAGAATCACTATTATCACCCCCAAAATCAGTTTTAATATATGAAAATACTTTTCCATCAAACGAGCCAAAACGAAATTTATACCAATTTGTATTCTTATCATTTTTACCATACTGTCCTGGATAACCAACCATAATACCAATTTCACCATTTGCAATATATGTCTTTCCCGATGAACCATTTGAGAAATAATCTCTTTCACCATTTACATTAGATATAACCTTATCTCCAAAAACAATATTTTGAACAGATTGAGGACTATTCCTAGACCATGGATATTTATTCCATTCATCCACTATATCTTGACGAAATTTCTGATGAAGCAAATCATTCAAATAGTAGCTTCCTGAGCCAATAAATTTAGTAGGTGATAAAATTTGCCAGTTTTCTATATTTTCAGCAGTTAAATAATTTGTATATTTGTCTGTACTAGCTCCTAAACTTTTATTAAATCCATTGATATCATTTTCATTTGCCATATTTGTGATTTCAACTACTTCTTTAAAGAAAACTTTTTCTAACTCTTCTTTATCATTATATTTAATATATTTAAAACGATTATCTGTTTGATTGTTTTGAATGCGATATATTAAATCTTTATCAACTGGATCTAAATTAGAGAATATTTGAGCAAAGGATAAATCATCACCACCTGACCCTTGTCTCATCTCTGTTCTCAATGTTGCAACTTTTTTTGGATAAGTATTCTTTAAATAATTAATCAAATCTACAAATGGACGCCCAGCTCCTATTGGAGGTAATTGATTTGGATCTCCTATAAAGATAATTCTTTTAGCATGAGAATCAACTAACTTTAGTACACCTGCAAACATATCTTCTGTTAGCATAGAACTTTCATCGATAATAATTGTTTTTGCAATACTCTTACTAGGTTGGCTTGGTATCTTGTAAGACAATGTTTTCCAATCGAAACCTTCTGAACGAACTAAAAATTGTGCCACCGTCATAAATTCGGCTTCAACTTTATTTTTCTTAAATGAATTCTCAAGTTGAACTCTTGCTTTACCTGTTGGCGTTAATGCTAATACTCTATCAAATTTAATTTCTTCTAATGAAGCAAAAATTCCAAGTGCTGAAGTTTTACCTGTACCAGCTCTACCTAATAAGACAGATATTTTAGATGATTGAAGGATGGATAATGCATTTGCCTTTTCATCACGAGCTAATTCATCATTTTTTTCATTGTTTTCTTCAAGTTGTCCAAATTGATCATCAATAATTTTTCTCCAGTTTTGTTCTATTGAAAAGTCATCTTTTAGACGACCATTTATTACATTAATTACTAATTCTTTATAATCTTGATATTCTTTCAGTTTTATATAATTATTTTCCTCATCAATATATAATCCTTCATCACGTAAAAATTCTAGAATACCTTCAATCTTTTCTGTTTGAAAATCAGTTTTATTATCTAATGGTAATTTGTTGATTTTTTCAATAATATGATCATATGTAAGTAAAGTATGCCCTTCTTTTGCAGCTTGAACTAAGACAAATATCACCATAGCTCTAAATCGACGTCTATCACTTTCTGTTCTCATTTTAGTTGGGTTAATTAAAGGATGTTGGTTTTGCACATATGAATTTACAAACATTGCATTGTCAATTTGAGATATAGTAACTTGATGGTCATCTTTTTCTTTTCGTGTAAGTTCATATAATAAATACGGATTCTTAATAATTTCTGTCGCATTATTTTTAAAATTTTCCCAAGTGAAAATAGCTTGTTCTACAGAAAGATTTATTCTAGACAAAAGTTCAAAAAATAGAGTCTTGTTTTTGTCATTTAGTAATCCATTAAACTCATCCTCTTTATCAGCTAAACTTTCATCTAAATTTTCATCTCCAATTTCTTTATCACCTGAAAAATATAGCTTCAATTCAGAAATCAAGTCGTTTTTTGAAGTATCAATGTATTTAGCAATATCAAAACCATACTTAACATTTAATGCTGATAAACTTGCTCCTAAACCTGGGAAGATACCACGTTGGTTCCAAACATTTTTTAATTGGTTATCAATATAGTCGAGCTGAACATTAACCCACGCTTGATTAGCATTTTTTAATCTTAATTCAGCAATATTATTTAATACAATTTTTGATTGATTTAATATATCAATTACAGCATCATAACTAACCCATTCTGCTGCATATGAAAATTCAGCTCTAAAACCACTTGCTTCGAATAAGGTAACACTCGTTACATCAAAATCTGGGTTCTGCCTTGCATATTCAGAAATTTCATGATAAGGCATTAAAAAACCATCTGTACCATCATCCCTTATTGAGTGTGCTACATTTGTCTCCCAAATATAGTTTTTTTCGTTACTGCTACCATCGGACTTATATTCATGAATTTCTACCTTTGATAGTATATTTCCTATCCCTGCAATAACTCGCCTATTATCTTCTATAAAAGGAACTTGTTTATAATATGGAAAGATTAATGACCTATTTGGGATAATTCCGGAAAAAAAATAATCCATAATACCTTTTTGAGACTCTCCATGTGACACCCAGTTTCTTGACCCAATTAGCATCTTTTCTGTTTTATCTTTATCAAAATGAAAACTATAATATTGCTGTCTTTGATAAGCATTATCCTTTAAAGTCCATGAAAATGGTCGTAATAAAAATGAATATGGATTCATCTCAAAAGTAGTTTCTATAAAATGCTTAAACATATTATTATATGTATATGGATGATTTAATTTAAGATCAAGCTTGGTATCACTCATGAAGGCTGCATTCTCAGTAATCCAACTTTTTACACTTTCTACTTCTAATTGTGTATAACTTTTACCTTTATTCTTTTCTTCAAACTCTAAATTTCTTGAAGTAGCAATATTTGGAATTACTTGCGCAGCTACATTATATTTAGGATTATTATCAATTCTTCCAGTATAATCATTATCTTTCCATGGAATTCTTGTTGAAAAGTGTTGTGTATAATTTATATGTGATCTAATTTCCTCTATATTATTAGTCTTTTCCATTACCTTAATACCAATCCTAAAATTAAACTTTTCAATTCTTTTCCTTCGTTGTGTAAGTCTTCAAAAATTATTAATCTAATTATACTAGCTGAAACAATATTATTACTAACTAAACATTGGAATGTCCCCTATAAAGGGTACAAACCTACAAATGGGTTTTTTTCCCTATGCGATTTAAAAATAGCTTAAATTAAGTTTCATTTAAATCGCATGTCGCATTTTGTACCTTTATGTAAATCTCTTAGATTTTAGACAGTATTTTATCGTTTTG
>RRZU010290094.1_pt1 | contig 14840 bp, 15 predicted proteins | sample 2165561 | NCBI WGS metagenome assembly RRZU01 (sample SAMN10456909, study PRJNA506462) | wastewater metagenome | isolation source: wastewater sludge | place: USA: Moscow, Idaho
AAACATTCCGGCCCATATCCACCCCGGCAGCACCTTTTTTTTTTTCTTTTTAGGTGATTTCCAAAGCTTCCTGCTCTGGCACTTTTTTACCGCCGGCAATGACAATTGGAACCGGACAGGCGGCGGTCACTTCTTCGAAGTTATCACAGTAATAGACCTTAACAATCTGGACTCCAAACTCTGCCAGCATTCGGGTGGCCAGGGAAAAGTATTTGGTGGTGCGTTCCATCTCCTTGCCGACAGCTACGACGCCCAGGGTAGGGATACCATAACGGTTGCCGGCATCAACAGTTTTGATAATGTTTTCGATGCTCTGGCATTCGTTTTTCGATCCGATAAAGGCCTGTATCGCCATGCAGGTGGCGTTCATCCGGAGGGCATCTTCGATATTGACGCCAATGATTTCCTTGCTCATGTCCTCTTTCAAAACCGAACTGCCGGCTGAACAACGCAGTGCGATGGCCTTGCCATGATCGGGTCGGATGCAGGTTCGCAGGGCCCCGCGGGTGGCCATCAGGACGTCGGCATAGTCCTGCAGGGGTGGGATAGCCAGATCCATCCGCTCCAATCCCTGTGTCGGGCCCATGATATAGCCATGATCAAAGGCCAGCATCACGGTATGACCACTGCGGGGATCAAATATTTTTGACAACCGGGTTTTCATGCCCCAATCGACATCGTCCATTCCTTTGACATGAAAATTCCGTTTGGCCATGGGCTGGTCAAAGCCAAAATCCTTGGCTTTTTTGATTGAATCCTGATCTGCCATAACTAACGACTCAAATATGGGGTTTTAGCAGGAGCTTCCCAATAGGCCAGGTTTTCCGAATTCATCCGGGCAAAGAAAAGTTGGAAGCCGGCCTGTTCCTGAACCGTCAAAACCTCTTCAACCCAATTGGCGACAATGTTAATACCTTTTTCAGTGAGGTATTTGTGAACCCGACGGAAGACCAGTAACATTTCCATGATTGTGGTGGCTCCGGTACCGTTAACGATGACCATAACCTCTTCACCGGATTTCAGATCCAGATCTTTGACCAGGGCCTCGGCCATGATGATTGCGGTTTCATCGGCAGTGGCCATTTTCTGGCGGCCACCGCCGCCTTCGCCATGCTGGCCCATACCGACTTCCATTTCATCCTCGCCGAGATCAGCAAAGGATGCCCCGTTTTGAGGATGGGTAGCCGTTTTACAGGCCACGGCTATGGTAGCCATATTGTCGGCAAAATCCTGGGCAATGGCAGCCACCTCAGCTAAAGATTTACCCTGGGCGGCAGCGGCACCACAGATCTTATACAGGGGTACGCAGCCCACCAGGCCCCGACGGTTAGCTGCATCAGAGCGGGGGGCATTGGCAATATCTTCCTGGGTAACCACTTTGATGACATTCAGGCCCAGTTTTTCCACTTCTTTCATGGTCCGGTCACCAGCCAGCATATCGCCAGCATGGTTCAGCACCACCAAAAGTACACCCTTGCCCTTATCAGCCAGCTTCAGGGCTTCTACCACGGCTTTGTAACCGGGGGCCGCAAAAATATCGCCAACCACAGAGATATCGATCATCCCTTCGCCGACAAAGCCTTCCAGGGCCGGTTCATGACCGGCGCCACCGATGGTAACAATGGTAACCCGATCAGCAGTGGCCAAACCCTTGTTGATGATCAGATTGTGGTCAGTTACCTCAAGAATCTTGGGGTTTGCCAAAGCCAGACCTTCTAATAATTCAGCCGTAATGTTATCCGGATTGTTAATAAACTTTTTCATCGTCATTGTATTTTCCCCCTTATATTTTATTGTGTACAGTTAAAATAGCGTAGTTATTTTATTTCCATTAATTCAATCACCGTGCCATCGACCTTGACAAAGGCAATGTCAAGGTGCTCATCAACTGTCATCCGTTCGTTTAAAACAATTGCCTGGTGATCTTTGATAAAGGTATCAATGTTGGGTACCTTGTAGGCAACGTGGGTAAAATTGACTACATCTGGATGAAGTGGGGTACCCTCTTCAAATCTCAGATATTCAAATTTGAGGGGGTTATTGTCCGGTCCGGAGATATGGACTTTTAATCCCTCGGCGTAAAACTCTTCCAATACCGGTTCCTTAACAGGGACACCAACGTGCATGATTTCGTACATTTTTTCTCCTTTCAGATTTGAAATTTTATGCTGAATACCCTTTAGCCAGACCTTCGTAAAAATAAGCGAAGGTTACGGAGCCAGGATCCTTGTGACCTAAACAACGCTCGCCAATATATCGGGCCCGCCCGAATTTTGCCAGCATCCCATTGGTGTTATCAGAGCCCGCCCGGGCGGCCTCGGCAGCCTTTTCGAGGGTCGTTTTCATATCGGCGGTGGAATTGCGGATCACTTCGGTGGCCGGGTAGATGGCATCCATCATCGATTTGTCGCCAACCACAGCTTTGGAGGTGGCAAAAAATTCTTCATAGGCGCCCAACAGGATGTTTTTTATAAAAGCATCGGTGGTTGGCGCTTCAGGATCAGCCGCTTCCGCCATGCCATATATAAAAGCACTAAACAAAGGGCCAGCGGAACCACCACTGACATCTTCCAGCGCTTCATTGAGGGATTCCAACCCGGTCTTCAGGTTGGTCGTTTCGCTCCAGCCGTCAATTTCGGCAAGCATTACTTTTGTCAACTTTTTCATGGTTGTACCATGATCCCCATCGCCCAGAACACAATCCAGCTCAGTCAGAATTTCAACATGATCGGCAATTTCCCGGGCCCCAGCAAGCAGCAAGGATTTAATTTTCAATGGCTCTATTGGCATTATGACACCCCCATAATCGTTTACATCTATGTAGCCAGTATAGCAAGTGTCTATTAGGAAGTCAAATAAAAATAGCATATGTTAAATAAAAAAATGGGTTTATCATAAAAGATAAGCATGAATACCTTAATATATTGACATATGATAGATATTGTTATATATTAGACAATATAAATAGTCAGGTGAAGAAATTGGAGCAGCCATATGAAAGAGAAAGAGTTATTACGACTTATCGAAATTTCTAAATTATATTATGATCAGAATAAGACCCAGGCAGAAATTGCCAGAATTATGGATATTTCCAGACCGTTAGTGAGTAATTTGTTAAACAAGGCCAGAAAAGAAGGCGTTGTCAAAATAGATATCCTCTCTTATCAGCATTCCAATCTGGGATTGAGTCAGGGCCTGTGTCGCCGTTTTAATCTGAAAAGCTGTCATGTGGTGTCAGCGGCTGAAGACCTTCATCAGGCGGCTGCAGGAGTCCTGGTGGGTTTTCTTGATAAAACAAAGATTTTGGGTTTAGGATGGGGGTACAATATCAACAAAATGATTGAAACCATCACCCCGACAAATAGCGGTGCAACAGCCCATGGTATTATCTGTCCCTTAATTGGGACGGCCACGGTGCCCCATCGCGGTTATCACCCAAATGAGCTGGTTACTGAACTGTCCCATAAAATCGGGTATCAGGCGGAATATCTGATTAGTCCAGCTTTTCCTACCACCGAACAGGATCAGGAACTGTTTATGAATACCAATAATTACCAGGAAATTCTTGAGCGCTGGCGAAAAAGTGATACGGCCATTATGACCCTGGGCAGTTTTCCGCTGGTGCCAGATCATGGAACAGCACTGCGGTTTGGCAAGAAACTGACTCAAGAAAAAGCAGTCGGGAGTCTGCTGTCCTATTTTTTTAATCTTCAGGGTGAGCAGATCCAGGGGGATGATGATTATGCCATCCAGATTCCGTTGCGGTTGTTGAGCCGCATCAAACATGTCATTGGCATTGTTCCATTGGAAGCCAACATCAGTGCGGTCATCAGCTGTTTGCGAACCGGATATATCAGACACCTGGTGATTGCGGAGCAAACTGCAGAGGAAGTTATAAACCAAGATGAAAAAGGGACAAGATAAGGAGAAACTCAAATGTTACATATTGATCGCAGAAAAGAAATCTTAAATATAATCATGAGTAAAGGCTCGGTCAAAGTTGCCAATCTCTCTCAAAAATATGGAGTGGGCGAGGCGACTATCCGTCGGGATTTAAAATATCTTGCCGAGGAATATGGGATTACCTTATCCTATGGTGGAGCGTTTAGAAAAGAAAAATTAAACTATCAGACGACGTCGGAAATGGATATTTATAAAAAAAGAACCCAGAACATTGAAGAGAAGCGATTTATTGCTGAAAAAGGGGCAAAACTTATTGAAAATGGTGATACCATCGCGTTAAATGCTGGCAGCACAGTTGAATTGGTTCTCGACTACCTGGAAGATATTCAGGATGTCAATTTAATTACGCTCTCTTTAAGTGTGGCTTTAAAAGCTTCTGCTATTTCGGGTATTACAGTTTATATGCCGGGTGGAAAGCTTCGCAGTTTTTCTGGCGCATTTTACGGGAAAGAAGCTAATGAGTTTTTGAAAAGTTTTAACATTGATAAAGCTTTTATGGGGGTAATGGCAGTGTCAATCGATAAAGGTATTACCCATGGAGCATTTGAGGAAATTGAAATTAATCAGACAATTTATGAGATCAGCCGTAAATGTTACCTGATGGCTGATTACTCCAAATTTGACAAGGTTTCTCTGACTAAAATGGTTGATTTAAATGTTTTTGACGGCTTTATTCTGGATGATAAGACCCCGGAAATATACCGGGAGTATTGTAAAAGTAATAATATTCTTATTGTATAAGGATTAAATAATAAATTCAAACCAATGGTTATTAATACCAGAGACGTATCGAAGTTATCGATGCGTTTTTTTATGAAAAGATAAGAATAGAGGATCAGTCTGAATTGCTGTGGTGGCATTTCAACAAATAAAAGGCTAAGAAAAGCGGCCAGGAGATTCCCCAACAACAAAAAATAAAGGAGTAAAAAATGGAAAAGTATGTACTCGTTATTGATGAAGGAACTACCGGAACCAGAGCTTTGATTTTCAATGAAAACCTGCAAATTGTTGCTCAAAGCTATGAAGAATTCACACAGTTCACGCCCAGCGAAGACAAAGTAGAACATGACGCTCTGGAAATCTACGAAAAAAGCGTTGAGATGTGTAAGAAGGCCATTGGTGAGGCAATGATTTCGCCCAAAGAAATTTCCTGTATCGGGATTACCAACCAGCGGGCTACCTGTCTCGTTTGGGATAAAAATACCGGTGAGCCACTTTACAACGCCATCGTCTGGCAAGACACCCGAACGGCTGCCTTTTGTCAGGAACTCAATGCTGGTGAATGGGGTGAAAAAGTCAGAAAAACGACTGGTTGGACCCTGGCACCTGTTTATTCGTCAATGATGCTTAACTGGTATATTAATAATGTACCAGTGATTCGAGAAAAAATTGAAACCGGGGAAGCTCTCTTTGGAACCATTGACACCTGGCTGATCTGGAAGTTGACCGGTGGAAAAAAACACGCGGTCAGTTATTCCAATGCCTCAGTTATGGGCAGCCTTGATTTAAAAACCGGCCAATGGTATGACGAATTTTTGACCTATCTTGGCATTGATACAAAAATATTTCCGGAAATTATTAGCGATTCAGGGGACTATGGGATGACCCAAAAAGATATTCTGGGAGCTGAAATTCCGATTAATGGTGTTATTGCAGATCAGCATGCGGCTCTTTTTGCTCAGGGCTGCCGGACTGCCGGAACTGGCAAAATTACCAACGGAACCGGTTCTTTTTTGGACATTAACGTCGGTACTGAATGTGTTATTTCAGATCAGGGCCTTAACACTGTAATTGCCTGGAAAATTGATGATACGATGACCTATGCCCTGGAAGGGTATGAATCGGTAACCGGTTCAGCGATTCAATGGCTCCGAGACGGTCTTGAAGTGATTTCCGCCTCTAGTGAAACCGAAAACCTGGCCCGTTCAGTAGAAGATAGTAACGGCGTATACTTTGTTCCGGCGCTGGCTGGTCTAAGCGCACCCTATCATGATCCTTATGCCCGGGGTACTATTTTCGGGATTACCAGGGGGACGAAAAAAGCCCATCTGATCAGAGCAACATTGGAAGGCATTGCATTTCGGCTTAAAGATATCATGGATGTTGTCGGCAACGAAGCCGGTATAAAAATGAAAACCATCCGGATTGACGGCGGTGCTTCAAAAAATAACTTACTGGCGCAAATGATGGCAGACATGATGGATGTTCAGGTCGATCGTCCTTTTTCGGTCGAAGCCACCAGTTTAGGGGCTGCGGAAATGGCAGGTCTTTATATCGGGTTGTGGAATGAAGTGGATTTTGATGCGGCGCTGACAATTGATGCCAGTTTCACTCCGGAAATATCTGAAGAGAAACGCAATAAAGCCTATAATGGCTGGCAGGAAGCTATTAAGCGTTCAATGAACTGGAATGTTTAATTGAATCATTCATAAAAATGACTTGGTTAAGGCTTAAAGAGAACATCAGTCTCGCAATCGATTAGGCAGATAGTGTACAAAAAGTTAAGAAATTTAATCATCATGGAGACAGATTTTTAATTGCTCCAATGCTACGATTTAATAAGGGAGGCACAAATGAATTCGCGCGAAAGAGTCATGACTGCAGCCAATCACAGAGAACCGGATCGGGTCCCTGTGGACATGGTTTTAACGATCGATGTGTACCGGGATATGAAAAAGGTCCTGAACTTGGAACACCTGCCGGATACACCGAGAATGGGACGTTGGACAGAGGTGCAGATGCCCATTGAGATGATAAACAAGTTGGGAATTGACATGTATTATGTTTCACCACGTTCGGGAGTTTCGAGCCACAGTAAGAGCTTCGATGATGGCAGCTTTGTTGATGAATGGGGTTGTTACTGGAAAAAAACAGCGATTGACGGCGGTCATTTTTACTTTGAACTGGTTAACCCGCCGCTGGCAAAGGCCACGATAGCAGATCTGGAAACCTATGACTGGCCAGATCCGGATGATCCCAAACGTTATGCTGGTCTGCGCCAAGAAATGAAAGAGGTGCGTGAAACCACCGATCTGGCGATTCTCGCTAAATTTGCGGGAGCTGTTTTTGAACTGGCCACCTATATGCGGGGCCACGAACGATGGTATCGGGATATTATCAATAACCAGGAATTTGCCCATGCTTTAATGGATAAAATCTGTCAGATTCAAAAGCGCACCAATGAGGTAATTATGGCCGAGGTGGGAGAATACGTAGATATCTTGAGACTCAGCGGTGAAGACCTGGGGATGCAGGATCGGCCTCTGGTTTCGCCCAAAACGTTTAGAAAGGTGATAAAGACACATTTGCAGGAGCTTTGGGAACATGCGAAAAGAACTTTACATCAATATAATCCCGAAGCGAAAATTATGCTTCATACCTGTGGATCAGTTCGTCCTTTTATCCCGGACTTAATTGAAAGTGGGGTGGATATCCTGGATCCTGTTCAGCCAGGAGCCAAGGATATGAATCGCTTTGAATTAAAAGAAGCTTTTGGTGATGAGATTGTTTTTCATGGTAATATTGACATCCAAAAGGTTCTTCCTTTTGGTAGCAAAGAGGACATTACCAAAGAGGTACGTGAAGCAATTAAAGCGCTGGCGCCCGGAGGTGGATTTCTGCTGGCTCCGGCCCACAATGTCCAGGGCGATGTCAGTGCCGAAAAATTGGTACACATGGTCAACTGTGTCCATGAATAAGGATCAAAAGTTTTGAAGTCATTATTGACCGATAAAGACGCCAAATCTCTGGGAACGGTCATTCTTGGCAGTGTCCAGGGGGATATGCATGATATTGGCAAAAACCTGGTTGGGATGATGCTGGAAGGTCGTGGTTTAAAAGTCATTGATATCGGTATTGACGTACCGGCAGAAAAATTTGTTGAAGCAGCCATCAAGCACAAGGCTGATATCGTCGCCTGTTCTATTTTGCTTACCACGACCATGCCTGAGACGCCTAAGGTTGTCAAAGCCTTTGTGGATGCGGGCATTCGCGAGCAGATTAAAATTATGATTGGCGGTGCACCAATTACCCAGGACTTTTGTGAGCGCATGGGTTGTGATGGATATGCCAAGAATGACGGAGCAGCGGCTGCTATGGCAGTAGCCATTTGTCAAAAATAAGTTAACATAAACAGGAGTGCAGCTAATCAGTTTAGTTGTACTCCTGTTTTCTTTATCAAAAAAAGCGATTGTTAAGAAGTATCGATTTAAAACAGTGTTATCTGGATTCGAGCTGATCATCGAACCAGATAAGGTGTTCGGGCGGGAGCATTCCAATAGGTCAGGGTTTGTGCATCCATCCGGGCAAAAAACAATTGAAAGCCGGCTTGTTCCTGAACGGTCAATACTTCTTCGACCCAATTGGCGACAATCTTGATCCCTTTAGCTTTTAGATACTTATGAACACATCTGAAAATAATCAGCATTTCCATAACAGTCGTGGACCCGGTGCCATTAACGATGACCATGATTTCCTCACCGGCGCAGAGATTTAAATCAGCAATCAGTAAATCAGCCATTAAGATGGCTGTTTCGTCAGCACTTTTCATTTTTTGTCGTCTACCGCCACCTTCTCCATGTTGACCCATCCCAATCTCCATTTCATCAGTTCCAAGCACAGCAAATGCCGAACCATTTTGAGGATGGGTGGCCATTTTACAGGCAACGGCAATGGTAGCCATGTTATTAGAAAAATTTTGGGCGATGCTGGTCACTTGGTAAAGGGACTTTCCCTGGGCAGCAGCAGCTCCGGCGATTTTGTAGAGGGGCACACATCCCACCAGTCCCCGTCGTTGGTCTGCATCTAAACGGCCAGCAGAGGCCACGTCGTCCTGGGTGACCACCATTGAGATCTTGATGCCAGCTTTGTGTGCTTCTTCGACGGTTCGGGTACCCGCCAGTATATCGCTGGTATGGTTTAAAACGACTAAAAGAATTCCTTTGCCTTTATCAGCAAGCCGAAGTGCTTCAACAACAGCCTTATATCCCGGGGCGGCAAAGATATCACCAACTACAGCCACATCGATCATACCCTCTCCTACAAATCCTTCTAAAGCTGGTTCATTGCCAGACCCTCCCAAGGCTACGATGGTAACCCGATTGGCTGTTTTGAGCCCTTTATTAACAACAAGATTGTTGGGTCTTACCTCAAGAATAAAGGGGTTAGCCAAGGCCAACCCTTCCAGTAATTCGGAGGTGATGTTTTCCGGTTTGTTGATGAATTTTTTCAGATTCATGAGAAGGTTCCTTTTTATTTTTAGAGTATGTTAATGTGTTAAATTCTGATTATGCTTTGAACGATGAGGATAAATATCAAAAATGTATAGTAAATAACCGTTTATACTAATTCATACTAGCAAATACTGTTTATTAAAACAATATTGATGTCATGAAAACAGAATTTGATGTCACCAAAAACAAATCTAGCAGGTTTAAATAAGAGTAAAAGATTGTAAGAAGGACTATTATAAGTTATAATAATTCATTGTAAAGTATGATTTGAGCGGAATAAAAGGGGAAAAAATGTTAAGAATTGCGATCTGTGAAGATGAAGAAGTTCATAAAAAAATACTGGTTGATTTGATTGAGCGATATCCGTTCAAAACAGATTATTTTTTAACCACATTTCAGTACGGTTATGAACTTGTTGAAGCAAATAGAAAAGGGATGAGATTTGATATTATTTTTCTTGATATGCGTTTGGATAAAGAAGATGGTATTGATGTTGCAAATGAAATTAGAAAAACAGACATTAATACCGGAATTATTATTACGACTTCGCTGATTGAATATGCAGTATTGGGATATTCGGTTAACGCCAGTGATTTTTTGTTAAAACCGATTACCGAAGCGAAATTATTTGGAGTCTTAGAAAAGTTTCAAAAAGATATCATCCATAAACATAATAATTGTCACGAATTTGAAATTAACAATGAAAAAATTGTCTTAAAAAATGATGACATTTTATATTTTGAGAGTCTTGCCAGAAAAATCAAGGTGGTCAGCTTAACGGGAGAGTACGAATATTATCATACAATTTCAGGGTTGGAAAAGGAATTGGATCCACATCGGTTTATTCTATGTCACCGTTCCTATATTATTAATCTAAAAAACGTCAAAAGTATTAAATCTAAAACAGTCCTGTTAAAAAATGGTGAGCTGATTCCAATAAGTCCAAAACGCAACCAGATAGTATACGATGCCTTTACCCGGTATATGGCGGGATTGCTGGAATGAAAACTTCATCGATCATTCGGGGTGCTGTGCTTTTAAGCATTCCTGTTATCAGTATCATCGTTGCCAGCAACCTGTATTTCATGGTTTATTTTATCGATGGCAGGCATATTATTGGAGCTATATCAGTTGGAGCACTGATCTACATCAATGTGGTGATTTTTGTCATTTTAAGAATTCTGGATCATGAGTCAAAAAAGACCAACGAATATAAAAATGCCAATGTTCAATTGGAACTTCAGCAAAAGCATTATAAGGAAATGCTTGAGAAAAACTATCAAGTACGAGGCTTATGGCATGATATGAACAACCATATCATTACCATGCAGTATTTAATCAAGAACCAGGCCTATACGGAAATCGATAATTATTTACTTCAATTTCACGAGTTGCTTCAAAATGCGGTGGATCATAATCGGTCTGGAAATCATGTGGTAGATGCTCTTCTTAATTATAAAATCAAGGTTGCTGCTGATAATCAGATTAATTTTGTCCATTATATTGCGATTCCGGAAAATCTTAAAATGAATAGTATTGATCTGTCGATTATCCTCGGGAACATTCTGGATAATGCCATCGAGGGATGCCAGCGTGATAAACGAAGACAACAAGATAAAATGATCAAGTTCAATATGTATTATAAGCGCGAAAGTCTGTTGATTGACATTGAAAACACCATTGACAAAGACACTATCAAAAAGACGGGGAATCATATGGTTAGCAGTAAACGCATCGATGAGGAACAAAGTGGTTACGGGATTGCCAATGTAAAACAGGTTCTGAAAAACTATGAGGGGAACATGGTCACACAAATACTGGATGACTGGTTTAAGTGTACAATTCTGATTCCGTTGGATTAAAAATTGTCAAACAAACAAGTAAAGTAGAATTCCATACAAAATTGACAAACGCCTATGGATACGATATATTATAACGGCTATTACAGCGTTAGGATGAGGTGAATTGTTGAAAGAAAAAGAATTGTATCGGTTGATACATGTAGCTCAATTATACTATGAAGAAAATAAAACACAATCTGAAATTGCCAGAGATTTGGATATTTCCCGGCCAGCGGTCAGCTATTTGTTAACTAAGGCCAGAAAAGCCGGAATTGTAAAAATAGATGTACTTTCCTATCTTTCCACCATTAAAGGAATTAGTCATGAATTGTGTCAGCGGTTTAAGCTGAAGAGTTGTCAGGTGGTCACCTTACCAGATGACCTTTATCGAATCGGCGCAGAGGTGTTGTTGGAGTTTTTACCCAAAACAAAGATATTGGGTTTAGGTTGGGGCTATAATTTGGAAAAGATAATCCAGGCTTTGCCCAAACAAAACGAAGAATGTATCAATGGCGGCATTATCTGTCCACTGATTGGGGCAACAACCTTACCGCAACGGGGCTATTGTCCAGATGATCTGGTTAAGGAATTATGTAAAAAAACAGGCTGTGAAGGAAAATATATCAACAGTATGGCTTTCCCTGCGACTGCCGCTGCGCGGGACGGGATAATGTCGTCTGAAAAAATGAAAGAGATTGAAGACTATTGGAAAAAAACTACCACTGCATTGATAACCCTGGGCAGTTATCCATCTGTACCAGATCACGCTTCAGCACTGCGGTTTGGCAGAAAACTGATTGATGAAAAAGCCGTTGGATGTTTACTTTCATATTTTTTTAATCCCCAAGGTCAATTGATTCAGGGTGAAGATGATTTTGCGATTCAAATTCCCCTGGAGTTGTTAACTCGGGTCCGCGATGTCATCGGCTTTGTACCCCAGGAGGCCAACGTTGATTCGGTCATCAGTGGTTTAAAAAGCGGATACTTTAAACATCTGGTGATCACTGAAAGCCTGGCAAGTGAAATCATCAAACAAATGGATGAGAACGATGGTATTTAATACTGGAACGTAAAAACGCCGGATCATGAAAATGATCCGGCGTTTTTGGTGTTATGGAACTGTTTTTAAACCCCATGGTCAGCATTGAAAATGGTCGATACAGACGGTTGTGAGGCTTGGTAAGTATTACCAGCTGCCGCCGCCGCCACCGCCACCGCCACCGCCAGAGAAGCCACCGCCACCGGAAAAACCGCCGCTGCCGAAGCCGCCGGAACCGGAGTTGGGGGGAACAATAATATCTGAAGCAATACTGTTCATGCTTCGTGTTAGGCTGGAAACAAACAATAGGGAGGTGAAATTATTGCCGTAGGTAGTGCCATAATACCAGCTGGGCTGTTCAATGGCAATGGACTCAAAATTTTTGGCCCACTTATCGGTGACTCCCAGCACATAGGCATAGGGCAGGATATTAAAGAAATACTGGGGATTCTCGTTGACTAAAGCGAGAATCCGGTCTTTTTCGGCTTTTTCAATAAAGTTTTTAAAGCCCAGCACCTGTCCCAGCCACAACCGTCCGGTTTCGGTCCGTTGGGTTGCGATAATCTGGAAAAAGGCCGTACTATAGGTGGCCAGCAGCGCTAGCAACAGCGGGAACAGGGAATTGAATTCCAGCAGAAAATTAACAACGAACAAGACCAATGCCGCTATGATCAGGATGACGATTCCCAGGATCATCCGACCGACGGTTTTTTTTCTCGCCACACCCTGACGGTTGCGCAGGGAAGATGTAATCATGTTGGCACCAAAAACGGTGGGCGCCACGGCAAAACAGGAAATAATGCCGATAAAAATCAGTCCTTCAAAAAAGGAAGTCAGCATACCGATTTTGTAGGCACCATTGATGACATACGCCAGCAGTGGTAGGGCCATGAAAATACTGATCACCACCAAGCCGACCTTTGAAGCCGCGGTAAAGATCTGATTTTCGGGAATATCAAAATAGCCTTTGATTTGTTCTCTGGTTGCGACAATGGTGTCGTAAAAACTGGCCGGCACACTGGCGGTTGAAAAGCTGTCTTTCTGATCAAAAATGTTATTAAAAAAAGTATGTTCAAAATCTTCAGCAGTATCCGGCAGGTTTTTGATTTTATGAAAAATGAACTTTTTCTTATCCACTTGTTCAATGGTCATATAACCCTTATCGGCCCAATACATCAGCAGCGACATCACCTCTGGTTTATCTAGGGCACCATCGACAATAAAACCGATCTGGGAGGGGGTGAAATTCTGGGGTGGATAAAACTCCACCGTTTCGACCGGTTTTTTGTCCCGGCCGGTAAACAGCCAGATTAAAGCTCCACCCAATAGTGACAAGCCAAAAATGATATACATAAAGGGTAAGAACTCGTCGCCAGTGAAGGCGCCGACGAAATAACCATCGGGCAGATTGATTTTAAGGGTGACTCCCTGATAATTGGAAAGGGGCTGCTTCAGAGTTCCTTCAATGGTATTCCCGGTAACGGTGAAATCAACGGCGTCGGTGATGGTGCTGCCGTAGCCGCCGGAGATGAATTCTACCTGAGTGGGGTCGAAGGGTTTTGGCATGACAATTTTAAAATGGGCCTTTTCAATGGTGGTATCCCAATTCTGGGGAATAATATTAAAATAGACATCATCCATACTGTCAATCTTGTCATCCCCGGGATTCCAGATATACGAAATCGGGTAGGTTTGGGTGCCGCTGACATATTCGTCACCATCGCCAATTTGAATAACCACATTGCCACTTTCAGATGAGGTTTCAAAATTGAAATTGTCGACATTAACATGGGTCAACCGGGCGTTGTAAGATGTTTCCACTGGCTGTCCGCCAATTTCCCGGTAAAAACTGCCGCTATAGGGGATGTAACGATAGATCCCGTGGCGCTGTTCAGAAAAGGTGACGGTGATGTTCTCCTGAATATCATAGGCGTGATTTTCCTGAACATTCATGGTGACATCATACTGGTTGATATCGAAGTATTCCTGGGCAAAGGTGCTTCCGGGAAAAACAGTTCCCAAAAGAAGCAGGCCAAGCAGGATCGGGGTGATTTGCTTTTTCACATGGTTTACCTCCCAAAAGTTTTTAAAGACGGCACTGTAAAAGCGCCGTCAGTTTTCATTATTTCCAATCAACTTGAGTGGACTAGTTAAATTTAACCTGAACATTTTCCCGTTCTTCGGCAGAACCAACTTCAAAGAAGGGTTGTTTTTTGAATCCGAAGATACTGGCCACCAGATTGCTGGGGAAGGATTCAACCTTGGTGTTCATTGTCCGGACAACGGCGTTGTAGTATTTACGGGAATTGGCAATTTCATCTTCCAGCATTTTCAGCTGTTGCTGCAAATCCATAAAATTGGTATTCGCCTGCAGCTGGGGATAGGCTTCAGCGACTGCAAAAAGACTTTTCAAGGTGCCGGATAAAGCATTTTCATTGGCGATTTTTTCGTCAATGCTGGTTGCATTCATGGCCGCGGTCCGGGCTGCGGTTACCTTGGTAAAGGTTTCCGATTCATGAGTGGCATAACCCTTGACGGTTTCCACCAGGTTGGGAATCAGATCGTATCTCTTTTTCAGATAAACATCCATGGTCGAAAAAGCTTCTTCAACCTGATTTTTGATACTAACAAAGCTGTTTCGTGAAAGAACAAGCCACAGACCGATAATCACAATAAGACCGAGAATAATTGGAATAGCAATCATTTTTAATAATCCTCCTTAAACTATTTTATGCTGTTATTATATCACGTCCCCATACCGGCCAC
>RRZU011802016.1_pt1 | contig 14840 bp, 15 predicted proteins | sample 2165561 | NCBI WGS metagenome assembly RRZU01 (sample SAMN10456909, study PRJNA506462) | wastewater metagenome | isolation source: wastewater sludge | place: USA: Moscow, Idaho
AGGGTGGCGGTCTGCCGGTTCATCGCACATACTCCCCGCACGGGTGCGAACTCCGCGTCGGAGAAGAAGCCGGTGACCGGGACGAGGAGTCGGGCGTTCGCCACCGCGGCATCGTGGTCATGGTTGTCGAACATGAAACGGCCCCGCGACGTCGATGAGAACAACAACGCCCCCTCCAGCCGGTCGCCCATGCGAGCCGAGACGCCTTCGAGGATCACGTTCAGGTCCTCGTCGGCGGCCGCCTCGTCGCGGACATGGAACTGCACCGTGGCTCCCAGCGGGATGGGCGCCCCCATCTGCAGGGCCCCCCGCTCCCCCTCGGCCGCCTGGAACTCATGGATCACGAAGTCACCGGTGCGCGGGTCGTCGCTACCCAGGGCCACTCCGAGTTGCATACCTCCCAGCGCCAAGGACCGCTCTGGTCCCTCCAGCGCGGCAAGCACCTCTTGCGCGCGTAACGCGGCCGGTGTCCCCGCCAGCGCCTTGAGCATGAAACCCTCCGCGTCCGTGACCGTCAGCAATGGTCCGACCGGTCGGCACGCAGGGCTCATCAACGTGGTCGCCTCCAGGTGGCCGCCGAGCATGACGCCCACCGCACCCCGGGTGTGGATCCGCCCATCGAGCAGGAACCGCGTCGTGCGCGCCGGCGCAGGTCCGGATGACACGGCCCCGACCAGCGGCAGGCCGGTGAGCAGGCTCTCGGAATGCAGAACGAAGTCGGCGGCCGGGAAGGACCACGGGTCGGAGAACACCAGCGAGATCACGTCGTCGCGGCGCCGACCGGGCAGTCCGACGATCTGGTGGCCCTGAGCAGCGGCCATCACCTCCAGATGGAAGGACCGGGCCCGCAGTCCGGGGATCCGCGCCGCCCACACGGCCACCGCTGTCCCTTGATCGGTGCCGCGGCCGCTGGCGATCACGCCCGACGCCGACGTTCCCAGCACCGTTCCGTGGCTCAAGGGCTCGAAGGCGGCCAGCAGACCCTGCTCGGCGTCCTCGGCATTCTGCGCCGACACGAAGACGAAGGAGAGATTGGGTGTGGAGCCCAGGTTCGTCAGCGCCTGCTTGGCAGCCGTGCGCGCCAATCGCGGCAGGTCCGCTGGCCCATGCCCAGTTGCGATCGCTGATCCCTCGCCCACCAATGCCACCGCACCATTGTGACCGATGGACCGGCCCAAGCGGGAATAGACTGCCGTCCAATATCGTTAGCCTAGGTAATGAATATCCACATTCCCCTCCTTGAAGGAGCCAGAGATGCCCGCCAATCTCGGCACCGACGCCCCCGACCTGCGGATAGCGGTCATGCGCCTGGCGCGGCGGCTGCGCAGAGAACGGACCAGCGACGCGCTGACGCCCAGCCAAATGGCCGTCCTGGCCACGCTGCTGCGGGAGGGCCCGATGTCGCCGGGCGAGCTGGCCGAGGTGGAGCGGGTGCAACCACCCTCGATGACGCGCATCCTGCACAGCCTGCGCACCGCGGGCCTCGTCCTTCGCGCAGCTCATCCGACCGACGGCAGGCAAGTGATCTACACGGCGACCGACACGGCACGGAGCATGGTGGAACGCGATCGGAAACGGCGCGACCAGTGGCTGTTGCACCGGCTGGAGGTTCTGCAACCATCCGAGATCGCGACGCTGGAACAGGCGATCCCGATCCTCAACCGGCTCGCTCTGGACTGAAGACCACCTTCTCCGCGCTGGCCATCCCCACCTATCGACGCTATGCGACAGGCGCACTGTTCTCCAACGCCGGAACCTGGATGCACCGCATCGCGCAGTCCTGGCTGGTGCTGCAGCTCACGGCCGACCCGACGATGCTGGGCCTCGTGGTGGCCGCACAGTTCGCCCCCATGCTCTTCCTCGCCCCGTGGGCCGGCGTGCTCGCCGACCGCTATGACCGGCGACGACTCCTGATGCTCACCCAGGTCGGGATGGGACTGCAGGCGCTGGGCCTGGGAGTGCTGGCCCTGTCCGGCCACGCCACCGGCTTCCTGGTTCTGGTCTTCGCGCTGATCCTGGGACTCTTCACCGCCGTCGACGCGCCCGCCCGGCAGTCCATCGTCTCCGACCTCGTACCCGCCGACGAGGTGGTCAACGCCGTCGCGCTCAACAGCGCCAACTTCAATGCTGCTCGCCTGGTCGGCCCCGCTGTCGCGGGAGTCATGATCGCACTATGGGGGGCGGGCTGGGTCTTCCTGGTCAACGCCGGCACGTTCGCCATCATGTTCTGGGCCCTGCGGGGGATCACGATGCAGAGCACCGTCCCGGCTGGGCGCCGCGGTGGTCTACGTGACGGCTTGAACTACGTGCGCCACCGCCCCGACTTGTGGTTCGTGATCCTCACCGCCGGCGCCGTCGCGATGCTGGTGTTCAACTTCCCGATCACGATCCCGCTGATGGTCACTGATGAGTTCGCTGCGGGTGCCCGCTCGTTCGGCGTGCTCACCTCACTGATGGCGATCGGATCCCTGGCCGCCGCACTCATCCAGGCGCGCCGGCCGCGCACCGATCTACGGCTGGTGACCGTCGCCGCGGGTCTGGCAGGTGTGGTCGCGGTCGTGGCCGGCTTCATGCCGAACGTGATCACGTTCGCCGCCGCGCTGATCGCAGGTGGCGCGGCAGCCATGACGATGATGACCGCGGCCAACTCCTACCTGCAGACGCGCACTGATGATGCACACCGCAGCCGGGTGATGGCGTTGTACATGGCGGTGTTCTTCGGGACCACCCCGCTCGGAGCGCCCTTGATCGGCATGCTGGCACAGGCGATGGGTCCGCGGGCAGCCCTGGTCATTCCGGGGATACTGTCGGTGCTCGTCACGGCAGCACTGGTCCTGGCGTACCGCGCCGGACGCAAACACCTCGAGCCTCGCTAAGACCGCTCAGCCGAGCCGAAGGTCCGGTGGTCTCGTGGTCCTCGTCGTGCCTTGCGGGCTGGTCCAGGTGGTCTCGGCGCCATGGGTGCGTCGGGTGGTGGTGATCCGCCATGCTCCGAATGTCTTGGTGCGGTGGTGGTGCCGGCACAGGCAGATGAGATCGTCCGCGCAGGTGCTGCCGGAGATGCGGTGGGGAGTGACGTGGTCGGTGTCGGTGTACTCCGCGTCGCGGGTGCAGCCCGGGAAGCGGCACGTCCGGTCGCGCATCCGCACAGCCTCGCGCAGGCGCTTGGGGATCTCGTACTTCTGACTGCCGGGATCCATCAGCACCCCGGTCAGCGGGTCCGTGACAAGCCGGGTCCAGCGCGCATCCGGTGACCAGGCCAGCTTGACGGCTAGAGCATGGGTGATGGGCGAACCGTTGAGATTGGCGCCCTTGGTCTCAACCCCCATGAGCATGTCGGCGGGGATGATGACCTGCACGTCCACGTTCATCGTGGTGTGCGCCTCGAGGAACCCGGTCAGCGCATCGGCGCGCAACTGGTCATCGGTCCGGTCCGCGCCTTGGCCGTATGGATCGGGACAGTCCGGCGCCTGTGCCAACGCGTCCAAACCTTGGATGAAGGCCTCGCCCAGCTCCGCGCTGGTGTGGATCCAGATGTCGCACATGCCGTGAGCGCCCGGGATGATGCCTGCCCCGCGGGCGGCGATCGCCTTCTCGCGGGGATCGTCCTGCGGGTCCTCGTCGCAGGTCATCCGGATCAGCCGGCGGTGCAACTGGGCGGTGGTGTGAGTGGCGGCGTAATCGATCGCCTGCGCCTCCAACTCCTCACGCAGCGGGTCGGCAACGTCATGCAACAGCATGACAATCTTCTGAGCCTGGACCCGATCGATGACCCCGTCGTACCAGCCCTGCCAGACCGTCGGTCGCAGGGTGATCCACAATGCGGTGCCCACCAAGTGCTCGGCCGACCTGCTGGAGATCCCCAGCAGGAGACCGATCTCGTCGGTCGCGGCCTGCATACTGTTGTGGCCCTGCTCGGAGAACTCCTGCAGTGCAACCAGCCGGACGGCCTGTGTGGCCTCGGCCCGCCGCAGAGCCTTCACAGCGTCCAGGGTGTCCTCCACAACATCCTGCCAGTCGGCAGTGCGCGCAGCACGGAGAAGGCCGCTCAGCTCCGGGGAGGGAGTAGGTGCGAATTCAGCCATACCCCATTGTCATACACATGTTCGATATTGTCAAGCGTTATCTGGGGATTTCTCAGCCGGTTGTCGCACCAATGTCTCGGGCATGCGGATGGCCAGGCCCAGCGCCATGAGACTGATGGCCATCCCCGCGGCGAAAGCCACCGGGAAGCCCGACAGGTCCAATAGCAGCCCTCCGACCAGCGGCCCGATGATGCTGCCGAAGTCACTCATCATCTGGAAGCCGGCCACAACTGATCCCCCGTGATGACCGCGTGCTACGTCTCCGACGATCGCGGTCGGGCTCGGCCCGAGGAATGCGCCACTGAAGCCCGCGACCGCCATCGCCACAAGGAACAGCCACGAGTTGGGAGCGACCGCCAGCAGCAACAACGAGAGGCTGCCGACAGCCAGACCGACAACGAGAGCAGGCCGGCGACCTCTCCGGTCCGCAGTGCGGCCACCGAATGTCAGCAGACCCGCCTGCACGACAGCGGCGACGACGAAACCCGCCCCCGCGAGACCCGGTCCTTGGCGCAAGCCTTCGACCACGAACAAAGGCACCAATGAGGAACGCAGCCCGAAGAAGACGAAACCGTTGGCGAAGTTGGCACCCAGCGCCGCCTGATACGCGGGCAGCTTGAGGGTGGCCAGGCACGACAGCCGATCAGCGTCCTCGCCGGTGTTCAGCTCCTCCGTCTTGGCCAATCGAGGCAGCAGGGACACCGCCACGATGAAGGCGGCGAACAGAGTCCCGGCATAGACAAAGAAGGGGGCGCGGATCGAGATCCCGATGACCAGACCGCCCACTGCGGGGCCGACAACGCCGCCGATCAGAAAGCCGGCCTGGAACAGCCCCGATGCCCGACCCCGATACTCCGGCTCAGTCACCCGCAACAGCAGAGCAGTGGCCGAGATCGTGAACATGGCCGAGCCGGTCCCCCCGATCCCCCGCAGGACCAGCAGTTGCCCGTAGTCGGTGGCCAGCCCGGCGAACAGGCTGGAGACCGCCACGATCGCCAGCCCGGTGGACATGATGATCCGTTCCCCGAAGCGGTTGACCAGCCATCCGGCCGGCGGGCTGCTGACCAGGCGCATCGCTGCGAACACGCTGATCACCGCGCTGGCCGCGAAGGCCGAGACGCCGAAGGTCCGCGCGAACAGGGGGATGGCCGGGATGACGATGCCGAAACCCAAAGCGACGCAGAACGCGATGGCAGCCAGGACGCTGACCTCGCGCGGTAGACCGCCGACCTTGGGCACTCTCACCACGGCAGTCTTTCAGTGCACTTTCGGCATCTGTGCATGTGGGCGAGACTGGAACCATGTTCTCGCGTAAGTCATCCATGGTGTCCCCGGACAGCGCACTGCCCAGCCGACCGACCTCTCCGTTTGCCATCCCGGAACGCAACGTCGTGCTCGGAACACCGCTGGCTGGCCCGTGGGCGCAGGGCGCGCAGGTTCTCTATGTGGGGATGGGGTGCTTCTGGGGTGCCGAGGAGTACTTCTGGAACACGCCCGGCGTGGCGGGTACCGCAGTGGGCTACCAAGGGGGCTTCAGTGCCTACCCCACCTACGAGGAGGTGTGCAGCGGGCGCACCGGACACACCGAGTCAACGCTGGTCGCGTACACCTGCCCCACCCTGGACATCTTGCGAGTCTTCTGGGAGCACCACGACCCGACGCAGGGATTCCGGCAGGGCAACGACGTCGGCACCCAGTACCGGTCGGCCATCTACTACACGAACGACGAGCAATTGACTCTGGCGGAGCAAACGCGCGATGCCTACCAGACCGTGCTGGACCAGCGGGGGTACGACCCGATCACGACGGAGATCGCGCCGGCGGCGCAGCATCCGTTCTTCTTCGCTGAGGAGTATCACCAGCAGTATTTGCACAAGGTCCCGAACGGCTATCGGTGTCACGCGAACACGGGTGTCGCGCTGCCGCTGTGACCGTTGCCTAGGACAACTCCCCGAACAGTCGCCGCAGGGTGGCCTCGAAGCCCGGTAGATCCTTGTCGATGGTGGCCTCGATCATGCTGCGATCGATGAACATGTAACCGTGAGCGATCCGGTTGCGCGTGGCCCGGATCAATGTCCATTCCGCGCCGAAGGCACCGGTGCGCACCTCGGAGGTCATGTTGGCGACGGCCTCGATCGCCGCTGCCAGTCGCAGGCACACAGCATCGGCGACGGTCTGGTCGTCAAGGTCGCGCCGCGCTTGATGCGAATGAAGCACGTCGAGGTGATTCAACGCATCCGCGAGCAGTTCTCGGTCACTGCGGGTCACAGCGGTATCGCCTCCGCGATCGCCGTTTCACGCACTCTCGAACGCAGTCGCGAGTCCGGCACGATCTCGACCTTCTCCCCCACAACGTACGAGAGAGAGAGCTCAAGGCGCGCGAGATCCAGCAGGGAGACATCAGTTGGCGCAGTCACGAGCAAATCGACATCCGATTCCGGACCATCGTCGCCGCGAGCCACACTCCCAAAAATGCGAACATCTGTGAAGCCGGCCTCGCGCGCGATCCGCAGAATCTCACCTCGCTTCGCCGCCACGGCCCTGCCCCGTGCTGACATCGGCCGGAACCGCAAGAGCCGTGCTACCTCAGGCTGACTGCGACCCACAGACTCGGCGATCTGCCGCTGACTCAACCCCGCCGCCGCTCCCTTGCGCACCGCCCCCACCAACAGCGCGCGCGACTGACGGTGCAGTTCGGCGCTACGACTGGCCGCCTCCCGCAACTCAGCGTGCAGACGTTTCTCCACTTCGCTTTCCACATAGCGATAGTACGACCTATCAGACTCGTAGGCCAGTCACCACCCGACCCCCGCAAGGTCCCGAACGGCTATCGGTGCCATGCGAACACGGGGGTGCCGCTGCCGTTGTGATTCAAGCCCTCGCCTCCCTCAGGGCGACCCGCGTCCGGCGGCTTGAGCAACAGTGGCGGTCACCAGTCCGAGGGCGGCGACGACTGCGGCAAGGGCCACCGGCCTCGACCGCGCTCGTTGACCGGCCGCGATTCCGTCGTGCGGACAGCGGCGACACCATCGGTTCCTGCCGAGGGACGGACCCTATATTTAGCGCTTAACATTGCCGCAAGGTATCTCGGAAACAGATGCTTGCGCAACTGTGGCGGGGCGGCGCGAAGCGACGACTGGTGCCAGAGATGGCTGTTCGTGACTGGCGCTCTCGGCTACTGGCTCCAGGCAAGACCGCGCAACGCGCGTTCCGACAGCGCCGACAGTTGCTTGAGTTCTCGGTCGGACAATGCGCCAAAGAGCTCGGCGAAGAACTCGTCGTGTGCGGGTGTGAGGCGCGCTACCAACTTGGCGCCCCTTGGCGTGAGGGTGAGACGCTTGGCGGCGCCATCCGCCTCACGGCTCAACAGCCCAGCCGTCTCGACCTTGGCGACTAAAAGCGACACACTCCCCGCGGATACACCCTTGCGGCGCATCAGGTCTGCCTGCGTGATGCCAGGGCTGTCGGCTACCGCCCGCAGAAGTTGGAACTGTGCCGGGTTGAGCCCCTCCTTTCGTAGGATGCTCAGCACCTCCTGGCTCGTGGAATGCACCAACCGGGCCAACGTGCCGAAGACCTCTGAAGACAGGTCTGCCCGCGTCGCGTGATCCATGTCCAGAGTCTGCCAGCCGGCATCGCACGGCTGGGATATCCGCGACCGACAGCCGATCTCGTGAGATGTAGGCATCAGGACTCACCACCCGGACCCACACCGTTACCCATGGCTATCGGTGCCACTTAGCAACAGGCGTCCCTTGCCGGTGTGATCAGGTGGTCCCGCGCCTGGCGAAGGCCACCCATCCAGTGGATAAGACGTGCGGCGCACATTGCCCTGGACTCACACCTTTGCACCACGCAGTCGCAGCGCGTTCACGATGACTGACACGCTCGACAGGCTCATCGCTGCGGCGGCGATGATCGGAGATAGCAGCAGGCCGGTGAACGGGTAGAGCACGCCGGCGGCGATCGGGATGCCCAGCGAGTTGTAGAGGAAGGCGAACCCGAGGTTCTGCTTCATGTTGCGCACAGTGGCCCGGGACACGCCGCGCGCAGCGCCAATTCCACGGAGGTCCCCCTTCACGAGGGTGATCTCCGCGGAGTCGATCGCGATGTCGCTTCCTGTGCCCATGGCAATGCCGATGTCTGCCTGTGCGAGGGCGGGGGCATCGTTGATCCCGTCGCCGGCCATGGCCACGAGATGCCCCTGCCGCTGGAGGTCCGCCACCAGCGCCCACTTGTCATTGGGCTTTATCCTGGCCCGGTACTCGTCGATGCCCAGCGTCTCGGCCACCTGGCGCGCCGGGCCTTCCGCGTCGCCGGTGGCCATGACGATAATCAGACCCTCCTTGTGCAGCTGCTCAACCGCTTGCGCCGTGCTCGACTTGATCTCGTCGCGCATCGCGATAAGACCGGCTTCGCGACCGTCAATCGCGACCCGGATCGTCGTCTGAGACGCGGGTGCCTGGTCCTCCAATGCCGCCGAGGTGGTCACTGCTTCGGCCCGCATCAAGTCAGCGTTCCCCGCAAGGAGGCGTCGACCGTCCACCACAGCGCTGACCCCGAAGCCGGGCTTGGCCTCGAAGTCGTCGGCTGCGCTCAACTGGACGTCCCCGGCGGCCTCGGCTATGGCCCGCGCCACCGGATGCTCACTGCCCCGATTCACGCTCGCCGCTGCTGACAGAACCTCATCGCGTGTGAAACCGTCGGCCGGGATGACCTGGCTCACTGATGGACGGCCGACTGTCAGAGTCCCGGTCTTGTCCACGATGAGCATGTCCACGTCGCGCAATTTCTCCATCGCTGCGGCGTCCTTGAAAAGCACCCCGTGCCTGGCGCCAAGCCCGCTGCCGACCATGACGGACATGGGCGTGGCCAGACCCAGAGCACATGGGCACGCGATGATCAGCACCGATACGGCGTTCACGATCGCATGCCCCCAACTGGGGGCGGGGCCGACCAGACCCCAGACCACGAGCGTCACCAGTGCGATCCCGATCACGGCCAGGACGAAGACTCCCGCGACCTTGTCTGCCAGGCGCTGCATCGGCGCCCTGGACCGCTGCGCAGCCGCCACCATCTCCACGACCCGAGACAAGACCGTATCCGACCCCACCTGGGACGCCTGCACCACAAGGCTGCCCGTGGTGTTCACGGTGCCCCCAATGACGGTGTCTCCCGGCGCCTTATCGGCAGGAATCGGTTCCCCGGTGAGCATCGACTCGTCGATTGCCGACCGGCCGGACTCCACCACGCCGTCGACCGGGACCTTCTCACCGGGCCGCACTCGCACCCGGTCGCCTACGACGATGTCGGCGAGGTCCACGTCCTCCTCGGTGTCGTCGGGCTCGATGCGGCGGGCGGTGGACGGCGCGAGTTGCAGCAGCCCTTTGATCGCATCACCAGTCGTGGCCCGGGCCCGCAGTTCCAGCACCTGCCCGAGCAGGGTCAGCGTGCAGATGATGGCTGCGGCCTCGAAGTAGAGCGGGACCTTCCCGTCCTCCTTCAACGCCTCGGGGAAGATACCAGCAACGATGACGGCGAGTACCGAGTAGGCGTAGGCCGCGGCCACCCCGAGGCCGATCAGTGTCCACATGTTCGGGCTGCGATGGCGCACCGACTGCACGGCCCAGAGGAAGAAGGGCCCTGCAGCCCACAGCACGACCGGGCTGGCCAGGATCAGTTCCGCCCAGGGCATCACGGCCATCGGCAGGGGCGGGAAACCGAGCATCGCTATGGAAAGCACGGCCAAGGACAACGGAACGGAAATCCAGAACCGCCGCAGCATGTTCCGGTACTCCTCGAGGTCGGAATCGTCGTCGACCTGGGGGGTCATCGGTTCCAGATGCATGCCGCAGATCGGGCACCGGCCCGCATGGTCCTGGATGATCTCGGGATGCATCGGACAGGTATACAGAACCCTCGCGGCCCCCGCTGCCGCCACGATGGGCGGCGGTTCGGCCGTTTCGTGATGCGAGTCGTCCCCGACTGCGTGCTCAGCGACGAGAGTCATGCCGCAGATCGGACATTCGGATGGATGGTCATCAATCACGTCCGGGTGCATCGGGCAGATGTAGCGGGATGTCATACCAACCTGATCCACGGGTCCTCCTTAGAGCATCGCGACGGCGTCCAGTCTGGGTGTCCTGAACGACGTGCCACTCCCACGCTCCTTACCCGCAACGCCGCCCGTCATGAGCGCCATCAGTCCAGCAGTTGCTGCATGGTGGTGATCTCCTGCTGCTGTCCGGTGATGATGGCATCCGTGAGGGTGGTCACCTGACTGCTGTTCGAGGCTTGCGCCTGTTGGGCCATGGAGATGGCGCCCTCGTGATGAGCGATCATCATGGTGAGCCACATCTGGTCGAAGTCAGTTCCTCGCGCCTGCTCGAGCTCCTGCATCTGCTCGGCGGTCATCATCCCCGACATCGTCATCCCGCCCATGTCGTGGCCACTGTGGTCCATGCCGGCCACAGCCGACGCATCGGAGACACCTGGCATCGCGGCGGGAGCTCCCCACGCCTGCAGCCACTGCGTCATCTGTTCGATCTCGGGATCCTGAGCGGCCTTGATCTGCCTTGCGAGCGGCTGCACCTGCGGGGAAGCGCCAGCCTGCGGATCGAGTGCTAGATCTGCCATCTCTATGGCCTGCTGGCGGTGAGGGATCATTGACTGCGCGAAGGCGATGTCCGTCGGCGAACCCTGCGTCATCGGCGCTGTCGATACGGACTGCCCGGGCGATGGTGCGCTGTCAGTGCTGCTGGAGCAGGCGGCCAATGCCGTGATCCCCAGGGCGGTGGCGGCCATCAGGGCGAGGGTACGTCGGATCTGCACTGATCTGTCTCCTTCTCAGGTGGTGTAGTCGAGGCGGGTCATCATGCCCGCCTCAGCGTGGTAGGCGTTGTGACAGTGGAGCATCCAGCGGCCGGGATTGTCCGCGGCCAAGTCGACCTCGGCGCGGGCCATCGGCGGCAGCAGCAGAGTGTCCTTCCTGGCGCCCGTGCCGCCGGCCGGTCCCACCTGGAAGGTGTGACCGTGCAGGTGCACCGGGTGGGTCATCATGGACATGTTTGACAGTCGTAGCCGCACGGGTTCGCCAGCCTGCACGGTCAGTGGCTGGGCGCGGTCGTACGTGGCGCCGTTGATGGTCCAGACGTAGGGCGCCATGGAGCCGGACAGGACCAGATCGTAGGTCCGCTGCGGCTCGGCCTGCGGCAGGCGCACACCGGGATCTGCCTGCAGTCCGTCAGCGCTGGCCGGGTACGCGGACAACTCCGCCGGAATCGGATCTCTTGGCAACTGGCCCGTGGCGCTGCGCAGGATCGCGAGGGCGTAGCCACCCTTACCGGCGGGCTGGGCGACCACCGGGAAGACACCGTCGCCGGCCTTCACTGTGACGTCGTAGCGTTCGCCCATCCCGATTCGCAGTGACTGCGTACCCACCGGTCGGACGGGGTAGCCGTCCGTGTGCGTGATCGTCATGCGATGACCGCCCACTGCCACGGTGAAGATGCTGTCGGCTGCGGCGTTGATGATGCGCATTCGGACGGTGTCGCCGGGCTGGACGCGCAGGATGTCGGGGTCAGTGGCTGCCTTACCGTTGATCAGATACAGCGGGTATGTGACGTCGCCGCCATCGGCTCCCATCCCCATACCGCCCATGCCCATCATCGCGCCCCGGTCGCTCCTCTGGCCGCCAGCGACAAGGTCGTCGAAGATCTGCTGCGGGTCTTTGCCCACACCTTGCGTCCAGTCGTCGAGTACGACCACCCAGTCATGGTCGTACCGCGCGATCTCGCGGGGATCCTCAACGATGAAGGGCGCATACAGGCCGGTGTCGAGCTGCAAACCCGTGTGGGGATGGAACCAATGGGTGCCGGCATCCGGCACCACGAAGTCATAGGCGAATGACGAGCCGGACGCGATCGCGGGGGTCGTTAGACCGGGCACACCGTCCATCGGGTTGGGAACAGCGAGACCGTGCCAGTGCACGCTGGTCTCCTCCGGGAGGTCGTTGTTCACGGTGATCCGGACCCGCTCGCCGATCTTCGCCCTGACTGCCCGACCGGGCACCTGCCCAGCGAAAGCCCAAGCGGTGGCGACTCTTCCGCCCAGGTCGATCTGCGACTCCTGGGCGCGAAGGCTGATCTCCTGAGCCACCGGCCCCGCGGGGGCGGATGAGGGGACGTCGGCAGTTGTGTTTCGCACCGACGTGCAGGAGGAGAGCGCCGCGGCAGCTGCGGCGCTGAGAGATACCCCCAGAAAACCGCGCCGGGACATGGACGAACTCACGTCCAGACCCTGACAGACGTTCTTTGAGGACATGCCCAGGTTCCATGAAGATTCCATGAAGGAGCAGTTTCATCGAGTCTTCATGGAAACCAAGGCTGATCTACATGGACACGACGGACCCTGAAGATGTCAGCGAGATCTGGAGGACGATCACATCATGGGCGATTACAGTCCCTACGGGTGGAACGGCTGGATGATGATGGCGATGTGGATCTGGCCGCTGGTGGTTGCGGCTGCCGTGTGGGGGTTGATCTCGGTCACCGGGAACCATCGGGACCCGTCCGGGAGGCGGCGTGCGCAGAACCCGGTAGACATCCTGGGGCGGCGCTTCGCCCGCGGTGACATCAGCCTGGAACAGTACTCGGAAGCGAGGCCCGTCCTGGACAATGAGAGAAGTCGCGCCACGCGGGACTGACCACCGGAGTTGAAGGGAGAGAGAGTGTCGCCACAACTTCGGGTGCTTGTCGTGGAGGACGAACCGGATCTCGCCAGCGTGATCGCGGCGTACCTGAGAGGTGAGTTGTTCGAGGTCACCATCGCAGGTACCGGCCCTGTGGCCATCTCGATGGCCAAGGATCTGCGGCCTGATCTGGTCGTACTGGACATCATGCTGCCAGGCTTCGACGGAATCGAGGTGTGCCGTCAGTTGCGCACGTTCACTGATTGTTACGTGATCATGTTGACGGCCCGCGACGATGAGGTCGACAAGGTCATCGGCCTTTCAGTAGGTGCCGACGATTACGTCGTCAAACCCTTCTCGCCACGCGAACTCACGGCACGTATTCGCGCGATGCTGCGTCGGCCCCGCGATTTCGGTGAGGACTCGGTCGGGCAACACGCCCGCGTCTTCGGCGCTCTACGACTGGATCCCGAGGCACGCAAAGTCTGGCTGAACGACGTTGAACTCGACCTGACCCGCACTGAGTTCGATCTTTTGGATGCCCTCAGCACATCACCCAAGCGCGCCTTCACTCGCAGGCAACTCATCGACGCGGTCTGGGGTAGCGACTGGTACGGGGATGAACACATTGTGGATGTGCACGTCGGTCACCTGCGCAGGAAACTTGCGGACGATGCGACATCGCCGCGCTTCATCCGCACAGTGCGCGGTATCGGCTACGGAATGGCGTCTTGAGGCCGCGCAGTCTTGCAGCACGGCTGTTCACAGCCCAGCTGCTCGTCATCGCGATTACGTTCACTGCCCTGCTAGTGACTGTTCTGTTGGTAGCGCCGGGCCTGTTCCTGCACCACCTGCGCATGACCGGCGAGGACTCGCCGTCCGTGCAGTCACATGCGCAGGAGGCGTTCGAAACATCGGTCGGCCTGGCACTGCTATCCGCTGCCGCCGTGGCTGTCGTCGCCGCGATCGTCCTGTCGTGGTTCCTTGCTCGCCGGGTAAGTCGTCCAATAACCGACTTGGCCACCTCCGCAGAAGCGGTGTCACACGGCAATTACGACGTGGTTGTACCGGAAACAGGCTTCGGGACGGAGTTGGAGACTCTGTCCCAGTCGTTCCAGGATATGGCCGACAGCCTGGCTACAACAGACGAAGCGCGCACTCAGATGCTGTCTGACCTCTCCCACGAGATCCGAACGCCGCTGGCCACCCTGGAAGCCCACATAGACGGGCTCGAGGACGGGGTGATCCCTACGAACGCCGCCACCTACGAGGTCATGCGCGGCCAGGTCCACCGCCTACGACGTCTGGCAACTGACGTCCGCCTGTCCGCCCAGGCCCAGGAACACGCCCTCGACCTGCACCCAGCCCCAACGAAGGTCAGCGAACTTGTCCGTACCGCGTGTGCCCTGTACGCGCCGCGCTACCAGGAGAAAGCGGTGCGCCTCGACGACAGATGCCACGACGATCATGAAATATTCGTCCTCGTTGACCGCGATCGAATGCAGCAGGTCCTCGGGAACCTTTTGGAGAACGCCCTGCGACACACCCCCGCTGGCGGAACCGTTTCGGTCAGATGCCGGCACCAGGGGCATAACGTCGCAATCTCCATAACAGACACCGGAGTTGGCATCGCTTCCGATGAACTGGGCCGAGTATTCCATCGCTTCCAACGCCTGGACAACTCCCGCCAATCCGACTCAGGCGGCAGCGGTCTGGGCCTGACCATCGCGCGCGCCCTGGTCCAGAGCCAGAACGGAGATCTCACCGCACACAGCGACGCTCCGGGGACAGGCAGCACGTTCACAATCAGGCTGCCCTCAGCAGGCCTGAGATAGAGACGGGAGGCCCACCGATGGTGGACCTCCCGCTTGCCAGGATTCACATGCTCATGCCAGGCATCGTCGTCCCGCCCGGCGAGCCGTCCAAGAGCTGGAAGGGGCTGGCCGAGGTCAGCGACCGCCTGCTGGAGCTGGAGCTGGACCGCGGCGACCTGATTGTCGCCTTCGGCGGCGGCGTGGTCGGCGACCTCGCCGGCTTTGCGGCCGCGATCTACAAGCGCGGCATCG
>RRZU011953790.1_pt1 | contig 14840 bp, 16 predicted proteins | sample 2165561 | NCBI WGS metagenome assembly RRZU01 (sample SAMN10456909, study PRJNA506462) | wastewater metagenome | isolation source: wastewater sludge | place: USA: Moscow, Idaho
ATATGTTCAATTATAAAGGGACTGTGGTCTAAATAAGAAGTAGGTGCTAATAGATGCAAAGTGAAGTTAAAGTAAAAAAAGGCATATATAGAAGATTTCTTAAAAGACCAATGGACTTCATTTTGTCTTTGATGGCAATTATCGTTTTAAGTCCAGTTCTAATAATTGTTGGTGTATTAGTAAGAGTTAAGCTCGGTAGTCCAGTGCTATTTAAGCAGAAAAGACCTGGGCTTAATGAGAAGATATTTACCATGTATAAGTTCAGAACGATGACAGATGAGAAGGACGAGAATGGTGAGCTATTTCCAGACAGTGTTAGATTAACAAAGTTTGGTAGGATGCTGAGGTCTACTTCTTTGGATGAACTTCCAGAGCTTTTCAATATACTTAATGGAGATATGAGTATTGTTGGGCCTAGGCCGTTACTGGAAAGATACTTACCGTATTACACTGATACTGAAAAGTTAAGACATACAGTAAGACCTGGATTATCAGGACTGGCGCAGATAAATGGCAGAAATAATCTTGACTGGGATAGTAGATTGGGACTTGATGTTGAATATGTACAAGACATAACTTTCTTTTTAGATTTAAATATTATTTTAAAGACATTTTTTAAAGCAATTAAAAGAGAAGATATTACAATTGTAGACCAAGCAACACTAAAAGACCTACATGTTGAAAGGAGTGAAAATGATGGAGATAAAAACCCTACAACATGATGATTTTCTAAAGAATATAATTGCATTAAAAGACCTTTTAATATCATCTTATGAAAGCAATTTTAACATTTCTAGAGAGTTATGTAATACTACTGTGGAATGGAAGATTCAAGAGTTAGATCAATATGTTAAGGATCAAAAAGCTACCTTACTGGGCGTGTTTAATGATGCTACTCTAGTAGGTTTTGTGTGGTGTTATATTCATGATTATTTTGGTGAAAAGCGGCTTCACGTTAATCAAATTGTTATAGATAAGGACTTTAGAGGACAAGGCATAGCGAAAAAATTATTAGCTCAAACAGAAAAATATGCTGCTGAGTTAAATATCAAAACAATTGACTTGTTTGTTACTGAAGGAAATATTGCGGCTGTAATGATGTATGAAGATTTAGGTTATGTAACTGAAAGAAGATATTTGAAAAAGAATATTTAGGAGGTACCAAATGTTAGAAATTATCAATATAGATGAATCCGACAAATGGGACTCAATGGTAAAGAGTTTTAACAATTATGATGTTTACTATCTGTCAAGATATACAAAGGCTTTTAAATTACATGGAGATGGAGAGCCAATACTTATCTATTATCATGATGAAGAAATTCGTGCCATAAATGTTGTTATGATTCGCGATATAGCAGAGGACAAAAGGTTCAAAGATAAAATAGAGTCTGAAAATTTATTTGATATTACAACACCATATGGATATGGTGGATTCATAATTGAAGGTATTTTAAATGATAATAATTTAAAAAAGTTTAATGAAGAATACTCCGATTATTGTCGCTCAAAGAATATAATTAGCGAGTTTGTCCGTTTTCACCCGATTCTTAAAAATTCTAAGGTAAATAGTGAAATTTATGAAGTTGTAGATTTAGGGAAGACCATTACAATGGATTTGATTTCCAAAGAACAGATTTGGAATGATCTGAGTAGTAAGAATAGGAATGTAATCAGAAAAGCCATTAAGTCAGATGTAGCAGTTTATTGGGGTAGAAGCCCAGAACTTATAGATGAATTTATTCCTTTATATAACACAACTATGAACAAGGACGACGCTACTGATTATTACTATTTCAAAAAAGAGTTTTATAAAAGCGTGCTTGAAGACCTCAGATACAACAGTTTGATTTTCTATGCCTTGTATGATCAAAAGATTATTTCAATGTCTATGATTCTATTTGGTAATGATAATATGCATTATCATTTATCAGCCTCAGACAGAGAGTACCAGAGTCTAGCAGCAACAAATTTACTTTTGTATGAGGCTGCATGTTGGGGCTGTGAGAACGGGTATAAGTCATTCCATTTAGGAGGTGGCTTAGGCAGTAATGAAGATAGTTTATTTAAATTTAAGAAGGCGTTCAATAAAAATTCTGAAACGTATTTTTCAATAGGAAGGAAGATTTTTGATCAAGAGAAATATAATGAATTGATACAAATTCGGATTCAGGAAGATGAATTTGATACAGATACTACATTTTTTCCAAAGTATAGAAAGTAATGACGTTCTATTGCCTTGGAACTATTATTAGGAGCTATAAAATAATGAAAAAAAACATTTGGATATGGAATCATTATGCTACAAACATGATTAAAGATAAAGCTGGCCGACATTATTGGTTAGCGGAAAATTTAATAATTAACGGTTATAATCCTACGATATTCTGCGCTTCCACTCTACATAATTCAGATGAGAATATTGATACAGAGGGCAATATATTTATAAAAAAAGAATCTAAAAATATTCCATTTGTAATTGTAAAAACTCCAAAGTATTCGGGGAATGGAAAGAAGAGAATTATTAATATGTTTTCCTTCTATAAGAATTTATTTCCAACTGCTATGAGGTATGCAAATAAATATGGAAAGCCAGATGTGATTCTTGCTTCGAGTGTACATCCGCTTACCTTAGTAGCTGGTATTAAAATTGCGAAGAAACTTGGAGTTCCTTGTATTTGTGAGGTAAGAGATTTGTGGCCGGAGAGTATTGTGGCTTATGGTAGTTTAAAAAGAAATAGTGTAATTGCAAGAATTCTATACCTTGGTGAGAAATGGATATATAAGAATGCTGATAAGTTAATTTTTACAATGGCTGGAGGAAAAGACTATATTTATGAACGGAAATGGGACAAATTTAATGGTGGTCCAATCGATATAGGTAAGGTTTACTCAATTAATAATGGAGTTGATTTAAACGCATTTAATTATAATAAACAAAATTGTCAATATGATGATGAAGATTTGAACAATCCTGAGATTTTTAAAATAGTTTACACTGGCTCTATTAGACTTGTTAATAAAGTTGAAATGTTGGTAGATGTTGCAAAGCGGTTAAGAGATAAGAAAATAAAAATATTAATATGGGGATCAGGAGATCAATTAGAAATTATCCAACAAAGAATATCGAAGGAGCAACTTAATAACATTATCCTTAAAGGAAAAGTTGATAAAAAATATATTCCCAATATCCTCAGCAAATCTAATCTAAATATTATTTTAGGGGATTCAAATGATATTTTTAGATTTGGTTTGTCTCCTAACAAACTTTTTGAGTATTTCGCAGCAGGGAAACCGATTCTACAAACATTTATGGCGAATTACTCTTTAGTTAAAATAAATAAGGCAGGCTTAGAACTTAATAACAATGATCCTATAGCAATATCAGAAGCAATTGAATATTTTTTAAAATTATCACAGGAAGAGTATATTAAGTATTGTGAAAATGCATTGGCAGCTTCAAAAGAGTATAGTTATGAAAAGTTAACTAGTAGGTTAGTAAATGTTATTGAAAGTAAAAACATGGAGGGATGAATTATGAAGCAAATAATAATGGAAAAAATATCAAATAAGGATATAGTTGTAGGAGTTGTTGGACTAGGATATGTTGGATTACCATTAGCAGTTGAAAAAGCGAAAGCAGGATTTAAAACTATTGGGTTCGATATACAACCAGAAAAAGTTGAAATGGTTAATAAAGGAATTAATTACATAGGTGATGTAGTTGATGACGAGTTGGAAGAAATTGTAAGTTCAGGCAAGTTATCTGCCACATCTGATTTTTCATTCATAAAGAATGTCGATTTCATAGCAATTTGTGTCCCTACTCCTCTTGATGCTCATCAACAACCAGATATTTCTTATGTGGAGAGTTCGGCAAAAGAGATTGCGAAATACTTGAAAAAAGAAGTCATGGTAGTACTTGAATCTACAACATATCCGGGTACTACTGAAGAAGTTCTAAAACCAATTTTAGAAGAAGGTTCGGGTTTAAAGTGTGGAGAAGATTTTTATTTGGGTTTTTCACCAGAAAGAGTAGACCCGGGTAACTTGATTTTCAAAACAAAAAATACTCCAAAAGTAGTAGGAGCTATCGGGCAAGATGCAACGGATGTAATTTCAGCAATGTATAGAGCTGTTTTAGAGGGTGATGTGCATACAGTATCTTCCCCAGCTATTGCTGAAATGGAAAAAATATTAGAAAACACTTACAGGAATATTAATATCGGTCTAGTTAATGAGTTAGCAATCCTTTGCAACAAGATGGGGATAAATATTTGGGAAGTAATAGATGCTGCAAAATCAAAACCTTACGGATTCCAAGCATTCTATCCAGGGCCAGGTCTAGGTGGGCACTGCATTCCGTTAGATCCTTATTACCTTTCATGGAAAGCTAGAGAATATGGTTTTCATACTTCTATGATAGAATCTTCAATGATGATAAACGATAAAATGCCTGAGTATTGTGCGGAGAGATCAAGTAAAATTCTTAATAGATTTAAAAAGGCTATGAATGGATCCAAAATCTTAATTCTAGGTGTTGCATATAAGCAAGATATTGATGATTACAGAGAAAGTCCTGCTATTCGTGTGATAGAAGAACTTGAAAAAGAAGGGGCAGTTGTTGTTTACTTCGACCCATATGTTTCTGAGTATAAAGAGCATGGAGTTGTTAAAAAGGGTGAACCGGAACTTACTGTAGAGCTTATTGAAAGCGCAGACCTTGTTATTGTAACAACTGCTCACACAAATGTTGATTATAGTTTTGTTCAGAAACATGCTAAGGCAATCTTTGATACAAAGAATGCTATGAAGCAAATTCAATCACGTGAAAACGTTGAACTGTTGTAGGTATTGGTATGGAGTTCACTTTAGAAGACTATAGAAAACTATTAAATACTTCGCTTGAAATAGGCTATAAAATTTGCTCTTATGATAATATTGATGACTTTGAAAGAGGTATCATCCTGAGGCATGATGTCGATTTTAACCCAATTAAAGCACTCGAAGTTGCCCAAATTGAGCATGAACTTGGAGTGAAGTCAACATATTTTGTGTTACTTTCTACTGAGTTTTATAATGTCTTTTCGAATGAATCGGCAGAAATCTTTAAAGATATATTAAGTATGGGGCATGAAATTGGTTTGCATTTTGACGAACAAAGATATACAACGACTTCATTAGAGCAAATAAAGGAAAATATTTATAATGAAGCAGAGATATTGGGAAGAGCGCTGAGCACACAAATTAATGTAATATCAATGCATAGACCATCAAAATTCACATTAGATGCATCAATTGAGTTGGAAGGATTAATAAATTCATATAGCAAAAAATATTTCAAAGATATGAAATATATATCAGATTCTAGAATGCACTGGCGTGAAGACCCAATTGCGTTAGTCTCAAAGAATCAAACTAATAAGATTCATATTTTGACACATCCTTTTTGGTATTCAGACGAACTTGAAAATATTCAAAGCAAGCTGAAAAAATTTCTGAATGAAGCAAATGTTTATAGATATAATTTGCTAGACAAGAATTTCCGAGATTTACATGAGTATATAAAACTGGAGGATTTATTATGATAGATATCCGTAGTATTAGAGAATTTTTGAACAATTCTAGCATTAGACATGAATATATTGGAAATGACACTATAAACATCAAAACATATTCATTACCAGATAATATAAAGAGCAACTCAATTATGTGGGTTAAAGATTCTAATAAAGCAAAAAAATATGATTTATCTCAATATAAAGATGTGCTAATCGTGACTTCTTCTGTAGATGAGTTGCCTCTAATCGACGGGAATTTTCTGGTTTCAGATAATTCTAAGGAATTGTTTTTTTCTATATTGAACCATTTTTTTTCTGAAGAAAGAATGAAAAATTTTATTGGTAATAGTTCAACTGTTGAAACTAATCAAATTGGTAAGAATGTATATATTGGCCATAACTGTTATATTAGCCCAAAGGTAATAATTAAGGATAATGTTGTCATTAATAATAATGTGGTTATTGAAGGAAATGTAGTAATTGGCAATGACACAATAATTTATTCTGGAGTTGTTATTGGTGCAGATGGCTATGGTTATTATCAAAATGACAAAGGTCAAAATATTAAAGTTCCTCATTTAGGCGGAGTAATTATTGGTAATAGTGTTGAAATTGGAGCTAATACTTGTATTGACAGGGGAACTCTAGGAGACACGATAATTGAAGATAATGTAAAGATAGATAATTTATGTCATATCGCTCACAATGTACACTTAGAAAAAAATGCAAGTGTAATTGCACTATCAATGATTGCTGGAAGTGTAGTTTTAAAAGAGAATTCTTATATTGCCCCATCTGCTTCAGTAATGAATCAGTTAACTATAGGTAAAAACAGTATTGTCGGATTGGGTGCGGTTGTAGTAAAAAATGTGGAAGACAATGTAGTTGTTGCAGGTGTACCTGCTAAAGTAATAAGAAAGTTGGGTGATAAATAAGATGAGTTTAAAATATGCGATTATCGGATGTGGAAGAATCTCACCAAATCATATAGCGGCTGCACTTGAAAATAAGCTTAATATTGTGGCGTTATGTGATGTTGAAGAATCAAAAATGGATACAACTATTAAGAACTTTAACCTATCAGATGAAACAAAGAAATATGTTGATTATAAAGAAATGCTTAAAAATGAGAAACCTGAACTTGTGGCCATATGCACTGAAAGTGGTAAGCATGGTCAGATTGCTCTAGATTGTATTGATGCTGAATCAAATCTAATAATCGAAAAACCGATAGCTCTTTCTTTGGAAGAGGCAGATTTAATAATAGAGAAAGCCAATGAAAAGAACATAAAGGTCAGTGCGTGCCACCAGAATAGATTCAACAAATCTGTACAAAAAATTAGAGAAGCTGTGGAAGCTGATCGATTTGGAAGATTGATGCATGGAACTGCCCACATCAGATGGAATAGAGGAGAAGATTACTATACTCAGGCACCTTGGAGGGGTACTTGGGAGCAAGATGGTGGCGCTCTAATGAATCAGTGTATCCATAACATAGATTTATTAAGATGGATGATGGGCGATGAGATAACTGAAGTTGTAGGGATGACAGATAATCTAATCCATGGATTTATTGATGCGGAAGATCTAGGTATGGCATTAGTTAAGTTTTCTAATGGAAGCTATGGAATTATTGAGGGTACTACAAATATATATCCTAAGAATCTTGAAGAAACTTTATATATCTTTGGAGAAAAAGGAACAGTTAAAGCTGGAGGAAAGTCTGTAAATCTAATTGAAGAATGGCAATTTGCTGATAATCTAGATGATCCGGAAGAAGTAAAAGAGAAACACCATGAGGACCCACCAAATGTGTATGGTTTCGGTCACAATCCGCTCTATGCAGATGTGATTGAAGCTATTAAAAATGATAGACAGCCCTATGTGACAGCAATTGATGGAAGAAATGCACTCGAGCTAGTTCTTGCTATTTACAAGTCAGCAGCTGAAGGAAAGAGTGTAAAACTACCACTTGATAAGTGCAGTACATTAGATTTTAAAGGAAGGTTCGACAGATGAACTACTTCGTACATGAGAGCAGTTATATAGATGATAATGTATCAATAGGTGAGGGTACGAAAATATGGCACTTTTGCCATGTTCACAAAGGTGCTCAGATTGGCGAGAAGTGTTCTTTGGGTCAGAACGTAAATGTATCGAACAACGTGAAAATTGGTAATGGCGTTAAGATCCAAAACAACGTATCTGTCTATGAAGGCGTCGAACTTGAAGATTATGTATTTTGTGGTCCTTCTATGGTTTTTACTAATGATCTAACACCAAGAAGCAAATATCCAAAAGGTCCTACTGGTTATAAGAGGACTTTAGTTAAGTATGGAGCTTCTATTGGCGCAAATGCAACTATTGTATGCGGAAACACCATTGGTGAGTGGGCAATGATTGCTTCAGGAGCGGTAGTGACAAAAGATGTTCCAGCCTACGCATTAATGGCAGGTGTTCCAGCAAAACAAATAGGATGGGTTTGTGAATGTGGAGTACCTCTAAAAGACAATTTGAAGTGTAGCGAGTGTGAAAGAGAGTACATTTTAGAAAATAACGATTTGAAAGAAAAGTAATTGAGGGGAGTGTTGACTATGGAATTTAGAGACTTAAAAGCTCAATACGTTAAATATAAAAAAGAGATTGATTCAGCAATTCAAGAAGTTATAAATAACACAAATTTCATCGGTGGCAAAGAAGTGAATACTCTTGAACAAAGACTGGCTGAATATGTAGGTGTGAGACATTGTGTTACCTGCGCTAATGGAACTGAGGCCATGACTCTCCTCATGATGGCATGGGATATAAAAGAAGGGGACGCTGTTTTCGTTCCTGACTTTACATTCTTTTCAACAGGAGAGATTGTTTCATTTAGAGGGGCTACACCAATATTTGTAGATGTTGATAGAGATACTTTTAATATTTGCACTACTAAACTTGAAAAGGCTATTAACAAGGTCTTGGAAAAAGGTAAGCTTATTCCAAAGATGATTATTCCGGTGGATTTATTTGGTTTGCCAGCTGATCATATGGAAATAGAAAAAATAGCAAAGAAATATAATCTTAGAGTTTTAGAAGATGCAGCCCAAGGATTTGGTGGTAGTATCAATGGTAAGAAAGCATGTAGCTTTGGTGATGCATCAACAACATCATTCTTCCCCGCAAAACCATTAGGATGCTTTGGTGATGGTGGAGCTATTTTTACAAATGATGACGAGTTAGCTGAACTTCTAAATTCATTGAAGGTTCATGGAAAAGGTGATAATAAGTATGATAATGTAAGAATCGGTGTAAATTCTAGACTTGACTCCATACAGGCTGCAGTACTTAACGTTAAGCTAACAGCTTTTATTGAACATGAATTAGAAGATGTAAATAGAGTGTATAGACTATATACTGAGAAGCTTAAAGGGATTGTAGATACACCAGTAATTCCAGAAGGATATGTATCTAGTTTTGCACAGTATACAATAAAATTAAAGAATAAAGAGGAAAGAGATGCCTTACAAGCTAAGTTAAAAGCGGAAGGAATTCCAAGTATGATCTACTATACAAAGCCAATGCATAGACAAGGTGCATTTGCTGAGTATAAATACGATGATTGCGACTTTGAAGTGACTAATGATCTTTGTGATACAGTACTATCTTTGCCGATGCATCCATATTTGACAGAAGTGGATGTAGATTTTATTACCAAGTGTATCGTTCAACATATTATTTCGGGTGCAAATTAATGAACAAGGTAGTAATGATATTAACAAATCTATTTCGTCCAGATGTAAGGGTTTTAAGAGAAGCTGAGTATTTAGTTAATCAGGGATTAGAAGTTGAGATATTGTGTTGGGATAGAAGAAATGAGTTGATTGAAAAACCGTTTGAAATATTAGACGAAATAAAAATAACGAGATTTTTTCCAAAGTCTGTCCCAGGAACCGGATTGAAGCAATTGAAATCATATATCAAGTTTATCTTACAATGTAAAAAATATTTACAGAATGTAAAATTTGATTTTATACATTGTCATGATTTAGATGGAGCTATTGTGGGTGCTTTTGTTAGAAATAGAAATTCAAAATTTATTTTTGATATGCATGAGTACTATATGGGACAAACGAATAAAATCTTCAAAAGAAATATAGTTAAAAATGTCGTAAGATATTTCATCAATAAATCAGATTTTGTTATTTATGTCAATGAGATTCAAAGAAAAGATATTGGGTCTAAGAATATATCCAAAATGGTTTATCTGCCCAATTATCCAATAATAGAAGACTTTAATGAAGTTAATAAAAAGAGTAGTGATAAATTAAGGATTTCATATATTGGGGTTGTAAGACAATTTAATGAACTAAAGAACCTAATGGATGCTTGTAAGGGTTTTAATGATGTTCATATCTATATTCACGGTTCAGGTGTTCATTATGAAAAAATAAAACAAATTGAAAATGATTATACAAATGTTACAGTTACTGGTCCTTATCATTATTCAGAAAGTAATGAATTATACAATGAGACAGATATTTCATACATTGTCTACCCTATGAACAATATTCAAAATATTTTCGGTGAGCCAGTTAAGTTTTTTGAAGCTATTGCAACTGAAACGCCTATGATAGTTAGTCATGAGATGATGATTGCAAACTATATTATAGAAAACCAAATTGGATTCACTGTAAATGGCAATAGTTCTGAAAGTATAAAGAATCTTATTAGAAATATTTTAGATGAAAGTGAAATTCTTGAAGAAACTAAATTGAATATTCGAAAGATAAAGTATAGATTTGATTGGAATCATGTTGTTAGTAATATGGATACAATTTATAAGAGACAAAATTAAATGCGACGAAGAAATTTTGATATAAGGAGGATGTATGTTTGATAAAAATGTTCACATTATAAGCAAAAAAAAATTCACTGAAGATGAAAAGATTAGTTTAGCTATACTTTCTCCTTTCTTCATACTTTCTTTACAATATATCACATTAGTATTTTTCAATTTAATTGGAAGTAGTTATGCTTCTGTATTTCAGATGATTATGAAAGCTTTGGTTGGCTTAATCTATGTATTCGTCTTACCAACCGTTTTCAAAAGAAATAAATTGATATTAATTTTTACTTATTTATGTGTAAGCTTTGTATTTTTATTACACTACACATTATTTGCTGAGAATAGAAGTTACATGGTGGAACTAATATTTCCATTGTTTTTTATGTGTTTACCGGCATTTATCTATACATTGTCACTGAGAGATTTCGGAGTATTTTGGGAAAGTCTTAAACGTATTAGCTATGGAGTCTTTGGGATTAGTTTATTTCTCGGATTAATATTAATTTCTAAATTTAGAGACATTGGACCTTATAGCATGACACTATCTTATTATGTGCTGCTACCCGCTTTAGTATATCTAGATGAAAGTATAACTAAATTTTCAGTTATCAAATTTATAAACTTTATAATATCACTATTAATAATAATTTCTTTAGGTTCTCGTGGAGCGATAATGTGTATAGTAGTTTTCGCCATATTGAAATTATTAAAATTCAGATCAAACAGGACCTTTAAAAAATTATTGAGTACGTACACGTTACTCTGTATGACAATAGTATTGCTTTTAAATTATAAGAAATTTTTACACTTTTTAAATGAAATTTTACTTAGATTGAATATTCAAAGTAGAACAGTTTCTTTGTTCCTTCGAGATGAAGTTCATTTAAGTGGTAGAAATGAGTTGTTTAAACAAACCATAAGCGCTATAGCGGAAAACCCAATATTTGGAATTGGGATTGGTGGAGATAGGGTGATTCTCAATGGGATTTATGTACATAATATATTTCTTGAGATATTGTCAAACTATGGAATTGTCATTGGTGGTTTTTTTATTATTTTATTGCTTTTAGTAATTGTTAAATCTTTAGTTAGCAATAATTTAAAAAACTATGATTTAACTATCTTCTGGATAAGTTTCGGGTTCGTACATCTAATTGTGAGTGGATCTTATTTGATTGATATACGTTTCTGGATATTTATTGGATTATTAATAAATTTTACTTTTAAGAGGTCAACAAAGTTATTTGAATACTAGGAATAGCCCTACACATATTATTAGTCTCTTGTAAATAATTTAATTACTATCTTTATGTATTAATAAAGTGTTTGAATAAAGGCGGTGTAAGTATTGAAAAGTAAGAAGGTGTTATTATGAAAAAGAAGATATTTTTTGATGTAATTCTTAGTATTGCATCTACATTTATTCCTCTATTTGGATTACAATTTTTATTTTTACCTCAAGTTTCACAGATAATTGGTGCCGAATCGTATGGCCAAATGCTTGCTATTGTTGCACTATTCAATTTGTTTGGTTCAGCATTTGGAAGTGTCTTGAATAATTCAAAATTAATACAAAATAATAAGTATAAAGAAATGAATGTTATAGGTGATTTCAATATTATATTGCTGATATATATAATTATGAATATTGCTTTAATTACTATTACTTCTCCTCTATTTTGGGGGAGTTATAATCTTAATTTACCACTCTTTTTTGTGATTGTAGTCTCTTCGATTTTATTAATATTACAGTATTATATGACTTCGGAATATAGAATAGAATTAAATTATAAATTCATCTTGTCTAACAGTGTTATTCAACTAATAGGGTATTTTGTTGGGTTTGTAGCCTTCATAGCTACAAAAAATTGGGTATATATTTATTTAATTTCATTTCTATTTAGTTTTACTTTTATTTTTAAAACAACATCAATTTTAAAAGATCCTTATCACAGAACAGCTGAGTTTAATTCAACTTTTAAACAAACAAATATATTATTAGGTTCAGGAATTTTGGTGTCATTAGGTGGTTACATAGATAAATTGATTATATTTCCTTTGTTAGGGGGGGCTGCACTATCTATTTATTATGTTTCAACAATTTTAGGTAAAACAATCTCTATGGCAATAGGTCCTATTACGAGTGTTCTACTTAGCTATCTCAGTCAATTTAAAAAGTTTAGCCATAAAAATTTTAAATTCATGATACTTGTGGTAACTTCAACCGGGACTATTGGATATCTTATAATTTTGTTAGTTAGTGAGTCTATTTTGAGTTTATTGTACCCGCAGTTTGTAGAGGAAGCACTAATCTATATTCCGGTGACAACAGCTACAATTGTTATAAATATTATTGCAAGTTTTATAAATCCAGTAATTATGAAATTTACCAATGCTAGATGGCAGATATATATATACGGGGTGCATCTTGTGAGCTATGTATTATTGTCAGTATTACTGCAAATTAATTTTGGACTTTTTGGATTTTGCATTGGTTTGCTGATTTCTCAGATTATAAAATTATTAATAATGCTATTAGCATATCAAGTAAACAGAAATGTTATTAATGTTGGTGAATTATAATTTTTAATAAGTAGAGTTGTTGGGGTAAGTTGGTTTAATCAATTTAAAACTAACGAATTGTAAATTATGAAAGGATGTTTATATGAATAATTTTCAAAGATGTACAAGATGTGTCATGGACAACAAATCAGACAAATCAATAAAATTTGATTCTGACGGTTACTGTAATTATTGTACCGACGCTTTAAAAAAATGGATGAAGTTTATTTTCCAAATAGTGAAGGTGAAAGAAGGCTGAAAATATTAATTGATAGATTAAAAGAAGAAAATAGAAATAAAAAATATGATTGTATAATGGGCATATCAGGAGGTCTTGATTCTTCTTATCTTGCATATTTAGGTGCAGTAAAGTGGGGCTTGCGAGTTTTAGCTATACACGTCGATGATGGATATGACACTGAAATATCTAAGCAAAATATTAAGAAGCTATGTGATGCTGCCAAAATCGAGCTGGTTAATGTCACCCCAGATGTTAAACAATTTAATGAGTTAACCAAGAGCATTTATATTTGCGAAAGTACCAAACCTGGCAATTCCTCAAGATAATGTATTATTTGCTAATGTTTATAAGTTTATCAAAGATCAGGGAATAAGAACATTCCTCTCAGGTGGCAATTTTGCTCTAGAGAGTATTTTGCAACAAAGTGATACTCATAATAATTTAGATGTGAGAAATATTAAGGATATTAATAGAATTTATGGAAGAGATAAACTAGATAAACTTGATTTCTTAACATTGTTCAAAAGGGATATTGAATCAATAATATTGAGGGTAGAGTCTCCAAGACCATTAAACTATATCGATTATAATAGGGAAAAAGCGTTAAATGAGTTGTATGAGTTTTGTGGATTTGAGTACTATGGAAGTAAGCATTTGGAAAATATTTTAACGAAATTTATTCAAGTATATTGGCTATATCACAAATTTAATGTGGATAAGAGAACTTCACATCTGTCGAGTATGATAGTATCCAATCAAATATCACGTCAAGAGGCGTTAGATATGTTAGAAATGCCAATATATAATGATGAAGATATGCAAAAAGAAATAGATTTAATACTGTCAAGAGTAGAAATATCTAGAAATGAATTTGAAAAAATTATGAAGGAGCCAGTCAACCAACATAGTGATTTTAAGACTTCGAACTATATTAAGTTAAGGTCGAAACTGAAAGGTTAAAGATATAATCAAGTATACAACATTTTAAAACGGAAGTTCAGCTAAAAACTCGCTAGATAATCTAGAGTTTTCAATTTTTGTAGAAACTGAGATATGGGGATCATGATTAAGGGAGCCACATACCGAAACGGAAGTTCAGCGAAAACATCGCTTAACAATCTAGTGTTTTCAAGTGTTGCAGCAAGTTAGGGTTTCTGAACTTCCGGAAACGTACCTGCCTACTCTTGGCATTAGTGGCAGTAACTCAGTGGTTTTGTTTAGTGGTGGTAAACTTGACTCCCCAAGAAACTATTCATCTACATAAGTAAATTTGGGGAATCTTATATGTGGAGTTAGAAGTAATAAGGGTTACATCAACTAAAGCTTAGATTTGAGAGGTGCCGGGCACGGACAAGTGGACAAATGGACAAGTTGATTAGAGTGATGGAGAGATGAGCAGCTATGCAGATTAAACAGATAGGCAAATAGGCTGGTATCAAGATCGGTAGTGACGATGATATTCCAGATAGGTCATAATTACTTTGACACCCAGATAAGCAGTGATGGTAACTTTTCAGATTGTCCACTTCAAAAACTAAATCCGAGCTATTTTTTATATAATTTATAGCTTGAAATGCAAAAAAATAACCCTAATTCTTAATTGAAATTAGAGTTTATATTCATGTAGTTTTAAATTTTATAAAATGAT
>RRZU013359364.1_pt1 | contig 14840 bp, 14 predicted proteins | sample 2165561 | NCBI WGS metagenome assembly RRZU01 (sample SAMN10456909, study PRJNA506462) | wastewater metagenome | isolation source: wastewater sludge | place: USA: Moscow, Idaho
AAATTTATCTATATCAGCGGGCTAACCTCATTTTCACAAAATAAGCTAAGTTTGTGAAGTGCTCTTGTGCAGGCAACATATAAGAGGTTTTTATCATCTTCATCATGGTAGTTTTGGCTATCTGCATCACAAATTAAGACAGTATCAAATTCTAATCCCTTTGACATATATACTGGTAAGATAAACACGCCTTGTAAATCTGATACGCTCCCATTTTTAATTAATTGAATATCAAGTTTGTGTTTAATTTTATTAAATAGATAGGTTGAATTTTTTTCGGTTTTACAAATTAAGCATATCGACTGAAACCCTTTCTCTTGGCATAATTTTATTTCCTTAACAATTTCATCAATGAAGATTTCGGAATTATCAGCAATATATACTTTTGGGCTATCGCCATTCCGATTAAAACTTTTTATCTGTGAACTTTTTTCAATGAACTTTAAACTAAAATTTAAAATTTCATTCGTACAACGGAAACTTTTATCCAACATAATAAGAGAAGATTTTTTCTTGTTCAATATTTTTTGAATTTGTTCGTAGAAAGAAATATCTTCTTTTTTGGCAAGAGTCTGTTTCATATCTCCTAAAATAGTAAATTTGGCATTAGAAAAAAGCAAATTAAATATTTCATATTGGAGAGGGTAGTAGTCCTGTGCTTCATCAATGACTACCTGCTTAATATTTTTATATTTATTTGTTCCGTATATTTTTAAATACAAATAAGCGATTGCTATTGCGTCATCATAATACAAGCTGTCTGCTTCCAAATTTTCCTTAGTATATTTCCAAATATTTTTTATGTTTTGTGACGGATTGCTATTTTGCAGCAGGCTATAAAAATAGGCTTCATTGCTAAATAATATTTTATATAATTCAACAATGTCAATTTTTATAAATTTCTGTATTTCCTGCTTGATTAGATTTTTTTCTTCTTTATGCCCCCGCCCTTTTCCTGTTCCAAATATTTGTTCAAAAATATAATCTTCTAATTGTTCTAATTTTATGCCTAATGGTGTTTCTGGTCTTCCTAATATCTTGTCTTTTAGAATTTGCCTGCTTACAACGCATTTTCCCTCATAATAAACATCTTCAAATTCTATCCACTGGCGGGGTATATCAATGAGAAATTGGTCTAAAATTTCCCTAAAAAAACTTGACGTTTTAAATTCTATACTATTTCTTGAAATTTCCTTGTATTTTGAATTGACAATCAGGTTTTCTAAAAAATCATTTCTTGACTGAATTTTCCTGCCAATTAATAACGCACTAAGTATATCTTCAAACACGGAAGAAATAACATTATCTTCTCCCAATTCGGGCAATACATTTGAAATATATTGCTCGAATATAGAATTTGGGGAAATAATCATAATGTTATTTGCGGACAGCTTTGTTTGTAAACCTTGATACATAAGATAAGCAGCCCGGTGGAGCGCAATAGAGGTTTTTCCACTTCCCGCTACACCCTGTACCATTAGCAGGTCATTTTCCATATCTCTAATAACCACGTCCTGTTCATGCTGAATTGTTTCAACAATAGCTTTCATTTTAGCAGTAGTGTTTTGTGACAGTAATTGCCTTAAAAATTCATCAACAATCTGAACATCTGAATCAAAGAAATATTCCAGTTTTCCGTTTTTTATTTCATATTGGCGTTTCAAATTGAGTTCGCCTGTTACTCGTCCACATGGAGCGTCATAAAACGCTTCGCCTGTCATAAAACGATAGAAAACACTGGCAATCGGCGATCTCCAATCATAAACATACATCTCTTGATAGCTGTTTTTTCGTAGAGAAGAACGTCCAATGTATATTTTTTCAAATTCGTCCTCATCATCAAATTTAAAATCAATTCGGGCAAAATAGGGCGATTTAATCATCTTTTCTAACAGAAGTATTTTATGTTCTTCTTCTTCGTAATCTATAATTTTGTCTGTTACAGGATTGATATATTGGCTTAATTCAACAAGTGCCTCGAAACCGTCCGATGTATACAGTGATGTAATACCGTGTTCTGTATTTTCACGCACATTTTTTTTGGCTTCGATAATTTCTGATTTCTTTTTGTCTGCCGCTTCTTTTGCCTGCTTTAATTGTTCCTCGGCTAAAGAGATTGTTTGTGCTAATCTTTTTTCTTCAAACGCTTTTTCTGTCTGATTATTCCCCATAATGATTATGACCTCCTTGAAAAATGAAAGAAAATTTTACTGAAACATTGCTAGGCTAGTTTAGCATGTGTCAGCTTATATAAACAGTCTTGTATTTATAAAATTTGTATGGTATTATTACAGTGGGAAGAAGTATGTTAGATATTTGATTTCTGCAAGCATATCAATTCTAATACGGACGTGTAATTAAAACAATAAAAAAATTGGGACAAAGCAGTTATACCACTATGTCCCAATTTGCTATTACTCCATATCTTCAGCAGACAGAAACACAAGCCCGACAAATTCTTCCTCAATCAGTTTCTTCAACTTTTCCACTGTGCTCTATGCAGGCTCCCGTATCTCCATTCCAACCTATAATCTCTTTCTGTAAAAGCAAATCTTGTTCTGTGAAAAAATGAGTTGGATTCCGTAGTAGTCGGCATTGTGCGTAATGTGTATAACTGACTGTATCATGGAATTGTGGGTAACTCTGTTTGCAGGACGTGGGAAAGCTGCACTTTAGCTTTTCCATGTGCTGTGAATAGAGTTATCCATGATTCCATAGCCTGTTATGCACATTTCCACAATGTTTGTCTTTTGGTCGTTGGTTCGGAAAAGAAAAGCCCTGTATGTTATTATATACAGAGCCATTCTAATCTTTTTTTATCCACTACATAGAGCGTTTCCTTTCTGCAAAATTCATTTTACAGAGTGATACCCGCCTTTTTTGCAAAGTAGTCTTTTCTCCCGGTAAGCTCTGACTGTTTTTCCTTTGGAAGATTGTTGAATAAATCATCATAAAGAACATCAGCTAACTGCATTTCTCTCGCAAGCAAAAATACATTTAGACTAAGCCATTCCTCCCAAAGCCCCTCAAATAAGCTGTTACTGTCTGTATAGGTGTCAAGCTCCTCAAAGCCATGTGACGCTGTATAGCATTGCAGTTTAACAAAGCCATACCTACCAACATCAACCAACAAAATATCTTCGTCCTCTATTTCGTACAGTTCCTCAAACACATCAATCACTTTGCGACACTTTTCCCGTTCTTCCTCTGTGATATATACTGTTTTTTCCATGCTCAATTACCTCTATCCTTTCAAATTGTGGAATACTGTTTTCAGTTTTCTTCTACTTCTGAACCACATATTTGAAATGCCATATATGCCATTTTATACGGAATAGAGGTTGGCTGTCTGCATTTATCAGTGTGTTACTTTATGGCACATGAGCATTGATTTATGGATTATCTTGCATAGAACAGATTGTAATGCAGCCACAACGCATCGAAAGAATTATATTACCCCATTGAATCGAGCTTATGATGAACATTTTGAAGATATGAAAGAATATAAGCATGAAGATAATTTCAAAAGATGTCTAGGGAAACTTACGTTAGCAAATGTAATGGATGCAGTGAACAGAGCAGAGCGAATTATGACATGCAATAAAGAAAACGGATATGTTTTACAGCAGTATAAAGGTTACAAATACTATAAAGAGAATCCGTCTATGGCAATTCATGAGATTATAGGAAAAATCTTAAAGGATTGCGAATTGATATAATAGAAAAGTGATTTGCACTGGAAAGGATAATCTAAGATGGAGATACTAAACTATGGTTCATATGCGAATGCTATTTCGATGGGAATGGCTCGTAAAAATATGACCCAAATTGCAAAAGTACTGTTTGAATTTATCATACAAAATGGAGATGTGGTAGATAGGAACGGAAATACTTATTTGATTACGTCAAAGCAAGCAAGCTCCTGGTATAAACAGGAAGAGCCGATTCCACAGGTTTTGGTGGATGCAACAAAGCTTCCAAAGGTGGTTTGCGAAGCGGATACATATTTTGAGAATGAAGTTTTAGAACATTTGATTATTCCGCAAAAAGAGGCAAATACATACAAAGAGATTATAGCATTGGTAGATGGGGATGATTCCATCCCACAGGAAACCAAAAATGATTTTATTGAATTGCATGAAAGTGATAATCAGGGAGCATTTTTAGCAAGAGTATTTATGTATGCGATTGCTTGTCCTTGCGATAGTAGTAAAGTTATCAAAAGTGAGGCAGTAAGTAACATCAGTGAGGATGTTAATATGCTCATAGAAATGCTTCAAAAACTGCCGAAACCAGTTGAACTATTACCACCAGATGATTTAGCAGAACATGAAATGTGTTATGTAAATGAACTAATGCGTGCATATGCAAGTGCTGCAGGAGTTGAATATCTTATGAAAGAAGATTTAGACGATTATGATACCTATCGCGAAAATTTCATGAGACAGAGAAAAGACTACTATCTGGCAGAGTCAATTCGTGAATCGGCAAGAGATTCCTTATCGGAGCTAAAAACAGATGAGTTTCAAGTTCTAAAAGAGGAAACCTATGATGGAATATATGAAGTGGTTCATGACGACTATGACAATGGATATAAAAAATTAAATGGAGTTATGAAGCATGTGACAACAGTAAAACTTTCAAAATCACTATTAACGAAGTTGCCAGGATGGATTGGTGCAGGAGAGAAAAAAGGGATGTGCCATATGCTGGTCAATGACAAAGTGTTTAGGTGGGTGGATGATGAATAAATTATTTAATTCTTTATTTGAAATGCAACTTCGAATCCTGCTTCTTTTATCACAAGATGGAATATCTGCAATGTCTTTGGACAGAATTGTTGCAATTGATTTTATAACAATTTACGGAGCAGAATTTAGGCTGGCAGGTTTTAATTTAAATGGAGACAGTCTGTATAAATTCAGCGAGATTGCAAGCCGACGTGCAGCAATACAGGAAGCAATAAAAAAGTCCGTAGTAGATGGATTTGTAAAAGTGGAGGTACATAATGGATTTCAATATAAAATATCAGAAGTTGGAAAACAATATGCGGATTCATTAGAAAGTAAATATGCCATTGATTACAGAACATCTACGACAGGAACATTTCGCTTTTCAAGAGGGAAAAGCGATCAGGAACTTATGAAAATCATTCAGAATCACAGCATTGAAAATGTGGAGAGGAGAGCATAATGTTTTATATAAAGAAGATAACCCTGCATGGATCTGGAGTAAAAGATGCCAGTATTGATTTGGATAGGGGATTAAATATTATTTATGGTCCATCAAACACAGGTAAGAGCTACATATCTGAATGCATTGACTATATGCTTGGAAATGACAAAATAAGAATAGACTTGAATATCGGATATCAATGGATAGAACTCGAAATTGAGAGTGATGATGGAGCACTTATAATGCAAAGAAGACTTGATGATAAGAAGTTTTATTTACAAAGTAATATTTCTTACATTGATTCAGGTGAATATAATTTAACAAACGGACATCCTAGAAATATAAGTGTGGTCTGGCTAAAGCTTATGGGGATTATGGAACCAGTAAAAATTATTAAATCCCAGCAAATGAAGACACAGAGCCTGACAGTGCGGTCATTTTACCATATGTTTTATCTGAATGAATCAGCCGTTTTTAAAGAGGTTAGTACGTTGCTGCCAATCCAGACTATTTTAAGAACAGCTGCAAAAAGTGCACTTTTATATTTGATTTCTGGTAAGAATTTTGATGATGGAGAAGAACATGAAGATATCAAGATAACAGACGCCAAAAGAGATGCGGTCATCGAATATCTACATGATCGTTTGCAGGAGATGTCTGTCAAGAAGAAAGAAGCAACAGTCAAGGCAGAGGGATTATCCAGAGTAGACATCGAGAAACAGATAGAACAAATTCTATTTGATATTGATAATAAAGAAGGGGAAATCTCGATAGCTGTACAAAAAAGCAAGGAGCTTGCTAACAGGGTATATGAGATCAATCAAAAGATTGCTGAATGTGAAATGTTAGATAAGCGATATCAGGTGCTACAAAATCAGTATGCGTCTGATGTAAAACGCTTGACCTTTATCGTTGAAGGAGAAGTAAACAGACAGAATATTCCTGAAAATCATGTATGTCCATTTTGTAATGGAGAATTAACAAAAGAAGCAGAGGAATCTTGTGCAGAGGCAGCAAGAATGGAAGTTCAAAAGCTCTTGCCACAAATTCGAGATTTAGAGGATGCACAAAGTGATATAAAATTTGAAAAGGAACATCTATTTGAAGCAAAAGATCTGTTGCAGCAGGAGCGGGCAGAGATTGAAGATAAAATCAATTCTGATTTACAACCAGAAATCGAAGCATTAAGAGAGAAGATGTCTCATTATTCGAATGCAATTGAAGTGCAAAAAGAGTCTGTCATGTTGGGCTCTTTTGAAGAGGAATATAAGATTAAGCTGAGAGACTTGGAAATGAATGAACCGCAGAAAGTTGTGTTTAGCATTGCGTCCTGTTATGAGGAAGACTTTTTAGAAAAGTATGAAAAAATACTGGATACTATCTTAACAGATTGTAAATTTGATAACTATTCAGGAGTAGAATTTTCCATGTCAAGTTTTGATCTTGTGGTGAATGGAAAGACAAAAGAATCTTATGGAAAAGGATATCGTGCTTTTCTTAATACAGTAATGGCATTTGCTATCCAACAATATCTCCAAGAATTTGGAACATATGAACCAAATCTTCTTATTATAGATTCGCCAATTCTTTCACTAAAAGAAAAAGGGGATGAAAAGGCTTCCGATAGTATGAAGAGCTCATTATTCCAGTACATGATCGATAATGTTAACCAGAAACAACAGGTGATTATTATTGAAAATGAAATACCACCTTTAAATTATGAAAAGATTAACATGATTCATTTCACGAAAGATGTAAATGATGGTAGATATGGTTTCTTGGACTACGTAGAATAAATAAAATTGATTTTGCCCCGTGCAGTTTTGCACGGGGTTCTTTTATTTGTATGAGTAGCAATGAAAATCAAAATCCCCTTTTGCCCCCTTTTATATCAATTGGACCTCAATTACAAAAAATAGGGATAGCGGTATGATTGCACTATCGAAAAGATAAAGTAACTGAGAGAAAAGAGAAAATACGTTCGATATCCCTATTGCAATTTTTGCCATTCTGGAATATAATACACCCAGAACGTATGTTTGCGTTTGGAAAACATATGGAACAGCAAAGAAGTGTGTGGTAGCGGTGCGAACTTCGGCACTAAACGGAAAAGCTACTGCATTGACCGAACGATCAACGGTCAATAGTAACTTGCGAGGTGACATAATCCCTTTTCCTCTTAATCAGAATCATTATTTTGTTGGAGGTGCCAAGATGCAAGAGATCCAGTTTTACTGTAGAAGATGCAAGAAGAGTTTAAGAATTAGTTATATCCTTACAGCGGATGATAACGCACCAGTTCTTCCAAATGTTCAGATTATCTGTAATCAGAAGACATGTAGAAGAGTAATGTATTTAAAGAATTATACGGAAAAACAGCTTATCGATAATTCCGTAGATGGAAAGTTCTATATCTAATCTATTTGATAGGTAAGCAAAGACAACTAAATTAGTGCTCATCACGATACGGGGCTTGACCCTACAGAGGCGTGAAAAATTAACCAGTGAAGACTGGCAGATTTTTCACGTCTCTTATTTTTTGACCTAATTTCATAGAGAACAAAGAAAGGCTTTTCTTCCTGGTTCGTAACTTGGGGGATGAGCCTTTTTTATTTCTCAGCGCAAGGATTCGTCCTCCCAAGACCAACACGTAAGTCGCAGGAGGAAAAGAACATGCGTAAAGAATTAGAATTTAACAGTAACAACGAAAACATCAACAAGTATATGACAAGAGCAACAGATATCTTAAGATCCATCAGAACAGGAAGCAATGCATCAGATGGTATCAGTTATCAGAAGGTGTTAAGTAATGCAGAACAGGCAGAGTTTACAGACTATGTATCTATTCTTGCTATTAGCGAAATGGAAAAAGGCGCAGGAAAGTCACATCTTAAGAGTAATCAGTTTGGATCAGATGCAGAAGACTTTATTAGCAATTACAAGATTGTGATTTTAAAGAATCTTGATAAGTATAACGATTCAGATCACTTAACAGAAGATGGAAAGAAGTATTGCTTTTCAACCTTTTTAAAACATCTTGCACCAGAAGCACTTAGCATGACATATGCAGATATTCATGGAGTAACGAGAGATGTAGAAAAGAAATTCACATTAGTTATGGGAATTATGAAAAGAATTGCTGCAGAGAAACAGATTGCAGTCAGTGCAGTTACACCAGAAATGATTCATGAAATTAAAACTACAACTTCTGTTCGAGATATTACAGCAATCCTTGATTATGTAAGAGGGAAGGCATCTGTTGAGCAGATGATGGAAGAAGATAGTTGGGAAAAGGAAGCTGTGAATGGTGCAAGTAATCTTGATACGAATATTTTTGATGTATTGGATCTTGATACAGAAAAGCTCTTTGATGCGTTCTTTGCACGCCTTACAGATATTGAGAAGTTTTTCGTATTACTTGAAGTACATTGCTGCGATGAGAAATACACAAGAATGACATCGGGAGAACTTGCAACAGATGATATCTTAGTCAGCATCGTAGCTGCAGATTCCAAATTAAAGAAGAATATTTCTACTGGGGATATTCGAATTGAGCGTCCTGGTAGAAGTTCAGCAACTGGAATGACATCTATTGAGATGAAAAATGTAGAATTTGTCAGTGACAATGTGATTCGCTATCAGAGAAGAAAAGCAGTTAGTACGTTAAAATCTCTTCGTGAAGGATTACAGGTGCGTGACATTACTGGAACTTGTGGAGTGAATTACTTTAGAAATCAGTGGGATAGATTGGTGGAAACGTATTTATAACTTATTATCGAGATTGGCATGCTGAAAAAGAACTGCCAGTCTCTTTTTAATTTGATATTATATGATAAAATAGTGGGGTGGAGAAGTAAATTGTATTACAGAATATAAGTGAAAATACGGGGGATAATAATGAATTTTGATGAGAATAAAACATTTGCTGAATTGGCAATTGATGGAATACAAGCTAATGGTCAAAATAGAAAAACGGATATTGCTATGATAAATCAATACCTGCTTAATCAGTTAAATATTGAATCTGACAAAATTTCTAAGGAGAATCAAGAACTTCTTCTGAGAAATTTTGTTCATCTTATGTGTTTGGTTATGAAAGATATAAAAAGTATTAATGAAAGATTGGGTAGGTATAAAGCAGAATATCATAAATATGAAAATATCAAAACAAATAAAGGCGAGTATTATAAACGTAAGCTAGAATATTTTAGCTCAATAAATAAGAACGCACTAACAGAAATAATCACATTTTTACAAAATGATTTAAAAGATTATTTAATGGAGAATAAGTTTGATACATTAGAAAGAGAGCAGAATGGTGATGGATTAAGCGATTTTTATATGAAAAGACGATATAAAGCGGCTCAATTTCCAGAGTATTATGATATAGATTTTGATTTTTCTACGGTTGTAAAAACAAATTATCTTCCAAATGTTGAATTGATTGATATGATAAAAGTGGAACGAGAATATTTGGAACTATACAAAAATGATAAGGAAACATATTTTCAAAAACTGCATGATATAGTAGATCAAGATGATGTAATGACGGTGATTCTTTACAAGGTTGCTGGAAATTATCATATGAATAAAAGAACACAAATTTTTCAGGATTTAGAGGAGCTCTTTAACAAAAAACATTATCAGTCATTTATGTCTCTAGGCTTACTTCAACTGGAGGGACTATTTTCCGATTTGTGTGAAATCAAATATGGAGCGAAAGAAAATATGGGTACACTAGTAGAAAAGGTCCAGAAGTCACTGGATGGAAAAAATGAATTTAGTTTTATGAGATTTTATCCATATTTTGCATTTGATATTCCAATACAAAGAAATGAGATAGCACATACGGGGATGATTGAAGCTGATGATTTAGAAAAAGCAGTGTATAATTTGATTCTTGATATAAACACAGTCGTGACTTTGGTAAAATCAGAGAGTTTTGATAAATTTATTGTTTTTGCAATGACACATGAAAATATGCTGAATCATGAACAGAAAAAGCCTGAATTTCTTGATTCAGTAAAAGAAGTTAATCATCTCTTTATAACAGAATTAATCCAAAATACGGTTGTTGCAAATGAGGATTTCTGGGAAGTGTTAAAAAATCCGGCAAATTTTGAAGATGAGATGAAATTTTATGAACCAGAACAATTGGAAAAGGGACACTCGGGTCTAAGTGGTATTGTTAATGGCATATCTGCAATGGTATATCAAAAAGGTTTTTGGGAAGAACTTTTGGATATATTGAAAATGGAAATGAATCAAACTGGAAAGATTCCTGACAATTTGTATTCTTTTGCAAAAAGAATGAAAAATGATTATATAGGTGTATTAACAGAAGAGGCGAAATCATATTGCATAGAGATTGCAAAAATGTGTAAATGATTCGTAACAAAAAGAAGGCATTATTATCATAGAAACTTTTCAATAAACTATGAAAAAAATAAGGAGGGTATTTCAGTATGAACCTTGATGTAAAAGAGTATGAACTATATATGAAAAGAAGACCGCATGTTGTGATTTTGGGTGCAGGTGCAAGTTGTGCAGCAATACCAAATGGCGATAAAAACGGAAAAAAGATTTCAGCAATGAGTGGATTCATTAATAAGCTAGGATTGTCATCTATTATTTCTAAAGTTGATATACACACAAACTCTGATAATTTAGAAGACATATATATGGAATTGGATGAACGTAGCAAAAAAGAAAATAAATGTAGAGAAGTAAAAGAAGAATTAGAGAAAATAATAAGGGGATATATGAGTGATTATTTATTGCCAGATAATCCGACGATATATGATTTTCTAGTAATGAGTCTTACTTCGAAAGATTTAATTGTTACATTTAATTGGGATCCACTTTTAGTGCAAGCAATTGGACGAGCAATGAGATATACGGACAACATTCCACAAGTAGGATTCTTGCATGGTAATGTTGCAGTGGGATTTTGTGAAGCTGATAATATAATGGGAAATGTTGGACAAATATGTCAATGCGGGATGCCATTGAAACCAATGAAATTATTATTTCCAATTAAAAAGAAAGATTACGGAAGTGATATTGCCATAAGTAAATCGTGGAAAACGTTAGAGGCTGCACTTGAAAAAGCATATATGATAACTATATTTGGATATAGTGCACCTAAAAGTGATGTGGAAGCAGTCACAATGATGAAAAAAGCATGGGGTTCTGTTAACGAGAGAAATATGGAGGAGCTAGAAATAATAGATATTAGGGATGAGAGCGATGTAATCAATTCTTGGAATCAGTTTATTCATACACACCATTATTCTTATCATCAGAGCTTTTTTGATTCATCTTTGGCAAGATTTCCAAGAAGAACATGTGAAGCTACGTTTGATAGACTTATGAATTGCATATGGCTTGATGGTAGTAATGGATTTAAAGAGAATATGGATTTTTCGGATATAGACAAAGTTACATATAAATTAATCGAAGAGGAGCAAAAAGTTAAAGGGAAAAACAAGATTCTTACTAATCCATATCATTAGTAAAAAGCTTATGATATGTTTTTGTTCGATGAAATGTAGTTTTGATAGGAGAAAAAATGAAAGTTTTAGATGTAGATATGGATTATTTTATGGAAACGGTTGCGCATACTGCTTTCAGTGTGGAAGATAGATTGCCAGAGGAGGATTATGGTGATTCAGTATGGTCAAGGGAGAGAGTAGTTTCTTTTATTGAGAATAACTTAGGCCTTTCTAAAGAAAATAAATTACCAGGAAGAGTAGTAGTGGGACATAATGAGTCATTGCTTTTCTGGGAGGAACTTATGTCAGAAGAAAAATTGAAAACACCGTTTGACGTAATCCATGTTGACTCCCATGCAGATTTGGGGTTGGGAACTCCTACCTCGGATTTTTTGCAAAGTGCTATATTGGCTTTACCCATTGAAGCAAGAAGAAAAATTAGAAATTATGAGTTTAATGGCAAAATTCAACAGGTTAATATTGGGGATTATCTATTGTGGGGAATTGCATATAGAATGTTTTCAAAAATAATTTATTGTGCGAATCCAAATGGGGAGAAAGACGATTATTGTTGGGATACATTAAAAGATTTTAATGAAAAATATATATGGGATGAGCCGGTCAGTAACTATATTCAACTTAAGTACAATGCTGAATTGGAAATTCCAAAATATAGAGATTCAGACGAATATAAGCAAAGATATCTTATGAATTGTTTGAAAGATCCAGAGGTAGAATTGAGAATTATTCCAACAATTAAGAATGTAAAATTTGATGGTGATTTTGATTATGTTGTCATAGCGCAATCTCCGAATTACACTCCTAAAAGTGCAGATTTTATCCTAGAGTTATTTAGAGCTTATATTATAGAAATATAATAAGCGATTTAAAAATGTTATGATTTTTTTGCAATCAGCTTTTTCAGGCTCCAAGTACATATTAGAAGGTTAAATAAACCATCGAGTATAGGAAAGGAGCATTCATCATATGGCAGAACAGAAGAAACAAAATCTTGCAGAACCGAAAGTGAGAAAACGATTTGTCACTTATAAGGAAGCATCAGAACTTTATAGTATGGGCTTGACCAGAGTACAGGAACATGCAAGAAGTGCAGGGGCAACTTATAAGATGGGAAATAAAGTGCTAGTGAATACAGATATTTTTGAAGCGTATTTAGAGCAGTTTAGAATTCCAGGAGAATATGAAGGAATGGCAAGGAAGTTTACTCCAGATCTTGCAGGAATGTATCGTTAATTTTTATAAAGTTTTTGTTGAACAAAAACTGTGGATGATATATAATAAATGTAAGATGATACGGAGGTAGCAGTGCTTATGGTAAACAAAGGTGGAAGACCACAAAGCGATAATCCAAAACAAAGTGTGCTGGGTGTTCGTGTGACTGCCGAAGAGCACGAAAGAATTAAACAATATGCCAGCCTGCATCATCAGACAATATCGCAAGTGGTACTAGAGGGTTTGGAATTACTATATAATATAGAAGAAACCCGAAAGTAGGTCAGAGTAACTTCTTTCCTTTCCTAAGAAAGGAGAGAGACGATGGCAAAAGCAAAAGTGAAACAAAGGAAGGACAGTAAAGGTAGAGTTCTTCAAAAGGGCGAGAGCCAAAGAAAGCTTGATGGGATGTATATCTACACATACGTTGATCCCTATGGCAAAAGATGTTACGCATATTCCAAAGACTTATTTACTCTGAGAGAGAAAGAACAAGATCTCATGCGAGCACAGATGGATGGATTGGATTATTATGTAGGTGGTCATGCAACCATTAACATGGCATTTGACCGATACATGAGTACGAAGTATAATCTTAGAGCAACGACAAGATCCAATTACATCTACATGTATAACAAGTTTGTCCGTGATGAATTTGGAAACAAGTTTCTAGCTGATGTAAAGTATTCAGATGTAAAGTTCTTCTATTATCATCTGATCAATGACAAAGATATAGCGATTAACACAATGGATACCATCCATACCGTGCTTCATCCAATCTTTGATATGGCAGTTAGAGATGATATCATCCGTAAGAATCCGACAGATGGCGTTATGGCAGAGATTAAAAAGAATAGTGGAAAGAATAAAGGAATCAAACATGCGCTTACAGTGGAGCAGCAAAAAGCATTCATTGAAGCCATTCGTTCCTATCCAGAGTATTATCACTGGTATCCACTGTTTGCTACACTTCTCGGAACTGGAATGAGAATTGGAGAGTGTGTCGGTCTTACTTGGAAGGATGTGGATTTCAAGCATCGAAGTATCAGTGTCAATCATTCAGCTTCCTATTATACGAGAGATGGAGTTGCAGGATTTGCAATTTCGAAACCGAAGACAGAAGCAGGTATCAGAAATATTCCAATTATGGATACCGTGTATGATGCATTGAAAAATGAATATGATAGGCAGAAGAGAGAAGGCTTTTGCGTATATGAGTTAGATGGATTTACAGGATTTGTATTTTCGAACAAGCTTGGATCACTTCATAATCCTCATTGCGTGAACTTAGCAATTAAGAGAATCTACGAAGCTTATAATTCAAAAGAGATTATTGATGCAAAGAAAGAACACAGAGAGCCAGTAATTATTCCGCACTTCTCATGTCACCAGTTAAGACATACATTCTGTTCAAGATTGTGTGAGAACGAAGTGAATGTGAAAGTCATTCAGGAAATCATGGGACATGCAAATGTTGAAACGACCCTCGATATTTACACAGAGGTCAATTTCAATAAGAAGCAGGAATCATTAGAAGAGTTATCCAAGAAGATGGATTTCTTCTAACATTGAAAAACAATTGAACAAGATGGGAAGGAAAGTTCTCGTCCTGTCAATTCAAAGCGACTACAACAAACAACCTTGAATTACTTGTGTACTACAACAAAAAGGGTTAAACTACAACGCATAATGCAACATATTAGCAATTAGATATGAAGTGTTATACGCTAAGATATAGAGTTGGTAATCAGCAGGAAAGCTTCATATACAGAGATGTAATGAGATGTGAAGAGGTACTTGCAAGTGTTCCCGACGAGGGAGAGTCTGGATAAATAAAGCCAGTGTTTATACGGCTTTTGAGAGATTCAGATGTCCAAAGGACATCAAAAGGACATCAAAAAGATGGTCAAGTCCGAATGAGTTCGAATGAGCTGGAAT
>RRZU010235314.1_pt1 | contig 14838 bp, 10 predicted proteins | sample 2165561 | NCBI WGS metagenome assembly RRZU01 (sample SAMN10456909, study PRJNA506462) | wastewater metagenome | isolation source: wastewater sludge | place: USA: Moscow, Idaho
GATGGTGTTTATTTGGCTCATGCAAGAGAGAATTATTGGGGTAAGCACTATTTGGAAAATAATGATACAAAAAATATTGGAAAAGTTATTGAAGATATAACATTAATTGCTAAAAGTGGGGAAGGGTATTATTCTTATATTCAAAATAAAAAACCAGATACAGATGAACCAACACATAAAATTAGTTTTATAAAAGGTTTAAGTAAGTGGAATTGGTTGATTGGTACTGGATTTTATGAGGATGATGCTCTTTCACGTATTGAAGATAGAAAAAGAAAGATTGATGAAAAGTATGAAGCTTACATTAAAAATATTTTAATCATCAGTTTTATTGTAATGGTTGTTTTATTGATTATTTCTAAATATGTATCAAACTTTTTAGAAGAGAAATTTAGACAATATAAACAAGAATTAAGTAAGAAACAAATGATTTTGCATCAACAATCTAAAATGGCAGCAATGGGTGAAATGATAGGTAATATTGCCCATCAATGGAGACAGCCATTATCTACTATTACAACTGCTTCTAGTGGAATGGTATTGCAAAAAGAGATGGGAGTATTAACTGATGAATTTTTCTTTGAAGCTTCTAAGAAAATAAATACATCTGCCCAGTACTTATCTCAAACAATTGATGATTTTAGAAATTTCTTTACTCCAAATAAAGAAAAAACTAAATTTTTATTAAATGATACTTTATCTACAACTTTGGATTTAATTTCAGCACAGTTTATAGCAAAAGATATTCATATAATAAAGAATATTGAGAATATTGAATTGGATAGTTATGAAAATGAATTAATTCAGGCTTTAATTAATATTTTGAATAATGCAAAAGATGAATTAGTTAAAAAGCCTTCAGATGAAGAAAAATATATTTTTATAGATATATTTAGAAATGAAAAAAATGAAGTAAATATAATTATAAAAGATAATGCAGCTGGAATACCAAATGAGTATATAGATAAAATATTTGAACCATATTTTAGTACAAAACATAAGTCACAAGGTACGGGAATAGGGCTTTATATGACTGAAGAGATTATTACAAAACATCTTCAAGGTCAAATATTTGTTGAAAACAAAGAGTTTACGTATGAAGGTAAAGAGTATATTGGCGCTCAATTTACAATTGTATTGAATCTATTATCAGAATAAATAAAAAATAGATTCGTACAGTAGTTATAAAATTATAAATAAAAATAGTTGTATGATTATTTAAAAATGATTTGTAAAATTTAAAAAGATGATTTAAATACTGTAAAAAAATTAGAGATATTTTACAGTGGTGCGAATGGGAAATTAAAAACCTTTATATCCTCATACAAGCCCTATGTATGGGTATGTTTTTTAAAAAAAATTGAAAATTCTAATTTAAAATTGAATTCGCGGTTGAACCTAAAAAGGTTAAAACGTGAAAAATACAAGATATTTAATAAAAAAAAGTAATGGTTATTACTTTAAAAGAAAAATCCCCAACACAAAAAAGAACATTACAATTTCTTTAAAAACAGATAGTTTATCAATAGCTAAATATATTATAAATGTGATAAACTTTAAATTCACAAAATTTAATTTATTATACTTGGGCAATATGAATAAACAACCAATAGAAGAAAAAAATGAAGTTATAGAGTATGTTAGAACTCTTCTTAAAAAATATGTTTCAGAAGCTATTATTGAATATGGGGAATTGGAAGAATTAAGACATAATGATTTCACATATACAAATGAAGATGGCGTTGAGCTTGATGGCGGACATCCGTTTTCTATTGAAAAAGCAAAAAAAGAGATAGAACTTGGAATTCATAACGAGGATATAAGAGAAAATCTTTATAACCGTATTATTAAAAGAACCAACATAACAGATAATGAAATAGATCATATTGCCAAAAGCCAACAAAAGATTTTAAAATATAAGCTGTTAAAAGCTGAAAATGAAATTCTAATGTTTGATAACGCAAGAAATAACAATATCCTACAAGTTCCAAATCTTTTAAAAGAAGAATTTAGAGAATTTACTGATGTAGATTTTTCACTCTCTTATGAAGAAAAACAACAAAAATTTCAAGATGCACTAAAATCAAAACAAGCAACAAGCCATAATGAAATTTACTATAAAAAAACTCTTTTAGAATTAAAAGAAGAATATCTACAAAAAAGAATAAAAGATGGATTGAAAGACCCAAAACGCTATGAAACTGATATTCAAATGCTAATAGACATTACAAAAAAAGAGTATGCTATTGATATTACACAAGCCGATATGAAAGAGTTTGTAAAAATTTTAGAATATCTACCAAATAAAAATGAATTTGGAGATTTATATGAAAAACATACATATAAAGATATCTTTGACTTATATGAAAAAACAAAATGGGAAAAAAATTCATTATCAACAGTAAATAATAAAATTATTAGAGTATCTGCTTTTTTAAACTGGTGTGTTGAAGACGAATATTTGGATATGAACCGACTTGCTAACAAAAAAACAAAAATTCTCAATAAGAAAAAAGCTAAAAAATGGGAAAGACAATCTTATACAAGTGAAGATTTAGATAGATTGTTTAAATCTTCTTGGTATACAAGTAAATTAGTTCTAAATTTAAAAGAACACCCTGATAAAATTTTTGCTCCTTTGCTTGGACTATATCAAGGATTTAGAGTAAACGAACTTTGTTCCCTTTATATAAAAGATATTATCACAGTTAAAAATATTAGCTGTATCAATATTGAAGAAGACGAACCTGATAAGCATATCAAAGGAGACGCAACAGAAAGAATAGTTCCTATTCACCCAAAATTAATTGAATTAGGATTTTTAGAATTTGTTGCACATCAGAAAAAACAAGGTTATAAAAGAATTTTCCAAAACCTATATTACACAGTAGGAAAAGGTTATGGACAAGCTTTTTCTAAAAAATTCAATAACAGAAATTTTAAAAGAGAGTTTATAGACGAAGAACTTTTAAAAATAGGAGCTAAAAAAAGAAAGGATTTTCATAGTTTTAGACATACTTTTACAGAAAATTTAAAAGACGTCGAGGGAGTTCAAGACGGGGCATTAGATTATATAAATGGGCACTATTCAAGTTCACACTCTCAAAAAACTTATGGAAAAAGAAATATGGAAAGAATATATCAAATCATTAGCAAACTTGAATATGAATTTGATTTAACAGAAATCAAAAAGGCTATTAAAAAGTATTTAGAAGATTAGTTAAGTATTTCTATAATTTTTAATCCCTGATACTCTTTAAGAAGAAAGATAAAAGGCAACAGAAAAATGGCTATGCCATTTTCCTTTATGCCAACTATTTGTTAAGCCAAGACCTAAAATATTTAATCATAGAAGATTGAATATCTTGATTTAAAAAAGGAGTTTGAAGTAATATCTTTTCACTTGATAAACCGTCTTTATATATCATTCTACCTTTGGGGAAATCCTGAACTCTTGTTCTTGTAATTTCTTCTATTTCTTCTTGTAATCCAATAGAATTATTTATATTAAACTGGCTTGATGTTCTTAATAAATAGGAACTTTGAAGATTAGTTAAAACATTAGTTGGAATATTAGTGCTATCAATCTTTTGACTAAAAATCAATAATAGAACTTTTGATGCTCTACCTTTTTGCCCTAATTCTATTAAGTTATTAAAAATCTGTTCTTTTAATTTCTTATCATGATGTGTTGCTATCGTTCCAATTTCATCAATTAAACAAATCCTATATTTCCCACTATAAACCAAATCGCCTTTTTCTTTCATTTCTTGAAATCTGTTGTTCATTTCATTTTTAAGCTCTTCAAGAAGTTTATTAGTTTCTTCTATATTATCTGTAAATGTTGTATTATTTAGCTTATAACGGCTTAATTCTACGCCTTTGAGGTCTATAAAATGTAAATGTTCAATATAAGAAGAATTATGAAGTAATGAAAAGATTATCATATTTAAGAAATTAGATTTCCCAGCTCCACTTTCTCCAACAGTAATAGAAGAAGTTAAGTTTTCAAGAGGTAAAAAATAAGCCCCATTTTTTGAATGACCTAAATAAATATGTGTATCTTTTAATAGTTCAATATGCCAATCAAACTTTTGCGGTAGTTTAAATAATCTTATAGCTATCTCTTTTTTCCCTACTGCTTTAATTTCAAACTCTACTTCATTTTTATCTTCATATCCAAGCAAGTGGATAATTTTATCTTTTGAATTGAGATAAGATTGCTTATCTATTGCTAAACGGTTTTTAAAAAAGTATGTATTTGTTTTTTTATCATATCTTTTAAATTTATCCAAAAAAACTTTTGTTTGCTTTTGTTCATCTATAACTTTATTATGTAAAGATAAAGAATAAGGAAGTATTATAAATCTATGATATTTTAAAAAGTATATGCTTCTATCTAATAATATTAAACCTAATCCAGCTAAAAAAAAGTATTCATATTTTTCTATAAGTTCAACATTTAAGGCTGCTCCATTTTCAATAATATAGATTATTGAAAATAGACCCAAAGTTAAAACAGCCCAACACCTAATTAAATCATATATAAATAATCTAAATAGATGTATCATTTTATTTTATCTCTTTTAAAAACTTTATATTATTAGATTGAGAGTAATATAAATTACCATTTACAGAACTTATTAAAACTGGCACAGATACAACAGCATCTTTTTCTAATTTTGAAATATCTGTTTCATTTGTTATCTTAACTTTTAATATTTCCATTCCCTTGCTTTCACTTTCCATTAAAAATTGTGCATATATTGTTTTTTTATTTTCATAAGATTTTTCTAAAATTGATGCTATTTTTCCATTTATTGTTATTGATGTCATTTTTATTTTCTCCTTTACTAATTTAGTAATTTTATAAATCTTTGTTTAGTATAAATATTTTCATCTTTATAACTAACCTCTAAACTCTTAACTTTATAGTATTTATCTTTCTTTTCATTAGATAATTTCACTTTAAATATAGAGTTTTTACTTCCAAACCTAATAATTTTTCTATCGTTTCTGTTCATAACAGTTTTTTCAATAGAAAAATTATCTTGAAAGTATAAATACAATGGAAGCCCTAATTCTTTGGTTTCCAAATCTATTTTTTCTTTCATTGAAATAATCTTATCATCAATTTTAAAACTAATCTTATTTTTCTCAATAAGGGAAACAGCACTGTATATTTTTTTATAAACCATAACATTTAGAGGAAGAAGTGAAGAAGTTAAAACCCTTATTTTATGGTATCTTTTCCAGCCATCAAGGACACGAGCCTTAAAAATATCACTTCCATTATTTAAATCTTTTATAATGTATTTTAAGAGATATTTTGAAGCGTAATTGATGTTATCTTTAAAGGCTACTTCTTCTAAATCCGTTCTGTTTAATTTGAAATGTTCAACTACTCTTTTAAAAACTGCTTTTACAAAATCAAGCTTATCAAGAGGAAAATATAAAACTAAATGTAAGTGGGGTATCATAGTGCTATGATTTTCTACTGCTCTTATATAGTATAAATCATTTTTAACATAGTTTTTAACTCTTTTATAAAATGTTTGATATATTGTATTAAGTTCTTTATATCCATGGCTTACAGCCTCTTTAATTGATGAAAATATAAAATCTTTGTTATCTTCTACATATAAACGCCCCGTTGATGTTGCTATACTTTTAAAAGGGTGAAATTGACTTGGTAATGTTAAAGTTATGAAAACGCTACAAAACTCTTTTCTTTTTGAAAGTTCTTGGATTGTATAAGCCCGTTGTTCTGTAATTTTTGAATACTCTTTATATTTCTTTTCAAAATTGTAATCAATGTTTATAGTTTCTTTTGTTGATAGGTTTACAAACTTATGATAGTTTAAATATGATTTTTGTTTTTGCTCTTTTTCTAATGAATGATTGTAATAGAGTTTTATATTTTCTTGTAGTTCTGTGTAGAGTTTTGAGTTCTTTTGTAGTTTTTTTGAATAGTAGCCTTTCATAATTTTCTCCTGTGTCATTTACTATAAATGACACTTGGAGAAAAAAATCGGACGTTTTTTAGTTAGGGGTTTTGGTTATCTTGTTATCCCTTATAAAGTTTATAAAAAAAGCTATAAAAATTGATAAAACAAATGCTGTTATAAATGAAATAATAATTATTAGCATTTTTTTAGGTTTTACTGGATAATCACTAATTACATAGTTCCCAACTAATTTTGCATTACTAATATTTTCTTCTGAAAATTTAAATTTAGTAGTATTTTTCTTTTCTTCTAATTGAGAAATTTTAGTTTTTAATTCAATATTGATTTTATCTTCTAATTTTTTTATTGTATCGTTTGAAACATTTTGTTTTTTCATTTCTAAATCTTTTATTTGTACCAGAAAAATATTTTCTTTATTGATTTCTAATTTAGGAATTGTCTCTTTTATTATTTGTTGAACTTGTAATTCTAATTCATTTATTTGATTTTGTGTATTTAACATTAAATTTTGATAATTAATAAGTTGTGTAGAAATAACTAATAAAGCTGTTTTATCTTGATTAATTGATATTGTTTTATTTAATTCATTTATCTCTTTATCAAACTTTTCTAAATTATTTTTGTAAAAAGATATTTTTTCACTCAATTTTTTCAATTTCTCATTTTTTAAAAAATCTATCTCATTATTAGCTATTTTTAGATTTTGATTCTTTAAATTTTCAATTTCTCTATTAATTTTAAATATTTCTTGTTCTTTTAAAATACTAATTTGAGACAATATATTTTTTATCTCTACATTATTTACGTAATCAATTTCTCTTTGTATATTCACAATATCATTATTTAAAAATGTTTTAAACTGTTCAATTTTATTGTTATATAGTTCTTTTGTGAGTTCTAAAACTTCTTTATTTTTAGCTAATGCTATATCATTTGATATAGCCTCGGTTTTTATTTCTATAAAGTTTTTTACATCTTTATCTTTTTTAATAGAAGTTATTATCCCTTTTTCGGCATTATTATTTGTATTTTTATCTTCTACTCCAAAAATTATATTTAATTTTTGCTCAACAACAGCAGGATCATCAACAACTTTATTTTCTAAAAAACCTATTTCCATAATAGACTTAACTTCATAAATAGGGTTTTTTGTATATACATAAATAGCTGATAATATTGTAATTATTATTGTAAAGCTAATAATAAATATTTTTTTTTGCCAAATTATTGAAAATAGTTCTTTTAAATCTATTTCGTCTTCTATTATGATTTTGTTTTGTTCCATTTCTTATCCTAATAAATTTATAGAAAGATATAAAATACAACTTAATAACAATACACATACTACACAACCAATAAAATAGGTTTTTGCTTTTTTACTCATTTCAATACTTTCTTTTTGTTTTATCTAAATTACTATAAAAATTAGTATTTTCTAATATTATAGTAGTTTTTAATTATCCTATAGGATAAAGACTTATAAATAGTATCATAATAAAGTTTATATTTATTTTAACTCCATAGGATAAATATAATGTTAGAAATAGATTTTAGTAATAGCTCAAAAGAAGAAATAAATAATTTTTATAAGATGGTTTCAAATAATGTTAAGAAATATAGATTAGAAAAGGTTTTATCCCAAGAAAAGTTAGCTCTTGATATTGGTATAAAATCGATTGCTTTTTATTCAAATTGTGAAAATAACAAATATGATAAGCATTTCAATTTAGAACATTTATATAAAATCTCAAAATCTCAAAATCTTTAAATGTTCCGCTTGAAGATTTAATTAAATAATGAATTGCTTTTATATAGTTTAAAGATATTGTTTAAGACAAAATTGAATACTATTTCAAATAAAAAGAGTTGAACCAAGAGTTGAATTTTAATGATTTTTGATTAAAAGAGAAAAAAAAGCATAAAAAAAGCCCTATAAAACCGACTTTAAAATCGAGCTTATAGAGCTTTTGATGGTGCGAATGGTGAGAATCGAACTCACACTCCGAAACCGGAACGGGATTTTAAGTCCCGCGCGTCTACCTATTCCGCCACACTCGCACATGTGTAATAAAAAAATCAAAAGTGGTGGTTCGAGACAGAATCGAACTGTCGACACAAGGATTTTCAATCCTTTGCTCTACCGACTGAGCTACCGAACCTTCTTTTGAAAAAAAAGTGGTGGTGAGAGAAGGATTCGAACCTTCGAAGCCGTAGGCGGCGGATTTACAGTCCGCAGGATTTGACCACTCTCCAACCTCACCATAACAATAGTACTTTAAGTGGATGGGGTAGAAGGATTCGAACCTTCGAGTGACGGTACCAAAAACCGTTGCCTTACCGCTTGGCGATACCCCATTACTTTAAGTGGACGGAATTATACACCGTATATCTTTAAAGTAAGCTTTAATTATTTGATAATTATGAAAAAAAAAAAAAATTTTTTTTTTTTTCAATAAAGATTATTTTATGTTATTATTACTAAAATCACAATATAAAATTAAAGGATTGTAAATTATGTTTATGGAGTATCTTTCTTTAACATATAAATGTCACAGTTCTATCGGAAATAGTTTAGATTTACATTTAATGATTAAAGAAGTATTAGTTACATTTGTTGAAGAGACAAATGCTTTAAATGGTATTTTTTATTTAATTAATGAAGAAAATAAATTTTATAAATATCAAAAATATAATGATTTTATAGAGTATGAGAGTCAATTATTAGAAAACAATGTAAAAGATTTTAAATTTGTAAAAGTTTTTGATATTGATGAAAAAAAGATTTTAACGATTCCTTTGAATAAAGGTGTTTTTGTAATAATTTATGAAAAATTAGAGTTAAATTTTGAATATCTTATATCTATGTTTCAAGATTTAATTGTAAAGTTAAATATAAGTATTGATGCTTGTTTAAATGTTCAAAAGATGAAAGATAAAAATAAGATATTAAAACATTTAACAAATGAGTTGAAAGAGAAACAAAATAAATTGTTGGAAGCAGATAAATATAAAACTAATTTTTTAGCAAATATGTCACATGAATTAAAAACACCTTTAAATTCAATTATTGTTATATCTTCAATCATGGCTAAGAATAAAAATGGGAAGTTAGATGATGAACAAATCAAAAATATGAGAATAATTAATAATTGTGGTAATGATTTATTAATTTTGATAAATGATATTTTAGATATTTCAAAAATCGAAGCAGGAGAGATAAAAATTAGCTTATCAAAAACTAACATAAATAGTTTAGTTGAAAATTTAATAGAAGAGATGCAACCTTTAGCTTTAGAGAAAAATTTAACGCTTTATTCTACATGTCTTTTAAATCAAATTAGCCTACTAACAGATACAAATAGGATAAAACAAATTTTAAAGAATCTTCTAAGTAATGCTGTTAAATTTACTGAAAAAGGTAATATTGAAATTATATTAGAAGAGAATGCTAATGATATAACTGTAAAGGTAATAGATCAAGGAATAGGTATTGCACAAGAAAAATTAGAACATATTTTTGAAAGATTTAAACAAGCAGATGGAAGTACAACTAGAAAGTATGGTGGTACTGGTTTAGGTTTAGCTATTTCAAAAGAGTTAGCATTACTTCTTGGTGGTGACATTAAAGCATTTAGTAAATTGGGAGAAGGAAGTACTTTTGAATTAATTCTTCCTAAGAAAACGAATATTAAAAATATCTCTGATGATAAAGTTATAATTTCTTCAAAAAGTGATGAATTAGAAGTGGTAGTAGATGAGATTATACTTTTTGATATGAATATAAAAGAAGAGAGTGAAATAGAAAAAAAGATTTATAAAGTAGTTGTTGTAAATGGAGAATATGGTTCTTTTTTTACTATTGCAGTAAGATTAAAAAAAGAGGGAATTAATATTATATACAGTGAAACAGTTTTAGATACATATAGTATATTAAATGAAAAAGTTGATTTAGTTGTATTATATCTTGAAGAATTAGATTCACCTGCATTAGATTTCCTTAATTATTGTTCTGAACATAAAACGAAATATATAATTGTTTCTTCAAAGATTCAAAATGAGCATTCTTTAAGTATTTCAGAAGTTAAAGAAGTATTGTTTAATAAAATAAATAGTTATTTAGGGAGATAAAATGGAAAAATTTAAAATTTTATTAGTTGATGATGTTCCTGACAATATATATTCTTTAAAAATGATGATAGAAGATAGTTTTGATGTGAAGATATTTTCTGCATTAAGTGCACAAGATGGAATAGAAGTTTTAATGGGTGAAAATATTGACTTAATTTTAACAGATGTTCAAATGCCTGATATTGATGGATTTGAATTTATAGAATATTTAAAAAGTATAGAAAAAACTAAAAATATCCCAGTGATTTTTATAACAGGAATATATGACAAAGATGAATATAAAACAAAGGGTTATAAATTAGGTGCGGTTGAGTATATAACTAAACCGATTCATGATATTTTGTTAAATTCAAAACTAAAAGTGTATATTGATATTTTTGAAAAAAGAAAATTTGATGAAGAGAGAATAGCAGCCAAAGATAGAGTATTAATTCATCAATCAAAAATGGCAACAATGGGTGAAATGATAGGAGTTATTGCCCATCAATTGAAACAACCATTAAATATTTTATCTTTGTATTGTAATGATGTTAGAGACTCTTATAATTCTAATGAAATTGATGATAAATTTGTTGCTGAGTTTTCAAAAAATACTAAGGAACAAATTAAATTTTTAAGCGAAACAATAGATGGGTTTAGAGATTTTTTTAATCCTAAAAAACAAAAGAATCAATTTCTTATTAAAGAAGCCATTAATAAATCAATAATGCTTTTAGGAAATCAGTTTGAAGTTCATAAAATAAAACTTAATTTAAAAACTTCAGATGAAGTGGTCTATGGAAATGAAATAGAATTAGAACAAGTAATTTTAAATATAATAAACAATTCAATTGATGCATTTATCGAAAGAAAAATAGAGAATAAAGAGATAACTCTTCATGTATTTTCAAAACATGGATATACTATTTTGATAGCAGAAGATAATGCAGGTGGTGTTAAAACTGAAAATTTAGAAAAACTGTTTGATCCTTACTATACAACAAAGGCTAATGGTACGGGGACGGGATTATACATGGTTAAATTAGTTATAAAAAATAGCTTTCAAGGAAACTTAAAAATTACTAATACTTCTTCAGGCTTAAGATATGTAATAGCTTTACCGCAAAAAGAGATTAAATCTTAGATTTTCTCTCTTTCTTCATTTTCTTCTGTAAGTTCTCTTATTTTAACTTCTAGTGATTTAATTACATCATTTAAATCATTTATTCTTTTCAATTTTTCTTCATTAGATTTCATTAGAAGAAGTAGTTCTTTTTTCATTGCATCTATCTCTTCTATAGCTTTTTTTAGTTTATTTACTGCGACAGATTTTTCTTGCTTTAGAGTTAATATATTTTTGGCATATTCATCAGCCTCTTTTTTCTTATTTGATATACGGTCATAATATTTTTCATCTACATTATGCATTTGAAGTTCATAATGTTCAAGTTGTCTTTGTCTGCTTAATGTTTTTGCTTTTTGTTCTTCCAATTCATTTTGTATTATTGGTAAATAAATTTCTAGTTGTCGATTTCTAGTAGTTAAATCTTCTATTGTTTTTTTGTATGTAAATTCTTTTTTGTTGAATTCTTCAATAGCTTTAATAACTTTTCTTTGGAACTCTCTTTTTTCATTATTTTCTTTGGTTGTTGAAAAACCGATTGTAATATATTCGATATTTGAATCTGATTCAAGTTTAAAAATAGTATTTTTTAAATAAAAAACTTCTTGATTTTTATCTATGAATTTTGTATTTCCATTCCAAATCTTGCCATTTCTTAAAGTTTCCCAAGTTTTATCTAAAAAATCTTTTGGAATATCTGGATGAATTAAATCATTAAAGTTTAGATCTTCAATTTCATCAGAATTGTATTTCGAAATTTCTAGAAAGCTATTATTTGCGAATAGAATTTTACCCTTATCATTCATTTTATAAATCAGAGCAACATTATCAACAGCTTGTAAATATTTTTTTAATTCATTTTGTTTTTCTTCTAATTGAAGTTTAAAATATTTCTTTTCACAAACTTCAGCTAATTTTTTCATTAAAGTAATTGTGTCGATAGGTTTTAAAATATATCCAGTAATATTTAAATCAATAGCTTTTAGGATATTTTCTATTTCATTTCTTGCTGTTGTGAAAATTACTGGAATATCATTATCAGAATTTCTAATATTTTCAAGCATTTCAAGTCCACTCATTAGAGGCATATTTATATCAGAAACAATTAAATCTACTCTTTCTGAACTATCTAAAGAGATTTTAAATTTTTCAAGACCTTCAAGTCCATTTTGAGCCACAATAACTCTCTTGAAAATTTTCCCAAGAAATTTAGCAAGTTTTTCTCTTGCTAAATCCTCATCTTCAACGAAAAGAACTGTTTGTTGTTTTAGAAAATCTGCATTATTCATTCTTTTCTCCTTTTTTATTCTTATTCAAACGGAGTTGGTTTTGGAGGAAACTCTTCAAAAGCTTTTTTTATAGCACTTGAGATTGAATTTTTATATTTATGGTTTTGAACAGGATTTGAGAATTGTAAATATTCGATTGCTCCAAGTTCAGTTTTTTCTCTTTTGTAAACATAAGCTACTTTTTTCCCTAATTTTAAGGCATTTTCATAGATAGTTTTAGCATATTCATTTATGTAAGGAAACTCTTTTTCTTTGATTTTATCTCCCCAACAGAAAAATACAAATTTACCAGCAGGAATGAAGTTTGCAGCATCAACATACATAATATCTCTATCAAATTCTGTATTTTGAGCTGAATTATATTTTTCTAAATCTTCATTAAACTTTACTAGTAAAGAAGAAGCATCTATATGTCCTTCAATTAGGTTAAAAAGGTTTTTGATTTCTACAATTTTTCCAGCACAAGTCTCTCTCATGGCTTGTTTGAAAACTGTGATGTATGTCTCTGCTTTTAGTTCTATTAGTTTTCCAAAATCATCAAACTCTTGTGCAAGTAGATATTTATTTGAATCAAATCCCATAGTTGTTACAACTGGATTGTATAAAAATACAGTACCTACAATATTTTTCTTTCTATCTTTTCCTGTTTTAATTTTCTCTTTTAATTCTTTAGCAGTTATTTCTTCGCCCTCAGCGTTGAAATACATATAACTTTCAGTTAAAAAAACTTCTTCATATTTTGTTTCAATTGTTCCAAAGTATTGCATTAAAATCCCTTATTAATTTCTGTTGAAATATTATCAAATAATTGTAGATATATGGCTTATGTTATCTTTTACTCTTTTCATAAACTCTTAGATTTGCACACTCTTTGATTAACTCTTTATAATATTTTGTATCAGAATAATCTTTTTTCAAAGAATCAAAATATTTTCCATAATCATTTTTTATATATTTCATATAAGCCTCTTCATTCCCATAATACCAAAACCTTTCAAGGTCATATCTGTTTAATTCTTTATTTACATAATCTTGAGTTTTTTGTGAAAAATTTATATCAAAAAGAGCAAGTTCTACTTTTGCTAACATATAAGTGATTTTCGCTTTAAACTCTTTTTCTTGTGTCTCTTCAAGGGCTATTGTGTAGTGTTTTATAGCTTTATCAATTTTTTCTTTTTGCAAATCATAATCAGTAAATGAATAAACACTTCTATGAACAGTTGTCAAAATATTTGAATTTCCAAAATAGCTTAGATTGTATAAAACGTTTGCAAAAAGATAGTTATCCATAGGACTTTTTGGATTTTTTTCTAACTCTTTTTCTATCACTAAAAGTTTTTCTAAAAACTCTTTTACACTCATTGTATCTTGTTTTCCACTTCTATTATTTCCACGAATCAATCCATTGAAAGGATTGAATTGAACTTTTTCATTTAAAATTGAGGCATTTAAATTTAAAGCTTCTTGGAATTTTAGATTGTTTATTAGAAGTTTTGTTTTTGCATTTAAAAGGTTTTCATTTAAAACAAAAGTATTGTTCTCTTTTTTTAATAACTCTTGTTTTGCAAATTTTGAAGCGAAATGTTCTTTGATTTTTGACTCTTTTGGATTTTCCATAAAGATTCTAAATTTTTCTAATAGTTCTAAATCAAAAACAGCAATATCTAAATAGTTAATATGATTTGCTAAAAAGGCATTAAATTTATAATTTTGTTTTAAATATAATTTTTCTAAAACTACAAATGTATAATCATGAATTGATGTTGAATTTGTCTCATTTTTAGTTAAATCTATCATTTTTTCATAAATGTCATTTTCTATTTTTGTATTAACATTTTGCAGTTGTTCTAAATATAAAATATAAGCTAGAGTTTTTACTTCATGAGAGTTTGGATAATTTTTTATTAATTCATCTAAAAGTTTAGAGCTTTCTTGGTAGTTTTTTTCATATAAATTAAAATATGCAAGGCTTAGATTTACTAAATACATATTCTCTTTTTTTATTGTATTTAAAAATTCAATATATTTTTTATATGGAAAGTTTCTAACAATTTGGGGATTTTGGTCAAAGAAATGTTGTGTATTTAAAAGTTCTCTAAATAGAACAAAATCAAACCACTTTGAGTTTTTATCAAGTGTGTAAATATTTTTTAACTCTTCTAAAATATTGCTGTTTTCATTTAAAGCTCTAAGAGCATAAAACTTTGTTTTTTCTTCATTTGTATTTGCTAAATTTAGAAGTTCGTTCCACTGTTCATTTGTTTTAATATGGAAAAAGTTGTAATAACTTAAATGAGAGTTGATTTTGTTTTCATCAAAAAGTTTTGAGAACTCATAAACACCTTTTACA
>RRZU010081575.1_pt1 | contig 14837 bp, 23 predicted proteins | sample 2165561 | NCBI WGS metagenome assembly RRZU01 (sample SAMN10456909, study PRJNA506462) | wastewater metagenome | isolation source: wastewater sludge | place: USA: Moscow, Idaho
CATTCGCATATAATTCCCACTGTTTGTTAAATGGCGTGCTTTCCAAATCCACTATTTTCCCATTTCTAGCTAAGTGTGATTTGCCAATTCCTGCAAACCCACTTATTATTAGTCCACGTTTCATTTTGTTTCTCCTTTTTTGGTTTGTAGCCGTTCTCAACTTACTTTGTTCGTTTCGTTGGTTTATAACCATTCTTCAATCTATTGATAATCTGACTTGCTTCAAACTTATTCATATCTTCTGGCAATTCTTCATCTTTTAATCGCCACTCAATATATTTTAATTGTTTTTCACTAGCAGGTTCTTTACCCCATCTACGAACCTTTTTTAAATCCCAAAGTGAAGCACTATCACCATAGTTTCGTTCAAGGTTTGCTCTTACTGCATTTAATGCACGTTGATAAGGCCATATGTTTCCATATTCTTCTAATCCCCAACCCAATAAGTCTGGTGACATTCCTTTGATTTCTCTTGCATCAATTTTACCTAGCATATTTGGTGCAGGTAGTGTGATTTTTGCACGTTCTGGTAAACTAACAACCATTCTTCCATCTGGTAGTTGAAAATAATTCACCTTATCGGTATCATAATCATTTTCTTTAGCCCAAAGGTTTACTACCTTTTCATTCCTAATCCAACTCATTGGTATATCACTTAACATTTCAACAAGTTCAGGCATATCCATTAAATCACCTACAAGTTCATCACGTTTATTTTCATGAACTTTATCTAGGTTTATACCAATTAAACTAGGTGCGGTACATAGCCCTAAACTATTTACTCCAACACAATCAACAATAAGTGCTTTTTTCTTGTTTGGATGTGTTCTTAATATTCTACCTACTTGTTGTTGATATCTTCCAACCGACTTTGTCGGTTTAGCAAATATACCAACTTCACTTATTGGCAAATCAACACCTTGTGTCATCACTTGAACCGATACAATAACTGGTATTTCTTGATTTTCAAAACCTTTGAATATTCTATCGCGTTCATCTTGCGGTGTTTCACCTACAATAACTTCTGCTCCATCAATTTTACTTGCTATTGCAAATGCGTGGTCTACTCCTGTTGCAAATATAAGTGTGGGCTTGCCTTTGCCATACTTATCATATGCTTCGGCGATCGCATCTTCTGTACCTATTACTGCTTCATTCAAGTCGGAGATATTATAATCACCGCCACTTGTCTTAACGTTCGTTAAATCGTACCCTATGTACGCTCTAACTGCTTCTACATCACATAAGAAATCATTTTCAATTCCCCATTTAATGTTTTTTTCATATACTATTTTATCGAACAAATCATCAGTTAGTTTTTTACCATCTAATCTAAATGGTGTACCTGTAAGACCTACGGTGTATGCGGTGTTGAAATACTTGATAACATCTTCGTATTGCTTCCCTTTTGCTTCCGCCGCTTCATCTGCTATCAATAAATCAAACTCATTCGGGTCAAACTTATCTAATCTTCTATGCAACGTTTGCACAGTTGAAAATATATTGGTTTCATCACCTTTGGCGACTAATTCTCCCATTTCAATTCCATTAGTACCATTGTTGAAATATTTAATAGGTTGAAATGTTAATTCCCTTTGGCGACTAATCCATAGTGTTCTTATAGGTTTATTCAATTTCTTTTCTAATTGTACTGCTATTTGTGCTGCTGTGAATGATTTGCCTAACCAAGACCAACAGCAAGGGCAATTATCACTTTACTTCCTAATGGTTCATTTAATACTGCGTTAATCGCATCTTGTTGATATTTGCGTAATTGTATGGTCATTTGTGGCATCACCTCCTTGGTGTATTATATTACAGTGTATTATGTTACATCTGTTTGCTCTAAAGCATACACTTGTCTTAATGCCAATAAAAGCAACATTTCTAATCCTTTAAGTTCTTTTCTTGATTTATCAAAGACTTCCTTAACAACACCCACATCATCAAATGTCACCGTTGTTTCATTGGGCAGGTTTAGCGACCTATCATTTTCTTCTAAGTTAAATTTAACTTCATAAGTCCCTAAATCAAATTCTTTTCCGTCTATAAATAATTTATATTCTTTTTCATTTCCCATAATTTACCCTACCTTTGTCAATGTTTCTCTTGACTTGTTTCTTAATTTCTTCTTTGCGCTCTTTATCTTTATCTCTTAAGTTACCTATATTCTTAGATGATTGTGGTATGTTGTGCTTGTAATTGTTGTTTAACACACCTACTCACCACTTTGTTCTTTCATATATAATATATAAACTAATGATGATAGAGATGATGGAAAGTGTTATGGACATTTTTTGCACTAATGTAAATGCTATCATACCTACTCCCCCACTCTAACCAATTCCTTAATCTCAAATACATCTGTTACAAATGCACGTTTTTCACGCTCTCCAAGTGGTACTGTAACCAATTCCCCGACTTCAACATTCTCTTTAGAAATATAAGAATATTCCTTATCACTTGTTGAACCACGATATTTCACCTTGACTAAATATGTCGGTTTTTTAGCGTCCTCAATGATTGTTGTAAGTTCTTCTGGGGTGAATGTGTGTAGTGTGCCATTTGCTTTGATTGTTATTTTATCGTTTGTCATCCCAATTTCTCCAATGCTTTTTCTTTTTCTTTTTCCTTTAATTCAATACACCTTTTTAATGCTTCAGTGTATTCATCTAAATGTTTATGAAATGTGCTTTTGGTGTTTAATCTTTGTTTTACAGTATAGGGAGAACGGTTAAGCTCTCTCCCCATATCTGCATATGTAACACCATGTAGTTTCATTGCGTGTTTCATTTGTTTTGTTTTATCCATCAGTGTCACCTACCCTTAAAAACAAATCCCTCGAAACCTCTTGGATATAATCACTTGCTTCTTCAAAGGTATTAAATTCATCAAGTAACACGTTATACCACGCTCCAGCTTCGGTTTTTGTTATCTTTTTTTCCACTGCGTAAACGCCATACTTTTTAAAGAATAAACCCGTTTTTGAAACTTGCAACATTCGTATGTTTTCGACTTCAATAGTTGCGTATCTTGTTGATAGCCAATTCTTCTTATTTCCCAATCTCCAACACCTCAAATTCTATGCCTTTTCGTTTCCTCACTACTTTTTTAACTGGTAGTGGTGTGTGTAATTCTTGCATATACCACTCTGTTATTTCAACTGCCGCATCTAATCCAAATGCAACTACACCAAGATAACCATTATTGTTTACATTATGTAGGAAAGCTAGTTGTTCTAAACTAGCGTTTCCTTTTTCTGTTTTTAATTCAATGAATAATGCTCCATAACCTTGTTTTTGCTCTAATATCATGATGTCAGAAAAACCACTCTTTTTTCCTTTGTGTTGTAGATTTGCTGCAAACCTACGAAGTTGTGGTGTATAAGTCGGAAGCTCTGCAGGGTAATGGTGGTAGTTTGCATCCCATTTTCTACGTTGCAAATACTTGTAGTAAGTACGTAATTTTTTATCTTCTAAACCACGTGTACTCATTAGAACGGAACATCTTCTTGTAATAGAGAAATATCAATTTCTTCATCGCTCTCGCCAACTAACTTTGGTTGCCCTGGCGCTTGTGGTTGTGGCGTGTGTGGTGGTGTTGGTGTGTCTTGTGTTGTACCAGTGGGTTCTTCTGTTTTTGGCTTCATAGCTGCATCAATTTTTTGGTCTACGATACTAAGGATATCTTTTGTTGATAAAAGCAATGACTTAACATTATATTCGTTATTTTGGTATGATTGTCCGTTATACTCTCTTGTTGTTACCTTGAAATCTGCAACCCCTGCAATTGGTTCGCCTTTTTTACAAAAGTCTGCTGCAATATATGCGTCTGTTCCCCATACAGTTGCTCTACCCCAATGTGTTTCACCATTAAGTTGATCGACTGCAAAATCAATGTTTACTACTGCATTTCCGTTTTGTGTTGTGCGTAGTTCAGGGTCTTTAGTTACTGTTCCCCCAAATACCACTGTTTTTGTTGGTTCGTGTGCTGGTTGTGTTGGTTGTGTGTTTCCTGTGTATGTCATATTTTAATTCCTCTTTCTTGCTTATTCAGCATAATATACTGGTACTCCAGTTACTTCTTGTATTGTAAGTTTTGCTAATTCTTTATTTAAGTTAGTGCTACTCATGTGTAAGAGCCACACTTCTTGTAATTTTGATTTATCCATTTCTTCTAATTCTTCAAGTAATATCTCTAAACTCTTATGTGTTGAACGTAAACGCTCTGCCAAAAACTCATGCACCCTGCCACTTTCAACATTTTTAGCAAGCGTTGCTTCATCCCAGTTTACTTCAGTAAGTAAATGAGTGATACCAATAACACCATACATTCTTTTTGCATTATCAACTTCATATAGTAGTTTATATTTATCATTTTCTAATATATAGTTTACTGCATTTTCAGTATCATGTAGTGCTGGTGTTGCAGTTACTTTTGTATCACCAATGTAGAATACATCATTTACATTGACTAATTTACCAAATGCACTAGGTGTTAGTTCACTTCCGTAAACTGTTGTACCACGTTTCATCCAATCATTCATATACTTGGTGTGATCGCCATGAGAATGTGTAATCAATACTGCTTTTGGTTTAGGTTTTATTTTAGTAGGTGAAATACCTGCATCTAACAAAATATCACCTACTAGAATTGAATTACCCTTACTTGAACTTCCGAATACTTTAATGTTTGGCACTAATAATAATTACCACCTGGTTGTGCAGGGGTGCGTTGTGGTTGTCGGTTCAACTCTTGTTGTCTTTTCTCTTCAATATCTTGTTGTGATTTAACACTTGCTTGTGTGATATTGAATAATAGACTTGTTCTAGCAGCGGTATATGAGCCGTGTGTCGCTTGTGCTGAATTACCAGTATCAAACGCTCCAAATGTTGTTGTTTCATAAACAAGTTCCCCATTAAAGAAAAACTTAGCCAAATATTCTCCATATACTGCAAAACCAGTATTTACTTCTTTCATATCAACATTGATTGGTGTTAAGTCAAACGTAACACCATGCCTTTGGTTGTGTTCTCTCACGAAGTGGTGAAGTGCGTGACTGTCTTTTAATTCAGAACCACCTTTGCCTACTTTAGCCCCAAAATCTTGTTGCGCCACTTCTTTTTGTAGCCCTAAAATATACTCCCAAAACCTTTGTTCTTTGGTTTTGTTTTCTACTGCACTTGGTTGTGCGGTAGGTGTACCCTTTTCATGTGGTGGTGTTGGTTTTTGTTTTGTTGTCATAATTTATTTTCCTTCCTTGTGGTTTTGTAACTTGCCACGCTTTAATCGTACATATTTTTTAATTGTATTTTCGTTTAGTTGAATTACAAACCCTTCACATTGTCTATCTAGTGTTGATGTGTATTTATTGTACAGTTCATCTAATTCTTCTACACTTGGTTGAACTTCAAGTATTGCAACTATTGGCACAACTTTCATGTAGCTTGGAATAACTTGGTCTTTAAATGGGTAGATAAGTAACTCGTGCTTATATAAAATGTTCTTAGCACAATCATTTACATCATCATAATTTGCTTTTGCAAAAATATGAAATCTACCGAAATCTTCCGGATATTTAATATGTGCCATACCAATCCACTCGCCAAAGATAATTGAATTTTCATGTAATTGTTCTTCTAAATGTCCACCATTATCTTTTAACCATTGATACAATCCTTTATAAGTCGCTTGTTTGGCTTCCTCTAAATCTTTAAGTTTGTAGATACTGTTTCTTTGATAAATCCACAATTCATCATTAACCTTTCCAAAACCAAGATTGCTTCCGTCAAGTTTTTCGGTAATCACAATGTGTCCGTTTTCATTCTTAATCCTTGTGGTTTTAGGATACATTGTTTTCCTAATTGTCATTTAATCATTCTCCTTTTACTTTTGCTATTTCATGTTCAATTCTTTGCAAGTGTTGAAATAATCCATGCGCTCTAATTTGAGTTCTATCATATTTCGCTTGTATTCTTGCTTGTTCTACTTGTAAATCTTGCAACCTTTTTTGTTTCGCAAGTTTTGTATCATGCTCACGCTTTAATTTTCTGTACCGCTTTTGGTATATTTCTAATTCTTCTGGTGTGCGTTCGTACTCATCCATCACTTCACCACCAATTCTTTATGCGGTACTTCTGTAATTCTAATCAGTTGCATTTCCGCTTTTAATTCATCTTCACTATAAATTTGTGTATCATCAATCCATAATGGTATATGCACATTCCATGCTTTTGCAAATGCGTTTGCAAGTGCGATTGTGGCACTTCTCTTTTGTCCGCCACTTAGGTTTTCCCATGGAATATAACCAACGTCAGTTTTTGCATAGGTGATACAAGTATCTTTTTGTGTGCCATCTAGTGTGTAATCAAACATTTTAAACTTAATTCCAGGGAATTTTTGTTCTAATGTTGTTTCTAGTTTTTTAAGTGTTTCACGAATAAATTCATCACACTTATCTAAAATATCTTGTTGTTCATCTAATTTTTCTGCAATACCTTGTAATTCTTCTCCTTTCAACTCAATTTGTTTATCAAGGTGATTGTTGGTTTCGTATTGATTGAGCAATAACTGCACTTCACGTTTTTTCTCTTTTACATTATCAAGTGAACGTTGATATATATCAATTACATCATCACTTGAATTGTTGTCTAATGCTGTTTGTGCTTTTGTTACCGCGTCTTTTAGTTTAACATATTCTTCTGTTTCTTCAAAACGTAACGGAGTAACAACTTCTGGGGCAACCAGTTTCGATAATTCGGTTTCTAACTTCGTTGTATCTTGTTTCCTTTCTAACAGTTCTAATTGCTTCTTAATGTGCGTTAGGTCTTGTGCAATATCTTTACCATATTTAGTAATATTCTCTAACTTATCAGAACGTTGTTTATTGAAACGTGCTTCATGTTCTCTTAATTTATCTTGTGGCAAAACTTGTCCACAACATTGACATGTAATGCTATCTGGTGAATAAACTTGTGCTTTGACTTCGTTATATTCTTTTAGTGCATTTGCTCTTGCTTCTTCAAATCCTTGAATATCTTTTAGTAACGATTTTTCATATTCTACAATTTGTTTGTTTTTAAAATGTATTTGTTGAAGTTCGTTCTCTAAAAATTGTTTCTTATCAAGATATGCCTTATAAGGTGCTTGTGCGCTCTCTAGTTGCTCGTTGTAACTTAATGAGTATTTGGCTTGTGCATTACTTAATTCAAGTTGTGCGTTGTTTAACGCTTGTTGTAGTGAACGTTGTGTATCATCTTCATTATCTGCACTTTGAATTGCTTTAACAATATTAGATTGCTCTTCAACAAGTTCATTTAATGTGTTTTCAAGTGCTTGTTTATCTAAATGCGATACATCAATCTTTGAATTATATAAACTTTCAATACCTGCATTTGCTTCATCTAAATCTTTTTTTAGTTGAGATATTGCATATTTGGATTGTTTTGCTTTTTCTTCATTTGCGGAGATCGCTTCTTCTAAATCAGCAGCACCTGCAACACCAATTACAATTTCACGCCTACGTTGTGTATCTGTTTTGGCTGGTTTACCAGAAGTGGCTAAACCATTACCATATGCAAACCAACTAGGGTCAAGCATAATTCTCCTTTGCTCTAATGTTCCAAAGTTTTTTTCTAAATAAGCGTTATAATCTTTTAATAAACAAGGTGTACCATTGATGAAATATGTTGCACTGTGATTAGACACTAAACGTTCTTTTATCCAATTTTGTTTACTTTCAATACGAAGTGTTGTGCCATCTGTAAACTCACACTCTGCAACAATCGTTAATTTATTAATAATTACACCATTTTCATCTACTGGTGTAGGGTCGTCTACGAGTCGCCCTGTCATAAGCCATGTAAACGCATCTTTTAAAGATGTTTTACCGCTACCTTTATTTCCTTCGATAATTGAATTACCGTTGAAATATGCGGTATATGATTTGTGTGATTTGTAATTTTCTAAATGTATTTTTTTAAGCATTCCCTACGTTCTCCTTTTTTCTCCCAAACTATATCTTGAATTTTCTGTTTCCACTTCATAAGCCGATAACATCACAATTGGTGAAGTCCTAATTCTTTTGCCACTGTCATGTGTGCCAATAATAACCATATGTTCACCATCTGCAAAATTCCATGATACCACTTCATAATTGGTGATAGTTCCTTTGTGTGGCTTCATTGTAATAACTCCTTGTCATCATAAATGTTTCCAACGACTTCAACATAAGCAATATCAATATGGCGTAAATCTTTTTCGAGCCAAGCTCTTTTTTCATTTGCTATGAAGCAATATTCGTCAAATTCAATTACAAATAAATAATCATCATTTGAATAATAATCTTCAATCTTAACAATGTCACCTTCATACATTTCGTTTAATGCTTCTTGGTATTTATTCATCCCATATTCTCCTTGCAACTTCTTTGAAGTCAACTGTTTCTAATTGTAAAATCTTGTTGACATAATCACCTACTAAAAGAGACTCAATCACGCTTTTATCTTTAGTTAGTTGCTCTGGGTTAAAAAACACCCCGCGTTCGCTCCCTAAATAAATTCTAGTGCCTTTTTCATCAAAGATTATTTTTTTAACGATGCCTGATCTTAATTTGCCATTGTCTAAATGATATACTTTATCTTCTAGTTGAAAGTTCATCTAGTACCCGCCTTTCAAAATATCATATCTATATGTTTCGCCATTAAACACTTCTTCTTTTAATTCGAAGTATGGTTTGCCTTGTGTTTCCCTGTCGCTCATACTTAATATTTTTTTGAAGAAATCATCTCTTTTAATTTCTCTGTCATATTCATCAAAGATATATTTATCTTGTAATAGTTCATATAATTCACTAAGTGGTAAATCAAAATCTTCTTCTAGGAAGAATACCCAACCCCATTGTGATTGGCCTATTTTCTCCACTTTATAATATTCATTATGTGCTGCGTTTTGTGTCGGTATATGTGGTATTAAACTAATTGTAGCATTTACTTTTTCGTTTCGCTTGTTTGTTATGTAGTAACTTGTACTCATTTGGTATCGCTCCAATCAATTTGTTGCCCGCAGTTATCACAATATTTGTTTTGATAATTGACTTCTCGGCTACAATTTTTACAATCACCAGCGTTGCCCAAACCCCAATCAATAACTTCTTGATTGAGTGGTTTCATAGGTGTTTCTTTATCTACTAATTCTACCAACATCAATATTGTGTTTTCATTTTGTGGTCTTTCTGCTTGTTCATTGAAATAATCAACAGTTATTCCTTTATCAATTATTTCATTTAATGCCTTTTTATATTTATTCACCCGACACCACCTCCCAAATAACGTTATCTAACTTTTGCCTTTCTTTAGTCCATTTAATCCACATGCCAGTCATGGCAACCACAAACAATGATAACACTACCAACATAATTGCTAGTGCCTTTTGTTGCCTTACTAAGTATTTGTTGATTTCTTGTTGTTTGTCCATATCACTTTCCACCTTTCTTTAACTATTACAATTATACCTAAGAGATATAACATTGTCAAGGTTTTTATAGGGTTATTTTACATAACCCTAGTAAGCATAATTCTATTTGGTTTTTTATCATCGCCAACAAGCGTTTCAACCGCTCTTGTTACTGCATCTGTAAAGTCATCATGTTTTGATTTCTCATTCCATGCGAATATTTCATTTTTTGCGTTTTCATACATCACTGTGTTTGGTGTTTGTCTTATTCTCACCACTTCCAATGCTTTTGGTGCATGGTCTAATATTCTTTGTTTCTTGTTTTTGGTTTGTTTATATGTGGTGAAGTTTACTCTGTGGTTCTTTTCTTTTGCTATATCATTTATCATTTCACCAAGTATTGTACCACCCATATTCGCTTCGTATTCATATGTATGAATATCGTTCTTAATCATAAAGTCAACGAGATCGTGGAGATAACCACCATTCTCTTGTTTATCCATAGGTCTATCATCATAAAATACATCATGAATATAAAGTGCATCTTTTTCATTATCGTATATTCTACAATGCACAAACGCTGCATAATCACTACCAACATCAGCTGGGTCAAGGATATTGATTTCTCTATATTTTGCATTTGGTGAATGTAGAAACTCTTTCAACTTATCAAAACGTGTTGCCCCAGCACTCATAGGCTTCATTTGATAAATTGTATCAAACGTTGCTTTTGCTAAAGGGTTGTCATCTTTATAAGCTGCTTCACGTTCTTTAAGAAATTCTTCTGTTGTAAATCGCCACTCTGGTGGGTTTGTGCTAAAATCACGATAAGCATAATTACTTTCATCATTTTCATTTAAACTTGGTACCACGAACTCTTTACATCTATATCCCGCTTTTTTCCTATTTTCATAAAAAGCATCACTTGGGTCAGGAACACCTGTTAATGTTGGTATGGGTGTACCAATTAAAATAATTGGTCCACTAATATATCTTCTCATAATAGCATTTAATATATCATTTGAATAAATATCTTCTAATCTTTTAGAACTGTTGATTTCGCTTGATGCAACAAGGTCATCCATTACTAATAAATTAGTTGCTTGTACCCAACCCTCAATACTACCACCAACAGTTACTGTTGAAATACCAGCATATTCTCTTGGTTCAAACCAAACACTTGCATATTCTTTTGATTTTTTGTATAACTCCATATCAGGAAACACTTGTGTGTGTCTTTCCCAATATTCATCAATAAATGCAATACGTTTTTCATACATATTATCACGTAAGTTTCCACCACCTACAACGTACAAGGTTTCGCCACTTGGTTTTTTACCTTGTACCCACATAGCTACTCGGTTGAAAAACTCCGACTTTGCTGAACGAGTTCTTAATTTAATTCTTAATACTTGTGTTGCAAGTGGTTCACCACTAAACATTTTAGTGATTTCATCCGCCATTTGTTTTAAATATTTTCTTCTATCTAAATATAGATTTCTTCGTAATGGTTGTCTATAATCTAAAAAACGATTATAGCAATCAAAGTCATCGCTTGCATCCGCCAAAAGTAAGTTCTCATAAGCATCAAACTTTTCTTCATTCATGTTTTTGTCTTTTTCAAAGAGTGCTCTCGCTTCAAATGTTAATCCAAGGTAAATCGCCAAGGCACTTGCGTGTGTGTACTGTTCGGTGTCTATGAGTTCTTGGATGTGTTTTAGGTTATTCATCGAACAAACTCACCTGCCCCGCTTTTTCCATTACCGCTTGTATTCTTTCTCTATCTTCTTCCATTTCACTTGGTTCAAAATGTTGCCTTGCGTTGGTATGTTCAACATGAGCAAACATCAAATCTCTAGGTAACAAACCATTACAAAACCAACTGTTATTGAAACTACTTGTATTTCCATCAAAACTTACTTTTTTATTCACCATCAATAATTGCAAATCTTTTTCTAAGAAAAAATCTCCAGTTGCATGGTAGTTTAGTATAGGTAATCCCATAATCATTGCAAAGGGTTTACCTAACTTATACAACCTTTCAAACACTTCCAATTTCAATGTAAATGGCGGATTAGAAATAATCAAGTCATATTCTTTCGGCTCGTACTCAAAGAAATCATAACCATCTGCTATATGTGTTGCGATTACCTTGTTTCCGTTTTCTTTTAACGCTTTAACTACTTCGCTTTTTTTTGTATCAAAAGGACACCAAATTATTTTGTCGCTTTCAACATAGGGGATGATTGTTTCCGCTAGTATTCTAGGTGTATAATATTCATCTTTAATGTTGAACGAATTGGTGTTGAGCCAATTGCTCATTTTCTTATTCATTCTCCACCTCCTAACTTACTAAAATCAGTGAATAAACTCACCTGCCCTTCGGCTACATTCTTTTCTTTAACTACTTTAATATCTGTGTACCCATGTTTGAAATTATTTCCCCAATACTTAATTCTAGCGTTTGCTATATCTATGAATTCATCGCTTAATTCACAGCCTACCCAATTATCAAAGCCGGCTTTTAAACCGCCAATAATTTCACTACCAGCACCGCTAAATGGATATACTATCTTTTGCAGATTGGGTGTTTTATAAAGATTTAAAACTTTATAATTAAGATCAATCGGTTTTAATGTAGGGTGGTTATTTTTATATACAGGGTTATTATTTTCGCCAGCTAAACCTTGCCTTACAACTTCGCCACCTGTGAAATCATCGCCCAATCCGGCGTTGCGCTCCATGTTGTTCACTTTTGGTTGATAGTGGTATAGATCGGGCTGGATGGTGTGCAGGATCTTGCTTGCGCCACCTGTGTCGTTGAAACCGGGGCTCACCTGTTGTTTATTTCCTTTCGTCCAAATGCCGCCTGTACCGCCACCGATAGAGTTGTTACCGGCAAGAGTACCACTTTGTTCGTCTAGCATATTAGCGGCACCTTGATCTACAAATGTTTGCGCTGGGTATCTACCATCTAATTTAATTTCGTTTTTAGAGCTTACAAAATCTCTACTACCGTTACTTGCGACACCTTTTTCCGGCATTTTATAACCTCCCAATTTTCTATGCGCTGGGTTTGTTGCTGGGTTTATGTCTTTCATATCATAACCAACCCTGTTGCCGTCTATATCAATAGAACTAACTGTGATTTCGTTATCACCATTTTCATAAGCGATTGCATCGTGTAACACGCTACCGGTTTTGGTTGGTTTTTTGAATACCATAATAGTTTCATTTGTTTGTTTCAATGGAGCTATTGAATATTTATAACCATCATATTTCTCGGCGACCTTGTGGTATGGTTTTGTATTTTCTTTTACTTCTATTTCGCGTGTTACATCACTCATAAGACCGTTTACACGTTGAGAAATAGTTTTAGTTTCACCAGCTTTAGACATTTCGTTTTTTCGTTGTGAAATCATATTCCCTTTTCCAACTGTTAAGTAACTATCTATTCGTTTACTTAGGTCAGTTGCTTTTGGAAACCCACTAATGAAGAACCAGTACATACTTTGCTGTTCTATAAAACCGGCCATTTGTGCATAATATTTAAACAACAATAACTGTCGATCCATACCAAACATAATCAATGTGCCGCCATATTTTAAAGTTCTAAACGCTTCTTTAAACCACTCTTCCCAATAATCGCCGGTCGGCATATCCCACTTATTCATAAAATCTACCGCATTTTTGTAATCCACCCTGCCATCGGATCTGATTATAACCTCACTGCCAAGCGCATATGGCGGATCACAGTAATTCAAATCAAACTCAAACTCTTCTCTCGTTTTGAGAAACTCTAAACTATCACTATTATATATTTTATTCATCGCTCTCTACCTCCGCCACTTCTGCATCAATTATCTCAATTTCTTCATCGTCGCTCTCCACCACTTCCACTTCTACCACTTCTGGTTCTTCGCTTTCTTGTGTGCCTATCAATTCTCTTGCTAAATCAGCACCAATTTCTTCAAGCTTATCAAGCTTATGTGCTTCAATAGTAAGTTCCATTCTATCTTCAACTGCAATTTTATTCTCAACTGACCTATCAATCCATTGTCTTGCATTAAAGTTACCATTACCCTTGACTGCGTTATATTGCGCTGCACTTTCAAATACATTAAATGCCCACATATAAACATTTCTATCAACATGAGATGGTGTTCTTAATATTGCAAAAAACTCTTGTACTCCAACACCTAAATAATTACATAATTGTTGAAGTAAGGGGTATTCCCCCTCAAGTGTGTATTTATACAATATTTTATAAACTCTTGCTAATACTTTATCTTCATAATCGTTTTTTGATATATAAGGTTTAGTGCTTTCAATAACACTAATCCAAATACTACGGCTAACACGAGGAGAGAAGTTTTTATCTCCCTCCTCCATTTCAAAGTTTTGTCCGTATTTTAGTCTATTGGTTTTTATATCCATGATTGCATTGGTTAAATCACTGTATGTATATAATCTAACCGTACTTTCGAGTGCTGATTTTCTACCTATATTCCTTGTGATATGCTTTTCGGTAGAAGATTTTTCATCTTGTATCAACCTACCGAATTCATCATACATTTTTCCATCTATCATACAACTTCTACCTCCGATTTATATTCAAGGTGACTCATTTCATTTGTTGTTGGACTTCCTAACCAATCATAATAAATTGGTACTGCGTTCATAACTGCATTTGCATTTGATACGGATGTAAGTTTTGGTTTTCCGTTTTCATCCCAAACTGCATATGCTTTATCGTTTTTAAACATCCAATCAACCACCACATCATGTCTAAAGTTGTTTCTTCTTGCATAGTCACTCATTGTTGTTGTGGGTAAGAACACCGCTTTTCTTCCATCAGGTGCATAACCTAATGCCCCCTCGGTAATGCCTAATTTGTTTGCAAGTGAGCGATAAATTTCCATTGATACAGAAATTGTATCAATTAGTTTTTCGTAACCACGTTCGCCATCGCTTAATGTTCCTGAACCTCTAATTTCTTTTGCCAACCAATCACGAACTTCTTGTACGTTTGTTTCTAAATCAAGCATAAGTGTGATTGTATTTAAACCAACCATAACGATCGCTGCATTATATGCACGTTTATCAAATACACCATTATCGTTGAACCATTTAATGTAGGTTTTTACTTCGCTTTCAAGTGCGTATTTACCAACTTCTCTAATATGTACTGCTATTTCACTTGCAAAATGTCCATAATTATTAGTCATTAAATCAATCCAACGGTCAATGCGTTCTCTGTCTAATTTTTCACCAAAGTTTACTTCTAAACATCTTGCTCTAGCACCGCCATCAGCAATATTATCATCAATAAACATGGTTTCGTTTGTCATAATCATAACGTTGCACCACTCACGAACATCTCG
>RRZU010057011.1_pt1 | contig 14832 bp, 12 predicted proteins | sample 2165561 | NCBI WGS metagenome assembly RRZU01 (sample SAMN10456909, study PRJNA506462) | wastewater metagenome | isolation source: wastewater sludge | place: USA: Moscow, Idaho
CACTCGGGGATCGAGTGCCTTTAATAAAGAACACATTGGTTGGTTGATCCACATAGCCTGACAGTCGGTTATTGATAAACCCTGTCACGTTTGGGGTTCTAACAACAACATCGTTATTCTTTTTTAGTCCCAGAACATCAGCATGCCCACTGTGGAAGTCATCCAATACTTTCTGCGCATCATCGGCTGAGCTGAAATAGCTTCCTTCTTTATATTGCGGCGCTCCCATAACGTGGCGTCCTTGTCGCTGCATACTAAACTCTATGGCGGCGAAGCTCCCTGGTCGAGCACAGACTGGAGATGTCTCATTCAGAAATATGACGGAGCCAAGATCACGATGATTAATCCCGATCGCCAAGACAAACAGATACTTATGGCTGCTGTGGAGTGGTTTGAACTCAACGCTGCTCTGTTGATGTCTCTTGGAGTTGAAGTAAGGCTTGTTGGTCCCTCAACAGATACCAACAAGAATTCGGTTCAGATTGACTTCTTTTCTCCCCAGCTACTCGTAATGGTTAGCATCTGGGATTCTTGGGAATGTGATCTGGGCATCTTGGATATTGAGCAGGAACCGGAAGGCGATATTGCATGGGAAGTTCTCGAACTTGCTGGAAGCTTAGACGCACGGATCCTTCTTGATCGAATTGCCTCACGATATCTTGGATTTGTTGAGGGAGAGAACTGACACCAGGTACAGATGGCCATTGGGCGAGCTAACCATTCGTCTATTGACAGAGTATTTCTTCGTGAAGATTTTGGATGTAACCAATGACTATTTCATGTGGGGCTCTTGATACGTCGATTGAGTGTCGGGCGATTCGAGAAGGAGTTCCGATAGGAACAGCAGCGATGCGGATATTTGCTCTAGCAGCGATGGCTGTAGCTGTGGATATTCCGGTCTCGTTGCGGCCAGCGCTCGTGGCTGGGTTGAACCGATGGTTTGTCGGGATGGGTGACGGTGAATCTCTCGTATCCCACCGCATTGCTGCCTGGGATTACCTTGAGCAGAAGAATGGATCATCAGGGACCATTGTTGACGATGTGGATCGAGCTATCCGGATATTGATCTATCTTCTTTGGGATGATGCTTTTGAAGAGCCAGATCTGAGCGATGGATTAGACTTTCTGGTTCCTTTGCTTAACAAGTATGGAGGCTTGGAGCGGGCACTAGGCGTGCACGAAGACTGGACGAGGTTCAAGTGGGGCCTGTGAATTCTCGTCACCCAATTTTTCTTTACTGTGTGAGCCTTCTGGTAGGTACAGGTTTCTGAATCGTGGAGGGGGAATTGGTAGCTGTCACTGATGTGGGGCCGCGTCACTGACTGAGATGATCAATATCTTGATTGATGTTGTTGGAGTTCCGTAACAACCTCAAGGTCACCCAGCCTTCCCCGCTACTTCTCCACTACCTCTCCGCCGCCAGGTGCAGAATTGCCTCGGTGAGAGCCTGGATGCCGACGGCGACGTCGCCCACGGAAACCGCCTCGTCCGGGTGGTGGCTGATCCCACCCGGGTTGCGCATGAACAACATGCCCACGTCCGTCACCTCGGCCATTGCCATGCCGTCGTGGCCGGCGCGGCTGAAGATGGTAGCCGGATCGTCCATGCCCGGGCCTCCGCCGCCGGGGAGTGTGCTGAGGATTCCCTCGCGCACCACATCCTGCAGCAGCGGAGCACAGAACACTGCCGGGGCGCTGTGGATTTCCCGCGCGCGCCAGCGCAAGCGGCGACGCCCCATGATGGCATCGAATTCACGTGAGATCGCGCTCCATACCTTGTCACGGGACTCGTCAAACTCTCCGCGCAGGTCAAGGCTGAGCCGCGCCTCACCGGGAACCACATTGACCGCGCCCGGGTAGGTCTCCAACTGGCCGACTGTGCCAATAATGTGGTGCTCCGCGCGGCAGATGCGCTCCACCGCGAGCGCCGCCTCACTCGCACCCAGCAGCGCGTCACGCCGAATGTCATATGGGGTGCCACCCGCATGGCGGGCCTCGCCCTCCACCGTGATCTGGAAGCGCTTGGCGCTGGCGATAGAAGACACCACGGCCAGCGATTCTCCACGTTCGTCCAGCTCCGGACCTTGCTCGATGTGAGCCTCCAAATATCCGACAAGGTTATTGGGCCGGTACGCGGCCTCGCCCACGCGCGCGGGGTCGAGGCCGAAATCGAGGTAGGCCTCTCGCAGGGTTATACCTGTCTGATCCGTGAGAGACCACCACTCATCGCGCCATGCCCCGGCAGCCGCGGCCGAACCCAGCAGCGCCTTGCCGAAGCGAGTTCCCTCCTCGTCGGAGAAGGCGATAACCTCCAACGCGAAGGGGAGCGCGGTACGCGCGGGACCTTCTCCGGGGGTGCGCAGGAGCCGCACCACCTCCAACGCCATAAGCACGCCTGCGATGCCATCGAAACGTCCGGCGTCCAGCACGGTGTCCAGATGGGAGCCGAGGAGAAGCGCGGGCGCGTCCGGGTCGCCGTCGGCAGGTGCCATCCGCCCCACCTGGTTGCCGGCGGCATCCTGGTGCGCGGTCATGCCGATCTCGCGCATCCACTGGGCGGCGAGTCGATTCACGCGAGCGTGTTCTGGAGAAAGGTAGACGCGTTCGATACCCTCACCCGGAGTCGCGGTGACGCGTGCCAGCTCATCACAGCGCGCCATAACTCGGCGCGCTGCAGTAAGGAACCTATCCGGACCAAGGCCCACAAGCCGAGGGCTCATGTTTAATGCCCCCGGAATACGTCAGCAGCCGCTTCGACGCCACCCCCATTGGGCACCGCAACACCAAAGCGACGCAGCACCGATTCGAGGGAGGCAAGGGTGGTGAGCACCGCGTCTTGGCGCGCGTTGTATCCCATTGTTCCAATGCGCCAGACACGGCCGTGCAGCGGGCCAAACGAGGTGCCAATCTCGATGCCAAAGTCCTCGAGCAACGCGGCGCGCGCGGCATCGCCGGGCACGCCGCCGGGGATCTCCACGGCAACAACATTGTTCATCTTGTGCGCGATATCGCCAAACACCTCAAGCCCAAGCGCCTGAACACCCACCAGCATGGCTTCGCCCGCCAGGCGATGCCGCTCGATAACGGCATCGCGTCCCTCAGCCAGCAGCACCCGGGCGCACTCACGCGCCGCGTACAACATAGAGGTGGCCTCGGTGTGATGGTTGAGGCGGCGTGGGCCCCAGTAATCGAGGATCATGCCGAGATCAAAGTAGTTGGAGCGGATGAAGTCCTGCGCCGACTCGTCGTCGTCCTCGCGAATACCCGCCTCAACACGACCGCGGGAACGGATCACCTCGACCGCGCGCTCGGACAGGGTGATCGGGGAGGAGCCGGAAGGGCCGCCGAGGCACTTCTGCAGGCCGGCGGTGGCGGCGTCGAGGCCCCACTCGTCCGCTTCGAACTCGTTGCCACCGAGGGAGGCGGTGGCATCGGTGTAGAACAGCACGCCGTGCTTGCGGCACACCTCACCCACCTCGTCGAGCGGCTGGTTCATGGTGGTGGAGGTGTCGCCCTGGACCAGTGCGAGCAGCGTTGGCTTGACCCGCACGATCGCTTCTTCGATAGCGGACACCGGGAACACCTGGCCCCACTCCACCTCGCTCGTGTGCACCTCGGCCCTGGCGCGCTCGGCAATCTCGGCAAGCAGATGCCCGAAGCGCCCAAAGATCGGCACGAGCACCCGGTCGCCGGGACGCAGCAGAGAAACGAGCGCGGCCTCGATACCGGCGCGCGAGGTGCCGTCGATAAGAAGTGTGGCCTCATTCGTCGTCGACCAAACTCCCCGATACAGCTCCTGGGTCTGAGCCATCATCGTCGTCATAAACGGGTCATACTGGCCCACAAGCTGGGCGGACATGGCACTCAGCACGCTCGGGTAAGCCGAGATCGGGCCGGGGCCCATGAGCAGGCGGTGCGGCGGATCAATGGGGCCGGGAAGTGTCATGTCCGGTTCCTCTCTGGTGGGGTTGAGCTGTGGTTCGTTGGCAAGCTTGCACGGGTTCACGAGGTCGTGCTGGTTCACAGGTTCTTGCGGGTACACAGGTTCATGGGTTGACGAGTCGAAAGCTTCTCACTCACGTCAGGGCCTGCTCGAGGCGGCGGGCGGCACGGACCAGGGCGATGTCGGTTCCTTCGCCGGAGATCAGGCAGACCCCGACGGGAGCCGGCCCGAGAAGCGAACCCACGGTGAGCAGCGGCGCCGAGAGCGAGGGCAAGCCGCCAATCGCAGCCGGGGTGGTCATACGTAGCGTGGCCGCCCGCACCGCAGAAACATGTTCACCCGAGCGCGTGCGCATAGGCGCAGGGCCGGGAACCGTGGGCATAAGAAGAATGGCACCGTGGGAGAGGTCTCTCAGCCGCGCGCGCAGTTCAGTGAGTGTGCCACGAGCCGCGGTTTCCTCCTCGGGAGTGATCGCAGCCGCAGCAAGGAAACGTTCGGCGACGGCAGGCCCGGTAGCGCCCGGATGTTCACGCAGCCACTCACCGTTGTTACGCCAGGCCTCCACGCCCTGCACCACACGGAATGCCTCGTAATAGTCCTCCAACGCACCGATACTCACGGTATCGATCTCGGGAGCATTCGGGGATTCCGCAAGTCGGACCAGCAAGTCCCCGAAGGCCACCCTCGTGTCAGGTTCGACGACGTCGAGAGCCTCAGTCACCACCAGAAACCGCCACGGCAGGTCGTCATTCGACTGGCCATACACGCTCTCGGTGGACTCGGAGCCCTCGTAGCCGAGGCACCAATCGGCGACGCGTTGCAGCGTAGCCGAGTCCCGGGTGAGCCACCCGATGGTGTCAAAAGACTGCGAGAGCGGCAGCAGACCCTGCCGCGGCACCAAACCATGCGTGGTGCGCAACCCCCATAATCCCTGGTAAGAGGCCGGAACCCGGATCGAACCGGCGGTGTCCGTGGCCAGCCCGATCTCCGCCTGGCCCGTGGCAACGGCGGAGGCGGGACCGTTCGAGGAACCGCCTGGCAACGCACCGGGGACGGCCCCATTTGGAGGGGTGCCGTAGTGCGGATTGTCCCCGGCGATCGAGTAGGCAAACTCGTCCGTGCGGGCAATACCGCGCAGCGACGCACCCCCGTTGAGCAGGTCGGCGACGGCGGGAGCAGTAGTCGCCTCCGGCTTCGCTTCACTCAGATACGCAGGGTTACCCGCCCCGATTCGTCGGCCTTGAATCGCGAAAAGATCCTTGACCGCAACCGTGAGGCCGCTGAGCGGGCCATCAGCCTGTGGGTGCCAGAACGGGTCGCCCACATTGCGCCAGACAGAGCGGTCCAAAGGTAGCGCCCGAGGCGTGACGTGGGCGGAAGTAATCAGCCAGCGGCCATCAATTCGCTGCCAGAGCTGGGTCTGGAGGCCGGTACCGCCGGAGGTATATCGCGAAATCGATACCAAGAGCGCCGCGTCCTTGGAGAGCGGGCGGTACTCGATGCGCTCGATACTGCGTGGGGGCACTCCCCCTCGCACACTACGGAACGCCGAAATCGCCTCGTGCCCAACGAGCAGCCCTGAAGCGTCGCCGCGCATCGTGGTGGGAAAATCGGAAAAAAAGTCATCCAGCACATCGAGATCATCGTCCATGATCGCTTGCTCATACTCCCAGAACGCGGCCAGGAGATCGTCGGGAACCTCGAAGGAACCCCACACATCGTGCCGGGCGCTCACACCAGCGAGCTGAGTGCTGCGCTGGGCGCCCAAATCATCAGGTTGAATGCTGCGCTGAGAATCAGGAGCTTTCGTCATGGTTCACCGCCTTGAAATCGGACTCGCGAATACACGCGTGCACTCCGCACACGATGTCCACAACCTGCGAGATATGGAAGTCGGTCGCCGCACTGAGGTAGGCGTAGGCCAGATGCTCCTCGAGACCCCAGCGCGCTTCGATAAGGGAGAGAGCCGAACGCACGCAGGCTCGCATTGCCTCGTCCAAATCGGGATCAAGTCCTGTTGGCACAAGATAGCCGCCTGCTCTCACAAGCGGTCCATCTACCTCACCAAACGAGGCGAGCGCCTCGTCATGCGGTATCACATCAAAACGTAAGGTGGCGCGAAGCGATGCTTCAAGGGCGGTGAGGGCCACTTCGCCGTCGCCCTGGGCAAAGTGCGGATCGCCCACGTAGGCGAGTGCACCGGGAACCTGGACCGGTAAGTACAGTACCGAGCCCTCGACCAGCAGTTTGATGTCAATGTTGCCACCGTGGGCACCGGGTGGGACCGAGTGTGGGCGCTCATCAGAATCGACGGCGACCCCCATCGTGCCAAGAAACGGGGCCAGTGGGAACTCAACGCATCCGGGGCCGCCTTCACGCACGGGAAGCACTCCCACCAAGCCCTCATCGCGAGCCTCCACCGGGCAAAAGACGCTCACGTTGCCCTCGCTTCGAGGAAGCTCACCGGCCAGCGCACCCTTGCCATGTCGGTTTGAAATGACACCGTAGGGCACTCGGGGCAGCAGACTCTCGACCGTGATTCGCAACAAATCGCCTGGCTGGGCACCCTCAACAAAGATAGGGCCGGTGATGACGTGCGGTCCGTCATTCGCGGCGTCATGCGGGACCACCGCCGCAATGGAGATTGCGTCAGTAAGTACCAAGTCCGCCGGGACACCGTGGCTTGCGAAGTAAGCCACGGGATCAGCCCCCTGTTCCTCCAAAATGCCCTCGTGGCTGACGGTATCGATCGTCACCGAGGCACCCGGCGCGATTGTCAACACCGGGGCGTCTGCGCGACAGGGCAATCTGCCCCAGAGAACGTTGTGCGGGGATGCGGGCAAATAGGTGTCCGAGGCGATGGCACCCTCACCACGCTGCAGGATCGTCATACTGTGCTTCACGAGATGCTCCCCTTTACTGCTGAGGACCGGTCGGAGTCTGTCAACATACTAGGAGACGACGACGGCCCGGGACCTGACAGTTGCCCAGCCGCCAGTAGCCGCCCTGCCGGAGGTTGGCGCAGCTGCGGTGCCTCGCCAGCACCACCGGATCGTGCATCAAAAACAGTGCGACCAGCCAGCCAAGTTCGCGTTATTCTACCAGTGAACGTTCGCCCATTATAGGCACTAATGGGATTGCGGTGAAGCAGCGTATTTGCGTCAACAATCTGCTGGTCAGAAGGGTCAAATATCGTTAAGTGGGCGGGTGCCCCTACGGTGATTGTCCCCGACGATTCAAGACCGCTGGTTGCATCAAGGCCAGCGACCCGTGCCGGACCCGTGGTGTACAACGGAAGCACCGTGGAGAGCGGAATCCCGCGCTGCTGAGCCTCAGTCCATACGGCGGCAAGACCCAGCTGAAGGCCGGAAATGCCACCCCAGCCGAGGCCAAAATCGCCGTCGCCCAGGCGCTTGAGTTCGATCGTGCTCGGGGAATGATCGCTCACGATAGCGTCAATGGTGCCATCACAGACACCCTCCCACAGCAAATCACGGTTTGCCGCCTCACGAATTGGCGGGCAGCACTTGAACTCGACAGCCCCGTCCGGGATCTCCTCAGCAACAATCGTCAGGTAATGCGGACACGTTTCAACGGTCAGCGGCAGCCCCTCGGCCTTCGCCGCACGGATCGCGGGGAGGGCACGCCCATCACTGAGATGAAGAATATGCGTCCGGCACCCCGTAAGACGTACCGCCTCAATAACCGTCTCGATAGCCGACTGTTCACTCGCGGGAGGGCGAGACTCCAGGAACTTCTCGTACCCCTGGCCGAGCGCGCCGCCGTCGCCGAAATGTGCCGGATCCTCAGCGTGAATGATGATTCGTGAGCCAAGCGCCTCAATCTCCCGCATCGCGCTAACGAGTTGCTCGCGATTGAGGTGCCCAAACTCGTCCACGCCCGAAGGCGAAAGGAAACATTTGAAGCCGAAAACTCCGCCCGCGTGCAAAGGTGCGAGGGAGCCAAGGTTTTCCGGCACGGCGCCGCCCCAGAATCCGACGTCGATATGGGCGGAACGCGCCGCCGCCTCGCGCTTAATCTCCAACGCCTCACCGGTGGTGGTGGGCGGGATCGAATTGAGCGGCATATCGATGAGGGTGGTGATGCCACCCGCGGCTGCGGCCAGCGTAGCGGAACGGAACCCCTCCCACTCGGTACGCCCCGGTTCATTGACATGCACGTGCGAATCCACGAGTCCCGGCAGAAGCACGGCACCCTCACTAACATGCACAATCAATGGAGCAGTCGTTGAGATAGCGCTGGCGTCACCGCTCTCCTGCACCGCATCACCGGTCACAACCGAAGCAATCACGCCATCGACGACGTCGACCCGAGCAGACTGAAACTCTCCTCCCACCCAGGCACGCGAGGCGTACAGGGTCATGTTACGTTCAGGCATCTCGTTCCTTCCGACGCATGCGAGTGGAACTCACAAGTCAAAGCTGCTGCCCAAACTATCGGCCCAACGTTTCACGTGGAACGCCCCAATATTTCACGCATGTTACTCATGCGATTTGCGTGAGGTAACACACGTGAAACGTCGGCGGCCTACTATCGGCCCATGGGTCTTGAAGAGTTCAATACGGCAGAGCCTGACGCGGCGACTGCCGTAGTACGCGTGTGGGCTGATATTCCGAGATGGGTTGATAGCGTCGTCGTCGGCCGCCCATATGCCGATGTTGCATCTGTGGAAGCTGCGGCGGCGGATGCAGCTTCGGACTGGACCGGGGAAGATCTCGACGCGGCGCTAGCTCATCATCCCCGAATCGGACAGAAGGTATCGGGGCAGGGGCAGGAAGCTGCGGCGTCACGACGTGAACAGGCCTCCATGGGTGGCGCCTCCACAGAACTCGCAGCGGCGATGGCAGAAGCCAACGCGGCATACGAAGAGCGCTTCGGACGTATCTTCCTCATTCGGGCCGCTGGTCGCAGTCCAGAAGAGATGCTCGCGGAGATTCGCCGCAGACTCGGAAATGATGAAGCCACCGAGGATGTCGAAGCAGTGGAGCAACTGCGGCAGATTGCTCTGCTGAGGTTGCGGCAAGCGCTTGGTGAGGTCGATTAGGCTCGCGATACACACTGGATCGAGTGGCTCGCGAACGCACCTAATACATGCGAAGCCGAGTAGGCTCGCGAGCGCGCCACCCAAAGCGGTGCGCCACAATTTTATGGCGATGAGAGCGTTCTATCTGCCTATAAAGGCACAAGGGCCGCTCTCATAGCCACTTATGCACACGAACCGGCGGCGCGCACCTTGGAGGCAGCGTTGTCACCCCGGCCATCAGTCCTTGACCACCCAGAATGCCGTTGGTAATCCAGCAGCAATCGGTGGCCACCCTATCGAAGGAGCAACCATGACCAGTCACCTGACCACTCATATTCTCAACGCAACCACCGGGACTCCCGCAGCGGCTGTTGCCGTGACCCTCGCTTCCGCAGGCGGCACAGTGGTCGCGAACGGTGTCACCAACAATGACGGTCGCCTCGCACTCGGGCCCGAAATACTGTCGCCCGGGTATTACACGCTCTCGTTCGATACCGGCACCTACTTTGCTTCGACCGGCACCGAGGCGTTCTACCCTTCGGTAACAATTGCCTTCACCGTTGGCAACCTGCCGCACTACCACGTGCCGCTGCTGCTCAGCCCCTTCGCCTACTCGACATACCGTGGGAGCTGAGTGGGTGCAAGTACTATAGGGCGACCTCTTTCCCCTAAGACCAGCAGTTCAAATCAACGCGGCCCCTTCTCGCTATGCCGTACCCGTATGTTTTTCTGCAACAACCGTCAATCATCATCAATGCAGAAAAGGAACAACATTGAGAAACTGCCATTTTCTCCTCATTCGGAGTAAATTTTATTTTTTACTCTCGCTCTTGTTTTCTGCAAGTGTCCACTTAGATTTCTTCCGGCTGCCCGTATTGACAATCCTCCCTTGCCGCCGCAGTTTGGTGAGCAAGGAGCTTAGCTTTCTATATTTCTCTTCTGGACTCAACGCTTCGCTCAGTTTATCGAGGAGAAATTCATCGAGATCACTTCGACTGGCTTCACCAAAGCTCTCCAGATACTCGACAATCAATCCTTCATAGTGTTTGTCATCGAGGGAACGAGTCCGCATATAGCTAGTCCGCGAATCCGTAACATCTGCAATCTCAGCACTAACGTGAAGATGAGGCCTCCTACCTTCCACCAAGCCAAGACGTCTCAGCCTTCGCAACTCATCATTCGGGACTGGGGAGCCTTTCTGAACCCGGTCGAGGGAAAGTATGTCTTTCATCGGCAAGTCTGTTCGAGACATGAGCACTTGGCTAAAATTGGTATCAATGACCGCTCCATAAACCGTGAGTCGCACTAGATTTGCCTCAGTCAAGTCAAAATCAGGCAGTGGCAGGAATCTCCTCACCTGCGAACGTGCCATCACTGCAATCCCACTACCCAGCCGATCAATCATATTGAGTTCAACCATCGCGTTTACCAACACTACGTTGCGATAGACCGTCGGAACTCGTCCATCGAGCAAGTAATCCTCGGGACTTCCATCAGTGAAACGCCCCATGTTCGTTAAAACGATACGGTCATGATGCTCTTCCAGAACAATCCTTCCGCCTAACCGATAGTCGGAATGCGCAACACAATTATGAATTGCTTCCAAGAGACTTGAGCGATCGTATTTGGAAACCTCAGCTTGAATCAGGCTACTTGGCTGAAGCATCCGAATCTGGTAATTCCGAACCCGTTCATAGGCCCTGGTTGTGGCCAGGAGAAACGGGAGCCCAAAGTGCTCATACGCCCTTTCTTCACCCGTAAGCTTCCAAGTAATCTCCGCCATCAAAGGTGACAACAAATGAGCTGCATCAGGTTTTCCCAAAAGCAGTACTGCAGCCCGAGTCAGCTTGCCTCGAATCGTCAGGCGAAGTTTCTCCAAAAATGTCTCTGTCGCCCAAGCCTCAATCTCTTCCAAGCTCAGTCGATTGCTGTGACGCATGGCGAAGGCCTGGCGTGCCACTCGGAGAGCTTCTGGATCAAGATCATCCAATACAGCTTCGTTGACAATCTCCGCCGACCAATCTGATCGAGCCCCCTGTCCACGAATCATGTCTTGCTTACCCAGAGACAGCGGAGCCAAACTTTCTCCATTGCGCGAATAGTAGAACCCGTTCCAAGCAAGAGGAATCCCCGTCGGAGCTGAAGGGATTTCAAACATTAATACTCGGCCCTCTGGTCCATCTAGCTCATGTATTTCCCGGAATGTTGCATGAGTCTCTGTCCCGTTAGCAATTTCGTTCTTAAGGCTCTGCAATCGTTCCCGATCTCTTCGGTAATCCGTCCCCACAATCGCGCGATCTCGATTTCGGACCCCGAACACTAACCATCCACTGGTGACACCATTAAGGTTTGCCTCATTCGCAAGCGCCGAAAAGTACTTGCCAATCTCTCCCGTTGAAAAGCCCTTACCACCTTCCTTGAACTCCACAGTCTCGTTTTCCCAGCCATCAATAAGTCTTAGGAGTAGGTGTCTCATCTCGGTTGGCGTCATAACTCCAATTGTCTCAGACAACGTCCAACAGCGCGCGTCTCAGCCCCTTCGCCTACTCGACATATCGCGGAAGCTGACAAACGTTCGACCTGAGGAGTGGAAAACGTTCGATTTAAGTAGTGGAAAACGTTCGATCCATACACTCACCACTCCCAAACCAGACAGCAACTCTCGAAGAGGCCACCTTTTCAACGAGAGGTCACGTCTATGAAGCGTGGCCTCTCTATGGAACGGTGGCCTCTTTGGCAAGGGCGCACCCCAAACCAGCGAAAACCCGCGAAAACGCGCGGAAAAGTGACCCACGCCCCATAAAAGTGCCCGGCGGAAACACGCCATTTATCTTGAACGATTCTATTTACGAAATAGTAACAACAGCGAAACCCCCTCCGAATCGTTGGCGAACTAGTTTAGGACCTAAGCCCACGCTTAACGAATCGAGAAGACTCCGACGATGCTCGCCGTGAGAGCACATCTGCGAAGCGAACTTGTCTGACTCTCGATCTCTGGCCGCACCACGTGAGCCAACGCTAGGAGAAGCACCATGACCACCATCGAATCCCCCCGACAATTTACAGATTCCTCTCCGGGGGCGGATGCGACTGCGCAGTCGGTCCCCGCGAGCATCCGTCCAGAAGACGAGCGCCTGGGTTGGGGCCGCACCTTTGGCTACGGAGTGCAGCACATTCTCGCGATGTTCGGCGGCGTGATTGCCGTACCACTCATTGTGGGTGGCGCCGCGGGCCTAGATACTGCTGAACGCGCACTGCTCGTGGCATGCGGCCTCTTCATCAGTGGTCTCGCCACGATACTCCAGACCATCGGCGTGCCATTCTTTGGGTCACAGCTGCCTCTCGTTCAGGGCACCTCGTTCGCAGCGGTGTCCACAATGCTCGCCATCATTGGCGACCGCGGGCAAGAAGGCATGCAGCACGTGTTAGGTGCGATCATCGCCGCGGGCATCCTCGGTCTCATCATCACCCCATTCTTTGCACGCGTCGTGCGCTTCTTCCCGGCGGTGGTCACAGGCTCCATCATCACGGTGATCGGCCTCTCGCTGATGCCGGTTGCGGCGGGATGGATTACGGGCCAGGCCACCATCATGGTCGACGGCGTCGCGCAGCCTAACCCGAACTTCGCCTCCCTTGGAAACATCGGACTTGCTCTGTTCACTCTCGCCGTCGTGCTCATCCTCAGCAAGATCGCCGTGCTCTCTCGCCTCGCGGTGCTGCTTGGTCTCGCGGTCGGCACGCTTGTCGCCATGGTCCTCGGCAAGGTTGACTTCACTCCTCTTTCCGAAGCATCCGTTTTCGCTCTCCCCCAGCCCTTCGCATTTGGCCTACCGCTCTTTGAGCTGGGTGCGATCATCTCGATGTTCATCGTTATTCTGGTGATCATGGTTGAGACAACCGCTGACATCCTCGCCGTAGGCGAAGTAGTTGGCACCAAGGTGGACGCGCGACGTGTGGGCAACGGCCTGCGCGCCGACATGATCTCCACCGCGATCGCACCAATCTTCAACGGATTCCCGGCTTCGGCCTTCGCACAGAACGTGGGGTTGGTGGCCCTCACCGGCATCAAGAGCCGCTTTGCAGTGGCCGCCGGTGGCGCAATCCTACTGATCCTCGGTCTCTCGCCGATGGCCGCCGCGGCATTCGCCCTTATCCCCCAGCCCGTTCTGGGCGGCGCTGGCATCGTGCTCTTCGGAACGGTGGCCGCGAGCGGCGTGCGTACCCTTTCCAAGGTGAACTACCAGGGCAACAACAACCTGGTGGTCGTCGCAACGTCAATCGCCTTCGGTCTGATCCCTGTGGTTTCCGCTGACTTCTGGCACTCCTTCCCGGCCTGGTTCGTGGTGATCTTCCACTCCGGCATCAGCTCGGCAGCCATCGTCGCGGTACTCCTCAACCTGTTCTTCAACGTGCTGCTCCCCGGCAAGCCCGAGGATCCGAGCGACCTCGCCGCGGCTCCTCCTCGCCAGGTGCAGGAGACGGAAGCCGAAGTCCTCAGCGCTGGGGGTACACTCGATCCGGAATCGTATGAGCCTGACGAGCGTGTTAGCGGCACTCGCGCCAAGGGTCGGTCCGGTGGAAGTCCTGCAAAGAGTCCGGTCAAGGCTCGCTCCTCGGCTTCCGGTACCCGAGGTACCGCAACCTCAAGTTCACCATCTCCAGGTAAGGACGCATGACCTCCAATTCAACTCGTCACGCCCCCGGCCCGCGAACATTGCCGTTGATCTTCATCGGCATCGCGGCCGGGGCGCTGTCCGGTATGTTCGGCATCGGCGGAGGAACGATCATCGTTCCCGCCCTCGTTTTATGGGTCGGCATGCAGCAAAAGCTCGCGGCTGGCACATCGGTGGCCGCCATCCTACCCACCGCGATCGTCGGTGCAATCAGCTATGGAGTACAAGGTAACGTCGACTGGATAGCCGCCCTCTGCCTCGCCATTGGCGTTGTTGTAGGGGCCCAGCTCGGCAGCTTCCTGCTTCAAAAATTGCCAATCGGCGCGATTCAGTGGGCGTTCTTGGCCTTCCTCCTCGTAGTTATCGTGACGCTGTGGTTCGTTGTTCCCCAGCGCGACGACGAAATCACCATGGGCCTCCTGCCCGGCACCCTGCTTGTTGGCCTCGGCTTCATCACCGGCATCCTCTCGGGGCTGTTGGGCGTGGGCGGCGGCATCGTCGTCGTTCCTATCCTCATGTTCTTCTTCGGCGCGAACGACCTCGTAGCCAAAGGCAGCTCCCTCGTCATGATGATTCCGGGCTCCATCTCCGGCACGCTTGGCAACTTCCGACGGCAGAACGTGGACCTGCGCTCCGCCACCATCGTGGGACTCTCAGCCTGCCTGATGGTGCCTTTCAGCTCGCTTTTCGCGGCCTGGATCGACCCCTTCTGGGGCAATGTTGCGTTCTCGCTCTACCTCGCGTTCATCTTCTGGCAGATGCTTTCGAAGAAGTTGCGGTCACGGAAGCCCAAGGGTGAGGACCAGCCGGGCGAGCCCGAGAAGTCCGCTGAATAGCGCGAGTTCGCTTGGGTTTAGTCCCGGTTTCCAGGATTGACGACGGCGGCGCCCGCCGCTCACGTACGAAACCACTCACGTACGTGATCCAGTAGATAACTGACCCGCGCCGTCGTCGTTCATCCAACACCAAACGACGCCCCGCCTGTTCTCAGGCCAGGTCACGCTGCGTCGCAAGAAGTCTCAACTCAAATAGATTTACCCCCTCTAGATATTTACTATCTAGAGGGGGTAAATTACACTAATGACGAAGCCGATGAAGTACCGCGAGTTAGCACGTCTCCTACGCAACGCCGGATTCACACCTCGGCAGGGTAAAGGAGATCACGAGGTGTGG